>Ga0265338_10002176_pt1 | contig 30097 bp, 27 predicted proteins | sample 42126metaG_FD_193579 | JGI IMG/M metagenome (GOLD analysis project Ga0265338, IMG submission 193579) | Rhizosphere microbial communities from Carex aquatilis grown in University of Washington, Seatle, WA, United States - 4-21-26 metaG | ecosystem: Host-associated > Plants > Roots > Rhizosphere...
GGCGGCGATCGGCGAGTCGACCGGCGGGTCGGGCATCCGCCCGCCGTCGTTCTGCGGCGTCGCCGCGATGAAGCCGACGTTCGGCCGGATCAGCGGCAAGGGCATGTACGTCTACAGCTGGGTGCTTGATCACCCCACAGTGATCGGCCAGACTATGGCCGACATCGCGCTGATCTACAACTGCATCGCCGGCCCCGACCCGCTCGACGAGACCGGCCGCACCGAGCCGCTCGAGCTCGTCTCGGCCGAGGTGCCCGCCACGCCGCCGAAAATCGGGCGGATCGTGAACTACTTCCCCGACCGGTGCCAGCAGGTGATGCTCGACCAGATGGACGCCGCGGTCGCCAGGCTGAGGGACGCGGGGGCCGAGATCACCGACATCATGCTGCCTGCGGGCTGGGACGCCGTCTGGCCGGTGTTCACGCTGGTCATGGGAGCGGAGCAGTCGACCTACCATGGCAGGCACACCGGCGACCTGATCACCAAGGGCGTGGACGTCGCCCCGGTCATCGCGGACCTGGTCCCGGCGACGTACTACCTGCAGGCGCAGCGGGTGCGCCGCTGGCTGTTCGACAGCGTGCTGCCGCTGTTCGACCAGGTCGACTTCCTGCTCACCCCGGCGGCGGTCGAAGAGCCGCCGCTCGGCCACGGGGGCGGGGACAACCGCATGAACAGCCCGTGGTCCGTCGTCGGCCTCCCCTCCTTGACGTTCAACATCGGGCTGTCTCCCAACGGCCTGCCGATGGGGGCTCAGCTCGCGGCACCGCAGCTGAAAGAGGACGCCATCCTCAAGGCCGGTGCGTGGTGCGAGTCCGTGATGGGCCGCCTGCGCACTCCCGACGTTGCCTATCCTGCGAACCCCTGACCCGAAGCGGCGCCGCGGACAGGCCCGCCGCCGAGTAGCCGGGGGGAATCTCACCCCCCGGCTCTCACTTCTCATTTGATCTTTCAGAACGTGAACTGCGCCGAGAGGGCTATCTCGGAAAGAGCGGCTCTAGGTCGTGGGGCAGATGTACGGAGCTGACGATCGACATCGCCTCGGCCATGGCCGCGATATCGTCGGCAAGGCCTGCGGCGGCCTCTTCGTCCCAAGCCGCCGCCGCCGCGGCGGCCAGCCAGTCCCGTGCTTCCTCCGGCGTGACCGGTGGGTAGATCCGCATTTCTCTCCTTCATCTACCTGGCAGCGGGCTCTGCGGCAACGGCTGCCCACAGGCCGGCGTAGCGGTTTTCGAGTGCCATCAGCTCGGCGTGGGAGCCGTCTTCGACGATGGCGCCGTTGTCGACCACGAGGATGCGGTGGGCGGCTTGGGCGGTGTTGAGGCGGTGGGCGATCAGGATGGTCGTACGGCCGCTGGCGACCAGGCCCATGGCGCGCTGGACGCGTGCTTCGGTGGCCAGGTCGAGGTTGGCGGTGGCCTCGTCAAGCAGCAGGATGGCCGGGTCGACCAGGAGCGCCCGGGCCAGGCTGAGCAGCTGGCGTTCCCCGGCGGACAGGGACTTGCCTTGCTCGCTGACCGGGGTGTGGTAACCCTGGGGCAGTGAGGCGATGAACTCGTGTGCACCGACCTCGCGCGCCGCCCTCTCTACCTCGAGATCGGAGGCTTCGGGGCGGCCGTAGGCGATGTTGGAGCGGATGGTCCCGGAGAACAGGAACGGCTCCTGGGGCACGAACCCGAGCTGGTGGCGGTAGGCCGGCAGGTCGAGGTCGCGAATCGGGGTGCCGTCGATGGACACCGTGCCTGAGGTGGCGTCGTAGAAGCGGGCGACCAGCTTCATCAGGGTGGACTTGCCCGCACCGGTCGTACCGACCAGCGCGACGACCTGCCCGGGCGGGATGGTCAGGCTGACGTCGTCCATCGCGACCAGGCCGGTGGACTCGTAGGCGAAGGTCACGTGGTCCAGGCCGATCTCCCCGCGCAACCGCGGCGGAGTGACCGGATGCTCGGCCTGCGGGGTGGCCGAAGGTGTCTGCAGCAGCTCACCCAGCTGGGTCGCGGCGACCTGGGCCTGCAGCCACTGGTCGAACACGGTGGAGAGCTGCCGCATCGGCGCGAAGAACTGGTCCAGGTAGAGCAGGAACGCGACCAGCACGCCGTCGCTCAGGGTACCGCTGTGGAAGCGGCTGGCCCCCACGCCCAGTGTTATCGCCTTGGCCAGGAAGCTGAGCAGATCGATGAAGGGGAAGAACCGCGCCTGCAATTCCATTGAGCGCTCGCGGGCCGAGCAGTAGGACTGCGCCAGCCGGGCGAAGCGGGCCTCATTGGCCGGCTGCTGGTTGTACGCCTGGCTGACCATGATGCCTGACAGGCTCTCCTGCATGTCGGCGTACAGGATCGAGATCCGCTCCCGGGCGGTCAGGTAGGAGCGGGTCGAGGCCCGGCTGAACAGCACGCCCGTAATCACCAGCGGGATCAGGACGACCGATACGGCCAAGGCCAGACCCGGGTTGAAGACCCCGAGGACGATCCCGATGCCGGCGCAGGTAATCAGGCTGACCAGGGCGGTCACCAGGCCCTGCTGGAGCAGCTGTGAAAAGGACTCCACGTCAGAGGTCATGCGGGTCATGATTTTGCCGGCCTGGAACTGCTCGTAGTAGTTCAGCGAGAGGCGCTGCAGGTGGGCGAAGGTGCGCACCCGCAGGCCGAACAGCATCCGCTCGGCGGTGCGCTGGGTGTAGTAGGTCATGAACCGCTGGTTGATCCAACTGATCGCCTGGAGGATTAGCAGGGTCGCGACCACGCCGTAAAGAAACGGCGCCGCGTGCCGCACGGCGCCGTAGTCGAGACCCAGGCGGATGAGCGCAGGTCCGGCAAGACCGGTGAGGGCACCGAGCACGACCAGCCCGAAGCCGAACAGCAGCGGCCGCAGGAACGGGCGGAAGACATCCCAAATCGAAAAGTCATCGCGCGGCGCGGATTGCTGCTCGATGTCGACCTGCGGATCGCCGTCTAGCGGCGGCAGCGCCTCAACCGCGGCCAGCAGATCGTCCGAAGCGGTCGCGAGGCTGCCCAGTCGTCCGGCCTCGCCCGCGTGGCCGTGGAAGCCGCCGACGCCACTGCTGCGGGCGACGGCGTCCGCCGAGAAAGTGCTCACCTTCAGCGCGCCGACCCGATCGGCTTCGGCGGGCCAGGCGGTCGGGTCGATGCGGTCGACGGGGGCCGGCGGTGCGATGTCGTCGGCCTCGGGACCGGTGAGCAGCTCGCGGAACAGCTCCGAGCGCTCCTGCAGCTCCGGCACCGTGCCCTGGTCCACGATGCGGCCTCGGTCTAGCACGATCACCCGGTCAGCCAGCTGAAGCGTCGAGTACCGCTTGGCGATCAGGATCGTCGTGCGGCCGGCCAGGACCTCCTCGAAGGAGCGATGGATCGCGTGCTCGGTGCGCGTGTCGATCGCCGAGGTGGCATCGTCCAGTATCAGCACCCGCGGGTTGGCCAGCGCCGCCCGGGCCAGCGCGATGCGCTGCCGCTGCCCGCCGGACAGGGTGAAGCCGCGTTCGCCGACCACCGTGTGGTAGCCGCCCGGGATGCCCGAGATGAACCCGTGGGCGTGCGCGGCGACGGCCGCGTGCTCGACCTCGTCGTCGGTCGCATCTGGCTTGCCGAAGGCGATGTTGTCCCGGATGGTCGTGGAGAACAAGAAGCCTTCCTCGAAGACCAGCCCGACCGCACCGCGCACAGACTCCACCGTGTAGTCGCGCACGTCACGCCCGTCGATGCGCACCGCGCCCGAAGTGGGGTTGTAGAACCGTGCGAGCAGCAGCGCGAGGGTCGACTTGCCCGACCCCGAGGCGCCCACGATGGCGACGCTCTCGCCGGGCTCGATGCGCAGCGAGACATCCGTCAGGACCGGCTCGCCCCCGTCGTAGGAGAAGTCGACATGCTCCAGCTCGATCGGCCCGACCTGCCTGCCCAGCGTGACGGCGTCCGGCTTGTCCTGCACCGCGGAGGTCGCCGCGAGCAGGTCCAGGAGCCGCGCCGCGCCGGCACGGGCCTGCTGGCTGGTCGTCAGAACGCTTGACAGGAACTGCACCGGGGTCACCAGCTGCAGCACATAGCTGGAGAAGGCCAGGAAGACACCCAGCGTGATGTGGTGCTGCATGACCAGCCAGCCGCCCAGGGCCAGCATGCCGATCTGCGCCATGCCGGGGAAGGCATCCAAGGACGCGGAGAAGGCCGCCATGATCCTCGCCGAGCGGATCCGGGACTGGAAGAGCACCGTCGACTCGGCGTGGAGCGCCTCCTGTTCCTGGGCCTCCTGGCCGAACGCCTTCACCACCCGAACGCCCGTGACCGCTTCCTCGACAATGCCGGCGACCGAGGCCTTGTAGAGCGCGTCGGTATAACTGGCAGGGAACATCCTGGTCCGGAACTTCGCCGCGACCCAGGTAAACAGCGGCACGATGACGATCATGATCACGGTCAGCAGAGGGGAAAGCCACAGCATGACCGCGAGTGCTGCCACCAGCAGGGTCAGGTTGCCCCACGCGACCCCTAGCTGCTGAACGAACATCTGGATGATGGTGAGGTCGCTGGTCGCCCGCGACATGATGTCGCCGGTGCGGAGCCGGTCCCGCCCGGTCGGGTCGAGGTACTGCAGGTGGTGGTGTACCAGCTTCTGCAGCTCTCGCTGGCTTCGCGCGGCCGCTGTGAAGCCGACCCGGCGGCGCAGGTACTGCAAGGCGAAACAGGCGACCCCCGTGATGGCCAGGATGGCGAGCCACAAGCTCAGCGACTTGTGGCGGGTGACGATCGCGTCATCGATGATGACCTGCTGAATGAGGGGAATGGATGCCAGGGAGAGCTGGCCGCCGACCGCCAGGACGATAGCGCCGTGGATCCGCCGGACATTCGCCTGTCCTATCAGCGGCCTGATCAGGCCGAGTGTGCCGGGTTCCTTGCTCATGAGACCTCGTCCGGCGACGCCGACCTCAGCTGGGCGGCTCCCTTGAGCGTGCTCATCTGGCGACCCTTCCCTTCCTGCGAACATGCGAGCGAGCGGGTCCTGCCGCTGACCGAGCGGTGGACCTTCGTCGGCCGCGACGACCCGTGTTGGGGAGCAGTGCCACATTGCCGCGGTGCAACCTGGGCAGCCCGTCACTTCAGTTGGACTGTAATACGTGAAGGTTCAATGTCAACGCGCGAGGGGATGGCGCAACGTGATGTTTACAGCTGGAACCGCCGCCGCGGGGCATCAGTTAAGTACACCGGCCCCCTAGGCCCGTCCCGGCCCCGGGAGGCAGCGGGCCAAGGACGGACACCCCCGCCTCTCCCCCGCCAGGGAAAGCCGGACGCGGCCGCCGCAGCCGACCAGCGCAAGCCGCCGGCAGCCCCGCCGGACGGCATCGTGCGGCCGGAACCCGGCCCGAGATAACCAATAGGCCTAGACCAATTTCACGATTGGTCTAGACCACTGGGGTTCAGGTATCAGCCCGGATTCCGACCGAACGTCCAGCCCCGGCGCCATCGTCACCGGCGAAGGCGGGGGCCGCCGCCGCGGTGGCGTGCACGGCCGGGCGGCGGCCAGCCATCTGCGGCCAGGACGCCGGCGGGCCGTTATCCGTCGGCAGGCCGGGGGTTAGCGGATGAGTCTCGCAGTGCGGCCGGCTCGGTCGCGTCGGCGTCGGCGTCGGCGTCGGCGCCAGCCAGCTTGCTGCCCGAACGGCGGCCGAAGGTGATGAGGGTGACGCCGACGGCTATCCAGATTATCGCGGCCCATACGGCCCAGTTGAGCGGGTACGGCACTGCCCAGTGGAACACTGAGCCTCCGTTCAGGAGGCCGTTGAGGTCGAACGCCTGCGCGTACAGGGGCAGGAGGAAGGCCAGGAGGCCGAGCACGGGGACGACCACGTGCAAGCCGATCCGGCGTTCGCTGCGCGCGCTGCGGCCGAAGTACCGTAGGCACGACAAGCACATGATCATGTACACCAGGATGGCCAGGATGGTGAAGGTGGTGCCGACGACGCGCCCGCCGCGATGATCGAGTTCAGCAGCGCGAGGAACACGATCCAGGCACCAGGCCCGCCCCAGAAGCGCTGCGCGAACGCCGGCCAGTCGTTGCCACCGTGTGCCTGGTGGAACGCGACGATGTTGCTGTCCGCGCCGACGTTCCAGGCGTAGCTCAGGAACAGGTAGAAGAGGCCGACTCCGACGCACGAGGCGATGATGCTGAGCGGCACGGCGCGGCGCGGGTTCTTCGCCTCCTCGCCGAAGGAGGCCGCGGCCTCGAAGCCGATGAAGGCGAGGACGGCGTAGACCGCTCCCTGCGCGATCTCGGAGGCACCGTCCGGCGAGGCCGACGGGTTGAACGGCGTGGCGGAATTGGGGCCGTGCCCGACGATGGTCAGTCCCAGCGCGATGAACACGAGCATCTCAATGCCGCCGAGCACCATCGCGGTCCGCACTGAGAGCTTCACGTCGAAGTAGGTCAGGGCGAAGATCACGGCCAGGTAGTACCAGCCGACCGTGAATCCCGCCCGCCAGCCGATCGCTGCCCTGGCGTAGGAGTACAGCCCGCCTGCGCTGGGGATCCGGCTGGCGAGCTGGCCGTTCGCCAGCGCGGTGAGCGAGCATGCCACCAGCGCGATGATCAGCGACAGCGGCAGGTTCGCGCCGGCCAGCGGGATGCCGATGCCGATGGCGAAGGCGATCCCGATGCCGGGCGCCATGAACGTGATCGACTGGAACAGAACTTCCGGCAGGCGTACCGAGCCTGCGCGCAACCCCGTGGTATCGGCCACTGGGACCTCCTGTAGCTAGCTTTCGGGTGTGACGTCAGCGGGTGTGATGTCAGCGGATGGTCATTCCGCCGTCGGCGGTGACGACCGAGCCGGTCATGAACGACGCCTGATCGCTGGCGAGGAAGGCGATGACGCTGGCGATCTCGTCTGGCCGGCCTGGGCGGCCGATCGGCTGGAACGACTCGATGCCGGCGTAGACGGCTTCGATTCCGCCCAGCAGCCGGGCATGCGCGTGGTTGATCGGGGTGTCGACCCACCCTGGGCATACGACGTTGCAGCGGATGCCTGCGGTGGCGTAAGTCCAGCGCGATGCCCTTGCTGAGCATGACGACCGCGCCCTTGGACATCGCGTAGACGGACAGGAACTTCTCGGCGATGAGCGCGTTGACGCTGGAGACGTTGACGATCGCGCCGCCGCCCGCGCGCAGCTGGCCGAGAGCGGCGCAGCCGCAGGCGTCATCGCCCGCGGCCACACCTCGAACGCGGAGCGGCTGGTCGCGATGGCCCGCGCGCACCAGATGCCCCTGGCGGTACTGAACCGCCAGGCGGACTGGATCACCGTCATCGAACGGCTGCGCGCGCTGCTCGGCGCGGCTCCCCCGACGCCTGGGCAGTGGGACCTGTTCGAGATCGCCACCACCGCGGCTGAGATCGCCGGCGGCCCAGTCACGATCGAGGACGCCGCCGGGCGCGTCGTCGGCTACGGCGGCGACCACTCGAGCGCCGACGCCACCCGGGTCGCGACCATCCTCAGCCGGCGGGTCCCGGCCGATGTCGTCAGCCGGCTCACCGACGCCGGCGTGTTCCGGGACCTGCGGCAATCGCATGAGGCCGTCTACGTTGACGGCATCGCCCGGCTGGCCCCCCCGTGTGGCCGTGGCGATCCGCAGCGGGCCGGAAGTGATCGGAACTGCCTGGGCCATCGTGAGCGCCCGCCCCGCGGACAAGGCACTGCATGACTTCGCACGCTGCGCAGCCCTAGCAGCCCTGCACCTCGTCCGCGCCGCCAGCCCCGCGCCCGCGCCCGCGAGCGTCGACAGCGACGGCTTCGCCGCTCTGCTCTACGGCGGGGCCGGGGCGCGGCGGGCCGCCGAGACACTGCGCCTCGCCGGCGAGGCATGCGTCGCCGTACTGGCCGTGCGCGGCGGCGACCTCGCGGAATCGACCCGGCTGCGCACCCGGCTGCGAGCCCGGATCATCGCCGTCGGCAGGCTCGCAGACTCGCACATCGGCGACCTCAACGGGACGCTGTTCCTCATCGTCCCGTCCGCGATCTTCACGCCGGCCGAGACCAGTGCCTGGCTCGAGCGCACGGTACTCGAACCGGTCGCCGCGCCGCCGGGCACCGCACTGGTCGCTGGCGTCGGCGCGGCGCAGCCAGTTGACTCGCTTCCGCAGTCCCGCGCCCAAGCCGAACTCGGGACCTTCGGGTCACTTGAGCTGCTCCGCCGGCACGACCTGGGCAACGCCACCGACTATGTCGAGACCCTGGAGGCGCACGTACTGACCGGCGGCGACGCACGACGGGCCGCCGAGCTGCTGAACGTCCACCCGAACACCTACCGCTACCGCATGCGCCGCATCAACGAGCTCACCGACCTCGACCTGGACCGGATCGACGTCCACGCGGCCGTCTCCATCCAACTCGCCCTGAACAGACTGGCCCAGTCCCAGTCCCAGTCTCAGTCCCAGTCCCCGGCACGCGGGACAGGCAGCCGGCCGCCCGGGCGTGGGTGACGCAGACCGCGCAACACGTGATCGTCCGGTTCCGGTGGGACGACGATGAGGGCGACGACTGGATTCGAAGGCGTCAAGCAGCCGCTGCGCGTCGGGGATCAGCGGCTCGAACGCATCGACCGCAGACCCCGCTGGCCTCCTCTGGTACTTCGGCGGCCCGTCACCCGCAAGCGCCGACCGCACCGCGTTTCTCGAGATCCCCAGGTGCCGGGCGATCGCCTTGATCGGCATCCCCTCCGCCCGGTGCGGCCTGCGGATCTCAGCCCAGTCCTCCACTGTGAGCGCTCCCTCTCCCCCCGGCTCACACCGGAGGCGGTGTGGATCCCGGCCCAGACCGAGCAGTTCCTGATGATCATCCGCTGGATCTCGCTGGTCCTGCCAGGCGGCCGGCCTAGAGGGCACAAGGCATAGCGTCAATCGTGCCTTTGCACATGGGGTATCCATCGCATCCGAGAAAGGGACCTCGCCTCCCCTTACGTCGGCGCATGATGCGTTTCCTGCACTTAGGGCAGATCACCGGCGTGATGTCGGCGCCCGCCGAGGAACGCACGCGGAGCGCCCCGGCTTGGATGAGCTCGATGAGGAACGGCGATTCTCGCCCGGCGCAGGTGACCAAGAGCACGGATCGCCGCGCCCGCGTGAGCGCCACGTAGAACAGGCGTCGTTCCTCCGCGTGCGGAAATGAGTCTGGAGCAGCCATCGCCAGTTGCAGCAGCGGGTCGTCCTCTATCGTGCTCGGAAATCCCCGGGACTCAAGGCCAAGAACGATGACGTAGTCAGCTTCCTTCCCTTTCGATGCGTGGACTGTGCTGAAGTCAACCGTGAGGCAGGAAAAGTTCGCTTTCAGCACAGAGGGGACGTCGTAGCTGCCTCGCCAGTATCGGCTCAGTATCAGCAGGGTCGCCGGCGAATCGAGTTGCTCGTCGAGCTGCAGGCAGTACCTTCGGACCGCGTCATCGTATTGCGAGCGATCTTTCAGTGCGATCGCGGCAAGCGATTCCCCGGGTTCCGCCGCGTTGGACCGGACTCGCTTCTTCAGCTGTTCCCGGTTCCGCATCACGAACGACCCGGCGACGTCGCACAGCGACTGGGGTGATCGGAATGTCCGGCTCAGCATGATGGTCTCGGCTTCGCCGAACCACTCCGAGAAGCGGGTCAGCACGCTGAGGTCGGCGCCGGCGAATCTGTTGATCGACTGCCAGTCATCACCGACCGCGTACAGGTAGGCGCCCGGACGCCTCAACAGCGCGCGTACCATCGCGGCCCGGGCAATGCTGGCGTCCTGCATTTCGTCCACCATGACGATCCGGTACGGGCTGACCCATCGCCCAGAGTCAACACAGTCGGTGGCGATGTTGAGCATGTCCTCGAAGTCGATCTGGTCGTGCGCTCGCAGCTCGCGATCCCAGGCGCGGCTAACCACGCTGAACAGTCTCAGGAACAACCGGTGGCGCAGTTGGGCCGTTCCGCCGCGGCGGGCCAGCGCGTCCTCGGTGACACGGTTTCCCTTGACGTGGATCATGAAGGAGCGCATCAGCGACACCATGGCCCGGTCGTTGATCGGCGGCTCGCCGACCGCCGCGCGGTAGGGGTTCTCCTCAAGCTCAACCCCGAACCGCCCCAGTTCCTCCGCCAGGTGAGTAAAACCGGATCCGTCCCTGATCTTCGCGGAGGTCGTCTCGATGAGCCGGGTGCCGAACTCGGCATGGGTTCGGCGCCGCCAGTTCATGCTTTCCCGGTAGCCCTCGAACTGAGGCGGAGGATTCCCATCCGGGCCGATTGCCCAGTGCTCGTGGTACGCGCCGACGTCCGGGTAGAAGAAGTCCGGCTGGTACTGGCGATGATGGGCATCGGCGACGTCGTGTTCGTACGGGCGCTCGTACTCATACCTGACGCCGTTGTAGAACAACCAGTTCGCGATCATCACTTCTTCCTGGCTCTTCACGACCTCGCCAGCGAGGGTCTTGAACCCCTGAGAGCCGCTCTTTCGATCCACAGCTTCGGGGGGCGGCTCGTCACCCAGGTTGGGAATGTGCCGTCCGAACACCAAGCGGAACAGATCCCAGTCACGCCGGAAACCGGGGTCCTGCTCCCGGAGAGTGTCGACGATCCGCGACAACCGACCGATTCCGTTGTCGCTGGCCAGGTCATCTGGAACGCTGGGCCTGCGGCCCGTTGCCTCGCCGATGACCCGGAGCCCGAAGGCGTGAAACGTGCTCGTGGATACTGCGGCGCCCTGGTCGCCGAGCCGGGAGACAATCCGCTCCGACAGCTCCGCAGCCGCCTTCTTGTTGAATGCCAGCATCAGGATCTCTTCGGGCGCGGCGATGCCACGGCGAACGGCGTAACCGGCCCGGGCCACCATCGTGGACGTCTTTCCGGACCCAGCGGACGCGATAGCCCGGACACGATTGTCAAAGCAGATCGTCGCCAGGATCTGCTCATCGGTGAGCGGTGCCTTCTCAACGGTCCGGAAGAAGTCGGCGGACTCCGCCTTCTCTCGCTCGGCGAACGACTCGTTCTGGCGGGCAGCCCATTCACGAACGTCAACGTGCTGGCAGGCCTCGACCGCGGCCCGCTCGTCGGCGGGGCGACTCGCAGTGAAATCGGCGAGCCGCGGGTCGCCGTCGGCGGCAATGCTCGCGCTCACGTCAGGACGGCTGCGATCGATGGCGGCAGCCGTTTCGCGGTCCATCCACCGCTGCCGCGCCCTAGCGTTGGCGGCCGACCACCACCGCCGCGCCGCATCGCCTTGAGCGACCGCGCGCTGCGCAAGATCCGCCAAACGGCGCTGGTCAGCGACTTGTTCCAATAGCGCGGCGCTGGCCTGGCGAGATGTCCGCCGGGCAGCGCCCTTGAGCGCCACTGGCGGCTGGTTCGCGACCCGGATGGTGAGCAGCTTCGAACCCGGCTCAGTTCGCATATCGATGATGTCAAGCACTCTGGCATCGATCTGCTCAGACTCACCGTGAACCAGGAGCCGTCCGTCCGCGATGACCAGCCGCCACCGACCAGCGCCACCGAAGGTACGGGCCCACCAACCGGACTGCCATTCCGCCATGTCTCCCCGATTCTGGCCGCTGGCCGCTATCAGGAATATCCGTTGTAGCGTACATGTTACGTTTTGTCACCGTTGACTCCTGCGGCGTCGCCGTGGGGGGCATTGAGATGGCGATGGTGAAGACACCAGTCGAGATTGACTCCGAGGCGCTCGCGCTGGCGGCCGAGGTCCTGGGGACGAAAACGAAGAAGGACACGGTCAACGCCGCGCTCCGCGAGGTCGGGCAGCGCCTGGACCGGCTGCGCGCGCTGGCGCGCCTGCGCGAGATGGCCGACCAGGGAGACTTCGACGAGTTCATCGGAAACAAGGACGCCTACCGCCGATGAGCCCGGCACTGTACCTGGCCGACACCTCCGGGCTGTTCCGCCTCCTCCAGGCCAAGACAGGGGAGGCATGGGACGAGCACCTGGCCGCAGGCGTCATCGCGACTTGCCCGGTAGCAGAGCTCGAGTTCCTGTTTTCTGCGCGCTCCCTGGCTGACCGGCTAGAGAAGCAGCGCCTGTTCCGGCGGCTGTTCACCTGGGTACCGATGCCCGATGACGCCAACGAGCGCGCCAGCGAGATTCAGCAGCGACTCACCGAGACAGGCCACCACCGCTCGGCCGGGCCGGTGGACCTCCTCATCAGCGTGACCGCTGAGCGCCACCGCCTCACGGTCCTCACCGGTGACCGCGACTTCCTTACCGTGGCTGCCGTGACGGGGCAGCCGGTTCGCCTAGTCACCGGCGCGAGCTGATCACGCCGTCCACGCCACCGCAGGCCAGGCTAGCGAACGTCCAGCCCGGTAACCGCAAGCCCGATGATCATCCGCTGGATCTCGCTCGTCCCCTCAAAAATCGTGAAGATTCGAGCGGTCGGGGTAAAGCCACCGGAATATCCTCCTCTCCATGTAGCCGGCGAACAGGCAGGTACGGGGGTCGAGGTTACAGGGGTACTACCGCAACCCTCCTGCCTGCGGTGACCCGACGTAACGTAGGTGGTGTGGACAACCGAGCCGAGATCCGCGAGTTCCTGGTCACGCGGCGCGCCAAGATCACCCCGGTGCAGGCCGGGCTGCAGCCGGGCGGCGGGCGGCGCCGCGTGCCCTGACTGCGCCGCGAAGACCGCAGCGCCGGCGAGCACGCCCGCGGGTGAGCTCACCCTTGGCCTAAGAGCAGCGACGCCCGGCGGCCGCATCTGACCATCTGGGACGAAGGAGCACCGCGCGATGGAGTACACCCACCTGGGGCGCACGGGCCTGACCGTGAGCAGGATCGCCCTGGGAGCACTGAAGGCCGCCGCGCCGGAGAACCGGCCCGGGGCCCACGGCCTGATGGACCGGGCGCTGGAGCACGGCATCAACTACCTGGACACCTCCAACATTTACGGCCTGCAAGACGGGGACGACTGGTCCGAGAACGTCATCGGCCGCTGGTTCGCCCAGGGCGGCGGGCGGCGCGAGCGCACTGTGCTGGCCACCAAGCTCTACCAGGCGCAGGATGACTGGCCCAACCACGGCCGGCTGTCGGCCCTGCACATCCGCCGGGCCTGCGACGACTCCCTGCGGCGGCTGCAGACCGACTACATCGACCTGTACCAGATGCACCACATCGACCGCGGCACGCCGTGGGAGGAGATCTGGGAGGCCATGGAGGTCCTCCGCGTCCAGGGCAAGATCCTCTACGTCGGCTCTTCGAACTTCGCCGGCTGGAATATCGCGCAAGCGCAGGAGAAGGCAGCCGCACGCCACTTCCTCGGCCTAGTCAACGAGCAGTCGATCTACAACCTGGCCGTCCGCGACCTCGAGCGCGAGGTCATCCCGGCGATCCAGGCCTACGGACTCGGCCTGTCGGTCTGGAGCCCGCTGTACCGCGGCATCCTCGGCGGGATCCTGGCCGAGGAGAAAGCGGGCCGGCCGCGCAATCCCCGCGTCTGCGTCGAGCAGCTCGACCGGCTCAGGCCGCAGCTGAATCGGTACGAGCAGCTCTGCGCCGAGCTCGGCCATCCCCCGGCCCGGGTCGCGCTCGCCTGGCTCCTGCAGCGTCCCGGCGTGACCAGCGTCGTCGTCGGCCCCAACAACATCGAGCAGCTCGACGGCACCGTCGCCGCCCTCGATCTGCACCTCGACGCCCAGGCCCTGGCGCGGCTCGACGAAATCTTCCCCGGCTACCGCACCGCACCGGAGGACTACGCCTGGTGACAGCCGACACCGAGACCAGCCCGCAGACCGGTTACAGGCACGATCCGCGGTCTTCGCTGTCTCCGATGATCGCGAAGAGCATCCTCCGGAAGACTTGCACCTGGTCCTGGCTGAAGCTGTCCATGGCCGCTGCCTCGACGCTGTCGCAGGCGCTGGCCACCTTCGCGCGCAGGGTGTTGCCTGCCTCGGTGATTTCCGGGATTCGCGTGCGGCGGTCGCGGGGGTCGCTGCGGCGCACGACGAGGCCGGCCCGCTCGAGCCGGTCCAGCTGGGTCATCAGCGTGGTCCTGTCCAACCCCAGCGCCTTTCCCAGTTCGACCTGAGTCAGGTCCGGGGTCTTGTCGAGGGCGCTCAGCACGATGTAATCGCGCAGCTGAATTCCATGCTTTTCTGCCTGCTCGCCGGTCGCGCTGCGCATCCGCTGAGCCGCCCGGTGCAGAAGCCAGGTGATTTCCGAGTCGGCTGTGGGGCCCGCGCTCGTTGCGCCGGGCGCCGTCCACTCCGGGGCAGGCCGAGACGGCGTTGCCGAACTCTGCATGCGGGGCCTCCTTGCTCACTTGTTGACGGACGGCCCGGCGGGCAGGCGGGGAATGCCGTCGTAGGCATCGCGGTCGTGGGCTGGGACGATCTGCATCAGGCCGTCCAGGGCGATCATCCGGAGCAGCCCCTGCCGCACCTGCTCGCGGTCGCTGTCGGCGAGCTTGCGCAGCAGCCACGGCCGTTCGACCCGTCGGCGGATGCCGTCGAGCTGCCAGGTCAGGTCACCGATGAAGGCGTACCGCAGGCCGGACGGCACCGTGACGAAGACGACCACGGAGCCGGTCGTGTGGCCACCGGCAAGCGCGACGACCACTGAGCCGTCGCCGTAAACGTCGAAGCTCGACGGAAAGCCGAGATACGGCGGCCCGTTGAACTCGTATTCGTGGACCTCGTGTCCCGCGGACACGGTGCGGAAGACCTTCCCGTCCGGGTCCTCGGCCGCGTAGTGCTGTTCACCGGGGTTGATCCAGATAGGTACCCGCAGCCCGTCGAGGCCGCTCACGTGATCCCAGTGAGAATGGGTCACCAGCACGCCGCGCAGCCGGCTGCGGTCGTAGCCGGCGGCGTCGAGTTGCTCGCTCACGGTCTTGGCTGACTGATGGGGAGCGCGCTGCATCCGCGGGAGTGCCGCGACGTGCGCCGCGACGTCGGAGCCGAAACCCGCGTCGATCAGGATGTCGCCTTTCGGGTGCTCCACCAGGATCGCCGTCGCCGCGAAGTGACGCTTGTCGCGGAACGACCCGCCGCTGACCGCGAACGCCGCCCGGGTTTCATACGTGCCGGTGGGCAGCTGGTAAATGGCCATGCCGGGCGGCGGGGTGGCCCCGGGAAGAGGCCCGGCCCAAGCAGGAGGCAGAGGAAGAGTTCCCATACTTCAACCGTATGGCTTCAGATAATCTGAGTCAAGATGACTTCTGGATGGCTCGCCCCTTCCAGATGGAGAAGGCCGATGACCTGTCAGGACTGACGCGAACTGCGGGCGCGGTACGCGAAGCGGCCATCGCTGATGGATCGGCTGGCTCACCCCGATCCGCAGCAGGTCCGAGCTGATCCAGCTATCGCTCACTGGGTGGCGTGTGAGCCGCCGTCCACCGAGATGACCTGGCCGGTGACGAAGGAGGCGAGCGGCGAGATCAGCCAGCCCACCATCTCGGCCACCTCGCTCGGCTTGCCCATGCGGTTGGCCGGGACGAACGGCGCGGGGAAGCCGCCATCTGACGCAGGCGGCTTGCCGGAGTCGATCATCTTCTGCAGGCCCTCGGTAAGGATCAGGCCGGGGCAGACCACGTTCACCCGGATGTTGTCGGCCGCGTACTCGACGGCCATGGTCTGCGCCAGGTTGATCACCCCGGCCTTGGCCGCCCCGTAAGACGACATCAGCGGCAGGGCTGCCCGGCCGCCGTTGGAGGAGTTCAGCACGACCGAGCCGCCGCCGGTGGCGATTATCAGGGGGATCTGGTGGCGCAGGCAGAGGAAGACGCTGTCGAGCGTGACATTCTGCACCTTGCGCCACTCATCTATGGTCATTTCGACCAGGCGCTTGCGAATCCCGCCGACGCCGACGTTGTTGAAGGCACCGTCGAGGCGTCCCCACCGCGACCGGGCCAGCTCGACCAGCGCGGCGACGTCGTCCTCGACCGTCACGTCACACGTCATTCCGACGGCCGACGGGCCGGCTGCCTCGGCCGTCTCGGCCACCGCCGGGCCGTCGATGTCCCCGAGCACGAGTGCCGCGCCCATCCGGGCCAGGACGAACGCCGCCGCCTTGCCGATGCCGCTGCCCGCCCCGGTGACAATGACGACCTTGCCTTCCAGTTCGCCCGCCACTTCAAGTCCTCCGCCCTTGGTTCCAGCAACGACAGCCGCGCCCGGTTTCCCGCGGTTTGGTCGCGTCGAGACAGTCTAACCACGACGTTTCGCATGCCTGCCGTGGCAATCACCACCTCAAGGCCCCGGTCATGGTACTAGGCCTCAGCCTTGGTCTTCCTCCAAAGTCGACTGCTGGTGCCGCCGGGCGCGGCGGGCATCGTCGAGGACGGTGCTGGCGCGGTCCCAGGTGGCGGGCACGAGGTGGCCGTAGATCTGATAGGTGACCTCGATGCTCTTGTGGCCGAGCCACCGGGAGACCTCGGTGATCGGGAGAGGCGGCGGCGGAGGCAGCGAGCGACGTAAGCATTGTTACGTAACCTGGCAAATCACACGATTACGCCTGACGGCGGGATGCCGCCCCGTACATTGCTGTGTCATGGCTTCCGGGCACCGCCGTCACCGTTCCCGGCACGGGAGGGCACGCTGGCGCTGGCCGATGGCCGCCCTCGGCGCGGGCGCCGGGGTCATCGCCGCTGGCGCCGTTGCGCTCGCCGTCGGCATCGGGTCGGCGGTCGGATCTCCGGCGTGCGCGGCCGTCAGGTCCGCCGCTGTCCTGGCCGGGACGGCCGTCTCGCAGGAAGCCACTCACTACGTGCTGTCAGGCCTGCCCAACTGCTCCTACAGTCCGCCCGCCGACGGGCTGTACGTGGCACTGCCGGCGTCAGAGTACGCGAGCGCGGCCAAGTGCGGCAGCTACCTGCAGGTCAGCGGACCGGGCGGGGCCGTGCGGGTCAAGGTGATCGACCAGTGCCCGGAGTGCGCGGCCGGGCACATCGACTTGAGCGAGACGGCGTTCGCCCGGCTCGCGCCGCTGAGCACGGGGCTGATCAGCGTCAGCTACACGCCCGTAGCCGATCCTGTGCTGCCCGGGCCGTTGTCGGCCGAGGTCAAGCAGGGTTCGTCACGGTACTGGCTGGCGCTGCTGATCGACAACACCGGCAATCCGCTCGCGTCCGTCCAGGTGCAGTCTCCGTCCGGGTGGCTGTCGCTGGCGCGGGCCAGCTACAACTACTGGATCGCCGCGTCGGGCGCTGGCCCGGGGCCGTTCACCGTACGGCTCACCGACACCCAGGGCCACCAAGTCACCCTAAGGGGCATCACGCTGAGCCCCGGTACGGTCCAGCCGACCGGAACCTGGATGTACGGCTCAGGCAGCGGCTCGGCACCGCCGGCGGCGGCCACGTCCGCCGCCGCCACCCGCTCGGCGCCGTCCTCCTCCGGGTCAACTTCCGCCCGCCCGCCCGCGCCAGCGAGTCCCACTGCTGCCCGGTCGCGGACGCCAGGCGCGCACGCCACGGGGACGATCTCGGAGTCAGCAGCCCGGCAGCCCAGCCCGCCGGCTACTGGATCCCCGGTCCCCTCCGCCCGGTCCAGCTGCTGAACGCCGAACCAGATGCTGGCCCAGCCACGCTAGCGAACGTCCAGCCCGGTAGCCGCCCGCCCGATAATCATCCGCTGGATCTTGCTAGTCCACTCAAAATCGTGAAGTTCGTGGACTACAGGGCAGTTTTCGCAGTTCAGCACCCTATCGCGAGTCAGACCGAGTACTGGGCAGGCGGCCCAGGACGCGGTCCGGTCTGAAACGTGCGCGTTGATGGAGTACTCGATCGCTCGGCGGTGAAAATCCGGTTGCTCGCGGTGGTCCGGCCTGGTCCACTGGCATTCGTGGCAACGATCAGTGGTGAGATGAGGGCCGCGTTCTGCGAGCAGGGTTTCGTGGTGATTCCTGATGTCCTGACCGGCGAGCAGCTCAGCAGGGGACACGAGTCGATCGGTACGCTGCTGGAGCAGGAACCCGTCCCCGGCGATCATGTCGGGCCCTATTTCCTGTGGCCGCGCTTCGGCTTGGAGGGTCACCCGCTGCTCGACTTCTACCACTGGGCGGGTATCGGGGAACTCGCAGGTCAGTTGCTGCGTCCCGGCTTGGTCGTGCAGGATCCGGATTTCGCGCAGGTTGCCGCTACCATCCCGCCGTGGCCGCATCGCCCTGGCGGCCCGCATGTGGACGGCCTGACGCCGGGAGAGCCGGATGGACGTCCTGGCACGTTCTCGATGCTCGCGGGCGTGTGGCTCACCGATCACAGCGTGCCCGACCGCGGGAACTTGTGGGTCTGGCCGGGCACTCACCTGGGGTTCGGTCATTACCTGGCCGAACGCGGGGCCGACGCCCTCAGCCGGGTCGATGAGATGGGGCCGGGGCCGTATCCCCGGATCGAACTCGGAGAACCGGCGCAGGTGACCGGGTCGGCGGGCAGCGTGCTGTTCGCGCACTACCTCCTCGCCCATAACATCGGGGGCCACGACGGACCGGCCGGTGACCTTGCACGGGAGACGATCTACTACAGACTCCACGCGAGTGGCCATCGTCACCGATGGCGGGAGGCCGTCACTGACCCGCTCACTGAGTTCTGCTTGCCGTGAGACGACCGACAGGTGTTGTTGGCTGGTGTCGCAGCTGGGGAGGCAAGAGCGTGGCGAAGATCACGCCGTGACATGACTGCCTTCAGATGGGCTGTGGAACCTGACCGGGTATCGGAAGGTCCACGACTGGTACATCCCCGAGTCCATCCGCCCGCGGCGTAAAGCCACCGGCCGACCCGCCCTCCAGCCCGGAAGCCCTCCCGCGCCACCTAGTCACATATGCCCTACTACGCCCGTGCCTCCAACATAAATTCCGCGCCTTCACCGACCTATGCAGCGACTGGTATAACCAATTCTTGATTGGTCTAGACCATAGCCCTTCAGGTATCAGCACGGATTCAGCACGGGGTCGGGAAACGACGGGAAATAACCGGGATGATTCGGACAAACGGAACACGAGAAGGGGCCTCCCACTCTGCGGCTGAACGGCCCGCACCACCCGAGATACCCCGATAAAACCGCAGGTCAGGCTATCGAACGTCCAATCCAGTCACGGCCCGCGCGATGATCATCCGCTGGATCTCCGACGTCCCCTCGAGGATCGTGAAGATCTTGGCGGGCACGGGAAGAGTCATTGGCATACCCGCATGGCCCCCCGATCGCCCCTGCGGATGGAGGTACCGCTGCCCCTTTCCCGTGCCACGTGCGGATTCCCGGTCGCACAGGGTAACTATCTGCTATGCATGCTGGCGATGGCTTCGCCGACCCACGGTATCCTGGCTTCATGACGATGAGCCCGGAGCATGTCGACTTGCACCGGATGGTGGACCGGCTCAATCCTGACCAGGTGCATGCCCTGCGCGCCGTGGCCCAGCAGTTGCTGCGCCCCGGCGGTGGGCGCCCCGACTCCGGTGAGACCCGGCCTCCAGAGCCGGAATCGTTGTTGGCTGACGATCCGGTGCGGGACTTCTCCTTCATCGGGCTGTTCAACGGTGCGCCGGATCTCGCCGAGCGCTCCGAGGAGATCTTGCGCGAGGAGTTCGCGAAGCGCGCCGATGCTGATCGCTGACACCGGGCCGCTGGTGGCGATGCTTAACGCCAAGGACAAGCACCATGAGGCGTGTACCGCGCTGTTCCGGCGGTTCCGCGGCCCGATCATCGTCCCTGCCCCGATCGTCACCGAGGTCGCCTACTTCCTCTAGATCGAGCCAGGTCCCGCGGTCGAGGCCGCGTTCCTCGACGCGCTCGCGCGTGGCGAACTGATCGTCGAGGCCACTACCGCGCAGGACTTCGCCCGTATGGCCGAACTCGTACGCCAGTACGCCGACTTCCCGTTGGGCACGGCGGACGCCTCCGTGATCGCGGTCGCCGAGCGGCTACGCGCCACCCACGTCGCGACGATCGACCACCGGCACTTCCGGGCGGTCCGCCCCGCGCACTGCGCCGCCTTCGAACTACTGCCTGCGCTCTGAACCCCGAACTCGTCACGGATAACGCTGATCAGGCTTCACCGGCGATGACGGGCACAGGCGGCGAGTGCCACGGCCATCGACGGGCGCTTCGACCCTCCGTCCTGAAACAGCCGACCGCGCTGGCGTGATCATCAGGGCGCAGCTCAACGCCGCGCTGCCCGCCTGGCGGGCCGGAATAGACCTCAACCCGCTGGACCCGCTTGACCCTGATGACGCGGCCTGGCTCCGCGCCCTTCTGCGTCATGCACACCGCGTTCCTCGCCCACCTCGCGCCGCCGGATCGCGCCCGCTTCGGGCACCAGGTCGCCGTGCTCTCCGCCGGACGGCCGGTCCACTGGATCAGCGCGGAGACCCGCGCCGACCCGGCCGAACCGCGCCTGCACCTGGCCACCTGCGTGAACGGAACCATCGCCGCCCAGCAGGCGCTCGCCCGCTACCAGTCGCACGGCGCATGGCTCGAATGGACAGCGCAAAGCCCGCACCCGCGGAGTTCCGCGAGGTGACGGTCAGGCGGCCCGGCGGCACGCGGCATGCGGCGACTCCTCCGCCTCCACCGCCCCGCCCGGAAGGTCCCACGGCTCCTTGTACACCGGGTTCACCAGCAGCACCCGGCCCTGCCCGTCACGGTAGAACGCGGTCGCCGCCATCCGCTTGCGCGCCAGCGACGCCACGTACTGATCCGGCGGAAGCACAAAGCGTCCAGTCACGCCCGTCACCATAGCCGCAAACCGCTGGCCACTCAGGCCAAAAGCCGATACCCCTGACGCAGGCGATAAGGTCACCAGGCGGCAGCGGACTCAAGAGGACGGACCTTCACTCAGCGCGCCGCGTCAAGCTGAAAACGGATGCCACGACCGGTAGGCCGGCGGAGCAGGGCCAGCCACCGCCGCGCGCGTCGCCGAACTCGGGTTCACGGTGGGCGAATCTTGAGACCATCAATAGTGATACCTTCATTTTTGAAGGTATCATTCTTGGAATACTGTCGCCAACATAGTGGGGGGCTGCCGTGGACGAGTTCATTGGGCGCAAAAATGAGCTTGAACTGCTCGGCCGATTGCTACGGCGGACAGGCGGCGGAGGGCGCGCCGGGCGTCCGGGCCGGGCGATCCTGGTCCGCGGGCGCCGGCGGGTGGGCAAGTCACGGCTGGTGGAGGAGTTCATCGAGCGAGCCGAGGTGCCGTCGGTCTTCTTCACCGCGTCGGGGCAGCCGACCATCGAGGCCGACCTGGCGCTGTTCACCGAGGCGGTTCTCGAGTCAGATCTCCCGGATGCTGGTCTCTTCGCCGGCCAGGCGCCGGCTACGTGGGACGCGGCACTGCGCCTGCTGGCGCGCAGCCTCCCGGATGACCGGCCCAGCGTCGTTGTCCTCGACGAGATGCCCTACCTCATTAGGACCGACGCGGGCTTCGAGGGGACACTGCAGAAAATCTTCGACCGAGAGCTGTCCCGCAAGCCGACGTTGCTCATCTGCGTTGGATCTGACCTGGCGATGATGGAGGCACTTAACGAGTACGGCCGCCCGTTCCACCAGCGGGCCACCGAGCTGGTCATACCGCCACTCAGCCCCGCGGACGCCGCTGAAATGCTCGAACTCCCTGCCGCCGAAGCCTTCGACGCTTACCTGGTCTCCGGCGGCCTGCCACTGATCCTCGACGAGTGGCCCGCACGGATGACCGCGCTGGAGTACGTAGCGGAAGCGATGTCCGACCCCCTCTCCGCCCTGCTAGTGAGTGGCGAGCGCGCGCTGGCGGCTGAGTTCCCGCCGGATTCGCATGCACGCCTGGTCCTGGGCGCAATCGGGACCGGGGTACGGACATTCACCAAGATCCAGCAGGCAGCGGGGGGCGTCTCGCAGGCGACGCTGATCCGGGCACTGCAACTGCTGACGGCCAAGCGCGTCGTCGAGGCAACGGTCCCGCTGTCAACTAAGCCCTCGCGCGAGACCCGCTACGCGGTAGCGGATCCCCACCTCAGGTTCTGGCTCGCGTTCCTCGGGCCGCATCAGCCGGAGATCGAGCGCGGCCGGGGCGACCTGGTCACGGCACGGATCGCCGCCTCCTGGACAGCCTGGCGCGGCACCGCGATCGAACCAGTCGTCCGTGAGGCCCTGCGCCGGATCAGTGAGCAGCTCCCCGGCCAGCCCCGCGCGATCGGCGGCTACTGGACACGCTCCAACGACCCCGAGGTCGACCTGATCGGCGCCGACCGGGAACCAGTCGCCAAGCAGATCGCATTCGTCGGATCAATCAAGTGGCGCGACAACCAGCCCTTCGACGAGCGAGACCTCGCCAACCTCGTTACGCACCGGTCCCAGGTGCCCGGAGCAGCAGAGTCGGCACCGCTCCTCGCGGTGACCCGCAGCGGGGCCAGAGTCAGCACCCCCCTCGTACTCGGACCCGAGGACCTGATCACCGCCTGGAGCCAGCGGTGAGACCATGACATGAACCGCATGTCGGGCTGGCTGGGCCAGGCCGGCCGGGCCGTCCGCAACGTCGCCAGAGCCCGGCGCGGCCGTCCGGCGGCCACCCTGGCACGCCGGTCGCCGTTTTGGTCTAGACCTATTGCTTAATTGGTCTAGACCAAGTTTTTTTGAGATATCCGCACGGATTCAGCACGCGGTCCGGAACCGACGGGAAACAACCGGCACTTTCCGGACAAACAGGGCACGAGGTCCACCCGGTCCACTCTCAAGCAGACTAGGCCGCCTCCCGGGTACGCGACATGTATATCCGCAGTTCAGGCTATCGAACGTCCAGCCCGGTGACCGCCCGTCCAATAATCATCCGCTGGATCTCGGACGTCCCCTCAAAGATCGTGAAGATCTTCGCGTCCCGGTGCCAGCGCTCCACCGGGTACTCGCGGGTGTAGCCGTTTCCGCCGAGCAGCTGGATCGCCTGCTCGGTCACCCGGACGGCGGTCTCCCCCGCCACCAGCTTGGCCATCGAGCCCTCGGCGCGCGACAGCGGCGTGCCCTGGCGCACCATCCAGGCGGCCCGCCAGGTGAGCAGCCGGGCGGCGTCGACCGCGGCCGCCATGTCGGCCAGCTGGAACGCGACGCCCTGGTTGGCGCCGATCGGCTTGCCGAACTGCACCCGGGTGCGCGCGTAGTCGGCGGCGAACTCGACCGCGGCGCGGGCGACGCCGACCGCCATCGCGGCCACCGGCGGGCGGGAGGTCTCGAACGTCTTCATCGCCGCCTGCTCGCCGCCGCGGCCGCCCTCGCGGACCCGGGCCAGGCGGCGGTCCAGCTTCTCCTTGCCGCCGACCAGGCAGCGGCCGGGGACCCGGACGTCGTCCAGGATCACCTCGGCCGTGTGCGAGGCGCGGATGCCGTGCTTGCGGAACTTCTGCCCCATGCTCAGCCCGCGCGTGCCCGGCGGGATGATGAAGCTGGCCTGGCCGCGCGAGCCGAGGTCCGGGTCGACCGAGGCGACTACCACGTGCACGTTGGCGATGCCGCCGTTGGTGGCCCAGGTCTTGACCCCGTTCACCACCCACTCGTCGCTGGCCTGGTCGTAGACCGCCCGGGTGCGGATGGCGGCCACGTCGCTGCCCGCGTCGGGCTCGGATGAGCAGAAGGCGCCCAGCTTGACGTCGGTCGCGTCGCCGAACATCTGCGGGCACCACTCCCCGACCTGCTCGGGGGTGCCGTTGGACACCACCGAGACGGCGGCCAGGGTGGAGCCGACCAGCGACAGCCCGATCCCGGCGTCGCCCCAGAACAGCTCCTCGTACGCCACCGGGACACCGAGGCCGGAGCCCTCGAAGAACTGGGTGGCGAAGAAGTCGAGCGAGTACAGCCCGATCTTGGCCGCCTCCTGCAGGATCGGCCACGGGGTCTGCTCGCGCTCGTCCCACTCGGCCGCGGCCGGCCGGATCACCGAAGCCGCGAACTCGTGCACCCAGTCGCGCGTCTCGCGCAGGTCGGCGCTGAGCTCCAGGGAGAATCCAGCGGAAGGCTCACTCATATTACCGAACAGTAACATCCTTGCCCGGCCAGCGCTATCCGATCTCCGCCACCGCCTCGGCGAACTGCGCCTGGTACAGCCGCTGGTAGGCGCCGCCCGCGGTGAGCAGCGTCTCGTGGGTGCCCTGCTCGACGATGTCGCCGTGCTCCATCACCAGGATCAGGTGCGCGTCCCTGATGGTGGACAGCCGGTGCGCGATCACGAAGCTGGTGCGGCCGTGGCGCAGCGAGCCCATCGCCCGCTGGATCAGCAGCTCGGTGCGGGTGTCGACCGAGGAGGTGGCCTCGTCGAGGATCAGGATGGCCGGCTCGGCCAGGAACGCGCGGGCGATGGTGATCAGCTGCTTCTCCCCGGCCGAGACGTTGGAGCCCTCCTCGTCGAGGACGGTCTCGTACCCGTCGGGCAGGGTCCGCACGAAGTGGTCCACGTGCGTCGCCTTGGCCGCCCGGATGATCTCCTCGCGGGTCGCGTCGCGCCGGCCGTAGGCGATGTTCTCCGCGATCGTCCCGGTGAACACCCAGGCGTCCTGCAGCACCATGCCGGTCTTGGCGCGCAGGCTTTCCCGCGTCATGTCGGCGATGCTCACCCCATCCAGGGTGATCCGCCCCCCGTTCACCTCGTAGAACCGCATCAGCAGGTTGACCAGGGTGGTCTTGCCGGCCCCGGTGGGGCCGACGATCGCCACCGTCTGCCCCGGTTCCACCGTCAGCGACAGGTCCGTGATCAACGGCTTGTCTTCGGAGTAGCGGAACGAGACGTGCTCGAACGCGACCCGCCCGGTGACCGTGTCCAGCTCGGTGGCGTCCGGGCGGTCGGGCTCCTCCTCGTCCGCATCGAGCACGGCGAACACCCGCTCGGCCGAGGCCACCCCTGACTGGAGCATGTTGGTCATCGACGCGACCTGGTTGAGCGGCTGGGAGAACTGCCGCGAGTACTGGATGAACGCCTGCACGTCGCCCAGCGACAGCGCGCCCGAGGCGACCCGCAGCCCGCCCACCACCGCCACCAGCACGTAGTTGACGTTCCCGATGAGCATCATCAGCGGCATCATCGACCCGGACACGAACTGGCCGCGGAAGCTGGCCTCGTACAGCTCCTCGTTGTGCTCGTCGAAGACCTGCGCGGCCTCCTGCTGGCGGCCGAACGCCTTCACCAGGGCATGGCCGGTGAACATCTCCTCGATGTGCCCGTTGAGCCGCGCGGTGGTGCCCCACTGCTTCACGAACTGCGGCTTGGCCCGCTTGGTGACGAACCGGGTGACCAGCACCGACAGCGGCACCGTGACCAGCGCGATAAGCGCCAGCAGCCAGGAGATCCAGAACATCACCACCAGCACCCCGATGACGGTGAGGACCGAGACCACCAGCTGGCTCATGGTCTGCTGGAGGTTCTGCGACAGGTTGTCGATGTCGTTGGTGACGGTCGACAGCACCTCGCCCCGTGACCGCCCGTCGAAGTACGACAGCGGCAGCCGGGACAGCTTGGCCTGCACCTCCTGGCGGAGCCGGAACATCGCCCGCTGCACGATCGTCGCCGTCATCCGGCCCTGGGCAACGCCGAGCACCAGCGCCACCAGGTAGATCAGCGCGACCACGCCGAGGGTGCGGCCGAGGGCGTCGAAGTCGATCCCGTGCCCGGGGGTCAGCTGCATCGGCCGCAGCAGGTCGGCCTGCGTGGTCTCGCCCTTGGCCTGCAGCGCCGCGATGGCCTGGGCCTTGGTCTCACCCGCGGGCAGCCCCTTGGACACGAAGCCGTCGAAGATGATGTTGGTGGCCTGGCCGAGGATCTTCGGGCCGAGGACCGTCGCGCCGACCGACCCGGCGGCGAGCAGCGTGGTCACGATCACCAGGGCGCGCTCTGGCCGGAGCATGGCGACCAGCCGCCGCAGCGACCCGCGGAAGTCCCTCGCCCGCTCGAGCGACGGGCCGTTCATCCAGGCGGCCGGCCCGCCCTGGCGCGGGCCCGGCTGGCCGGCGCCGCCGGGGCGGGCGGGCGGGGCGGTCATGCGGCCTCCTGCTCGGTCATCTGGGAGAGCACGATCTCCCGGTAGGTTTCGCTCGACGCCATCAGCTCGGCGTGCGTGCCGGTGCCGGCGATCCGCCCGTGGTCGAGGACGATGATCCGGTCGGCGTGCCTGATGGTGGCCACCCGCTGCGCCACGATGACGACGGTGGCGTCCCCGGTCTCGGCCGTCAGCGCCGCCCGGAGCCGGGCGTCGGTCGCGTAGTCGAGCGCGGAGAACGAGTCGTCGAACAGGTAGATGCCGGGTTTATGGACCAGGGTGCGGGCGATCGCCAGCCGCTGCCGCTGGCCGCCCGAGACGTTGGTGCCGCCCTGGCTGATCGGCGCGTCCAGGTCCTTGACGAAGTCGGCCTGGGCGACCGCCAGCGCGTGCCAGAGCTCGTCGTCGGTCGCGTCCGGGTTGCCGTAGCGCAGGTTGGAGGCGATGGTGCCGGAGAACAGGTAAGGCTTCTGCGGCACCAGGCCGACCGCCTCCGACAGCGTCCGCGGCGCCAGGTCGCGCACGTTCACGCCGCCGATCCGCACCTCGCCCTCGGTCACGTCGGTCAGCCGCGGTATGAGGTTGAGCAGCGTGGTCTTGCCGGCGCCGGTGGAGCCGATGATCGCGGTGACCTCGCCCGGGCCGGCCCGCAGCGAGATGTCGCACAGCACCGCCTCCTCGGCCCCCGGGTAGCGGAAGCCCGCGTTCACCAGGTCCAGGTGCCCGTGGGTGCGCAGCTCGGTGACCGGGGCGGCCGGCGGTTCCACGCTGGTACTGGTGGTGAGCACCTCCTGGATGCGGTCCGCGCAGACCTCGGCCCGCGGGATCATCATCAGCATGAAGGTGGACATCATCACCGCCATCATCACCTGCATCAGGTAGGACAGGAACGCGGTGAGCGAGCCCACCTGCATGGACCCGTCGTTGATGAGGTGGCCGCCGAACCACAGCACCGCCACGCTGGACAGGTTGATGACCGACAGCACGACCGGGAACATCATGCCCATGAGCTTGCCGGCGCCGAGGGACACGTCGTAGAGCGAGCTGTTGCCGTCGAGGAAGCGGGCCCGCTCCGGCGTGTCGCGGACGAACGCGCGGACCACCCGGACCCCGGTGATCTGCTCCCGCATGATCCGGTTGATGCCGTCGAGCCGCGCCTGGACCTGGCGGAACAGCGGGCGCATGCGCCGGGCGATCAGCGTCATCGTGATCGTCAGCACCGGGACGATGACCAGCAGCAGCGCCGACAGCTGGACGTTCTGCCGCAACGACAAGATGACCGCGCCCACGCCCATGATCGGCGCCATCAGCATCATCGTCAGCGCCATCAGCACCAGCATCTGGACCTGCTGCACGTCGTTGGTGGACCGCACGATGAGGGACGGCGCCCCGAACTGGCCGACCTCGCGGGTGGAGAACGACTGCACCCGGTCGAACAGCCCCTTGCGGATGTCCCGGCCGATCGCGGTCGCGGTGCGCGACCCGTAGTACACCGCGATGACCGCCGCGATGATCTGGGCGACCGCCACCGCCAGCATCACCCCGCCGGTGGACACGATGTAGCGGGTGTTGGCCTTGACCACGCCGTTGTCGATGATGTCCGCGTTCAGCGTCGGCAGGTAGAGCGCCGCGATCGTCTGCGCGAACTGGGCGATCAAGACGATGAGCAGCCACTTGCGGTATCGGCCGGCGAAGGAGCGGAGCAATCGGAGCAGCATGTCAGGATCGCTTTCAGGCAGCGGGAGCGGGTCTGTCGGCTGGTCGCTTGCAGTTTGCCGGGAGCGGAAGGATCAGGCGAGTGATTTTACCCGCAGGTCGGGACGATCGGCCCTGGGCCGCGCGGCCCGCGGCGGTAGATACTGGGGGCTATCGAAGAATACCGGCGGGACGACGGGAGCGGAGGGGCGCGATGCGAGAACTGGCAACCGACCGGTCGGGGCTTGAGGTGCTTCACCTGGGAGACTGTTTCGGCCTGCTCAGGTCGGTACCGGTCGGGCGGATCGGCTTCATGGCCGGCGGCGAGGTGGTCATGCTGCCGGTGAACTTCCTGGTGGACGGGCAGGACGTGGTGTTCACGACCGGGACCGGGACCAAGCTGTCGTCGGTCGAGGTGGGGCGCTACGTGGGGTTCGAAGCCGACTCCTTCGACCCGGCGACCCAGGCGGGGTGGTCCGTCGTGGTGAGCGGCCTGGCCGAGGTCGTCGACTCCGAGCAGGAAGCCGCCCGGCTAGACGGGCTCGGGCTGCGTTCGTGGGCAGGACAGGCCGAGCGGCTGTGGGTACGCATCCGGCCGACGTCGATTAACGGCCGGCGGATCCCGCCCGCCCGGCACGCCGTCTGAGGTCCGGGCGGCGGCACCCCGGACGGCGGTGCTACCGGAGCCCGGCCAGCGCCGCCAGCTGGCCGACCGCGCGCGCGAACAGCGCGTCGGCCGGCTCGAACGAGCCGACGAACTGCCCGAACAGCTCGAAGCTGATCATGCCGAACAGCTGCGTCCAGGCGATCACCCCGCCGGTGAGGGCTGCCGCGGGCACGTCCCGCAGGCCGAGCGCGGCCGCCAGCCGCGCCGCCTGGGCGGCCAGCCCCGGTTCCAGCGGCTCCGCCCGCCCGGCCGGGCCGCCGGCGCCCGGGGGCGCCAGTTCGCCGTCGGCGGCGGCGCTCGCCAGCAGTCCGGTGAAGACCAGCGGCACCCGCGACGCGGGCCCGACGGTCGCCTCGGGCGCACGGTAACCGGGCACCGGGGAACCGTAGATCAGCGCGTACTCGTGCGGATGGGCGCGGGCCCAGTCGCGGATCGCGTGGCAGGCCGCGGCCCAGCGGTCGCGGGCGGGGCCGGGTTCCGTGCCATCCAAACCGGCCGCCGCCCGCTCGGCCGCGTCGCCGATCGCGTCGTAGGCGTCGATGATCAGCGCGGTCAGCAGGTCGTCGCGGCTCGGGTAGTAGCGGTACAGCGCCGAGGAAACCATGCCGAGTTCCCGGGCGACCGCCCGCAGCGACAGGCCATTGGCCCCCGCGTCGGCCAGCTGGCGGCGCGCCTCCTCCTTGATCTCCCTGGTCAGCTCGGTGCGGGCGCGCTCGCGGGCGGTCCGCCCGCGACTGGCCGCGGGCACGGCGTCGGGTGAGGTCATGGCGGTTAGCTCGCAATCTCAGAGAACAGTGCCAACTCAGAGAACAGTGGACCAAAGCGAGAGCAGTGCTCTTGACAGGTTCACACCCTATCGTGTTCACTGATCTTAGTCGAGAGCACCGATCTCGCAAAGCAACCGGAAGGATGATCGCCATGACCGCGGAAACCCCCTACGTCAGCTCCGTTCCCGTCACCCCGTTCTTCAACAAGCTGGTGGCCCGGCTGACCAAGATGGGCATCAGCGTGTACGGCTCGCGGGTGCTCTACGTCAAGGGCCGCACGTCGGGCCAGTGGCGCACCACGCCCGTCAACCCGCTGCGGGTGGACGGGGTCCGGTACCTGGTCGCGCCGCGCGGCAACGTCCAGTGGGTGCGCAACATGCGCGCGGTCGGCGGCGGCGAGCTGCACATCGGCCGCAAGGTCGAGCCGTTCACCGCGACCGAGGTGGCCGACGACGACAAGCCCGCCCTGCTGCGCGCCTACCTGAAGCGCTGGAAGTTCGAGGTCGGCATGTTCTTCGACGGCGTGGACGCCAAGGCGCCGCAGGAGCAGCTGCGCGCGATCGCGCCGCGCTACCCGGTGTTCCGCATCGAGCCGGCCCGCTGACGACGCGGGCGCCCCGCCGCTGGAACCCGCAGCCGCTGGAACCTAGCGGCCCGGCCAGGCCACCGGGTCGTGACCGGGGATGAGCGGGTAGCCGCGGTCGGCGGCGAGCCGCTTGAGCCGGGCGATCTGGGCCGCGCCCTGCTCGCGGGTGGCGTCGATCAGGCTGCCGGGGACCTCACGGTCGCAGCCGTCGACAGTGCAGGCGGCGTCGAAGGCGAACACGAAGCCGCCGCCGGCGGCGAGATCCACCACGAAGCTCTGGTGCCCGGGCGTGTGACCCGCCGTCAGCACCGCGGTGACTCCGGGCGCCAGCTCGACGTCGCCCGCGGCCAGCCGCCAGTCGATGCGCGGGTCGTCGTAGTCGACCCGGAACATCCCGTGCCGCTCCGGCCGCGGCCCCGGCTGCGTCGCGAACTCGTACTCGGCCCGCTGCGCGTGC
>Ga0265338_10002177_pt1 | contig 30090 bp, 32 predicted proteins | sample 42126metaG_FD_193579 | JGI IMG/M metagenome (GOLD analysis project Ga0265338, IMG submission 193579) | Rhizosphere microbial communities from Carex aquatilis grown in University of Washington, Seatle, WA, United States - 4-21-26 metaG | ecosystem: Host-associated > Plants > Roots > Rhizosphere...
GCTTTCGGGGGGCTCGCGGCCTTTGGCCTCGCGCTTTCGGGGGGCTCGCGGCCTTTGGCCTCGCGCTTTCGGGAGGGCTCGCGGCCTTTGGCCTCTCGCTCGGAATTGCTGCGGCCATCCTGGCCTTGTCCCTTCGGGACTCGGCCTTGGGCCTCGCGCAAATTTAGCGTCATGCTAAATTTGTGAACCGCACCCGGCGGTTTCTCGGTGCGTAGATCTGAGGCTTTTTTGTGGGTTTTTTCTTTTGTTTTAAGTGGTGGCCGAGGACGGAATTGAACCGCCGACACAAGGATTTTCAGTCCTCTGCTCTACCGACTGAGCTACCCGGCCGCAAAGTTCAATCGAATAGCGTTCTTAGCGGATAGCTGTCAACCGCGGCGCCGCGGGACTCTCCGTGTCAAAGTCTCAAATTATCGGCCGGTGGCGCTTTGTCCGTTTAAGCCTTCGGCGTCGGCCTCTTTGCGCGTGGTCTTCGTCCAAGTGGGCAAATACATGGCGGCGCGGATGCAGCCTGGGTTGTCCCTAACAAATTCGCTGACCTTCTTAGTTTGGTGTTTTGCCCAAAACAACACGTCATCGCCACATTTTACGGCGATGCCGCCATAGCTGCCGACCGGACAGTTCTTGGATTTCTCGCGGCTCAGCACAAAAATCGTTCCGATCGGAATCTTAGTCTGATCCGTCATCGCACCGGGATTTTTCTTGAGCAAGTCGTCAAAGCCGGCCTTGGACAGATCGATGCCGGCGTTTTGTGGCCGAGCGCCGATTTCACCGTGTTTCTTGTAGCCCAGCGCCGAGCGGACTAGCTCAATTGTCTCGGCGTTTTTCTCGACTGTCAGACCTTCGCTACCCAAATTCTGGCAAAAGCGAGAGGCCGAAACCTGCGGCTTTTCAAGAGACCACGCGGATAAAGGAAGCATTACTAAAACAAGAAAAAGAGTTTTCATGTCTCCAGTATACGGCGGGACCGCCAATATTCAATCACCATCGGCATGACGGAAATCACCAAAATCGCTGCAATGACGAGCTCGAAATTGCGCTTTACCGCCGGAATGTTTCCGAAGAAATACCCCAAGTTAAGAAATATTACGATCCAGAGACTGCCGCCCGTGAGACTGAAGGCCACGAACCGCTTGAGCGTAAAGCCGCCAAGGCCCGCGACGAAAGGCGCGTACGTGCGCACAATCGGCACGAAGCGCGCGAGGATCAAGGTCTTCCCACCATGCTTTTTGTAAAAGCCTTGCGTTTTCTCGAGATGCTGCCGGTTCAGCCATTTTAGCTTTCCGGTGAGGAAAAGTTTCGGCGCCGCCCACTTTCCCACATGATAGTTCACCAAATCCCCGCTGAACGCCGCGGCGATCAGAATCACGCACATCAGCGGAAGGCTCAGCGACGTTCCGCCCATGGCTACAACTGATCCCGCCGCGAAGAGCAAGGAATCTCCCGGCAAAATCGGCGTCACCACCAAACCGGTTTCGCAAAAAATAATAGCAAACAAAATCGCATAGAGGCCCGGGCCATAGGCGCCGGCCCAGACTTGAAGATGCTCAGGAAGATGCCGCAAGAGCTCGAGGAGTTCTGTCACTCCTCATAGGATTAACTGGAGCACCCGGGAAGCGCAATCGAAAAGGAATTGCCAAGCTGCGTGCGCGGGTCATTCGACGGAATATCGTACGGGCCGAAGGGCGGCTGCCAATTCATCTTCACGCTGACGCCATTGGAGAATTGGTGCGTCACTGAGCCCGTGCTCGACTCTTCCTTGAGGGTTTTGATAGAGGGTTCTCCCCACTCGTCAAATTCCATCTTCACGAGCTCACTCGGAAAGGCTAACGAGCTCCCGAGCGAATGCGTGGAGCATGTGGGGTAATAAAAATCCTCGAATTCGGTTTCGGGTTGCACGAGTTGAGTTTTCAATTCCATCGACAAAACCTTAAACTCCGTCGGGAACGTGCCCGGCGCCGGCCGCGCCGCGAGCGACGCGCGCATGGAATTGATCAATGCATTGAACCTCGTGACACTCTCGTCGTCGGTGACTGACACGCAGTGATTGCCTGAGGCAGACGGATAATCGAGACAGCGGAGATTCGTCGCGATAATGTTGTGCTGGATTTCGTAATCATGGGGCTCGCGCTTTTCGTCGTGGCGAATGGCGGCGGCCGTTCCATCGACATCGGCCGAGCCCTGAAGGATCGCTTCGACATCGGCGCTGCCCTCGGCAAACATCGGTGAGCCGGAGTTGCCCTTCTCGGCATTGCACTTGTACACGGTCAACATGTCGGGACTCTCGCTCAAATTGTACGGAAACTGCAATTCATTGCGGTGAACCGCGCAGGTCACCTGCCCGATCGCCATCGTCGTAAAACTCTTGCCGGGAATTAGATTGGCCACATAGCCGGTCAGCGTTTGATACGTTTTTGCAGGTCCGTGCGCGAGATGAAGTGGCGGAATCGTGGCAATCGGCACGTCAAGCTGAAACACGAGCACGTCGGGCCGGCCGCTCGTGTCCTCCGGATCGACTTTGCCGTTTTTGTCGAGCGCGGGCGTGAACGCTTTGAACAAACGCTGAGTCACATGGCGAATCGCTCTCTGCGGAATATCCGTGCGCGTGATAAAGTAGCCCTCACGCGCGCCGGGATTGTCGCAGTGACCGTTCGACATGATCTTGTCGTTGTCGATGAGAAAAGCCGTGCAGCGGTAAACATCGACCAAGCCGCCACTACGTACAGGAAAAATCAGTACGCCGACTTGTAAGGGACAGGATTTCAGACCGCAGACCAATGACACTTTGGTCGGATCCCAGTCGTCGTTGGCAAATGAGGGATTGCCCGAATTCATCGGAAGAAGCGTTTGCACCTGCAGGCCATCCGTGGCCGCAGGGCTCGACGCCGGAGCTTGTGCTGGTGGCGCATCGGGAGTCGGATCCGGCGCATGCGGCATCGAAGCCGTGTGCAAGCCCGAAGGCTTAGTCGACGCCGGAATTTTAAAAGCCGGCGCGGCCGAATCGTCTCCAGAATTTCCGTGAGAGCAACCTGAGAGAACCGAAACAAAAATGAAGAACGCCCCTAAACGCTTCATCCGGATCAGTCAGAGCAAACAAAAAGCCACCGTCAGGTGGCTTTAGAATCTCCGGTTGTGAACGAAATTACAGGGGCTGCCGTTATTTGGCAGCTGGTCTTGGGTCGCTACTTAGCAGCGACTGCCAACTTCACATCGGCGTAGCCGGCCATCATCGAGGTGTACATCACTTTCTGTAGCACTTCATACTCGAGATCGCGGTCGGCCTGCATCAGCACTTTGCCATCGAACTCGAAGCTGTCATTTACTTTCGAGATGTCTTTGGCCAGCTTCGCGCGCTTATCGAGTTCCTCGAACAGCGGGCGCAGGAATGTCGGATCGTTGGCGTCGGCAGCATTGGCTAAGAGCTTGCCCTTGTCGAGATCCAAAACCTTCTTGTCCTCGACATATATGCCGTCGCGCGAAACCACCATCTTCACGACGTCCACAGGATCGGTCAGCGAAGACGATTCAGGCAAACGCAAGCCCTCTTTCGGCGTGATATTCACCGGGCTTGTCGAATAGGTCTTGAGCAAGAACACGAGCAGGATCACGAACATGTCGACCATCGATGTAATTTGAATCTTGAAACTCGAGGGAGTTCTGCGATCCACGTATCTGCCCATTCCACGATTAGACATAAAACTTACCCCTAGTTACTCACCACATTGGCGAACAGCACATTCGGAAACATCAATTCCGTTTCAATCTTTTTCCCGTTCGCAGGATCGGTGAAGGCGACCTTCTGATCGTTCGGGCTGTGGCGCAGTTTATCCATGACCAAAACCAGCTCGTTCAGATTCACGTCGGCTTCCGGAGCCAAATCCAGACGGAAAACTTCGGGACTCTTTTGTTTGATGACGAAAGCGGCGGCTTGAAGCGCATCATAGTCCCATGCTGTCCCTTTGTTGGCGACAGTCACGGGAGTCTTCTTGCCGTCTTTCACGACTTCAAACGTGAAACCCTTCTGTTTCGACACTTTCAATGTAACGGTCGTTTCTGATTTATCATTCGCCCGTTGCACAGCCTCGGCGACGACTTGCGGAACCGAGGTGTCGATCATTTTCACCTGCACGAACGCAACGCTTAACAAGAGCAAGGGCACGATCGACACGATAATGTCGAGCACCGGCGCCAAGTTCAGGTCAAAGGTTGCATCCGCAGAGCGGGTCTTCATCCCTAAACGCATCTTAAGCGCCTTTCATCGTTGACGGCGTTTTCTTCATTCCGTCAGCGTTCAAAGTGCTGGGATATGCGGTCAAACCTTTGTAAGGCATATAGATGCGCGACTTGAGGCAATCCATGACCTTCTGTGTAGTTTGATCGATCTCATTAAAGAGTTGACCTTGTTTAGCGTGCAAGAACGAGTAGCACACCATAACCGGGATCGCGAACATCAGACCCATCATCGTTGCGGTCATGGCGATCGAAATACCTTCAGCGAGCAAGGTTTGCTTCTGCGCTACATCGGCAAAGCTGACGGCGCGGAAAGCGGTGATTAGACCGACAACCGTTCCGAGCAATCCAATCAAGGTCACAACGTTAGACACCATCGCGACGTGGCCGAGGCCCTTCATCAATTTAGGAGCCGTCTCGGAGCTGGCGATATCCAGCGCCGTTTCCATCGCTTGGTCGTCGCGGTCGGATTTTTCAAGAATCCGTTTCGTGACGTACGCGAGGGGCTTCTTTTCATTAGCCGCGCAGAAGGTGATGGCCTCTTCGATCTTATCTTGATCGATCAAAGCCAAAACTTGTTTCAGAAAGGGTTCCGCCGGCATTGAATATTCGAAGTAGAGTACGCGGAATCGATCGGCGATCAAAAAGAGGCCGAACAAGCCCACCATCACGATGAAGGCATCGACGATCTTATAGTTGTTTATGAAGCTTAGGACAGCATCCATTTGTTCCTCCTGGGTCACTATTGTCAGATTAGGTTTCGGAGGGACTAGACTGAACTTAAAGCCAGTGGCACAAAGTTTTGTAAGCGGCCCCCCCGCAGTTTAAGCGGCAGGAAACCTTCGAAAACCATCAAAAATCATGACACCCCGGGAAAGTCTCAAAATATTGCCCAGACGTTTTACACAGTGAAAGTCTCAGAAAGAGACGCTTTTCGGCCCCTATTTTAGAGGATTTTCAGGGGGTTTTAGGTAGCCAATAACCTAGGGGAAACTGGGCCTGGCGCCTGGCTTGCTCTAGTGGCGACCGACATGGATGTCGTTCGCACAGTCATACTCTCACTCTTCCTTGTTTACCTGATCCCGGCCGCCGCCGAGGTAGAATACATTAGCCCCGAGCGCCAAACTCAACTCGAAGAGCAATTCAACAAGGCCAGTTTTGATATCGCCCACGATGCCAAGCGCCTTGCCGGCCATACTTGGAGCTGCGATATGTACGGCGCCCGCTCCCACATGCAAGTGCAGCACGGTTTGAAACTCTACACGTTGAATGTGAAAGACGGCCAGTGGAGCAACTCGGGCGCACAGCTCGTTTCCGAGTACACGAGTCAAAATTCCTCTCTCACGGGACGCAAAGACCGCTTCGAAGATCAAGTCAAGATCACAAAAGACGGTCAACTTGTGTCGCGCCTGACTCTCACCGACGGCAGTAGGTCGGTTCTCGCTTATTCCGTGTGTAAAACTCTGTAGGCTATTGACAGCCGTCCGCGGAAATCTCTTAATGAGATTTCATGGAATGGCTTGTGATCGCTGTTTGTCTTGGTTTGAATGCTCTTTTGGCTGCGGCCGAAATGGCGTTCGTCACGTTGACCCGTTCACAGGTTAAGGAACTGGCCAAATCCGGCCGTGGTGCCGCTTCTATTTTGCTCACTTTGCGGGAAAACCCCGAACGTACATTGTCGGTTATGCAAGTCGGTATCGGATTAGTCGGCGCTTTGGCGGCAGCCGTCGGTGGGGTCGAAGCGCATGCCCGCCTCACGCCTTACATCATGACGTCGCTGCCGGTGAGTCCCGAAGTTGCAAAAGCACTGGCCATCGCCGGCATTGTCATTCCACTGACTTTTGTGAATGTGATTTTCGGCGAGTTGGTGCCCAAAACGCTGGCGCTACGCAATCCCGTTAAAATTTCGCTATTCTTCGCGCGGTGGTTGATGCTGCTCGACACTGTGTTTTTGCCGATCGTGGATTTTCTGGAGTGGACGACGAAGCGTGTGCTCTCAATTTTGTTTCCGAAAAGCCGCTCGCAGCAACATGTCCCGTCTGCCGACACGGTCGAACTCGATCAGTTGTCATCGCAAGCCCGCCAGTATGTTTTAAATCTCGTCGGTCTCGAGAAAAAACGCGTACGCGATATTGCTCTGCCGTGGGCTCAGGTGGATCACGTGTTCTTCAGCCAGAGCATCGGCGAAGTCGAAGCCGTCTCGCTGCGCTCAGGTCACACGCGCTTGCCAGTGATTGCAGACGGCCAAGTGTTTGGCATCATCAACACCAAAGAGTTGTTGGCGTTAGTGAAGAGCGGGAGCGACCGCTGGACGCAAATCGTGCGCCCGATGTCACGTGTGCAAGAATACGAAACGTTGTTAAAAGCTTTGCGGCAGATGCAAGAGAAGCGCAGTCACTTGAGCGCTGTTTTCGCCGGGACGTCTCTTGTGGGGATTGTCACAATGGAAGATATTTTGGAAGAGGTTATCGGCGAGATTTATGATGAGGATGATGATGGGGCGCTGAAGCGCATCTTGTCCGCGAGCGGCCGCCTCAGAGGGCCGAAATGACAAGACAGTTTCTTCTCGGCCTTACCCAAATCGTCCGGTAATATAAGACTCAGTCTGCGCCTTCTTAGGATTCGTAAAAAGCGACGGAGTATCACCAAATTCCACCAGCTCTCCCATATACATAAAAGCTGTATAATCAGAAATCCGGCCCGCTTGGTGAAGGTTATGCGTCACCATTACAATGCTCACCGACTTCTTCAATTCACGGCACAACTCTTCGATATGACCCGTGCTGATCGGATCCAACGCGCTCGTCGGTTCGTCGAGCAACAGCAACTCCGGCTCTGTCGCCAAAGCACGCGCAATGCACAAACGCTGCTGCTGTCCGCCCGAGAGTCCCGTTGCATCTTTCTTTAAACGGTCCTTCACTTCGTTCCAGAGCCCCGCCTGCGTCAGAGCCGTTTCGACCGCCGTCTCAATTACGGTGCGTCGGCGTACGCCGCGAACTCGCAAACCGTAGGCGACGTTTTCAAAAATGCTCTTAGGAAACGGATTCGGCTTTTGAAAGACCATTCCGATGCGCATGCGCACTTCCATCGGATCTAGCTCGCTGCTGAGAATATTCTTTTTCTCGGGATGCAAAAAGATCTCGCCTTCATAGCGATTGCCCTTATAGAGATCGTGCATGCGGTTGAAACAGCGGAGCAACGTGGTCTTTCCACAACCGGAAGGTCCAATCAACGCGGTCAAAGAGTTGCGGTAAATCGGCAAGCTCACGTGCTTAACGACTTCTTTATCTCCATAGAAGAAACTCAGGTTGTTAACTAGTGCGGATAATCCCGGATTAGCGGGCGACGGAGTCGATGACATTTTTAAGCGCTTCGCGATTCTTCACGCCGATGAATTCGAGCTGCACACGGCGATTGCGCGCGAGTGCCGACGGTTTGTTGGAGTGCGTGAGCAGATTCTTTTTGCCACGGCCTTCGGTAACGACCTGTGCAGAGTTCACTCCCGCAGCAATCAGTTTTTCAGAAATCGCATGCGCGCGGCGCTCGGACAATTTGTCGTTGTACGTAGCGGTCCCCCGCTGATCGGTGTGGCCGATCACTTCCACGCGGTCATAGAACTGGTGATTGTCGGCCAAGGCGTGTGCCAGACGTTTGACATACGTCTCCGATTCTTTGGTCAACTTCGTCGAATTTGAAGCAAAGTGTGTGAAATGCGGATTGAGCTCGAACGTGTTCATGGCCCGCGCGTCGAGCTGGGGCGCAATGGCCTCGCCGCGAATGACCGGCGCCGGTGCTTGCGCGAGCACTTTCGACTTCGGACCGGGACCGAAACTCACTTCGAGTTCGGCCATGAGCGAATTTACAGATCCGCCGTTCAAGCCCAAGCTCGTCGTTGCCCGGCCACCGACGCGGACCAAGTATTCGTCTTTGTAACTGAACTCTTTCAGAGCCTGCGCGCCGATAAACGACGCCAAATTGTCGTTGTTGGAATTGTAGTGGTGCGGAGGATCGACCAGCGTGCTCCAAATCGCGCCAAGCTGCCAGCGGTTGTCGAAAACGTAACGGCCGGCGAATTCGGTATAAACCGACTGTACCATTTCCGGTCCGCCCTGAGTGACGAAGGCGTTTTGCAAACCGACGCCGGCATCGGCGACGATCGGCGTTTCGTTAAAATAGTAGGAGCCCAAAACGCGGGCATTGGTCGGAACGCCGCCGGTGCGGGACTGGCTGTCGTTCATCGTGCCGAGTCCGATACCGAGCAAAGGCCAGAGCCCCTGAGGTTTATAGATGTCGCCGCGTTGAACTTCCGGTTTGAAAGCCAACATGTTGCCTTCCGCCGCGAACACCGAAATTGAAGTGATCATCAACAGAAAACAGACTAGACGCGAGCCCATGAGATAACCCCCAAAAGAGCCTATAGCAGACCTTCAGATTTAACGGATGACGCGGGGTTTAGCAAGGTCTTATACTTTCCATTACGGAGTGGATTTTATGCAAAAAAAGATACGCGTAGGCCTCCTCTTTGGCGGCCGTTCTGGGGAGCATGAGGTTAGCATTGCGTCGGCCCTTTCTGTTTTCAATGCTTTAGACAAATCCCGTTACGATGTAAGTCTTATCGGAATCGATAAAGAGGGCCGCTGGTTGCTCCCGGACGTCAAAGCTATGCTCGCTCAAGCCAATGATCCGATGCACGCCAAAATCGCGGATACGCAAAAGCCAATCGGTTTAGTTCCCTATCAAAGCGCGCGGCAAATGGTGGCCGTTGAAGGCAGCTCCGCCGATATGAAAATTCCAACGGTCGATGTTATGTTGCCCATCTTACACGGCACGTTCGGGGAAGATGGAACGGTCCAGGGTTTGCTCGAGATGGCGTCAATCCCCTATGTGGGCTCGGGCGTTCTCGGTTCGGCGATTGGGATGGATAAGGAAGTTTCACGAAAACTTCTGCACGTGGCCGGAATTAAAACCGTGCAGACGATGATTTTGCGCAAGCACGAATACGCACGCGATGCGAAGGCGTGCGAACAGAAAATTGTCGGCGAATTCGCCTTTCCGTTTTTCGTAAAGCCGGCAAACGCGGGCTCGTCGGTCGGCGTTCACAAAGTGAAGACGCGCGAGCAACTTCCCGCCGCGCTAAAAGATGCCTTCGATTTCGATTTAAAGATCTTGATCGAAAAAGGAGTCGATGCGCGCGAACTCGAGTGCTCCGTACTCGGCAATGATGAAGTGAAGACAAGCGTCGTCGGCGAAATCATCCCGCACCATGAATTTTATAGTTACGAAGCGAAGTACATGGACGAAAACGGATCGTCGTACAAAATTCCAGCCGACATTCCGGCAAAGATCAGCGATCAAATCCGCGAGTGGTCCGCGCTGGCGTTTCGCACTTTGCAGTGCCGCGGGTTAGCGCGCGTTGATTTCTTTTTGGACCGCAAGACCGGCGAGTTGTTTTTGAATGAGATCAACACAATCCCCGGCTTTACCAAAATCTCTATGTATCCGAAGATGTGGGAAGCTTCTGGGCTGCCCTATTCGCAATTGCTGGATGAATTGATTCGCTTGGCTCTTGAAAATTTCGAGCAGCGGAAAGGGCTTAAGACTTCGTACGAGAAGTAGGGACTGTCTGTGTCGGTTTGCTGTAAACCGCAATCGGTATCAGGTTTCCGGACCCGGAACGGATCCGGTTTCAGAAACCGAAACAAAAACAGAAACGGTCTGTGAAACGGCTTACAGTTTACGGAAATCGGCCACGGAAAACAGACTTGATAACACCCGGTCCACGGCTTGATCGACGGTAAGCCGATCGGTACGCAAATGAATCTCCGGCGACAAAGGAGCTTCGTAAGAAGACGTGAGTCCAGTAAATTGAGCGACTTCCCCACGCCGTGCCCGAACATATAGTTTTTTTGGATCTCGCCGCTCACACTCCTCAAGCGGACAGTCCACAAAGATTTCCACAAAATTAGCTGCACCAATAATTTCACGGACGCGCGCGCGATCCGCCCTAAACGGCGAGACAAACGCCGCAAGCACAATCATTCCGCTCTGAGAAAATAACCTAGCAACCTCTCCCGCACGCCGATTGTTTTCCGAACGGTCGGCGTCAGAGAAGCCAAGGTCCCTTGCCACGCCCTGACGAAACGTATCGCCATCGAGAATGGCCGAGGAAATTTCATCTCTCCGTAAACGCTCATGCACCGCGTGCGCAATCGTGGTTTTGCCGGCGCCCGAAAGTCCGGTGAACCACAAAACAAGACCTGGTTGTTGAGAGGGACTTTGCTTGCTCACAGTCTATGGCTCTGCCGCATAGCAGTGGAATCGTCAAGATTGCTTTTTCGAGAGCGTGTGCGACAATTATTCTCAATTAGTTTTGAATCATCCAAGGAGAGGCGACATGACAAACAAAGAATTCATTAATCAACTCGAAGCCGGCAACGAAGCACTGTTTCAAGCTTCGGAAATGCAAGTGGAAGCATTCTTCAACTCGAAGCCGACAAAAGAAGCTCTAGTCGAACATTTTTCGGGCCGTTGCGCGAACGAATACATGAACATGGTTGAAGTCGCACAACGTCTTTTGGAGATCGCACCGACGGGCGACCGCAAGATGATCAAGCTCTTGGCGCGCCAAGTTCTCGACGAAGCCGCGCACTTTGACCTCGTGGCGAAAGTCCTCGAGCGCATTACCGGCAAAGTTTTCGACGTCGAAGCGATGTTGAAGAACGAACAGCAAGGCGGAGGCGCTAAAGGTGCCCGCATCCTCGAAGAAATGGACAAAGAAGACCGCTTAGCTCTTCACCTCTATCAGTTTATCGCCGAAGGCCGCGCCGCCCGCGTGTGGCAGCGTATGTCTGAAGTTTGCGAAGACGAAGTGATCGCATCGACTTATGCGAAAATCGCGCAAGACGAAGGCGTTCACCGCGAATTCGGCCGCATCGGTCTCGAGCAGTTCATCGCGAACGAAGCCGACAAAACGCGCGCGCTCGAACTCGCAGACCAGATCCGCTATGAGCTCTACAAAGTCAGCTGCATGAATTGCGTGGAAGTTCCCGCCGCTCGCCAGCTCTGCGTAGATACGTACGGCCCCCAGTTTTTAAACTAAGGTAGTCAGTCGCTTTTCCGGACGCTACGCGTCCGGAAAAGTAAGTAAGTACCCTTCACGAATAAACACCATGGACACAAGAGAATATTTCTTGAACGAGACCCGCGGAAAACTCGCGGAGGTCGACAATTTATTTTCCGCTCATGGTGACTTCGCGATCACTCCGGCCGACGTGCGACGTGTGGTCGTAATCCTGGGCTCGAGCCGGAGTGGTTCGAGCTATTTATTTTCACAGCTGGCGAAGAGTGGCGGCTTCTGGACCCCTCAGGGTGAAGACACGCCCTTCGCGCGTCTCGAAGGACTCGGTTGGATACACTCCCTCCGCGACAGCGACGCGTTTGACGGCGTCACAACCCGAGTTGCTGAGCGCTTGTTGAAAGACTTCGGCAACGAAGGCGCGCCCAGTCTCCCGCAGTTCGCCCGCCAAGCGGCTTCGCGGCTGCTCTGGCAGTGGCCACATAAGAACTTAAATCCGCGGCAGTTGTGGACTTGGTTTCTCGCCGGCACAGGCTGGGATGAAGCGCGCGCGCGCCTGCAACTCAACGACGGTTGGTACGATGGCAGCGCTACAACTCCCGATGCAACGCCTGAGCTTTTTTTTGAAGAGCCGCCGTTCGTGGCGCAAATTCCCAGAGCCACTCCCACGGCGAGAGATCTTGCCGACGGCGTTGTGCTTTTGAAAACGTCCGGCCATGCGTACCGTCTGCCGTGGCTGCGGCGTTTGTTTCCGAATGCCGCTTACAGTTGGATTGTCTTATCGCGCAATCCCGCCGCCGGCATCAACGGGCTGATCGACGGATGGCTTTCGAAGTCCTTTCATTCGCACAATGTCGGCGCGCTTCAACCCCTCGCAATATCTGGTTACGCCAATAGAATGTGGTGGAAATTTGATCTTCCGCCAGGCTGGTCCGAATTTGCAGCGGAAGACTTGGCTTCAGTATGTGCCTTCCAATGGCGATCGGCCTACCAACGCATTTTAAATTTTGTCGAAACAACTCCTGACCCGGTCCTACGCGTGAAGTATGAAGACCTTATGTGCGCGCGCGAAGGAATTCTCGAAAAAATATTTGCCTTCACGCAGACTGACGGCCTTGTGCCTGAAGCTGCGGCGCCTATCATGGCGACGGCGGCTCCCGCACCCGCGCGCTGGCGTCAGCGCCAAGATGAAATTCTCCCGCAACTCCGCGACGCGCGGGTTGAAGTTCTCGCCGCGAAACTCCGCTATGACGTGCGCGAGCCGGACGGTCTCTTATGAATCTTCCGAGCGCCTACCAAGGACGTGGTTGGAAACCGCGCCGCCTCCCGATGCGCGCGGAACGTGATGGCAGACTCTGGTCGCAGCACGCCATCTCAAGCGAATACAAATCTCTGAAATCAGTTTTGCTTTTTTCACCGGGCCGCGAAGTTCACGGGCTGCGCCAGCCTCAGCGCATTCAGCATCTTAGAAAAATCGACTCCCGCAAACTACGGCGGGAACTGAATGCGTACGCCAAAGCTCTCCGCCAATGCGGAATCGAGGTCAATTGGGTGCAGGCGAAAGCTCCTCCCCCCAATTTCGTTTTTCAACGCGATCTCTTTTTCAATACGCCCGAAGGCGTGATCCTCGGCCGCATGGCCAGCGAAGTGCGCGCGGGCGAAGAAAAATTCGCGGCGGCGAGCCTTGCCGCTCACTCGCTTCCCATTTTAGCGACAATCTCCGGGCGCGGCACGTTTGAAGGCGCCGACGCGCTTTGGCTGACTCCCCGGTTCGTGCTCGTGGGAGTCGGCAACCGCACCAACCGCGAGGGCTTCGCGCAAGTCCGCCGGGTTCTCGGCCAACAGGGCGTAAAAGCGGCCGCGGTCAAAATGCCGGCGGGCGTACAACATCTCCTCGGCATTTTGCAAATCGTCGATCGCCGGCTTGCGGTCGTTCGCGGCGCGAAGATGAGCCGCACGCTCAAAAGCTTTCTGCGGCGCCAAGGTTTCCGTTTGCTGGAGGTGCCCGAGACAGAGGAAGTTTGCGAACATCAGGGCCTGAACTTCGTAACTGTCGCTCCGCGCGAAATCGTGATGGCCGCCAACTGTCCCGAGCTGCGCGCGCTTTTGACGGCCAATAAAATTAAAATCCGCAATGAGCTCGAAATCCCCCAACTCCTTAATGCGGCCGGCGGACTCGCTTGCGCCACCGGAATTCTCGCGAGGTCTCCATGATACAGAATCCGATTTTCATCGTCGGCACCGAACGTTCGGGCTCAAATCTCTTGCGCCTTTTGCTCAATGAGCTCAGCGGCGTGTGTGTTCCCCATCCTCCGCATTTGATGCGCGACCTGGCGCCGCTCATTCCACGCTATGGTACGCTAAAAGAAGATGCGAATTTCCGCAGACTCATTGACGATGCGGTCAGCCTCGTGGAAATGCACTTCGCGCCATGGCCGGTGAATTTGAACCGCGAGCAGGTCTTTGATCGGGCGAGCGCACGCACGCTTTACGCCGTTTATGCGGAGATTTACGAGCAGTACCGGATTTATGCGCATAAAGACCGCTGGGCGTGCAAGAGCACGTTCATGGTTCATCACATCGACGAAATTCTCGCGCATCACCGCTCTCCGCAATTTATCCATCTCGTCCGCGATCCCCGGGACGTGGCGGTTTCGGCGCGCCGGTCGATCTTCTCGCATTATCATCCGTATTTTGTCGCCGATCTTTGGCGCCGCGAACAGGCCGTCGCTCTCAAATACAAGAAGCGGTTGGCCAAAAAACAATGGCTCACGGTGACTTACGAGCAGTTGATCAGTGAACCCGAAGAGACCATGCGGGAAATTTGCGCGTTTCTCGACGAGAAATATTCGAAATCTCTTTTGAAATTTTTCGATAAACCGGCGGCGCGCGAACTTTCAGCTCTTAGCAAGTCCTGGGAAAATGTGCGCAAACCTGTGATGTCGGAGAACAAGGGCAAATACAAATCGCAGCTGACCCGGGAAGAGATTGCGCTCATCGAAAGCGTGGCAGGCGGCGAAATGCGTGCGCTCGGTTACAAACCCGTCACAAAGCCAATAACAGTCGGTGCTTTCCAGCGCACGCGCTATCAGCTTAGTGAAGAGTGGCAGACTTTGCGCGGTGAAACGGTTGCGCTTCTCACCGACCGCAATGCGCGCCAGCGGCTGAAGAAAAAAGCCTTTTTGTGGTCCTTACGCTTCCGTTGAGAGAAGCTTTTTGGTCTCTTCAATCGAGCGGCGCTCAACGTCGCGCAATTCGCTGATATTCGCGTCTTCCGTCAGAATATCCGCGCGCGGCGTAGCCAGTGAATTTTGCAAAAACACCGGGCGCTTATAGAATTTGGCGTCGTTTTTCTCAAGAAACACATTGAGCGGGTTCGTGTAGTCGTAAGGACGGCGCTCAATCACGCCATTGACCTTCGCGTAAATCTCGCGGAGCTCGTCGTGCGTGAGATGTGGCGTAAATTTAGCGAAGCCCGGCTGATCGACGTCTTCCATGATCGAACGCTCGCGGGAGAGCCAATCGAGATGAGCCAGTTCGTCTTTGATTACGCCCGTCTGCACGAATTTTTTGTAGTCGGCGGTTCCCGGAATCGCCGAGAGATACTTTACACGCGTGACTTCTTTAAATTCGCCGCAGAAGTCGATGAGCTCATTCATCCCCTCACGCGTATCCGTCGGTGCGCCGATGATAAATAGGCCGCCAATTTTCACGTGCGCGTTGCGCGTGAGGTAGATCGCATCGATAATCGAATTTTTTGTAATGCCCTTATGATAGTTATTCAGCGTGGACTTCGACACCGACTCCATGCCGTAGAGCACGAGATCGAGGCCTTGATCTTTCATCTTCTGTAAGGTCGGCAAATCAATTCCAGTCACGCGCGAAAAAATCACGGAACTGAATTGGTGCGCCGGCCAGGCGTTGTCCATCAACTGATGCACATACTCTTTATCCGTGATGAAAGTCAGATCGCTCCACCACACATGGCGGAAACCGTACTGTTTATAATATTCAATCTCGCGGCGAACGCGCTCGACGCTTTTCACATTGAGCTTCGGAAACGCGCGGTAGCAGAAGGTACAATTCGCGATGCAGCCGCGCGAGTAACTCATAAAGATTTCAGGAATGACGCCGTCTTTGAAGCGGTCCCATACCGAAAAATCCTGGAATGGCGTTGCATCGAGGTCGCGCATCTGTTCGCGCGGCAGATTCACTTTCAGCTGTCCCGCGGGATCGCGATAGACCAAACCGTGAATCTCGCTCACGTCGCGGGCGAATTTATTCTTCGTGAACCAGTCCATGAATTCCGTCAGCGTGAGTTCGCCTTCGCCCACCACCGCATAGTCAGCCTGTAGATGCTGCATCATAAACTTGGGATGCGATGAAATCAGCGGCCCCCCAAGTACAATCGGCAATTCAGGCCGCTCTTCTTTGGCAATCTCGCACGCGCGGCGAATATAATTGAAGCTGTCGCCGAACGTCGACATTCCAAAAATATCGAACTCGGAAATTTTGCGGCGGATATCTTCCGGATCATAAATATCGCGCTGGTCGAGCAAGGTAACTTTGTACCCCAGGCCGCGCAAAAGGCCCGCGATCATCGACGGACCCTCGAAGGGCGCGTAGTGCGCCCATTCCCACCCGCGCGGAACTACGAAGGGTGACGGCGGCACTAGAAGGCCGAAGTGCAAAGAGCTGGTCTGCTTCGCATCAAACGGGAGCGGCAACTCGCGCAAACGGTTGATCGTGACATCGTAAAGACTCGGCGTCTTGACCGGCGCGAGCTTAGATCTAATGCCCATAGGCCTCTTTGACGCCGGAGAGTAATAACCAATTCCAATCTTCAAACAGCTCGTCGCCAACCGTATGCACGCGGCGAACATCTTTGTACCCGACCGGCGCACCCGCAATCAGTCCGCGAATGTGCGAACGCAATTCCGGCGCGAGTTCGGGCGCGCTGTTGAGCCAATGGTCGACCGACTCCGTGACGCGCAAGGTTTTCTGCCCGGACGGGCGGAAGCCGAATTCGCGGAAAACATTTTCGAGATCGGCGGCACGATAGTAAGTCAGCATATTAATGTGACGCGCTTCCTGCACTTGCCGATAGACGGCGTCGTCTTGATCCGAGAACGAAACGCTCTGCACGAGCACGAAGCGGCCACCGGGTTTCAACACGCGGTGAATCTCCTTCAGCGCCGCACGGCCGTCGACAAGCATGAACGACTGACGCAAAATGGCTAGGTCGTAACTATTATCAGGTAAGTCGATGTGTTCAATCGACCCAATCTTCACCGGGAAATATTCCGACGCCACAAATCCCATTTCAGGCGTTAGATCGAGACCCTTCACCTTCCAACCGAGATCGAGTATGTTGCGGCCGACGATTCCGGTGCCGCAGCAGAGATCAAGGCACTGATCACGTCCGGCGCGCACGGGACCGACGACTTCGCGCTGGGCCTGAATCAAATCAGGGCTTAACATCCAGTTCGCCGCGCGTTCGTAAGTTTGAATACGTTGTGCGAATTGCTCGCGAATTTTCAAATGATGTTCCGAGTTCATTACAAAGCCTCCGGCGCAGCTAAGAGTAAAACAAAATTCCAATTTTCTAAAATCTCGCCACGCACGACCTGTACGTTGCGCAACTTGCGGTAGTCGGATGGAGCGTTAACTACGAGTTCACAAACGGCTTGGCGAGTCTCCTCGCTGAGCTCCGGCGCTTCGCGCATCCAAAGCGAAACCGATTCGCGCACGGTCACAAACTGCTTGTCGACAACGGTAAATTCCGTACGGCGCAACTCTTCGGTCAGAGATTCCGTCGTATGGAAAGTGCGCATTTGGGCTTGCTTGCGCGCATGCACCTTTTTTAAGTGATTGGCATCGGCGTCGCCATAAGGCACCAAGTGGCTTAAGATAAACCGGCCCGTCGGTTTCAAAATGCGGCGAACTTCGGCCAGTACGGCGGGACCGTTATCGAGCAGGAAATACGCTTGCCGCATGACTACTAGGTCCACGGTTTGATCGGGAATGGGCAGATGCGCGACATCGCCGACGACGGCCTTCACATACTTGCTCGCTTCTTTAACCATACCTTCACTGATATCGACTCCGGTCACGTCCCAGCCGGCCGCATGCAGCGCGCGCGCCACGGCGCCGGTTCCGCAACAGAGTTCTACGGCGCGCCCGACGCCCTTGCCCGCCAAGCGCACATGCGCGGCGATGAGTTGGGGATCACGCACCCAATGCACCGAGTGGTCGAACGTGGAGGCCCTTAAATTGAACTGATCTTTAATGTTGTCATTGTGCGTTTTCATCAATGAAAAACGATAGCACTCCCGCTCTCAATAACAAACTATTTGCCAGAGTGTTACGCGCTCGGCAAAACTCTATAGAATGAGCAAACGCCAAATTCAGCTACGGTTCAATACGGAGAAAGAAAAGAACGATGCGACTTTGCCTCCATGGAGGGTGTTGGTCGACGGCGTTGAGCACCTTGCCAGTTCCGTTCGCATTGAAGTTCCAACGTGGACCACCGAAGACCTTCTCCCCACCGGCCAAAAAAAGTGGCACATCAGCTGCGAGGGCGAGGTCGTTTGGGATACGCAATCCCGCACCTGTACGATCCGATAACTGTCTCAAATTTATACCGTTCTAAAGTCTAGGTTCGAGCTTGCCGAAGTGGATAAAGGACACTTTTGCGAGGAGAACGTATGTCCCAGTATGATACAGAGAGCCTCCATGATTTCCTGATCAACACGCCCGAGGGAGGGCTACGGAAGATTCTCGTCGACCGTGAAAAGACCACGGATGTGCACTGCAATATGTTGGTGAAGATCGCCCGGGCCTGCAATGCGGCTCAATTTGGCGAGCATTTCGAGAAACAGGATTTCCCGAAGATTCGGATGAGCGCCAACGAAGAGAAAATCAAAGAGAAGTTCTGGGCAAGCTGCACGGCACTTTTGCTTGAGCGCGGACTTTTGCAGCCGTTGGCTGCACAAAAGATCGCCGCTTAATTTCTAAACATTTTCAGGATGAGAATCCGTCCGGTGGGAGTTATGACTTTCACCGGACATCATTTTTTCGAGGTCATCCCGCGCGGCCTTCGCCGCCGATATCATTTCCCTCTGATCGCCGCGCTTATGCACTAGCTCGTGCAGTGTACGCACATTGTGCTCGCGGAATTTGTGCGTGGCGCTTCCGGCCTCGTCGCGGGTCCAACCCAATAAGTGCAAAACTTCGCCTCCCAGTTTTAAGGAAGCCTCGAACGTCTCGCGTTCCCAAATTTTCACTTTGCGGTCCATGAGTCTGTAGACGTGATCGACGTTGCGCGCCCTCACCACCAAATGCAGATGCGGGAAATTCTCTTTCGCTAAATCGACAATTGTCAGGCTTTCGTCAACGCCATCGACCGCGACAACGAGAACCTTCGCGTTGCGGGCGCCGGCGGCTTCGAGAAGATCGAGCCGTGTGGCGTCGCCGTAATAAACTTTGAACCCGAACCGGCGGAGAGATTCAATTTGATCGGGATCTTGATCCAACACCGTTGCGGAAATCCGGTTTGCCAATAGAATGCGGCCGATAATTTGGCCGACGCGGCCGAAGCCGGCGATAATGACTTCCGGACGATCATCAACGACTTCTTCGCGGACGATGTCGGATATCTGGCGCAAGCGCGGCGCCCAGAAGCGGTCGTAGAGCCGGATCGTCACAGGCGTCAGTCCCATGGAAAGAGCCGTTACTGCGAGCAGGATCGCCGTCTGATCGTTAGTCAACAGGCCCACACCGGCGGCCGCGGCAAACAGCACGAACGCGAACTCTCCCACTTGCGCCAGGCCGAGACCGAACAGCGGGCGCTCACGGCGGCTAAAGCCGAACAGCTTTCCTAAAAGCACGTGCATCGCGAACTTGACCGCCATCACGCCGATCAACGTGCCCACGACCGCCAAAGGCCGCGACAGGATGACGTTCAAATCCACCGACATACCCACAGCCATGAAAAACAAACCGAGCAGCAAGCCTTTAAACGGCTCGATATCCGTTTCAATCGCGTGGCGATACTCCGAGGTCGCGAGCAGCACGCCGCCCATAAATGCGCCAAGCGCCATCGACACGCCGAGGGAATTCATGATGCCCGCAAGACCGACAACCGTGAGGAGGCTTAAGGCCGTGAACACTTCGCGCAGGTGCGCCGAAGCCACCATGCGATAAGCTTGCCGGAGTCCGTAATGGCCGATCAAGAGCACCGCCGCAATGACGGCAAAGATCTCCCAGGCCGGCGCCGTGGCCTTATTCTCCGTTCCTCCCGCCAAGAGCGGCAACAACGTCAGGATCGGAATGACGGCGATATCTTGAAAAAGCAAAATCGAAAACGCCGAAGATCCGCCGGGCGTCGACAATAAATTGCGGTCGCGCAAAATCCCCGAGCCAATGGCGGTGCTCGACATCGAGGTCGCAAGCCCAATAACCAGCGACGTCTGCCAAGACAGTCCGCTCAAGAGTAAAATGCCGCCGACAAAACCTGTGACAAGCGCGATTTGGGCCGTACCCATTCCGAAGATACGGAAGCGCCAACTCCATAAGCGCTTGGGATTGAGTTCCAAACCAATGATAAACAAAAGAAAGACGACCCCGAGTTCGGAGACTTCGTGCAGGTTTTCAACACCGGAAACGAGCTTCAGTCCGCCGGGACCGATGATCAGTCCCGCGACGAGATATCCAAGCACCGAGCCGAAGCCTAAGCGTTGGAAAAGCGGCACTAAAACCACTGCCGCTGCGAGGAGAAGTGTGGCATCGAGAAGAAAATCGTGCATTGACCAAAAACTTAACAGAGTTCAACTAGCATGAACCACAAGAAAGCGCTCGCCAGGTGACGATTTTTTCCCAAATATCAGGCTTTTATTGCGATTCAGCCTCATGCATGAAATTCTACGCGCCATCCTCTAGCCGCAGGAAAACGTTTTGCTCACTTTCGCACTCACGCTCATTTTGCAGTTCGCCCACGCTGACACGTGGACGGGAAATGCGCAGCCGATCTATGCTCCCTACAGCGAGTGCACGGTTCCACCCTCCACGCTCTCTCCCTATGCCACTCAAGCTCAAGTCGTGTCGCGCTTTTCATATTGGGCGTGCAAAGAGTATCGCTCACAAAAAACCGGCGGCTTGTACTACGCGCTCGAATCGGTAACGGATGGTGAGTACATTCACTTAATCCCGCCTCCAGGCGCGACTTACATCGATGCGACCGACTACGTTTTCAGCGCGCAAAATGCGGTCGCGAGTTGTCAGCGCATTCACGCGTCGCTCGTGGATCAAATGGTCGCGCTCGGCGCGAGTCATTGCCGCTCGCCGTAAGTATCGGAACAGAGCCTAATTTTTCAGCATTTCGGGTAGCCAATTTGTAATTTTGTCGTTATTTTTACACCCTGTTTCATAAATTATAACGGGGGGAAATAACGATGAAATGTATCTTTCTAGGTCTCGTGCTGTCGATGATGAGCGCTCCGGCCTTCGCCAATATCAATGGCTATATCTGGGCCTACAACACCCAAAGACAAATTGCCTGCTTCCCGGCTAATGCTTTGGCACAACCGGCTGTCGACAGCGTCTCGGTTGACGGTTCGTATTGCCAATTCAGCTATGCCTGGGGACGCGATGCCGCCAATAACATCGCCTGCTTCGCGGTCGGTGCTTCCGGAACGTTCTTGCCCGGCTATCCCGCCGCCGCTCCGGCCAGCTGCGCGAAAGCATATCTCTGGGCGCGCGACAATCAGGGCATGATCCGTTGCTTCGGTCAGGGCGCTGACGGCAACACATTGGTGAACAGCTTCTCCGTCGACAACTCGTTCTGTACGACTCAGCTTCACCACTAAAGACTAGCCGACGGGCTTTCTCTTTTCCGTAGTCGAACGGAATACTGGTAGACTACGGAGAGATGAAACGTTGGGTTGTAAAAGCCGGCAGTAAAATGGTGTGCGGAGGAGGTCCTCTCCTCATGCGCACGTGGATGCAGCAAGTGTCCACGCTTCACAAAAAACACAACATCGAAGTGATTTGGGTGACCTCGGGCGCTATCGCCTGGGCCGCCGAACGCACGAATTTTAATTCCTCTAAGCGCACGTTGCCGCAGAAGCAGGCGCTCAGCGCGATCGGCCAACCATTGATCATGGATCAATACAATCTCGCGATGCACGCGACGGGCTTGATGGGGGCGCAGGTTCTACTGACCGCGGGAGACATGAAAGACCGGACGCGCTCGAAGAATTTGAAAAACACTCTGACCGAGTTGTTGAAGTGGAACATGATTCCCATTTTGAATGAAAACGACGCGATCGCCACCGAAGAGATCCAATTCGGCGATAACGATTCGCTCGCCTCGCAAGTCGCACTCATGATGAAGGCCGAACGTTTGGTGTTAATGACCGACGTCGACGGTCTATTCGACAAAGACCCGAACACGAATCAGGGCGCGCATTTAATCTCGTACGTTCCGAAGGTCGGCGCCCGTGAACGCAAGATGGCCGACAAAAAGGCCGTTTCAAGCGTGGGCCGGGGCGGAATGTTTTCGAAATTGATCGCCGCGGACAAAGCCAGCAAGGGCGGCATCACCACTCATTTCGTACGCGGTGATATGGCTAATAATTTGATTGCGATCGCCCTCGGACAACCGATCGGCACGCAGATCGGAGGGCGCTTTGGCTCTCGATAGCGGCGCGCTGGAACACCTGTTGATGCAACTGCGCGTGGCCGCGAAAAATCAGCGCAAGTTGCCGTCAGACAATAAAGATTCCGCGCTTCGTAATCTCGCCAAGGCGCTCATTGCCGCGCAAGATAAAGTTCTCGAGGCGAACGCCAAAGATCTTGCGGCTCTACCCGGCGACACCGTTCCTTCGTTTCGCGACCGCTTACTCTTAAATCCTAAGCGCATCGAAGGTATGGCCGAATCCCTTCGCCAAGTGGCCGCGCTGCCCGATCCCGTCAATGAAGTGATTGAAGACAAGACTTTGCCGAATGGATTAAGACTCAAACGCGTGCGCGCGCCGCTCGGCGTGCTCTTTATGATTTTCGAGTCGCGGCCGAATGTGATTCTCGAAGCCTTTTCACTCGCGTTTAAGTCGGGAAATGTGATTCTCCTCCGCGGCGGTTCGGAAAGCCAACACACGAGCCAAGTCATTTATCAGATGATGCGCGAGTCGCTCACTAAGAGCGGTTTTAAGGAAATGCCGTTTTACGGATTCGACGACTATAACCGCAAACATGTCGAAACTCTTCTCAAGCGGCGCGACGCCATCGATATCGTGATTCCCCGCGGGGGCGACCGCTTAATCGAGTACGTGCAAAATGAAGCGACAATGCCGATTATCAAAAACGACCGGGGCCTTTGCCACGCCTATGTCGACGAAGATGCCGATCTCGATATGGCGGCGTCAGTTGTTGCCAATGCCAAAGTGCAGAGACCCGGCGTCTGCAATTCCCTCGAGACCGTTCTTGTACACAAAGCGGTCGCCGAAAAATTTCTCCCCAAATTGTATCACGCGACAAAGCAAGTGACGCTGACGTGGCATGCCGACCCGGCGGCCCAACAGATTCTCGGCGGTCTCGCCCATGTCGTTCCCGCAATCGCTTCGCACTGGGATACGGAGTACTTGGATTTGATTTTAAATTGCCGGGTGGTCGACACGATGGATGTGGCCCTCGCGCACATTGAAAAGCATGGCTCGCGTCATTCGGAAACGATACTCACCAAATCGGAAGCCAAAGCGCGCCGGTTTCAAGAGGAAGTCGACGCGGCCGCCGTGTATTGGAACGCCTCCACGCGCTTCACCGACGGTTTTGAATTTGGTCTCGGCGGCGAGCTCGGGATCAGCACACAAAAATTGCACGTTCGCGGCCCTGTGGGCTTGCGCGAACTGACCACTCCCCGATGGATTATCGACGGCACCGGCCAAATCAGAGGATAATAAATGGGAATCTTTGTAGGACTCATTGCGTGTCAAGATCGTGCCGGACTTGTTCATGAAATCACCGGCGTTTTGTTCAAGCGCAAATTCAATGTGACGCAAAATCAAGAATTCGTCGATCACCGTCAGGGCCGCTTTTTTATGCGCACGCAATTCGAAGGGGATGCCGAAGTTTCGGCCCTACAAAGCGAGTTTGCGAAACTCTTGCCGAAAGGCGCCTTCTGCCAGGTCCGCGAGCTCAAACCGCGCCGGTTGGTGGTGTTAGCCTCGCGCGATTTGCATTGCCTGGGCGAGATTCTACTTCGCCACCTGAACCAAGAACTCCCCGCGGAAATTCTCGGCGTTTTAAGCCAAGTGGAAGACGGCCGCGACCTCACCTCCCGCTTTAGCCTTCCCTACGAGTGCATTCCGGTCACTGGAACTGACCGCGCCGCACATGAAGAGAAAATCCTCAAAGTTATCCACACGCTCAAGCCGGACTACCTGGTGCTCGCCCGTTACATGCGCATTTTCTCAAAGGACTTTGTCGGCCACTTTCCTCGGCGCATCATCAATATCCACCACTCGTTCTTGCCGGCCTTTATCGGCAAAGATCCCTATCAGCAGGCTTTCGAGCGGGGCGTGAAAATTATCGGCGCTACATCGCATTTCGTAACCGATGCGCTCGACGAGGGCCCGATCATTACGCAGGACGTGATTCCCGTGGATCACAGCAGCTCGCCTGAAGCTATGGCCAGACTGGGGCAAGATGTGGAAAAGCTCGTGCTGATGCGCGGTCTCAACTTAGTCCTCGAAGACCGGGTGCTGATCGACGGCAACCGCACAATTGTGTTTGCCTAAATAGAGTGAGTTTGCGAAGGTTATTTCTTTTAACAGGAGATATACCTATGCGTAATGCGGTTCTATTGTTCACAATCGTTTTCGGTCTTTCGGCTTTTGCCTCCAGCAAGCTGGACGTCAGCCCCGATAACAAAATCGACGTTAAAGGCTTGATGACGATGACCGTCGCGTGGGTCAAAGACAAATCCAAGAAATTCGACGTGAGCATCACTATCAAAAATGAGAGCGACAAAGCCGGAATCATCGTCATGTTAAACGACATGGGCTGTGGACGCGGCGATACCGCCGGTCAATTGAAGCACACCTTCTTCAACACCGGAGAGCGCACGATCGATTTCAAAGCTCATCAGCAAAAGCAATTTAACATGGTTTGCGATTTGGGCGGCGACGTGAAAAGCGGTCCGTTCAAGTTGAATATTGCTAAAGTCTACGACAATCCCGGCATGGACGGCCACACGCTCGGTAAAATCCTCGCGTCTGACCTGACCTGGTCGCAGGACGATAAGAAGTAATCTAATATTGCGGCGGTGCCTCGAGGGTTCCGCCGTAGAATCCCACCTGATCGTTCAAGTAATAGAGATCCTCAGTTTCTTCCGGCGACGGCATGCGGTTCTCGCCCCATGCGCCGACAGCAAAGAGACGCGAACGGTTCGCATCAAATAAATCCACTAACGCGCGGAACGGGACATGCTGGCCGCGCGCATCGACGAAGCCTTCCACGATCACGGCGCGGTTCTCCGGCAACATTTGATAGTGAGTGACCAGCACTTCGTGGCGGCCGATAGGTCCGCGTGCGCGCTCGATCAAACGCTCGCTGAGGAAATTCATCGACCGGCGGTAGTGGACTTGGTATTCGATCGGCATTCCGCTGAGCGAGACGTTTAAATTAATAAATTGTTCCGTCGGGAAATAAATGCCGACGTGGTTGTAACCGACCGCGAGATCGGGATAGCGCTGATAGTACTCGGAGTAATACGGGCGATAGAATTCGGCGTCGTAGTCATTGTAGAACCACGATACGCACGGGTTGTTGAAGTACGTATAGAACTCAGCCACCGGCCGGACCGGATAGGCGTAAACGGCGAAGCCGTAGGGAACCCAAGGTTGATACGCGACACGCAGCGGAGCGAGATACACCGGCGCGAGGTAGCGCTGCTGGCTCGCGAGAATTTGTGCGGCGTAAGCCGTGCGGTAAACTTGCGCACGGCGGTCAACCCAAGCGCGGGCGAGGGCGTTCTGTTCCATGACCTGGCGGTTGTTGGCAACCACTTGCTGAATCAGTGCGGGCGTCGGCACTTGGCGCACGATGATCGGCGTCGGCGGACGGATGATCGCGGGCGGGCGTGCCGGAACTACGGGCGGTGTCTGCGGGCGGAACGCCGGATGCGCCGGCGCGGGCGTCGTCGGGTGCTGAGCGACCGTTGGGTTTTTCACCGGAACTTGTTTTAACGGCGCGGTCGGCGCGGGTGTCTTCACCAGCGCAGGCTTCGCAGCGGGCGTTTGCGCTTGTACGGCCGGCGTGTGCGACTGCACCGACGGCGCTTGAATCTTGGGCGCGGGCGCCTGAACCTTCGGCGCCGACTCTGCCTCTTTCATCACGGGACGGAACCTAGATGCCGTCGTGACTTCCGACTTGGTCGTTTCGGACTTAGTGGTTTCGGCGGAATCCTTCGGCGGGATTTTCGTAATTCCCGTCGTGCGCAACGTGGTTTTCGGGAGCGTCGTTTCGTGCGCAAACGTTTGGCGCGAAGTCAACGGCGCGGTGGGAGCCGTCTGACGGCCAGGAGCCTGTCGCGATTCATTCACGTCCGCGAAACTGCTCGCGGTGGCGAACACCAAAGTGGTTAGCAAGAGCGATTTCATCGCAGGCCTCCTAATATACGTCCGAAGACCTTGGAAAGAGCATGAAGAGTACCAGTCCTGGCCGCCTCTATAATGCAGGCCAGGCAAAAAGGTGACAAATATTGTTAGTCGGAGAGGCCCGTTAAGGCTGGAAAAGAAGCGCGTCGACCGAAAACGCGCCCGGCCCCATCAGGAAAAGAGCCACGCAAATAATCGCCAAATTGATCGTGTACTCGGCGCCCGGGGGGTTATTGGTGATGAGATATCCCGCGCCTTTGTGACCGAGAAGTCCCGCCATGATCATAGTGAAAAAACAAATCAGCGCCCCAATGCGCATTCCGCAACCGAGCAGAATCGAAGTGCCGCCGATAATTTCCGAGAGCATCGCCGCCCGCGCTTGGAGATGTGGCATTGGCACACCGAGGGATTTTAACCACGCGGTAAATCCCTCCATATTTCCCGTGCCGACGACGCCCAATTTTCCGAGACCGTGCACGATGAAGCAGGCTCCGATAAAAAGTCTAAGCAAGAAAATTGCAGAGTGAACCAAGAAAGAATTTGTGATGAGAAAATAATTTTCCATGCGCTCATTGTGAAGCGTTCTCGGGAATTTGTGAAGCGTTCTCGTGTTTGACGCCCTTCCGCACAAAGCCTTGTCAATCGCGGCGCTCGGGCGGATACCCTCCGGCATGGGACGTTATCTGATCTGCTCAACTCTCTTGTTGTTCCTCACTTCCCCGCTGTACGCTGCTGCCCCCTATCTGGAAGAAGGTTGGAAACTCTGTGGATCGCTGTTGATGAAGCACGTCGACACACCCGTCGTCGAAGGCGAGCCCTGGAGCAAATTGCCTGAATATCTGAGCGATATTGGGAGCGGAACCTTGCTGGTCATGTTCGATATTCCCGAAGGCGAGGCCGGCCAACACCTCTTTGAAACCTTGAGCTCCCCTCTCCGCGGACTGCAAGTTCCAGAGGCGCTCAAGATGATTCACGGCCACCATCTCGTGATGGTGATTAATGGCAAACGCGGGCCGCTCTACAGATTTTATCAACGCGTACAAAGCCTGCCGATTTCTACGACCGCAGGTTTTCAATTTTTGGATTTCACGCGCGCGCAGACGGCGTCGAGTTATCCCGCGCAAGTGATTCAGCTCGACGCGAGCGCGCCGGATGTCGTGCGCAACAGGGTCGAGGAAAAAATCGTCGACGCGATGGACGATGGAATCGACTTCGCGGTCTTTCTAATTCAGTCGAACCTGATGATTTTCTTCACTCCGAGTCATGCGCTTTTGCCAAGAATTACCTCGGACTTTTGGGCGGCGGAAAAAATCGACACCTCGATTGAAGAGCAAATTCCGATAAAGTGGACGGATTGGTTACTGAGCCGAGCGGAGGAGCTCAACCACCGCCGTGCGATCATGGCCGGAGACTGGACGGTGCTCTCGCCCATTGCCTACGGCAAATCGATCGAACTCACGCGGATGGCAAATTCGAAACAGCCCTCGGTTGACGCCGTTGATTCGGCCCTGCGCTCGGCTCTCAATAATTGTTTTACGTTGGCGTGTGAGGTGGAACCCCGGCTAGTGACCGACGTTCCACCTATTGTACCGGATTGATTATTGAACAGTGTAAAAGAGAGCGTCTGTAGCCACAGAATTGCACTTCAGGCCTTTGGAGTCCGTGGCCTTCATCGTGATGTAACCGTTGTCACCCCACGACTCGCCCCAAGAATTCTTCACTAACCAAGTGCCTACGCCGTTCGGTAAGCCGCCTTTGGCGTCAAAAGTGCAGTTTCCATCCGCATCGACGGCCGATTCGCAATCGTAACCTTCGATTACGACCATGTGATCGATCGTGTCAGGATCTTCGCTCGAGCAGCCGTTGTACACGCCCGAAACATAGCTCGCGAAATTGTCGTCTGCGGCGATATCGATCGACACCGGCTGGTGCAAAACGCCAACGACGTACGCGATGTCTTTAAACGAAGGTGCCACGGCGTTGGGAACGGTGCCGAAATCGTCGCCGAGAATCGAGTACGAAACCGTCGACGCCACGGCAGGTGCCGATTGGCATTTCCCATCGGTCGCCGTGTACACGCCATCCGTGCCATAGGCCGGAGCGCCCTGCGGATTTATAAAGTAGTCGGCCGCGGGAAAGTCGCCACCGTTGCATCCCTGCATCGTCTTCGCGCAATTCAACAGGTAGTTGAAGCTGAGGCGTCCCGGATCTTTGCCCGCAGTCATCAGAGTGCCGCGCAAAACTTCCGTTAGCGAGAAGTCCCAGCAACTGCCACACTGCCCTTGATCTTCGACAGGGCCGGCGTAAGTGCGGAGCGAAGTTGCCGCGGGAATCGGCGTCGCGTCCTTGATATAAGAACGTCTCGGGGCTTGGACGAGGAACTGTTTGGATTTTTCCGTGCGCTTTAACCCTTTCGCGTGCTTAACGGCGTAAGACTGCGCGCGATAAGTCGGTGCTTCCGAAGCGGCGGCTGTCACAGAATATATAAGTGCAAGGCCAATCAATCCTGATATGCGCATGCAAAGGCTCCTTCAAGTTGCTGACGGTCGATGGAATGTGGATGAACTCCATTAATGGTATTGGATTTTGAACAGCGCTTGACCTCGACTGGATCTTATATGGACGATAGTCCTATGAGTAAATTCTGTTTGTTGGTTCTCGCGCTCTGCGCTTCGGTAGCCTCGGCCCGCGTGCAGGTGGCCGTAACCGTCGATGACTTACCTTCGCATGGCGACTTGGCGGGAACGGACACACGCGACACGATCGCGATGCGCTTTCTGGCGGCCTTCAAGAAACATCATGTGCAGCAAGTTTATGGCATGTTCAATCAGAGCCGCATCGACGCTGAACCGTCGTGCGCGAACGTTTTGAATTTGTGGACGAAAGCGGGAATGCCACTCGGCAATCACACGTACTCGCACATGGATCTAAACACAGTATCGCCTGATGATTTTATCGCGGATCTCGTGCGCAATGAGCCCTTTATGCAAGCTGTGCAACCTGGAAATCCGTCGCGGTGGCTACGTTATCCGTTTCTCAATGAGGGCGACAGCTTAGATAAGCGCGAGACGGTACGCGCGGACTTAACTGCGCGCGGGTATCGTGTCGCCGAAGTCAGCGTGGATTTCGCCGACTGGCTGTGGAATCCGCCGTATGTGGCGTGCATGCACAAGAGTGACAAGAAGGCGATCGCTTGGCTCGCGCAGTCGTACTTGGACAATGCGGTCGCGCGTCTGCACTGGGCCGAAAAAGTCAGTCAGCTCACGTTCGGCCGCCAGATCAAGTTTGTGCTTTTGCTGCACATCGGAGTTTTTGACTCGCTGATGATAGATGGCCTGCTGACGGCTTATGAGCATGAGGGCGTGGAGTTCATTTCTTTGGAAGATGCCTCATCGGATCCGGCGTATGCCTTCGACACGCGCCAGACACCGGCGGTCGGTGACACGTTTTTACTGGAAGCCGCGACCGCGCGCGGAGTGAAGCTTCCGCCCATCGCGGATGAACCTGCCGATAAATTAAATTCCCTCTGCCAATAAAATCGAGCTCGCCGGCTTGACCTTGACCCTAGGTCAACCTTTAGCGTTGTATCCGATGAATGAAGAACTGGCTCACGGTCGGCGAATTCGCCAAACAATCCGGACTCACGGCGCGGGCCGTACGGCTCTACGAAAAGTTAGGGCTGTTGAAGTCCGTCGCGCGTGGTGAAAACGGGTATCGGTACTTTCGCGACAGCGAAGTGGCGGTGGCTTTGCGGATTGGTGAGCTGCGTTCGTTGGGATTTTCGTTAGACGAAGTGGCGCGTCTGTTGTCGGCGGGGTTTTCCGAGCAGCTTATGCGCCAGCGTTTGACGGCGGTCTCGCGGGAACTCGTGCGGCTAAATGAGCAGCGCGTGCGGATTGAGAACATTCTTTCCTCGAAAACTTTAAACGTAGAGGAAAGGAAGTTTGTTATGAGTTTGGTGCGGACAGTATTGGTCACGGGCTGTGAGGAGTTGGGAGAGACGGCGGCGGCGATTCGCGGGTATCTTGCGCAGCTGGGTGTGGCGGCGAATGTCGTTGTGGTGCCGGAGGCGGACCTTGTCCGCGCGCCGGCGGACGATGTCCGGAAGTCGGATAGACACGGCGCGGATCA
>Ga0265338_10002179_pt1 | contig 30072 bp, 26 predicted proteins | sample 42126metaG_FD_193579 | JGI IMG/M metagenome (GOLD analysis project Ga0265338, IMG submission 193579) | Rhizosphere microbial communities from Carex aquatilis grown in University of Washington, Seatle, WA, United States - 4-21-26 metaG | ecosystem: Host-associated > Plants > Roots > Rhizosphere...
ATGAAGTTCAGGAATTTCTTCATCCGCTGCACCTGGGTCAATTCCTGCAGGCCGGGCCTTCGCCGCGCCGAAGTGTTACCAGTCAGAATTTGATTTCCTGCTGTGGTCAAATCGGGCGGGAACTTTGGAACACCGGCTTCGGCCACACAGGCGGGCGTGATTTCGCTTTCCCAAAGTTCGCGGATGTACGCCAACACGGCACGCCCGGACGGCAACTTAATTTCTTCACCGCGCAGTTGCGCGCGGATCTGATCGAACAGCCACGGGTTGCGGATGGCGCCGCGCCCGATCATCAACCCACGCACGCCGGTTTCGACCAGCACCGCCTGCGCCTGCGCGGCACTGTGGACATTGCCGTTGGCCAGCACCGGACAGCGCAGTTCGCGCACCGCCCGCGCAATCAGGTCATAGCGCACACCGGGCCGATACATTTGTTTGACCGTGCGCGCGTGGACGGTGAGCAAATCAATAGGATGTTTCGCGAACAACGGCAGCAACGCGTCGAATTCGGCGGGCGATTCAAATCCAATGCGCGTCTTGACGGTGAAGGGAATCGTCACGGCGTCGCGCAGTGCGCCGAGAATGGCGTCAATGCGTTGCGGCTCGCGCAACAGTCCGCCGCCCGCGCATTTGCGATAGACAACGGGTGCGGGACAACCAAGATTCAGCTCAATCGCAGCGACCGGATATTTTTGCAATTCCTTCGCCGTGCGAATGAGGGCGGGGATATTATTGCCGATGAGTTGCGCGACGACGGGCCGGCCGGTGGGATTTTCGGCGATGGACTGAAGAATCCATTTATCCAGGCGTGAATCGCCGTGAACGCGGAAGTATTCCGTCCAGTACGCATCCGGCCCGCCGTAACGCGCGATGACGCGCATGAAGCTGAGCGTGGTCACGTCCTGCATCGGTGCGAGCGCCAATAACGGCGCGTCGCCGCGGAGCAGATTCAAAAAGGTTTCAGACGGAGTCACGCGGAGCGGAAGTTTGCCGGAGAAACACAATGGACGGAATTGAAATCATCAAACCCAACGGGTTTGAATCATCCAGCCCAAGGTTGCGAGGAACGAGCTACCTTGGGTTATTGCCCAAAACAAATTCCTCAACCCTGAAAGGTTGAATCAATCCCACACGAGCCGGGAGTAAGATTCGGGTGAAGGAGGATTAACAATTGGTTCTTGACCTTGTGAAAGGCAATTGCGTCTTTTAACTTCAGAATTGAACCATAAGTTATGGCAAAGCCTTTTCCCAAATTCGGCCCTTATATTATTATCGCGGATACAAATGCGTTGCGGTCTCGCGATTCACGAAAACTTGTGTCTGGAGGATTCGAAGCGGCACTCACCGAATTACGAAAAATTGCAACTGTGCAATTATATAGGCGGCATGCTGAACTCAAATTATCTCCAACCTCCTAAATAAATTTCAACGCCGGGGTTTCTACTATGCTGTAGCCGCGGTTTGGCAGTGCCCTAATTTGTAGGCGACGAGGTGACGAGTCGTTTGGGCCAGCACTCCTTACGTCGTGCCCTACAACCAAACCAGGGCACCACCCGCGGTTTTGTTCAGTTGAACTTGCCTGCGGCATCGACTATGGTGTCACTCTATGACTTTGACGGAAAAAATCCTCGCCCGGGCGGCCGGCAAGCCGCGCGTGCAGGCCGGCGACAATGTCTGGGTGAACGCCGACGTGCTCATGACGCACGACGTCTGCGGGCCGGGCACCATCGGCGTGTTCAAACGTGAGTTCGGCAAGACCGCAAAAGTCTGGGACAAGACCAAAATTGTCATCATCCCCGACCATTACATTTTCACCGCCGATTCACTTTCCAACCGCAACGTGGACATCCTCCGCGATTTCGTGAAGGAGCAGGACATCGCGTATTTTTACGACGTGATTGACAACCCGAACGGACATTGGGTTTTTGACGCCAGCAAGGGCAACACGAAGCGACAATACGGTTCGCAATACGCGGGCGTCTGCCACACGGCGTTGCCGCAAAAAGGCCACACGCGGCCCGGCGAAATCCTGTTCGGCACGGATTCGCACACCTGCATGGCGGGCGCGTTCAACCAGTTCGCCACCGGCATCGGCAACACGGACGCCGGTTTCGTCATGGGCACGGGCAAATTGCTCATCAAGGTCCCCGAAACGATGCACTTCCGGCTCGAAGGCAGATTGCAGCCGGGCGTGATGGCCAAGGACGTGATTCTCCATTGCATCGGTGAAATCGGCTTCGACGGCGCGACGTATCGCGCGATGCAGTTCGACGGCCCCGGCACGGCGTCACTCTCGATGGACGACCGCATGACCATCGCAAACATGGCCATCGAGGCGGGCGGCAAGAACGGGATTTTTGAATTCGATTCGCGCACGCAGGAATACGTGGACGCGCGGGTGAAATTGAACGGCACCAAAGCCACGTACGAACCGGTCGCGCCGGACAAGGATCAGAAATTCGTTTATGAACTGGTTGTGAATCTCGACCAGCTCGAACCGACCGTGGCGTGCCATCCTGATCCGGGCCAGCGCAAAAAGGCGAAGGAGATGGGGCACATCAAGCTCGACCGCGCCTATGTCGGCTCGTGCACCGGCGGCAAGACGAGTGATTTTGTGGAGTTTGCGCGGGTATTGCGCGGCAAACACGTGGCGATTGACACGTTCGGCGTACCGGCGACGCCGGAGATTGTGCGCGATTTGCAGACGACTTATTGGGGCAAACAAACCGTCTGGGACATTCTCGTAAGCGCGGGCGTGCAGATGACGGAAAACGCCGGCTGCGCCGCGTGCCTTGGCGGGCCGGTGGACACGTTTGGCCGCATCAACAAAGCCGGCATCAAGTGCATCAGCGCGACGAACCGGAATTTCCCCGGCCGCATGGGCAACAAGGAATCGCAGGTGTTTCTCGCCTCGCCGATGACCGTGGCGGCGAGCGCGATTGCCGGCAAGATTGTGGATCCGCGCGAGTATCTGGGGAATTAGTTGTGTCAGTCCGGCGTTTACCGCCCGCTGAATTTTTCCAACTCCGCAATGAACGCGGATGGCCCGCCGGCGAGATAGCCAACCTGATTTCCCAGCTCGTTGCCCGCGTAATTCACCAGCACAAACGACGGATAGCCGCTGACATGGTATCGTTGGGCAAGCGCATGGTTGGCTTGTTTGAGCGCGTCAGTTTGCGGTTTGGCACGCGGGAAATCCACCAGCACCAACTCCAGTTTGTTTTGAGCGTAGGCGGCGAATTGGTCCGTTTCCAGCACTTCATGGTCAAATTTGATGCACCACGGACACCAATCGGAACCGGTAAAGTCGAGCAGCACCATTTTGTTATCGGCCCTGGCCTGCGCCAACGCCTGGTAGAAATCGATGCTCCAGTTTAAACCCGACGCATGCACGATGGCCGGCGGTCGTGTCCAGCCTTCGTCGGACGGTGGACGCGCGGCGGGAGCATGGACAGTTGCCTGGTGGTATTCGGCGTTGGCCTGGGCTTGTTTTTGTTCCATCTCACTGGCTTTGGCCCGATTATAGTGAAAATGTTTTTGCAGGTCGGGGCTGAGGCTCTTCAACTTCGCGTTGGCCATGCCTTTCCCGTTGTTGTAGGTGAAATAGACGTCGGTGACACTAACGGTAAGCACGGTGACATTGCTGTAGACGGTGCTGCCCGCTTTAAGCAACGGCAGTTTTTCATCAGCCCAAACTGACATCGCGCCCAGCAGACCCAGGGCGGTAACTATTGTAAGACGCAGATTCATTCCCGTCCTACAGCAACCTGTTTGCCAAATCCCGGGCGCGGAAGGCAGGCCCGTGGAGTCAACCGTAAGCGGTTGAACTTCATCCTGTCGTGTCGGAGAGGTCGGCGGAAGCTGATGCCGGCGACGGTTTTCCCGCAGTTCCGGCCTGGCCGGGATTCGCACCGGGTGTCGCTGGCGGGAACGTCGGTTTATCCAGCGGATGTTCGTGCTTCTGCCATTCCTCGGAAACGCGGCCATCCCAGCAGGCCGGATTCAACGGATAAACATCGGGATCAAAAATGACGTGATAGAAATGCCAGACGACAATCGCCAGGCACGCCAGCACCGCCTCGTAGTAATGAATCGTCAGCGCCACGTCCACAATCCAGCGCGGCAGAAAGGCCGTCACGTCCATCTTGAACCAGATCATCAAACCGGTGACACCCATGATCAGGGTGCCCCACACCACGGCCCAGTACTCCATCTTCTCCGCGTAGCCGAACCGGCCAATTTTCGGCTTTTCCCGGCTCCAGCCGGTGAGATAGCGCGCGGCGCACCACAGGTCGGCCAGATCTTTTTTGACCGGGAACAAATCCTTCACCAACCGCCGTCCGTCCGGGGTCAGCAACAGATAAATCAGATGATAAACGCCCACGAGCAGCAGCACGATGCCGGCAATACGATGCGTCCAGCGGCGAAACGACTCGTTCGCGCCGAGCAATTTGGCCAGCCACGAATCCGGAAATTTCAGGGCAAAGCCGGTAATGGCCAGAATGATGAAACTGGACGCGAGCACGACGTGCTGCCAGCGCTGTGAAAGGCTCATGCGCACGACCGTCCGCGCGCCGGCGTGATACCGGGCCGCTGTTTTCCTCAAAAACAACAGCGCGTTGTGGACAAACATCGCGCCCACGACACCGAAGATGAGCGCCAGATAAACCTGCCGCACCCACCAGTTGATTTTGCCCGCCCAATCCCGCTCCCCGGGTGTGGCGGCGAGGTCCACATGGATTTTTCCGTTCACAAACATCCGGTTCGCACCGGGATGGCACTGGCCGCACGTGGTGACGAGATTGTTCGTGTTAATCATGGAGTCCGGGTCGGAGGAAGGCAGGACTTTGTGGTAGCCATGGCAGCTGGCGCAATTGGCGACCACGGTGGAACCGTATTGCGCGGCCAGACCGTGATAGCTTTCGACGTAGGTTTTCACCCGGTCCGCCGGGAGATTGTATTTGGAATCCAGCGTCACGGAAGCGTGGCACCGGCTGCACACGTCGGAAATTTTCAGCGCTGAATCGCCCTTTAACGCCTCGATTTTGTGTTCCGCGTGACAATCGGTGCAGGTCGGCGCGTCGCGATTGCCCGCCGTCACTGCCTTGCCATGGACACTTTTCGCCCAGTCCGCAGCCTCCGGAACGTGGCATTGGCCGCAGGTTTCAGCCTGTCGTGAAAAATAGAGCGGCGAATCGGGTGAGGTGGGCGGGAGTATGTCGTGCGAGTCGTGGCAATCCTGGCAGGTGGCGGCGGTTTTGTCGCCGGCCTTCAGCGCCAGGCCATGAACACTGGTTCCATAACTGGCAGTTTGCCGGGGATGGCAGCTGGCGCAGTTGACCGGCTGCACGGGCCGGTTGTCGTCGGGATGTGCCGCCGTGATGTCCGTGTGGCAACTGGCGCAGGAGTTCGTTTTGTGGACCGACGCCGCGAGCCGGGCCTTGTCCACGAACAACGAAATTTGCCGGCCCGCCGGGTTGGTGGTGGTCAGGGTGTTGTCAGCGTGACAAACCAGGCAATCGTCATCGGACATCGCCGTCGCCGCCGCAGCCCCGGCGGCCAGCACGAGCCACAGCCCGGTCAAAGCCATTTTCTGCATTTGTTGGCCATTGCCCATATTACCAATATCAGACGGCGCGAACCGAACCACTCCACCCGGCTTGCCATTGGTTACGCCGATTTTGACGATGCGGCGGCGGACTTTCCGCCACCCTCAGTGCGTCAGGCGTGTGGCCATGGCGTAAATGATCAAAATCAGCAGAAGGATGCCGAGGCCGAAAAAGAAATAACCAAACGAGCGCGCGATGTTCTTCCAGCGCTCCCATTCGTCCTTTACGCGGTGCTCGTCCAGCCGGCCTTCCGCCACCAGCCGGTCGTACCAGCGTTTGCGCTCGTGCAGCATCTCGGCCTTGGAAACCCGGCCGGAAAAGATGACGGTGTCCATCGGGAATTTTTCAATCCGGAAGTGGGTGTTGAAAAAGTGGATCGAGAAAATAAAGCCCGCGGCCAGCAACGCTTCGTCCGAGTGCAGAATCAAGGCGATGTTGATCGCCCAGCCCGGCAGGAACCGCGTGAAAAATTCCGGGAACCACATGATCAGACCCGACGCGCCGATGATGGCCACGCCCCAGAACACGGCAAAATAATCGAATTTTTCCCAATACGTCCAGCGGTCGAATTCGGGTTTGGGGCCTTTGCCGAAGAACCATTTGTTGTGCGCCACAAAATCGCGCCAGTCCTGCAGCGTGGGCACCATGGAATCGGGACCGAACAGCGTCTTCCAGAGCCGGTTGAATTGGAACCGGCCGCTCGCCGGATCGCGCAACGATTTCCGGCCTTTCCAGGCCTTGCCCGCCAGCGCCGTGAGATGCAGGCCGAAGTAGAAAAAGGTGACGATGGCGCCCAGGCGATGCAACGTCCGCGCGGTCTCCGGGCCGCCGAGGATGTGGAAGATCATTTTGGCCCAGTCCGTGTAATAAAACTTCAGCGGCATGCCGGTGACGACCAGCAGCAGGAAACTTGTCACCACCAGGAAGTGCAGGAAGCGCTCAAATGGGGAGAAACGCGTGAACCATTCGCCGTCCACCTGCGACTGAATCTTGGCCTCGCGGAATTTCTTCGAGTCGTGCAGGTAAAGATAGACCGCGCGCACCAGCCAGCCGAGGGTGTGCAGGCCGAAGAAGGCGAACGTGCCGATGAGCAGGCCGGTCATGCCCAGAAACACCGCGTGAAGCAGCGGATAATTTTTTCCGTCCAGCGGATTGGCGTGGGGTTTGTATTCGGTGAACTTGATGGTGGCGCCGGGATGACATTGCTGGCACGTGGCCAGAATGTTGGTTTGGGACAGGTGCGACCGCGGGTCGGAAGGCGGCTGCACGTCATGGTAACCGTGGCAGTCGTAGCAGGCCGCCACCATCGGCGCCACATTGGGCCGGCCCAACGCCACCGCCTTGCCGTGGTAGGTGTCCCGGTAATGCGCCAGCCGGTCCGCATGACATTTGCCGCAACGCTCGTCGCTGATGGCTTTGAAATTATTGCCCTCCGGGTTGACGATTTCATGCGCGGTGTGGCAATCCGTGCAGACCGGCCCGCGCGGATCGCCCCGGGCCAGCAATTGTCCGTGAATGCTCTGGTCGTAAGTCTGTTCGACGCCGAGATGACATTTGCCGCAGGTCCGGGCGACGTTGGCGTGATTGATGGGCGAATCGCGGTCCACGGCGCGTTTGATGTCATGCACACCGTGGCAATCGTCGCAGGACGGCGCGACGATCAACCCCATCTTGAGCAGCGCCCGGCCATGGATGCTCTCCATGTATTGCGCCGCAGCGTCGGGATGATTGATTTCGTATTCCTTGGTCAGTCCCGGATTGCTGTGACACTTCGCACAGGTAAAGGGCTGGTTCAATTTGAACACCGGCGAGGCCGGGTCCTTCACCGGCAAAATGCCATGCGAACCGTGGCAATCCCAGCAATTCGCCGCGCCCGACGCGCCGAGCAGGTGGCTCACGCCATGAATGCTGGTGGCGTAATCCCTGGCCTCGGGCGCGTGGCAAGGGGTGCAATTCGGCGGCGGCAACGGGCTGTCATGGACCAGATCCTTGATGCCGTTGTGGCAGTCCACGCAGGCAAGCCTGGCGTGAACGGAATGGGCAAAGGTGTTGGTGGGAAAGACCAGCGACTCCGTTTTCCCATGGACGACCCGGGTGGTGTTGGGATCGAGGTGGCAAGCCAGGCAATCGGCGTTGGCAAATTTTTCCGGCGCATTGGTCGGGGCCGTTCCCTGGGCCCCGGCACTGGCGCCCGCCAGCCAGAAAAAGAACGGCAGGCAAAGCCACGCCGTCCCTGCGATCCGGAGCCGGCGCGCGCCCACACTTCGGCGGGGAACGAACGTCGGACAATCACCGGTTGTTGTCATGGCAGTTGTTTCATTTGCAGCCATTCGACATTTCAATACTGCGCCGGACGACAAACCACCCGCTGCGGTTTTCATCCGCCCGCCGCATGGCGCAAATCGCAAATCTTCTACGCGCTACTTCTTAAAAGTCCGCAGATAGGCCACCAGGCCTTTGATATCCTCGTCCGACAATTTGTCGGCCGGTCTCATCACGGTTTTGCCATCCTTGTCCTTGAACCCTTCCTTGATGGCCTTGAACGCGGCGTCATCCGTCAGCGCGGCCTGAACGCCCGCGTCGGTGTAGTCCTTGGCGCCGAGCTTCCGGCCCATGTTGGTCTGGCCTTTGCCGTCAGCACCGTGGCAGCGCGCGCAGGAAGCCCCCCAGGTTTCCTTCGGCTCCGCGGCGGAAACCGCCAGCGCGGCGGCAAAACCGACAACGCCTGCAAGCAGAATGATTCTTTTCATCGTCGTTGCTCCATTTTGTTGATTTGTTGGGGCGCAACCATTCGCGCCCATTTCACAGAATAACGTCGGTGAATGGACTGGAATCTACTACCCGTGTTTTGGCCAACGCCGCGCATTTTTTGCGTTGCGAATAGCAAAATATCTTATCCGGTATGGATATAGAATCAGGCACGGTACTGGAACAGGGTGTCAGAGGGAAACCCGCGCTCCCTGATTGATACATTGTTCGGGTGAACGGTTCCTTCCCAGCCGAACCCAGCCGGCTTCCGTTCATTTCGGCAGATTCGAGCCGGGCAGATAAATCGTGAAGGTGGTGCCCTTGCCGGGCTGCGTGTGGACGTGCAACGCGCCGTTGCCTTCCTTGATGAGCCGATGAACAATGCTCAGACCAAGCCCGGTCCCCTGGCGCACGCCTTTGGTGGTGAAGTAAGGTTGAAAAATCTTCGGCAGCACCTCCGGCGGAATGCCCAGGCCGTCGTCACGCACCCAAAGCCTGACCAGCGGCGGGGTGTTGTCCGCGCTTTCAACGTTCAGCAGCCGGTCATTCGGGCTGTCTTTGAATTTGGAGAGGTCCAGCGGCCCGCGCAGCATTTCGCCGCCGACTTCCACGCGATGCTTGTGCGGCACGCATTGGAAGGCGTTGACGGCAAGATTGAGCAAAATCTGAATGAGATCGGTGCCGTTGATCTTGACGCCCATGTCCTCGGCCAGCGGGGTGATGCTGAATTCGTTTTCATGCACACTGGGATGCACGCGCATGAGCTGCTCCAAATCCTTGAGCAACTGGTTGACGCTGACGCGTGGGGCGTGTTCGTCCGACTGGCGGCGGAGAAAACCCAGGTATCGACGGGAGATTTCAATGCAATTGCCCACCTGCCGCGCAATGATGCGCAGGCGGTCCTTGATGAACTCCAGATCCTCCACTTCCAGTTGCGCCGTGCGGTTGAACCGCTGGGTGAGCACCTGCACGAAACCGGAAATGACCGTCAGCGGGCCGTTGATGTCGTGGATGATGCTGGCGTAAATGTCGCCGCGCGTTTTGGCAATCTGTTCTTCGATGCGCTGGTTCTGCAATTCCGTCAGCAGTTCCTGGACTTTTTCCGCGCTGCTGTGAATTTCGCTTTCCAGCATCCGGCGTTGCATGGCCTGGGCGACGGCGGAACGAATGGTTGCGATGTCGAACGGCTTGTTGATGTAGTCACACGCGCGCAGTCGCAACGCCTGCCGGATGGTGTCCGTCGTCTCGAAGGCTGTCATCATGACCGCCTCGATTTCCGGGTTCACGAATTTGAGGCGTTCCAGAACTTCGATGCCCGACATGCCCGCCATGCGGATGTCCAGCACCGCCACGTCAATCGGATGTTTTTGCGCCAGTTCAATCGCCGTCGGGCCGTCCTCGGCCATCAGCAAATCGTATTCATCCTTGAAAATGACACGCAACGACTGGCGCGGGCCGTCCTCGTCGTCCACAATCAACAGCAGGCCGCGTCGCTTGGTTGTTGTCTCAACAACTTCGGCGGTGTCGTTGTTTACCTCAGCGAATAGATCACCGGTCACGGCCATGTTTGAATACACAATCTTCCGCTTTCGACTTCAAGCAATCATCCAACCCTGCTACCTTACCAAAAGCGATTTTGCCCTCAAGCATAAAACACTTCAGGTTTTCACGAGCCGCGAAGACAGCAACTCCAGCGCCTGTCGGGCGGTGGTTTCCTTGAAAATCGCGCGCGCCTGAAAATTCAACCTGCGTTCCACCACCGTTCCGAACGCTCCAGACAGCGCAATGAAAACCGTCCCCACCGGTTTGTTCCGGGTCCCGCCACCGGGTCCGGCAATGCCGGTGATCCCCAATGCGAAATCCGCGCCGAATTTTTTCCGCGCGCCGTCGGCCATTTCCCGCGCGGCAGCTTCACTCACCGCGCCGCGGGCCGCGAGCGTTTTGGCGCGAACGCCGAGAAACTTTTGTTTTGCCGCATTGCTGTAGGCCACCACGCCGCCCAGAAAAACCGCTGAAGCGCCCGGCACATTCGTGAGCCGGTGCGCCAGACAGCCGCCGGTGCAGGATTCGGCCAGTGCGAGGGTCTGCCTGCGTTTGGCGAGCAGCCGGAGGACCTCCTGTTCAAGTCCCCGCTCCGGACCGGTGCAGATTTTCCTTCCGGCAGCCGGCTGGGACAGGGCAGGGCGGCGATCCTTCACAGTTAACGGCGGGGTCGGGCATTCCGAATTTCCGCGGTAAATTTCCCGGCGATATAGCTTTTCGCCTCATCCGGCAGACAAAGATAAATCTTTCCCGGCAACTGATTGCTGGAAACCGCTCCAAATTCCAGCTTCAGGGCCAGGCCGTTGGTGAACCGCTCCATGACCTGCAAGTCGCCATCATGCCATGACAACCAGGCTCCGGGCACAAACCCGGCACGATTTGTGCCGGCCTCAAAGCTCCTGCCGCTCAGCATTTCGGCGGCATTTGTGGAAAAGTTGTTTGTGGAAATAAAGATGTTCGCCGTCATCTCCGAATCCCGGTCCGCGCTGGACCGCAACATCAACAGACCATTCTGAAAGACCACCCGCCGGCAGACAAAATCTTTGCCGTGAATTTTTCCCGCCGCGGGCTCGTCCGGGAAAACCGCATTCGTCAAATCCAAGGTCCAGAGCGGGCTGACGGCAAACGGAACCGCGTTGGTGGAATCGGCTTTGGCCTGTTCCAGTCGTGAACGAACAATATTTTCCCGGACGAGCAGCGCCAGGCTGGCGGCGCACACCAGAATCAGTGCGAATATCAGCAACGCAGACTTCCTTTGATGCACCACCGGCGGCGCCGGCTTCACGGGCGGCGGAAGGAAGACCGGCTTGAGGTATTGCGTTGCCGACAATTGATATTTTGAACCTTCCGCCGGCGCCTTGGGCACGATGATGATCTGGAAACAGGTTGGGCATTCGACCTGCGCGCCGCTCGCGCTCGCATCCACCGCCATGCGTTGGCCGCAAACCGGGCAGGCAAATTTGAACTCGCTCATGGCTGTTGCGGGAAACATTTCACATTCACGCCGGGGGAGCAATGAGCTTTTTAAGGCAATTTTAATCCGTCTTTGGGATTGAATTTTGCCGCCACATCTCAAAATCTGTGTTCATCCGCCTTCCGCGGGTGTTTAATCAAAGCGCATGAAAAAAATTTCTCCCGTCTCCCGCGGTGGACGCTTCGCGCACGGCCCCGGCGCGGACGTGGCGCAATTCACCCAGTCCGTCTCGTTCGACCGGCGGCTCTGGCGGCAGGACATCCTCGGCTCGCTCGTCCACGCCGCCATGCTCCAAAAAATCGGCGTGCTTTCGCGCGCCGAACGCAATGCCATCGTGCGCGGCCTCAAATCCATCGCCCGCGAAATCGAGCAGGGCCGCTTCCGGTGGAAGCCCGAACTCGAAGACGTTCACATGAACCTCGAGGCCGAATTGACCCGGCGCGTGCCCGCGGGCGCGAAGCTGCACACCGGCCGTTCGCGCAACGACCAGGTTGCCCTCGACACGCGGCTCTGGCTGCGGGACGAAATCGTCCTGTTGCTCGGCGAAATTCCTGGCCTGCAACGCGCCCTCGTCGGCCTCAGCGAAAAAAACTCCGACGTGCTAATTCCCGGCTACACGCACCTGCAACGGGCCCAGCCGGTTTATCTCGCGCACCATCTGCTGGCCTACGTTGAAATGCTCGAACGCGACTGCGAACGGTTCTGGGACGGTTACTCGCGCGTGAACGTCTGCCCGCTCGGCAGCGGTGCCATCGCCGGCTCCACCTTGCCGCTCGACCGCGTGTTCGTCGCCAAACTGCTCGGTTTCGTGGATGCCGGCGGCAAACCGCAACTTACGCAAAATTCCATGGACGCCGTCAGCGACCGCGATTTCGCCGTCGAATTCTGCGCCGCCGCCGCGTTGCTCGCCGTCCACCTGTCGCGGCTCGCGGAGGATTTGATCCTTTGGACCAGCGCGGAATTTAATTTCGTCAAGATTGCCGACGCCTACACCACCGGCTCGTCGTTGATGCCGCAAAAGAAAAATCCCGACATCGCCGAACTCGCGCGCGGCAAAACCGGCCGCGTCATCGGCAACCTCGTCGCGCTGCTCACGCTGCTGAAGGGCCTGCCGATGACTTATAACCGCGATTTGCAGGAGGACAAGGAACGGCTGTTCGACACCGCCGACACCGTCCGCGCCACCACGCGGCTCATGGCCGCGATGCTGCGGAACGCCAGGGTCAATCGCGCCGCGTGCGCCGCTGCCGCAAGCGACCCGGCATTGCTGGCAACCGACCTTGCTGATTATCTTGTCAAAAAAGGAATGCCGTTCCGGCAGGCGCATCATGCCGTCGGCGCGGTCGTGGCGCTGGCGGAAAACGCCGGCAAACCGCTGAACCGGCTCACGCTGGCGGAATTGCAATCCGTGGACAAAACCTTTGGCCGGGATGCGTTGGCGGTGTTCAACTTGAAACGCGCGATGGCAAAACGAAACCTGACCGGCGCGCCAGGAACTAAGGAAGTGGCAAAGCAACTGGCAAGGTGGCGGGGGCAGCTTTTGTGAAAATGAAAAAGATTTTTCCAATTTTTGCTCTGCTTCTATTAACTGGGTGTGAGGGATATAAAGTCGAGAACGGAAAATGGTCTTGGATTCAGTATAACGAAGGGTATGGCCGAATGGTATTGATTGTGGATGGAGCCGACCCAAAATCATTCCAACCGATCAACGGAGAATACGCAAAAGACAACAAACATGTGTATTCGAGGGCTGGAATCGTCGAAGGTGCCGACCCAAATACTTTTGTGTATCTTGGAAACGATTATGCAAAAGACAGCCAGAAGGTATTTTTTCAAGCAAATGAAATAAAAAGTGCTGATCCGAATACTTTTCAAGTTATTGAATACGGGTGGAGCAAGGATAAAAACGACGTTTATTGCGGAAAACAACCGCTGAAAGTCGTTGATACGACTTCGTTCACAATACTCCACGTCGGGTTATTAAATTGGTGGGCAAAGGATAAAAGCGATTATTATATTTCTGGTCATACTGGAAAAATTGATTGTGACTATCCGACGATGAAAATTTTGGGTGATTTTTATGCGATAGATAAAAACCGCGCTTATTACGTTGGCATTCCTATCGATGGTGTAGATCTAAAAACATTCCGAGTAACAGGCAACATTACTGCAAGAGACAAATACAGGAAATATCGAGGTGAATCCGTAGATTGGGTAAAATAAAAATGCCAATCGCCTTGAACGATCTGCTCCGTGCCACGTCACGCTCGTTTTATCTGACGCTGCGCGTGCTGCCCGCCGCCGTGCGCCCGCAAATCAGCCTCGCACCCCGACCCGTGCCGAAGGCACAACCGGATATTAGCCAGCCACAAGGTGGCTGGTCGGGGTGGATGAGAAAATTCGTCCTGAAAGGACGGTGGAAACATTTGAATAATGATTAAAGATTGGAAATCCCATCGTCCTTTCAGGACGAATAAATTTACGCGTCAAATCCAGACACTTTGTGTCTGGCTAATTTCCAACGTCGCTCCGCGACACAGGCACACAATTTTCAGCGTCATCGGTGTCAATTCACGACACAACCGCGCATGCCATCAACGCATCTAAGCCTGCATTATCACATCGTGTTCAGCACGAAAGACCGGCATCCGTTCATCGCGGATGGGTGGCGGAACCGTTTGCACGAATATCTCGGCGGTCTGGTTCGCACAGCGGATGGAACCCCCGAAACCATCGGCGGCACGGCGGATCATGTTCATTTACTCGTCGGTTTGCGCGCAACGCACGCGCTGGCAACATTCGTGCAAGATATCAAACAAACTTCGTCACACTGGGTTCATGAAACCATCGGAGTGAGAAAGTTCGCGTGGCAACCAGGTTACGGCGCGTTCACGGTGAGTGTTTCAAACTGCGACGTGGTCAAGGAATATATTACGAATCAAGCTGAACATCATCGGATGAAAACATTTCAGGAGGAATATGTGGCGGTTCTTCAAAAACATCATGTGGAATACGATGGAAAATATTTGTGGTGAAAATTTTCAATGTCCCTTGCGGGACAAATTTATTTTTTATTCGATTACCAGACACTGCGTGTCTGGCTAATATCCGGTGTCCCTGTGGGACAATAAATGCAAATGCCGAGACCATTAGCTGATTTGCTCAAGGCGACGTCACGCTCGTTTTATCTGACGTTGCGCGTGCTGCCCGCCGCCGTGCGCCCGCAAATCAGCCTCGCCTATCTGCTCGCGCGCACCACCGATACCATCGCCGACACCGAAATCGTTCCGCTGGCGCAACGGCTCGATGCGCTGCAACAGTTGCGCGGACGCATCCTGGGCAAATCCACCGCACCGCTGAATTTCGGCGAACTCGTCAAACAACAAGCCTCGCCGGCCGAGCGCCTGCTGCTGGAAAAGGTCGAAGACAGCCTCGCGCTGCTGCCAACCTTTTCACCCGCCGACCAGCTGCGGATCCGCGGCGTACTCGACATCATTATCGGCGGCCAGCAACTGGATCTGGACCGCTTTGCCGGCGCGTCCGACGAAAACATCATTGCGCTTAAATCCGCCGTCGAACTCGATGATTACACTTATCGCGTCGCCGGCTGCGTCGGCGAGTTCTGGACCCAGGTGTGCCGGGCGCATCTGTTTCCGAACGCGGAACTGGAGGACGCGCAACTGTTCGGAGACAGCATCCGTTTTGGCAAGGGCCTGCAACTGGTCAACATCCTGCGCGATTTGTCGGCGGATTTGCACAAGGGCCGCTGTTATTTGCCGTCCCTGGAACTGGACCAGGCCGGATTGATGCCGTCCGTCTTGTTGTCGCCGGTGAATGAATCCCGGTTTCGCCCGCTTTACCATCATCACCTCGACGTGGCGGAATCGCATTTGCAGGCCGGCTGGGCTTACACGAATGCGCTGCCGCGCGGGCAGGTGCGCGTGCGGCTGGCCTGTGCATGGCCGATTTTGATCGGCGTCCGGACGATTAAACGGTTGCGCGCCGCCACCGTGCTGGAATTGCGACAAGGCGTCAAAATTTCCCGGGGCGCAGTTCGCGTGATCATGCTGCGTTCGGTGCTGTCTTATCCGGTGCCCGGATCGTGGCGAAAGCTGTTTACTCCGAGCCGGAAAGCTATTGCATCCGGTAAAAAATTAGGGTAAGGAAAGATTATGCGAATTTCCAAGTTTTACCTGGCGGTTTGTGTGGCGGCCTTTTGCACGAATTTCATCACCGTCCGGGCAGATGATAATCCCGCTCAAGCCGCCGCGCGCGCGGCGCTGGAGGAAAAACTGCGTGAGTTGGACATGCAACCGGTTCCCACAAACGCGCAAACACCCGCTCCCGCAAAGCTGAAAAAAACGGCCCAGCCCGCCACCGCAACCCCGCCCCCGGCTGTGACGCCGGTGCAAAATTCGCAGGCAGCCGCGCCCGCGATGCCGGAACAACCGGCTCAGCCAGCGCCTGCAGCAACCGTATCCCCAGCTCCAACGCCGGCGGAAAATCCACAGGCAGCTGCGCCCGCAATGCCGGAACAACCAGCCCAGCCGGCACCCGCAGCAACCGCATCTCCGGCTCCAACGCCGGCGGAAAATCCGCAGGCAGCCGCGCCCGCGATGCCGGAACAACCGGCCCAGCCGGCACCCGCAGTAACCGCGCCTCCGACTGCACCGCCGCCGGTTGTGGTCACTCCCTCCGGCGCCACCGTGCAGGAACCAGCCGGCCAGCCCGCAGCGGCGACAACCATGCCTTCACCGGCACCAGCGGCGACGACCGCCGCACCCAGTGTTGCTCCCACCCAAACAACCACGCCTGCCGCACCAACGACTTCAAGGTCGAGGACCAGTTTGTTCGCACCAGTACCGCCACCTTCGGGCAGTATCCAGGCGGGGACAGAGTCAGAGGAAACGCCTCCATCAGCGACGTCCGCCGCGCCAACTCCGGCGCCGGCCGCAGCCCAGTCCGTTCCCATGGCGCCGTCGCAAAATGCCCAGGCGCCTTACGCCGGAAGGGATTTGGGCCTGCAGCCGATCGTGGCGCCACCGCTGCCGATTTCCCCCACCCAACAGGCACAACTCCAGGCTTTGCTTGAGAAATACAGCGCCAGCGTCATCACGCCGCAACAATATCAGACCGAGCGCGCAAAAATTCTGGCTGAACACCAATAGCGAGTGCCCGCCTTTTGCCCGCCGGGCCCCCCGGCGGGCTTTTTCTTTGCCACCATGGGCCGCCAACTTTAGACTTTGACCAATGCACGATTTTCGGTATGTCGGCAAAAAGCTGTTCTGCGAAGGTGTCGCCGTTGAAGCGCTCATACGGCGGTTCGGCACGCCGCTTTACGTCTATTCGCAGCGCACGCTGACGGAGCATTTTCAAAAGCTCGACCGCGCCATGGCGCCGGTGGAACATCTCGTTTGCTTTTCGGTCAAATCCAATTCCAACCTGTCCGTCCTGCGCGCCCTCGCCAACCTGGGCAGTGGTTTCGACATCGTAAGCGGCGGCGAATTGCAGCGCGTCATGGCGGCGGGCGGCGACCCGCGCCGGTGCATCTTCGCCGGCGTGGGAAAAACCGAAGGCGAAATTGAATTTGCGCTGCGGCGGAATGTTTATTCATTCAACGCCGAGAGCGAGGCAGAATTGCAACGCATCAACCGCGTGGCCGCTCGGCTGAAGACGATTGCGCCCGTCGCCGTGCGCGTAAATCCGAACGTGGCGGCGCACACGCACGCCAAAATCACCACCGGCACCTATGCAAACAAGTTCGGCATCGCGTTTGAACAAATCGAGGGCGTCTATGCCCGCGCGGCCCGGTTGAAAAACCTGCGCCTGCGCGGATTGCAGATGCACATCGGCTCGCAACTGACCAGCGTTGCGCCGTTCGAACAGGCCGTGCGCAAGGTCCTGCCGCTCATGCGGCGGCTGGCGGAAACCCATGAACTGGAATTCCTGAGCATCGGCGGCGGCCTGGGAATCGTTTACCAGCCCGCGCTCGCCAGCGGAGCGGCCACCTGGTGGAAATCGCGCCCGGCCGAAAACATTCTGACGCCGCAAAGTTACGCCGCGCGCCTGTTGCCATTGCTGCGTCCGCTGGGCTTGAAAATTTTGGTTGAACCCGGCCGGTTCATCGTCGGCAACGCGGGCATTCTCGTCACGCGCGTCGAATACGTCAAACGGACGGGCAAAAAGAATTTTGTCATCGTGGACGCCGCGATGAACGATTTGTTTCGCCCGGCGCTCTACGACGCCTACCATGAAATCGTGCCGGTCACACGCCCGGCCGGCGCGCGTGTCAAATCGGACGTCGTCGGCCCGATTTGTGAATCCGGCGATTATTTTTGCAAGGACCGCCCGCTGGCAAAGGTCGGTGAAGGCGCGTACCTGGCGTTGCTGAGTGCCGGCGCCTACGGGTTTGTGATGGCGTCAAATTACAACGCCCGCCCGCTGGCGGCCGAGGTTCTGGTGAACGGCCGCCGCGCCGCCATTGCCCGCAAACGCCAGCCGGTCAAAGAAATTTGGTCAGGCGAGAAAGTTGTGGCATGGTTGAGGTAGCCTTGTGAACACCGAATTTTCCATCGCCGCGCACTGGCCGGACGGTTTTGATGAAACCGGGCTCCGGCAGTGGGCGGAGAATCTGCGCGCACAACTTCTGGCGCCGCAGGTTTCGCTCGGCCTCGTGTTCATGTCGCCAAAATTTTTCCCGCACGCGCGGCAGACGCTGGAAATTTTGCGCGTCCATGCGCGGATTCCCCTGCTGGCGGGCTGTTCGAGCACCGGATTGATTGCCGGCGCCAACGAGATTGAAGGCGCCGCGGGATTTGTGCTCGCGCTTTATTCCCTGCCGGGAGCGGAATTGAAAGGTTTCCGTTTTGCGCAAAAACAGGTGGAAGAGGCCGGCGACGCGGCCTACTGGCATGCGGCAACCGGTATTGAGCCAAAGCGCTCGAATGGCTGGCTGGTGTTCGTTGATCCGTTTCATCTCGACGCCGAAAGCTGGCTCCGCTCCTGGAACGAGGCCTACGCGCCGCTGCCCGCGCTCGGCGGCCTGGCCAGCGGAGTTTTCTCCGACCAGACCACCCAGGTCTATTTGAACGGCGACGTGTTTGAAGACGGCGGCGTGGCCATTTCCTTTGGCGGCGACGTGAAACTGGCGAGCGTCATCTCCCAAGGCTGCACGCCCATCGGTGAAACGTGGACGCTCACGCGCGTCGAACATAATTTAATCCGCCAAATCGCCAATCGCCCCGCCTATTCGGTGCTGGCGGAGACGTTTCAAAAACTTCCGCCCGCCGAACAACAAAAGGCCCGCGGCAATCTGTTCATCGGGCTGGTCGTCAACGAATACCTCGAAGATTTTCACCGCGGCGATTTTCTCGTGCGGAATCTCATCGGCGGCGATCCGAATTCCGGCGTGCTGTCCGTCGGCGCGATGCCGCGCGCGGGGCAGACCGTGCAATTCCAGCGGCGCGACGCGGCGGCGGCGACCGAGGACATGAATGAACTGCTGTCCCGCGTGAAAAAACAGCTGGCCGGCGCGCCGGTGTACGGCGGCTGTCTTTGCTGCTGTAATGGCCGCGGCCAAAGTCTCTTTGGCGTGCCGAATCACGACGCCGAAATGGTGCAGCAACGGCTCGGCCCCTTCGGCCTCACCGGATTTTTCTGCAACGGCGAAATCGGGCCCGTCGGCGAAAAAAACTTCCTGCACGGCCACACGGCCTCGCTGGCGTTGTTTGTGAAAAAGTAGTCGCAATTCGCGATTGCATTTGCCCGCCGGCACGCCATGCTCGCGGAAGAAATGGCTTCACCGGAAGAACAACACGTGGAATCGAATCCGTCCGCGCCCCTGCGAAGTTCCGGCGGCGGACGGCGGCGCGGACGGCGCGGCGGGCGGGGTCGCGGTCGCGGCCCGCGCCTCTCCGCGCCGGCTGCGCCAGCCGCGCAAATGGATCAACCCCCCGGCGCGCCCGTCGAGGCAACAACCGCGCCCAAGCCGGAGATTCCGGCCGTGGCTCAGGGCGGGACCGTTGCACCCGCCATCGGCCGGGCAGTTGACGAAGTGCGGCAAATTGTTGAATCGTTGGAGCAGGCCCTGGAGCAAATGGAAGAAGTGCGCGAACTCGTTGAACTGGCGGAACGCCAGAAATCCGCCGATGAACGTGAAATCGAATCACTGCGCCGGGCGTGGCGAAGAATTCAGCAGCCGCGCAGCTACAAAGAAACCCGGCCCGAACACGGCGCGACTAGAACCCCTCCACCACCCGTGTCAGCCGATGATTGACATAGAGAACATTGCGGGAACCGAACAATGGTTTGCGCCGCTTTTCAATCCGCACCGGAAACCGCTCGGCGTTACCGACCATAAAGTCAAAAACCTCGTGAACCGGCTCGTTTAAAAGGCGGGTGGCCTGGTAAACGGGCTTGTCGTCCACGCGGATGAGCAGGGTGCCGTAAAGCTGGTTGAAATTAAAATCGACCTGGTGCTTTTCCAATTCGCCCACCTCAAAAGAGAATTTCATAGATATACGTCTTGTAACGCTGGTCCCGGTGCAAACTTCATGCCGTTCCCAAAAAAAAGATGATGCGAGTGAAGCTTTCAATGAAAGTTTGCAGGTCAAACCGGGACCTGCATTCATTTGACACAGGCCGGGGCCGGAAAACTGTCCCAAAACAGTTCAGCCGCAATCCATTCCGTGGTCAGCGAAGAAGCCGGCGCAGTTCCTCCGGGCGGCTCGTTGGCGGCTGGCAGGCGGCGCCGGTGCAAAGATAGACCACCGCGCCATTCGAGGCGGGCAAGGTCCTTACGAATTCCCCGACCGCGCCGGTGTTTCCCAAAACAATTTTATTCGGCTGATAAACCGAATGGGCCGCGTGCAACAATTCCTGATAATTTGCGGAATTCGCATCCCCGGCAACGACCACGCGGCGCGGTTCTTCCAGCCAGAAATCCACCGCGTGCAGCATGAACGGCATCGCTTGCGGAAAATTTTGCAGCCGGGGCGCAAATCGTCGCAAGGTGGTTTCGGCCGGTTTCCGCAAATCTTCACGGCCGGTGATGGCCGCGAGTTTCAACAAGGCCAGCGTGGCGACGGAATTGCCGGATGGTTCCGCGCCGTCGTAATCGTCCTTCACGCGCAGAATCAAATCCTTTGCGTCGGCGCCGCTCTGCCAGAAGCCGCCGTTTTCCGGGTCGTAATATTTTGCAATCATGGCTTCGGCGAGCGCGAGGGCAAAGTCGAGGAGCTTCGGATCGGGCGCGGCTTCGTAAAATTGAATCACGCCATCGAGCAGGAAGGCATAGGTTTCGAGCAATTGGACATGGTCGTGTTCGCCGTCACGCCAGCGGTGAAACAGCATTCCCCTTTTTTCGTCCCATAGTTTTTCCCGGATAAACGCCAGGTTTTTCTCCGCCGCCGCCCGATATTTGTCTTCGCCGAGCACGGCATGGGCGCGTGCCATCGCCCCCAGCATCAGGCCGTTCCAGGACACGAGGATCTTGTCGTCCAGCTGCGGGCGGACGCGCCGGACGCGCGCTTCGAACATTTTCCTTTTGGCGGAAGCCAGCAGGGTTTCATCGTCGGGAAGGGATGGGTTTGCAAGGCTCAACACGTTTTGTCCGGGCAAGGGTTGCGGATGGCTGTGGTCAACGAAATTCCCGGTTTCCGTGACGCCGAAACAACGGACGGCCACGTTGAATTCCCCGACGGTCAACAGCCGGGAGAGTTCGTCTTTCGTCCAGCAGTAGAATTTTCCCTCGTGGCCTTCGCTGTCGGCATCTTCGGCGGAGTAGAACCCGCCGGCGGGATGGGTCAGGTCGCGCAACACGTAATCGAGAATGTCGCGGGCAATATCCGCGTGCCGGGCGTCGCCGCTGACCAGAAAGGCGTCGAGGTAAAGTTGGGCCAGTTGCGCATTGTCGTAGAGCATTTTCTCGAAGTGCGGCACGAGCCATCCGGCGTCCACCGCATAGCGCGCGAACCCGCCACCGAGCTGATCGTGAATGCCGCCGGCGGCCATGCGTTCGCAGGTGTGCAAAACCATGCGCGCGGCTTCTTCATCGTGAAAACGTTTCGCGCAGCGGAGCAAAAACGACGGGATGCCCGGCTGCGGAAATTTCGGCGCGCTGCCAAAGCCGCCGTGGCGTGAATCGTAGGCAGCCTTGAACACCGCCGCCGCGCGGCGCAACACGTCCGCCGTCAGCAAAAGAGCCGGCTCCGTGGAATCGGCGGTGGCCGCTTCGAGCCGCGCATGAATTTCGGCGGCGGAGTTCATGAGTTCGTCCCGGCGTTCCCGCCAGAGCCCCGCAATTTGCCGGAGCAATTGCAAAAAACCCGGGCGACCGTGGCGGTTATCCGGCGGAAAATAGGTGCCGCCGAAAAACGGCTTCCGTTCCGGCGTGAGAAAGAGGTTGAGCGGCCAGCCGCCACCGCCCGTCGTGGCCTGGACAAACGTCATGTAAATTTTATCCACATCCGGACGCTCCTCGCGATCCACCTTGATGCTGACAAAATGTGCGTTGAGAGATTTTGCGACGTCCCCGTTTTCAAACGATTCGCGTTCCATGACGTGGCACCAGTGGCAGGTGGAGTAGCCGATGCTGAGAAAAATCGGCTTGTTTTCAGCGCGCGCCCGGTCAAAAGCCTCGTCGCCCCACGCGAACCAGTCCACCGGGTTGTGCGCGTGCTGGAGCAGGTAGGGTGATTTCTCCCGGGCCAGGCGGTTGGTGTGTTCGACGACCATTACCGAAAGATAGGACGCGCCGGAAGCGGCGGCAAAATGAAAAGCGAGGCCAATTTTGCGTCGTCAGCAATCCACGGCTCCGCTAGGCTGACGGCATGTTATCCGCCAAACCGTGGCGACTGGAACTGGTCATCTGGTTTTGCGCGGCACAACTTGTCAGTCTTTGTCTGGGACTGACAATCATCGGCCTGCTGGAACAGGCCGGGTTTGCCGCGTTTCAACCGCCGGCCGGTTCCGGGGCGGTGTTGCTCGGCACCCTGGCGTTTCAAGGCGCAACCTGGGCGCTGATTTTCATTTTTTTGCGGCAACATCATATGAGCTGGCGCGATGCCTTTGGCTGGCACCGGATGGAACTGAACCGCGCCTGGTTTCCCGCCGTGCCGGTCGTGTGCCTGTTTCTGCCGGTGGCGTGGCTGTTGCAAAGCGTATCCGTGCAGGCGCTGACAAGGATCGGCTGGCAACCGGAAACCGAAACCGCCGTGACGGTGTTGGCCAGCGCCAAGGGATGGTGGCTGCGCGCCTATCTGGGCGTGTTCACCGTGGCCATCGCGCCGGCGGCCGAGGAATTTATCTTTCGCGGCATGTTATATCCACTCGTCAAGCAGGCCGGCTGGCCGCGGCTGGCGTGGTTCGGCGTCAGCTTTTTGTTCGCGTTGATCCACTGGGACGCGGCCGCGTTCCTGCCGCTGTTCCTGCTGGCGGTCGTGCTGACGTGGCTTTACGAAAGAACCGACAGTTTGCTCGCACCCATCACGGGGCACGCGCTGTTTAACGCGGTAAATCTCATCCTGCTCTGCTTTTTTCAAGACGAACTCAAACCGGGCCAACCGTGAATGAATTTGAACTCATCGCCAGGCTGACCAAGACGCTGCCCGTCAATCAAACGGTCGTGACCGGTGCGGGCGACGACTGCGCCGTGCTGGATTTCGGGCTGCCGGACAAATTGTTTCTGTTCAAAACCGACGCCGTCGTGGAAGGCGTCCACTTCGAGAAAGGCGCGCCGCCGGAAAAAATCGGGCGCAAGGCGCTCGCCCGCTGCCTCAGCGACATCGCGGCCATGGCCGGAACGCCGGCCGCCGCCGTGGTGACCCTCGGGCTGCCGGAAGATGTCCTGCCGGAGGTCGTTGAAAAAATTTACGCGGGCATGAATGCCTTGGCCAAAAAACACGGCGTGGCCATCGTTGGGGGCGAAACCACGGCAAACCCGGAACGCATTTTTATTTCCGTCGCCCTGCTGGGGACCGTCGGCCGGGACAAACAAATCCTTCGCTCGACCGCCCGGGCCGGCGACGCGATTTTTGTGACCGGCGAGCTCGGCGGCTCGCCCGCCGGCAAACACCTGGATTTTGAACCCCGGCTGGCCGAGGCGCGCTGGCTGGCGGATAATTTTCCCGTCCGCGCAATGATCGATTTGAGCGACGGGCTGGCCGGTGATTTGCGCCATCTTTTGAAAGCCGGCGGCCTGGGCGCGGAATTGTTGAAATCGGCGATTCCCATCAGCCGCGCGGCGAGGGAAATCGCGCGCAAAAATCCCTTCACCAAAACGCCGTTCACCGCCGCGCTCACCGACGGCGAGGATTTTGAACTGTTATTCACGGTGGCGGCCGGTGGTGCGGTGAAATTGCTGGATGCGTGGAAAAAACAATTTCCGAAACTGAAATTGAGTTGTATCGGGAAAATTGTCGCCGGCGACGGCATCACCCTCCGCGACAAGACCGGCGCGCAAAAGCTGGACGCCCATGGTTACGAACATTTCACATAGTCCGGCGGAAACCCGATCGCTCGGCGAATCGTGGGGACGCGCGGCGCAGCGCGGACTCGTGATTGCATTGTCCGGCGGCCTGGGCGCGGGCAAAACGGAGCTGGTGAAAGGCATTGCCCGCGGACTCGGCATCGCCGCGCGCGTGCATTCGCCGACGTTCACGCTGGTGAATGAATATGACGGCGGGCGGCTGCGATTGTTTCATCTGGACCTGTACCGGCTGGAAACGCCCGGACAAATCATCGCGGCGGGACTGCAGGAATTTTTGCAGCCGGACGGGGTGACGGTCATCGAATGGGCGGAAAGATTGTCGGAAGCCGGGAGCCGGGAATCGAGCAGCGGGAAAAACTGGCTGCGGGTGAACATGGAAATTGCCGGCGAGACGGAACGGAAAATTACCTATGACAATCCTGGCGCTTGAATTTTCCTCGGCGCAACGCAGCGTGGCGGTCGTGCGCCCGGGTAATCCGCAAATTTCTGTGGAAGCCGTTGAGCGCGGGGCGGGCGGAACCAATGCGTTTGGCATGATTGAAAAAGTTCTGGCGGAGGCAAAAATCGGGCGCGAGCAAATCGAGGTGATTGCCGTCGGGCGGGGGCCGGGTTCCTACACAGGCATCCGCGTGGCCCTTTCGGTCGCGCAGGGCTGGCAACTGGCGCGCGGTGTGAAATTGCTGGGCGTCAGCAGCACTGAATGCCTGGCGGCGCAGGCCAGGGCGGAGAAAATTTTTGGCCGCGTGAATGTGATCATCGACGCACAGCGGAATGAATTTTATCTGGCCTCGTATGAAATTTCCCCGGGCGGATGGAAGGAAATCGAGCCATTGCAAATCGCGGCCCTCGCCGGGATTCAATCACGCGCCAACGCGGGCGAAATCTGGGTCGGCCCGGAGGTGACCCGATGGCTGCCACAGGGCAAAACCCTGTTTCCGGCGGCGGTGACACTGGGATGGCTCGCCGCGGAACGAAGTGACTTCGTGGGCGGCGATAAATTGACGCCGATTTACCTGCGGGAGGCAAATTTCACCAAAGCGCCGCGCAACCCGCTCAGGCCTTGAAACGAGGGAATTAGGACTGTTTATTGTCTTGCCGGCCAGCCCTGTCGCTGGTGGATTTTTGTCAAATTTTCGGACACCGGCAACAGGTGTCAGAATCAACCTGCCGGTGGATGGTACATCCTGGAATGGCTGAATAGTGGTATAACGCTTGCTGTATTTTGGTTAACAACAGGCAATAGGCCTCATTCCAACATTTAAACTCATAACTCATATATGGTGATTCGTTGCAAACCAACCGCCAAGCCAAAAGCCGGCGCGGCATTCACCCTGGTGGAGCTGGTGGTATCCGTCGCCATCCTGGCATTGGCAATGTTGGGGATGGTTTGGGGCTATGTACAAACCAACTACCGTGCGGAATGGAGTTCGATGTCACTGACCGTTCAGGCCCTGACCGTTCAATCCGTCGAGCAGGCCCGGGCCGCGAGATGGGATGTTTATTCTGCCGTCGCCGCCGGACTGAATCCCGATGAACTGGGAGTGATCACAAACACAATTATATATACAAACGCGCTGCGTATTCCCTCAAGCGGCCAGACCGTGAGCGTCACCAATGTTCTGCGGATCAGCAACATCTCCGTCACGCCGAAGCCGTCGGTTCGCCAGATTCGTTCCGATTGCACGTGGTACTTTCCACGCACCGGAATTTGGTTCACCAACACCATCATAACTTATCGCGGAGGAAGCTAATGAAAACGCTGTCAGATTACCGGTTGCGGGAGGCGCTGCCTCGGCCAATGAAGACCCGTGCTTTTACCTTGGTGGAGATGATGGTCGCCATGGCGGTTTTTATGATCCTGGTGATGGCGATGATCTCGGTGCAGCTCTTCGGGTTCAAGATAAATTCGCTCACGACCAGCAAGCTGAAGTTCACCGCAACCAGCCTCAAGACCCTGGATCAAATCCAAGACGATGTCCGCGGCGCAAGCTCGGTGGTCGTCGGCAATGGGACCAGCCTGGCGTCATTCAGCGCGACCACCACGAGTGGCAATGCCTTGCTGATCCAGCCTTTCTCCGGCGGAAACAATCTTATCTATCTGGCCACCAACACCGGCACGCTCTATCGAATATACAGCACCAGCAACATCATCACCCTTGGCTCCCAGATCACCAACCAGGTGGTGTTCCAAACGGTGGATTACAATGGCAATAATACTTCATCCACCGGCACGGAACATTATGCCATCAGAATGACCTTGAATTTTATGCAAGTTAATTACCGGGCCCCAAACACGGTTGCCGACTATTATACCTTTCAAACGGTGATGACTCCCCGCACGCAAAATTGAAATGCCCCCATTAGAATAAACAACGGAGACAACCATGAAAATCGCACGCAAAATATTCCAACCCGGCACCCGGGGCAATGCCCTGTTGATGACGCTTATATTTGTCGGCGTTGCGCTGTTGCTGCTGGGCAGCGTGATGGAATGGAGCAACAGCAACGCCAGACAAACCGAACGGAACAATTTGTTCGGCATGAGCACGGCCGCCGCCGAAGCCGCGACCGAAAACGTCATCGCCAAGATGACGTATGATTTTTTTCACGCGGGTTTTGTTGGCAACCCCACCAATTATTATATGACCAACAGCATCAACCAGATTCCCGTCACGACGGCGTGGCCGGTCGGATTCGCGTATAGCAACCCGTTTAACAGCAATGCCCCAACCTATGTGAGCATCCTCCCCGTCAACTGGACCACCAATTGGACCACCTTGTTCAGTTCCAACTATACGGGGCTGCATGCCTACCTGGCAAACTGCACCGTTATTTCCACCGCCACCACCACCAATCAACCCTACACCGTTTCAGCGACGGTCCAGGAAACATTTCAATTGGCGTCCATTCCCATTTACCAGGACATGGCCTTTTACGAAATGAACATGGAGGTTGATCCCGGCCAAACCATGACCCTCAACGGCCCGGTTTTCTGCAATCAAAACATCTGGACGCGCGGGCCGGTCAGCTATAGCTCGACAGTTTCCGCGGTCGGGTCTGTCAGCTCGAACAGCACCGATCCGTGGCTTGCAACCAAAACGGACGCCACCGCGCCCGCCTTTGCCCAAAACCCCATTACGGGCGCCGACACACTGGCCATGCCCATCGGCCAGACGAATGATCCTACTGCCATCCGGGCCTTGCTGGGAGATTCACCTACCGGCACATCTCCTTATTCCACCACCGGCCAGGTGTATTTTGTCAACCGAGCCGCCATGATAATTTCCAATTCATCCAGTGGCACCATTTCAGCCTTTCTCCAGGATTCGAATAACAGCCTGTCCCCCATGACCTTCATTCCTTATGACGTAACGAAATACACCACCAACGGCGCAATCATCACCACAAACAAGAGTTACTCGTTTGCGACCACCAACACCTTTTACGATTACCGTGAAGGGAAAAATGTCGCAGCCGTCCAACTCAACGTGGGCGCGCTGAATACTTGGATCACCGGCACAAATGGCAGCACGCTCAATACTCAACTTTACAACGACACCGGGCGTTATATTGATTCCGTTTATGTTGATAACAACGCCCCTTATACCAGCTCCAGCCTTCCTGCGGTGCGGGTGGCCAATGGCACTGTCCTGCCATCCCATGGGCTTACCGTCGTCACGCCCAGCCCGCTGTATGTGCTGGGCAATTACAACGCCAACGGTGTGTCGCTCAATAATGGCACGAACGTGTCCAATACCATGCCGGCCGCCTTGATGGGTGATTCCATCACCGCCCTTTCCTCCAATTGGAGTGACACCTGGAACTCGAGCACTCCCCTCGCTTCACGAAACCCGGCCCCCACCACCATCAACGCTGCAACCTTTGAAGGCATCGTCCCCACCGTCGGCGCCAATTACAGCGGCGGCCTGGAAAATTTCATTCGTTTGCTGGAAAACTGGAACTCGGCCAATCTGACCTACAACGGCTCCATCGTCGTCATGTTCCCCAGCCAATTCGCGACGAATAAATGGATAACGCCCGGCACTTATTATAGCGCACCCACCCGCAAATGGGCGTTTAACCTCAATTTCATGCAACAAAACGGACTTCCGCCCCTCACCCCCATGGTCACAGCCATATGCCGTCAAACCTGGAGCGTTTACTGATTCGGGACTGCGTAACAGCAAAAACTTTTCTTCCGCTGCAATTGTTCACGGTCATATACTGCGATCGTGAAAGCCGCCATTCTTCACGGTAAAGAACACATTCAAATCGAGGATATCACACCGCCGCCGTTGAAGCCCGGCGAGGTCCGCGTCCGCATCGAAGCCGCGCTCACCTGCGGCACCGACCTGAAGGTTTTCAAACGCGGCTATCACGCCAGAATGATCGTGCCGCCCGCCGTTTTTGGCCATGAATTCGCTGGCGTCATCTCGGAGCTGGGAGCTGGAAGTTCGGCGTTGGGGTGGAACGTGGACGACCGCGTTGTGGCGGCCAATTCCGCGCCCTGCGGCGAATGTTTTTACTGCCGCAGCGGCCGGGAAAACCTTTGCGAAGATTTGCTGTTCCTGAACGGCGCTTACGCCGAATCCATCGTCGTTCCCGCGCGGCTCGTCCAAAAAAACCTCCTGCGGCTCAAACCGGAAACCGATTTCCGCAACGCCGCGCTCGTTGAACCGGTCGCCTGCGTCGTCCAGGGAGTGGCAGACACAAAACTGCGCGCCGGGCAAAATGTGCTGGTCATTGGCGCCGGTCCGATTGGCCTGATGTTTGTCGCGCTGGCCAAAAGCCTCGGTTGCAATGTGACGACCGCCGGACGGCGGGCGGCGCGGCTGGAAGCCGCCCAACGGCTGGGCGCGGGACAGGTCATTGACATCGGTGACGGCCGGGAATCGGTTGTGAAAGTTCGTGAAGCCATCCGGACACATTTTGACGTTGTGATTGAAGCAGTCGGCAAACCGGAAACCTGGGAGGCAGCCTTGCAACTCGTGCGCAAGGGCGGCACGGTGAATTTTTTCGGCGGCTGTCCGGCCGGCACCCGGGTGTCATTCGACACGGAATTGATTCACTATTCCAATCTGACCCTGCTGGCGAGTTTTCATCACACGCCGCGCGCGGTCCGGCGGGCGCTGGAATTCATCGAGGCCGGGGTGATCCGCGCGCAGGATTTTGTGGACGGCGAATGTCCGTTAAGCGGGTTGCCGGAATTATTCAAGACGATGGCCGCGGGCAATCACGCCATCAAAACCTTGATCCGCGTGCGTGAATGAATTCGGAGGGACGGCGTGTCGCCGCTCCAAAACCAGGGTCGCCAGCGCGGCGACCCTCCCGGATTATTTCAGAAAATCCTCCAAAACCTGGTGCAGCTTTTTCAAATCCGGCAGGTTTACGTACATCATGTGGCCGGCTTCAAAAGTGGCATAGGTGATGTTCGTGCGGTAGGCCGGGTCAAGCTGCATGTGGTCGAGCGCGTAACGCATCGTGTCCGGAGGACAAACGAGATCGCGCAACCCGTTGAGCACCAAAACGTGCATGTAAGGATTTTGGTTCATCACCGACGCAAGCTGGTCGCTCACGCCCGGATAATCGTTGTGCGCACCGTAATTCCACGGCTGCACGCCGGCGATGATTTCGTAGGGCAAATCGTCCTCGAACTTTAATTCCTGGCGCACATAGGCGTTCATCGCCGCCGCGAACGGCCCGTAAGTCGCCGCGTAGGACGGATCGAAATCGGGATACGGCGAGGCCGGGTCGTCGTCACGCCCGGTGATGCGCGCGTCGTAGGCGCCGAGAATCAATCCTTCGTCGTGCAGCAACTGCTTGCGAAAAACGCCGCTGTCAATCCGCAGATTATTATCCTCGATGACCTGCGGTTTCAAACCGGTGAACCGGGCAAGTTCGGCGACCGCTTTTTTTCGTTCGCCGGCGGACAGCGCCGCACCCTGCTGCAGGGCGGACGCGTATTCACCTTTTGCAAATTCGCGCGCCCCGGCCAGCGCCTTGGGCAGATCAGCCTGCAGATCCGGCGGCAGTTTTTTGAAGTGATGCGCGGTGGCGGTGTAATTGGGGAGGAACAGTTCAAACGGCAAATCATTGCCCGGCCCTTCTTCAATGGTGGCGAAGTCCAAAACGCCCGACACCAGAATCAAGCCGTTGAGATACATGCCGTAGCGCGAGCGCAGACGCTCCGCCAGCCCCGCCGCGCGAAAAAC
>Ga0265338_10002180_pt1 | contig 30032 bp, 26 predicted proteins | sample 42126metaG_FD_193579 | JGI IMG/M metagenome (GOLD analysis project Ga0265338, IMG submission 193579) | Rhizosphere microbial communities from Carex aquatilis grown in University of Washington, Seatle, WA, United States - 4-21-26 metaG | ecosystem: Host-associated > Plants > Roots > Rhizosphere...
GGTCACGCCCGGCTTGAGTCGCACGCCGACGTAGTAGGACTTGCTCGGGTCCTGCGTAACCTTCAACGGAAGGTAGGCATCGCCGTCATCCCAGGTGAAGCGCGGCGCCGCGACGCCAACGATCGTGTAGTTCTTGCGAACCAGTTGCAGCGTCTTGCCCAGCACGCCTGGATCGCCATTGAAGTGCCTGCGCCAGAACTTGTTGCCAAGAACAACCACCGGTTGCGGCTCCTCGCCGTCGATCGCGTCCGAAGGCATGAGCCCGCGCCCAAGCGCTGGCGGCACTCCCATGAACCCGAACCCATTGGAGGTCATGTAGACGCCCTGCACGTCCTCCGGCAGATCGTGTCCAGTAACCGTCAGGCTCCAATCGTCGGAGATGAACGCATCTTCCACGACCGATGCCTTCCGTAGCACTTGCCACTGCGCGCCGGTAAGCCCGAATCCTCTTTCTTGTCCGGCGCTGTCCCGGAGCCGCATGTGGACCATCCGGTCGGAGTTCGCATACGGATAGGGATCCACCAGGATCGCGTAGACCACGCTGAACACCGCGGTCGTGGCGCCAATGCCTAACGCAAGCGAAAGGATCGCCGTCGCCGAAAATCCTGGTTTCTTGAAAAGTTGTCGCAGGCTGAAGCGGATGTCTTGAAGCAGGGTTTGCATGAACGGTCCACTCCTCAGTTGCAGTAGACGGGGCAGTGGCACGTCGGTCACCAAATTCGATGGCGTCCAAGTCGTTGAATCTCCGGGTGGCAACAATCTGTGGAGCGCGATTCGTTGTGTCCGGTTCCGTGCCGAAGTGTCCACCTGCGGACAGAGTCCAACCCGATCGTCCTTGCGACGGATCGCGGCATGAACAAACTCGCATCGGCCGATCAACGCGATCCCGCCCGCCCGGAAACTTGATACCATCATTCCCGCACAAAACGCCCGGAGGCCTTCCCATGATGAATCGCCGCACTTTCCTCGTCGCCAGTGGGCTCACCGCACTCGCCGCAACCCGCGCATTCGGAGCGAGCGATACTCTTCGCATCGGAATCATCGGTGCTGGCCATCGCATGAAGGGCCTGCTCGACGCCGCCGACAAGGCCGGCCTTTACCAGATCGTTGCCATCAGCGACGTCTACGGACCCAACCGTGACGCCTTTCAGGCGCGGTCCAACGGTCTGGCGACGACGCACCTCGACTATCGTGAAGTCCTCGACAAAGACCTCGATGCGGTCATCATCGCCTCCCCCGATCACTGGCACGTCCCCATGGCCGTCGACGCGCTCAAAGCCGGCAAAGATGTTTACCTCGAAAAGCCCGTCACCCACACGATTGAAGAAGGCGCCATCCTCACCCGCGCCGTCCGCTCCAGCAAGCAGATTCTGCAGTGCGGCATGCAGCAGCGCAGTTGGACTCATTTTCGCGATGCCGTCGATATGATTCAGGCGGGCAGCCTCGGTCGCGTGGTCCAGGTGCGAACTTACTGGTGGCAGAACTATCATCGGACGCGCCCAGGGAAACCGACCGATCAGCAGGCCCTCGATTGGAAGCTGTGGCTCGGCTCCGCACCTGACCAGCCGTTCAGCGAAGAAAAGTTCGGCCACTGGCGCTGGTTCTGGAATTTTGGCGGCGGAGCCATGACCGACCTCTTCACCCATTGGATCGACGTCGTGCACTGGGCCATGAAAGCCGACCAGCCTCGTCAGGCCCACATGCTCGGCGACAAATACATTTTCGATCAGTGGGACTGTCCCGACACCATCCAGGCCGCCTTCCGCTATCCCGGCTTTGATGTCGTGTACGAAGGCATGATGAACTCCTCCATCGACGACGGCGGCCTGGAATTCCGCGGGACGGAGGCCACCCTGAAAATCAATCGCGATGGCTTTGCCGTCTATCGCGAACGCCTCGACGAAGGTCAGAACCCCGTACTCACCGCGCGCAGCTTTCGCGACGGCACCATCAACCACATGGAAAATTTCTTCGACTGCATCAAGTCACGGAAAGATCCCAGTGCACCCGTGGAGGCAGGAGTCGCCGCCGCCCGCGCGGGCCACATCGGCAATCTGGCCCACCAGCACGGCGGCCAGTATGTGTGGCCAGCAAAGGCCCAGTAGAGGCACGACGACATGCCCAGCCCAGACGAGTTTTGGCAGGTTGCAGCCCAGGTGGCTTCAGAACGCGGTGGCCTGGTGGTTGGATTTGGCGAAGACGCTACGCAGCCAGAGTTGGGCTCGACGCTCGACAACGTCCTCGGCTTCCGACCGCGGAGTTCTCCGACGATCGTCAGCGTTTCCGATTGGACGGATTGGAAGGAACAAGTCGAAGCCTTCTATCGCCTTCGTCCTTCTTGGGGCAAAGGAAAAGCCGGCGAGCCGAATGCCAGGTATTACCGCGTGGAGCTTCACGATCTCGATAGCATCGCTGCGCGTTCCCCGTCCAGTTCTGTCGCCGATACACCATTTCCGAACCGTCTCTCCGTGCCCTCGTTTGGCGGATATGCCGAACCCGTCACAGGCTTGGCAGGTGCGACCTTTTGGCCCCGAGCCCTCGCGAGATTGATCGACTTCGTGATTCACTACCTCACCGGGTTTGTCGCTGGATTGCTGTTCGCTTTCCTGCTGGCCATTGCCGCCGGAGGCCGGCCACCCCTTTGGGTTTTGCACCGTATCTCCAGGGCCCACTTCCCGGTGTTCGTCGCCGCAATATTAGGGACGCTGGCATACCAGGTGATCTGCACCATCGTTTATGGGAGTACGCTCGGCAAGCTCATCCTTTCATTGCAAGTCGTGCAGGATGACGGAACCCTCTGTCGTCCAAAATCGGCAATCATCCGCGAACTGGCCTACTTTGTGGACGCACTGTTCTTCGGCCTCATCGCCTACTCATCCATGCAAGGGGACCCGCAGCAAAAGCGACATGGCGATGACTGGGCGCACACGATCGTTTGCAGGCGTTCCAATGTCCCAGCGGAGAGCCGACAAAGCGCGATGCGGTTCGTTCTCGGGCTTATGCTGGGTATCTTCGCCGACATCGCCTTCCTGATGGTCGGCATGCTGGTCCAGATCAACGTCTCAAGCTAAGACGAATCCCGATACTCCGCACACAATCGACGACCTCTCCTTGCCGCGCTTTCTTTTGACCTGCATCGTGCGTCTGAGTACTATCGCCATGCCCTCAGATCGGCGTTTGTAGAAGTGCAAACTGATTTTTTCCACGGAGACCCAAGTCGAATGCGAAGAGTCATTGTAGGAGCTCTCGCTGTCGCGATTGCTGGAGCGAGTTTAACGCTCGGTTTGTTTCCCCTGCGCGCCCAGGCGAACGATGATCCGGCTGAAGCTAAGCGGGATTTGGCGAAGCCCGCACCTTTCAAGCCAGAGCAGCAGGCCAGCAAAGGTTCGGTCACGGTCGCCGGCAAAGTGATCCCATTTGACTCCTTCGCCGGGACATTCGTGGTCCATCCCAAAGGATGGGATGATGTCCCCCAGAATCGGGACAAGGATGAAAAGAATCCTCCCGAAGCCAGCATGTTTTACGCCGCCTATTTCAAGTCCGGTGACGCGGCATCGCCGCGTCCCGTCACGTTTTTTTATAACGGCGGACCTGGTTCTTCAACCATCTGGCTGCATATGGGAGCGTTCGGGCCCAAGCGCGTCGTCACCTCCGACGGCTCTCACACTCCGGCAGCGCCCTATCCCATCATCAATAACGACTACAGTCTGCTCGACGCGACGGACCTGGTCTTTGTGGACGCCCCAGGAACCGGCTTCAGCCGCATCGCAGGGAAGGATCGGGAAAAGTCTTTTTATGGCGTCGATGCCGACGCAGAAGCTTTCGCCGATTTCATTTCGCAGTTCCTTGCCAAGTACGGCCGCTGGAACTCGCCGAAATATCTGTTTGGCGAGAGCTATGGCACCACGCGCTCGGGAGCGCTGATCAACCTGCTCGAAACGGACCGCTTGATCGATTTCAACGGAGTGATTCTGCTCTCCCAGTGCCTCGGCTACGACAACGGCGCCGACACTCCCCAACTCAACCCGGGAATTGACCTGCCGTATCAACTCACGCTTCCAACCTACGCCGCGACTGCCTGGTATCACCACAAGCTTCCCGACGCTCCCGGAGAACTGGCTCCCCTGCTGGAGGAAGTAGAACACTTCGCCATGACGGACTACGCGGTCGCACTCGGGGCCGGCAGTACGCTCGCCCCCGACCAGCGGCAAGCGGTCATTGCAAAACTACATCGCTACACTGGCCTGCCAGCCGACTACCTGGAGAAGTCGGATCTGCGCGTAAATGTGGGGCAGTTCGAGAAGACACTCAAGTCCGACGGTGATATCACGACCGGCCGCCTTGACACCCGCTTCGCCGGACCAACGCTCGACCCGCTCAGCAAAGAGGCGGAATACGATCCTCAGTCTGCCGCCATCGCCTCAGCCTACGTGTCGGCCTTCAATGACTACGTGCGCAAAGATCTCAAGTTCGGCGACAACCGCGAATACAAGCCCGAAATCGACGTGGAAAAGAATTGGAACTTCCTGCACCAGCCGCCAGGTTCTCCCATACCGCTGCCCCAGGCCGTCAACGTCATGGTCGACCTTGCCCATGCCATGAAACAAAATCCGGACCTGAAAGTCCTGGTCAACGCCGGCTATTTTGACTTGGCCACGCCGTTTTTCGAAGGCGTGTACGAAATGCGGCACTTGTCCATTCCGCCCCGGCTACAGAAAAATATCGAATTCAAGTTCTATGAATCGGGACACATGGTCTACGCGCACGAAGCCTCATTGAAAGAGCTGCACAACAATGTCGCGGCTTTCATTCTTGGTACCCAGACCGCAAAGGCCAGGTAGGGAGACTTTCAACAGCAACTTCAATACAACGGTGGCTGCCCCTCCGGCCGTGTTTTCCACCGCCGGTGCACCCACAACCACTGGTCGGGATACGCCCGCACATAGTCCTCAATTACCTTGGTGAATTTCTGAGTATTGGCGACAATGTCCGCCTCCTGATCACCGGTACGGATCAACTCCAGTGCTGGATCAAAGCGCAGCCGGTACTTGCCTAACGCCGCATCCCAAATCGTGAACCCTGGGACCACCGCCGCATCCGTTCGTAAGGCAATGCGTGCCAGACCGCTCGCCGTGCACGCCGGAATACCAAAGAAATCCACAAACACTCCTTGCGGCGGAGTCATATTCGTGTCCATCAATATTCCAACCGTCTCGCCCGCCCTCATCGCAGCCAGCAACCCGCGAACGAAATCGTCCTTGGCCACCGTCTTGTTCCCGTGCATGGTGCGGTAGTGCTCAATCAACTGGTCGAGATACTGGTTGTCCATAGGCCGCATGACGATGTGCAGCCAGTGCCCGTGCAAGGAATGCGCAAACGCGGAAAGCTCCCACCCGCCGAAGTGCGCCGTCAGAAACAGCACTCCCTTGCCGCGCGCATACGCCCGCTCATAGTTCTCCAGGCCGTCATACACGACCACCTCGCCGACATTCTCTGGCGTGTACTTGGGGAACTGGCACAACTCGGCAAGCTGCCTGCCCAGCGATGTAAAGACGCCGCGCAGAATGCCCGCCCGCTCCGCTTCACTTTTCTCTGGAAGCGCCATCGCCAGGTTGCGCATCCCCACTTGGCGCAAACGAAAATGCAGAAGATAGACGGCTCGCCCCAGACCAATCGCAAAAGCGCGCGCCAGGGCGCGCGGCATTAGACCCAGGATCTTGATGAACGGCCAAGCTGCCGCGTATTCGAGTTTCCGACGCATCGGGGGAGTGGAACAAAACTATAAACCACGAAGAACACGAAGTCTCACGAAGGATTCTTCCCAGGACTTTTCCTTCATGATCCTTAGTGTCCTTCGTGGTGGGTGCCTTTGCCGTTCGATCGCAGCTCAACTCTCGCTAGTGGAGGAGAGATGATCGGGGAACTCGTAGCTCACACGGGAACCACAGAAGCCGAACGCCCGAAACCGAACGCCACACTCACTTCGCCGCTTCCTGAGCCCACTTGGCGAGCGTCGTCAGAAACGGATTCGCGGCCGCCGGTGGTTCCACCGCTCCCGTCAGCGACGACCGGAACGTCACCATGTGCCCATAGAAATCCCGCGTGCTGTCCTTGTCCTGCTTCAACACTGCCCCATTCAGACTCACGCCGGCAAACACTCCGCGCGCCCGCGAATACGTCAGCACCTGTGCGCGCATCTTCCAGTCCGTGTTGCCCTCAGCATGACGGCCCACCGGACCCGCTGCCACCGACGCATCCGCGCCCAGCGCAAACTTGCTCGACAGCAGGGTCCTCATGCCGTCCTTGTTCATGATCAGCATGACCAGATCCACCGCCTGCCCGCCGATCTGAAATCCGACGCTACCGCCCGTGACCACAAAAAACGCCGGCGCGCTCCAGCCCTTCTCCGTGCGGCAACTGGCCAGCCCTCGGCCATACTTGGCGCCCACAATGAATCCACCCTTCAACATGGAGGGCACAACCGCCACACATTCCGCCGAACCGAGAATCTCCTGCGGAATGCCGGAATCAGGGGCCGATTCGATCTCGTTCAGCACATCCGCCGCCGACTGCACGCGATCGGAGGCCTTCGACTCTGGCTCATCGGCAACTGCCATGGCAAACGAGCAAAACGATACGATTAGGGTCAGCAATAGAAGCTTTTTCATGATTTCTCACCACACAAAAGAGTCACTGGGATCTGATACTTGGATTGTAAATGAAGTCCAACCGTTGTATGTGGAATGCGGTGCTCTGGATGGTTCGGATCGACCCGTCTGCCTCACTCCGCGCGCAACAGAAATCCTGAAAATGCACCCCGGGTCTTGGCTGTTTCCGATCACTGAGATGTGGAAGGAGGAACTAGCGGACAAAAAAATGCGGGGCTGAAAGCAGTGACCCTAATCGCCACTCTCAACCCCGTCTCCCAGGTTCTGTGGTAGGTGAAGCGAGTATGCGGGACACACTCGAACCCCGCAAGATTACGAAGGTAAGTGCCCCATGTGACCCTTGTTGGCAAGGAGCCCTGGCTGAAGATGAAACAACCAATTGAGCCGATCCGCGGCGACGGCTCTATTTCGCCGTGACCAGCGAATGCGTGATGGCATGCACCGACAAGGCAATCCGGTTCTGCACACCCACTTTGCGCATCAACTTCGCGACGTGCGCCTTCACCGTGCGCTCTTCAATCCCTAGCTGGCCGCCAATCTCTTTGTTGGAACGACCGGCCACCAGCATCTCGAGCACTTCTTTCTCGCGGTCGGTAAACGTCACGCGGCCCGCCGGGAAGATCCTTCCAGGAGCCGACGACACGCGCTCGATGAACATCGACAACACCCGACGCGGAGCCCAGACCGATCCCTGATTCACAATGCGAATGGCCTGCGCGAACTCCGCCGGTGTGGCGGCCTCGTCCACGTAGCCCTTCGCCCCAGAAGCAATGGCCTTCAGAATGGTCTCTTCATCAATTCCAGAACCGGTCACGATGATCCGTAAATCCGGCCGCGTAGCCTTCAGGCTCGCCATCACATCAAACAGGTTTTGTCCGGAACGGTTACCGAGCAGGATGAGATCAATGCCTTGCAGCGTGCTGATCTCCGGCAGTCCCGCGGATATAAGTTCGAACTCGGGCTCGGAGTCGAACAACGCGCGGAATCCCACGAAGCGCAAGGGATCACTTTCCACCACCGCGATTTTGATTACTGGTTTTCTGGCTACTGCTGCTTTCATATTTTTCCCTGTAGGGTTAGATTCTTCTACTCAGCATAGTAATAATTCGGCCTAAAGCAAAGAGAAGGTGACCGAAGTGAAATTACGGGAGTAACATGGAAAAATCAGATCAAATGCAGCATTGGCACAGAACCTCAGGCGCAGTCGCAAACAGCTTATGCGGGGACAGCCCCTGTGGCTGTCCATCGAGCGCATCTCGATTCAACCATTGCCAGTCACATCACTCGGAGACCCTGTTCGCATGACGAAACCGAATCAGAAAAGATCGCGAGCCATCATCACGGCATTCCTTCTCCTCGCCTGTACCGTGTTCGCTCAAGAAGCCCCACCCGCCGCTCCGGCAGCGCAAGAGCCGGTCTCAACCTACAAGCCCAAGTTCCCCGGCGATCCGGCCCGCTCCGACTCCGAAGCCGCCGCTCTCGGCTACATGCGAGTCGTGATTCGCGCAGAGCGCCAGTTCAACAAGCAATACGATCACTTCGCGCTAACGCTCGCCGAATTGGTCCACTCCGGAACCTTCACCAAGCGCATGGTCAACCCCGAACGCGGCGACTACACGGTCAGCTACAAGGGAAAGAAAGACAGCTATGTCCTCACCATGACCCCCAAGTTCATGGACGCGCAACACCGTTCTTTTTACGCGGAAGATGACGGCAAGATCCACGCCGACGAAACCAGGCCCGCCGACGGAGATTCCCCAGTAGTGAAGTGAGAGTGAGCAAGAAAGCGCAGCAAGAAAGCGCAGTAAGATAGAGAAGTAAGAAAGCGAAGTAAAAGAAGAAACCGGTTGCCCTGTCCTTCTCACGTTCTTTGCGACAGAGCCTGCTCTGAGCGCAGCCGAAAGGGCGGAGTTTTTTGACGTTCGCAGCTAAGGCTGCTGATTTCCCGCGACCGCAGGCTGCAGCAGACGCAACCCTCCCGACGGACACACATCCGCCCCGTACTCAAATTCCTTTCCATCCCTCGGCTCAAACTGTCTCAGCCACTCGACAACTTTGCCCACTGAAGCCGGAAACGGACTCTCGCCGTCGGCATTCAACCATTGCACCCGCTGCGCTTTCTTCTGACCATGCGGAATCTCCGCGCCGAAGGTTTCCGACGTCTGGCGAATCAGTCCGCCATGCTCCCCAGACAGAGAGCGGAACTCGGCAGATGCCAGGAGTTCGCTCAACTTTTGCAACTGCTCTTTCGGCATTTTCCCTTGCCGTCGTTGCATCCCTCCGTCGTTCAGCGACCGTACCATTCGATACTCCCCATCACGCAAGACCGCAACACAAACCTGCTGAAACATCACGCCCTTCTCGGTCGACGGGCCGTGGTAGGAAAGCCGCGCCAGCAGATCCGCGTCCTGCGGGTGATAGGTTTCTTGCGCCCACAAACCGGCGGACACCAGAACCACCGCTGTCGTTAGAAATGATTTCAGGAAAGCCTCCATCGTGAACCTCCGGAGAGTGAGCTTGTCGCTATTCGAGTAACGAACCTCAGTCGGGCCGACCAGGCCGAGTTTCCGGCTTCCTTTCTTGGACGCAGTCCGGCGCGGTACGGTTAGCACGACCGAACCTGAAACCGTTCATTTTTGAGGAAATAGTCCTGGCTGGCCTAGGGTTGCTCTTCGGCCTCAGGAATCGCCTCCAACTGCACGCTCTTTCGCTCACCTTCCCCCACGCGCAGCGCGCTTCCCTGCCCTTCATAGCTTCTCAGGAATTCAGGACTGTAATAGGCCTCACCGTCCACGCTCTCCCACGCGAACAGCGTGTAGCTCCCCGGTGGGACACCGTGTAAAGCGAAGCGCCCGCTCTGATCGCTGACCGTCTTCCGATAGTGGTCGACGCGCGAGCGCAGGCGCAGATCCGGCACCGCGACGACCACCGCATTCGCCACTGGATCGCCCTTTCGGTCAGTGACGACTCCGTTGAGAGCAGCTCCACTTGAGCTGGCCATCAAATCGAGCGCAACCGCTCCGCCACTCACGCTGATCCCAGACTCGTCCACTTCGCGACCGCCCGCCACCGCGGACTTCAAAAACAAGTCGCCATTCGCCCCACCATCAGCGGCGAGTTCCACATAGTAGTTGCCTGCCGGAACGCTCCTCCACTCAAAGCTTCCGTCCGCCGCCACGTGGGCCAGGTTCGAAAATCCGTCTGCTGTGGTGAACACGCCGACGGCATCGTCATCGCCATCCGCCGAACGCAGCGTTAGAAACATCTGGCTTGGATCGAATCCCCCGGCGCCGCCTTTGTTCTCCACGCGCAAACGACCGTGAACCCACCCTCCAGGCTGAGGCGCCAGTCGCAGGCCTTCGACACTGTTCGAAGCCACCTGCAGCGCCTGTCGTGCCATCATCGGCGACGGCGCATTCTCCACCGTGGCCAAAATCGTGTACGAGCCCGGCGCAACATCTCGAATCACAAAGCTGCCGTCCTTGCGGATCTCCGCGCCGTTCAGCACCAGGTTGAAATCACGCGATTGCAGCATGATCACCGCCGATGTCCGTGGCGGCAGATTCACCACCGACCCGCGAATGCTCAAGCTCGGACTCGGCGTCAGCGAGAAGTTCACCGGAAAGTCGTCGCCCGCGTGCAACTCGATCGGCGATGCCTGGCTGCGATCCGCGGTGCCGGGATAGTAAGTCGTCTGGTACGAAGTGGCAGGCTTCTCAGGCGCGCTCGCGCGGCGCGCATCCGCAGCCGTCATTCCCGCTGCGTCGATCAGGCTCCGGAAATCCGGAGGCGGCGTGACCGACACGTAATAGTCGCCAGATGCCAGCCCCGCAATGCGATATTCCCCCAGATCATTGGTGCGTTCCCCACCCGCCTGCTCCAGCCGCCGATGCCCGGAAACGAACGTCTGCCGCAACACCGCCACTTGCGCATTGGCCAACGGCTCTCCATCCTCGTCGGTCACACGCCCCCGCACCACGGCTGCCGCCTGCAGACGAATGCGAAGATCCTTGAGCTCCTGTCCGCCAGTAAGAGTCAGAACTCGCCCATCGCTGCGGGTGTGGTGCTTGTCGACTTCCAGAAATCCTGTGCGCTCGACGAAGAGCCGGTAGCGCCCCGGCGCAATGCCCTCAATCTGGAAAAGGCCGTCCGGCCCACTGACCGCCGTATAGGCTCCGCCTTCGCTCTGATTCTCCGCGATCAGCTCGATCAGCGCCTTCTTTACCGGCTCGCCCTGCGGGTCCTTCGTGACGAGCCCTTCAACGCGAGCTCGCCCCGTCACCCCCGGAGCCGAAGCTGCGCTTTGGCCCACAACGGTGGCAGCCAGCAGAAGGACCAGGCATGCGGACAACATTCTCATTGGATTTCAAGCTGGAAAGCTGGGAGCGCCTTCCAAAGCGGCCGTGAGGATCGGCCGCCACTCCATTTTACCCCGGGAGTCGTCCCATCCCAAGCCCAGTCTTTTTGCCGTCCTCCTGAACCTTCATGTCCTTAATAGTTAAGGCTCTGGGTCTAATCGCAGAGCAGGAGAAAGAACCGACTTGACAGGACGGGGTACCAGTATTATATTTCGATGGATGTCTAATTACATACCGATCTAACTATGGCCCCGTCCTCCAACAAAGCATTTAAGGCTCTGGCCGATCCGACCCGTCGCGAGATTCTGAACCTCCTTCGCCGCGGCGAGATGACAGCGGGCGACCTGGCCGAGCGTTTCGACATGACCAAGCCCACCATGTCGCATCACTTCTCGGTGCTGAAGGACGCGGACCTGCTCACCAGCCGCCGCGACGGTCAAACGATCTGGTATGCGCTGAACACGACTGTGGTGCAGGACTTGATGGCGTGGGCGATGGACTTGATTCGTGGCAATGACGATCACCCCGGAGAAGCGTCGCCACGGGGAGAACACAAATCATGACGGTACGTTCCATGACGATCAACCAGAAATACTACCTGGGAGCTGCGGCAGTCATACTGGCGAGTCTGGCCGCGACAATCGTGGCTTATCCGCGTCTTCCGAACATCGTCCCCATCCACTGGGACGCGCAAGGACACGCCAACGGCTGGGGATCAAAGCAATCCCTGTTCCTCTACTGGCCGGGGCTCATGATCCTTGTCGTTCTCTTGTTTTCCGCCTTGCCCTGGCTCTCTCCAAAGAAATTCGAAATCGACTCCTTTCGTGCAACCTACCTCTACATCATGATCGTCATGGTGGCCATGCTGGCTTACACTCAGGGACTCGCGCTGCTGTCGGCGTTGGGCGCTGGCTTCGACATGAGCCGCGCGATCGAGGGCGGTGTCTGCCTGCTCATTGCATTGCTCGGAAACGTCATGGGAAAGGTACGCCGCAACTTCTTTATCGGCATCCGCACTCCCTGGACGCTCGCCAACGAACGCGTCTGGAATGCCACACATCGCTTCGCTGCAAAGACTTTTTTTGCCGGAGGTCTGGCAGGTCTGATTGCGGTAATTGTGGGGGCGCCATTCTGGCTGCCGATGGCCGCAATCCTCGTCGCCACACTGATCCCCATCTTCCACTCCCTCATCCTTTACAAACAACTGGAGCGTCGCGGCGAACTGAACTGAAAAATCGACTGTAAGAAACTCCCGTATCCGTCGACTACCTAGATGTGAGCGCAATTGAGACCATGTCGGACGCAGGCCACACGCAGGATGAGCTTTACGGAGAGGCTGCGGCCGCCTACGGCGCAGCCCTTGAAAGACTGGCTCGTGCCTACGAAGCCGACCCCGATCTCCGCCGCGACCTTTTGCAGGAGATCCACGTAGCTCTGTGGCGCAGCTTCCTCGGATTCGACGGACGATGCTCCCTTCGCACCTGGATTTACCGCGTGGCTCACAACGTGTCCGCCTCGCACGTAATGCGCCAGCGCCGTACCAGAACCCAGGCGCTCGTCGGTCTGGAAGAACTCGAGAACCTGCCCGATGCCAACGCTGGCCCGCAAGCCGCCGACCGCAGTCAGGCTCTCGACCGCCTCATGACTTTGATCCAGCGCCTGAAACCGCTGGACCGGCACGTGATCCTGTCCTACCTCGAAGGACTCGACGCCGCCTCGATCGCCGATATCACCGGCCTGTCGTCAGGAAATGTCGCCACCAAGATTCACCGCATTAAGAGCATGCTGGCCCGCTGGTTCCAGCAGGGGGAAACCGACCATGAATGAACATCCCAACCAGGCACAGCAACTTTGGCAATCACAGCCCGTGGAGGGTATCCAAATGTCCGCTGAAGTCCTTCACAAACGCGCCCGAAAATTCGAACGCACAATTTTCTTGAGAAACGGTCGTGAGTACGGCGGAGCCCTGATTGCTGCCTTGGCCTTCGGAGCTTTCGCCACGAAGACTCACGATGTGCTCTTTCGCATCGCCTACGCCCTGCTCATCGCGGGCTTGGGCTGGGTGGTCTTCCAACTCCATCGCAAAGGCGCAGCCCGGGATCTCTCAACCGCCATGGGAACGTCGGCCTGCCTTCAGTTCTTGCGGTCCGAACTGGAGCGCCAGCGCGACCTCATCGCCAACGTATGGCCCTGGTATTTGGCCCCGTTGGTACCCGGCTTCATCGCTCTCACCGTGGCCGGCTTGCTGGCTGGACGGTATCCCGTCAACCTGGCCACAGTCGCCTGGCTCGACGGCATTGTCGCCCTTGTGTTCTGGCTGGTCTGGAAGATGAACCAGCGGGCCGCGCGTTCTCTGCAGCGCTCAATCGATGAGTTGAACTCAGCCGAGAGCCAGCACTAAGGCATATCGAAACGTCTCCATCGCCCAAGGAGGGGCGAACCGCATGAAACGCATTCTGATTCTCATCGCCCTGACCATCAGCGCCACTCTCGTACACGCGCAAGATATCGCCGGCGACTGGCAGGGCACGCTCAGCGCCGGCGGCGCGGAATTACGTCTCGTTCTCCACGTCACCAAAAACGCCGATGGCAGCCTCAAAGCCATTCTCGACAGCATCGACCAGCCCGGAGCCAACGGTATCCCAGTTAGCTCCATCTCTCTCAAAGATTCCAGGCTGAACCTCGGCGTCGACGCCGTCCACGGCACTTATGAAGGCAAAGTCGCCGCTGACACAAAGACCATCTCCGGCACCTGGACACAAGGCCAACCGCTGCCGCTCGAGTTCAAAAGGGCCGCCGCCCCCATCAACACAGAACACAAACCTGCCAAGCCATCCGACATCGACGGCGCGTGGATGGGGTCCCTCGACACCGGAGCCATCAAGCTGCGCGTCGTCTTCCACATCGTCAACACCGAAGACGGCCTCACCGCCACGATGGATAGCCTCGACCAGGGCGCGAAGGGCATTCCCACATCCTCCGTGACCCGCGACGGCGCATCGCTCAAGATCGAAGCAAAATCGATTGGCGGATCCTTCGAAGGCAAAATCGCCGCCGACCTCTCCTCGATCGACGGCAAGTGGTCGCAGGGCGGCGCCACCATGCCCCTGTCCTTGAAACGCGTAAAGGATCAGGCGGAGTTGGAGTTGAAGCGCCCGCAGAATCCGGTCAAGCCCTACCCGTATCGCGAGGAGGAAGTCTCCTTCGACAACAAAGCACAGAACGTCACGCTGGCCTCTACGCTAACCATCCCGCAGGGAAAAGGCCCTTTCCCCGCCGTGCTGCTGATCACCGGCTCAGGCCCGCAGGATCGCGATGAGAGCCTTCTCGGCCACAAGCCCTTCCTCGTTTTGTCGGACTACCTGACGCGCCATGGAATCGCCGTGCTCCGGGCCGACGATCGCGGCACGGGCAAATCCACAGGCGTGTTCGGAACCGCGACCACCGCCGACTTTGCTACCGATGCCGAGGCTGGTGTCACCTATCTAAAGAGGCGCGCGGAAGTTGACCCGCACAAAATTGGCCTGATCGGCCACAGTGAAGGCGGGGTCATCGCACCCATGCTCGCCGCCCGCAACAAAGACGTCGCCTTCATCGTGATGATGGCGGGCACCGGCGTCCCGGGAGATCAAATTCTGGTGGCTCAGGGAGAAGCCATTCAGATCGCCAGCGGAAAAGATCCCGCCAAGGCCGCCACCGAAGCAGCCAAAGAGAAGGAACTGCTCACTCTCGTCGAAACAGAAAAAGATCAGACGATCCTCGAAAAAGAGCTGAAAGAAAAAATGGCGGGCGATGTTCCGGAAGCCCAGATCGGAGCCCAGATCAAGCAGATCACCTCGCCCTGGTTCCGTTACTTCCTCACCTACGACCCCGCCACCGCGCTCCGCAAAGTTACCTGCCCCGTCCTCGCCATCAACGGCTCGCTCGACAAGCAAGTTCTCCCCAACCAGAATCTCCCGCCCATCCGCAAAGCGCTCGAAGAAGCCGGCAACAAGCATTTCGAAGTCGACGAACTTCCAGGCCTGAACCACCTCTTCCAGACCGCCAAGACCGGCGCCCTCTCCGAATACGCCGAGATCGAAGAAACCATGTCCCCGGTAGCGCTGGAGAAGATGGCGACCTGGATTCAGAAGCAGTAAGCTCGAAGAGAAGATACGAAGATATAAAGATAGAAGATCGAAGATAGAAGGTCGAAAAAAAAAGAAATGTGGGGACAGCCGCCCTCGGCTGTCCGCCGGGCGAAGCCCGGCTTCTGCATTTCTCTCCCGTTGTCCCCTTCTGCACCGAATGCCGTATATTCTTCTGTTACCTCGTCCCCGAGGTGCCCAATGCGAACTCCCGCAGTCGTGCTCTGCTGCCTGGCAACGAGTCTCTGCCTGTCGGCCCAGGCCAACCCTAAAGTCGCCTTCACGCCGTCCGCCGCCACCATACCGGCCTACCGCTTTGTCGAGATCACCGCCAAAGTCGACTCGCCCGGAGTTGCGAATCCATTTACCGATGCATCTTTCACCGGCACTTTTTCGCAGTCGGGCGCAAAGTCCGTCGACGTCGAAGGCTTCTGTGACTCCGCGGACGGCTCCGTATTTCGCATTCGCCTTATGCCATCCACCCCGGGAAGCTACACCTATCACCTCACCCTGAAACTCGGCGCTCACTCAGAGACCTACTCCGGCAATTTCGAAGCGACTGACGCCCACCTGCGCGGTCCTGTCCGCATCGACCCCGAGCACCGTTGGCACTTCATCTGGGAAGGCACGCGCGAGCACTACTACTTCTACGGAGACACCGCCTACTGGCTGATGGGTTGGCGTGACGAGCGCATCATTGTCAACAATCTCGAGCGCCTCCACCGCCTCAAGATCAACCGCGTTCGCGTGTTGATCCATGGACGCGCCAACAATTACTACAGCGAACCCATCGTTCCCGGTTCCAATTTCACAATGTTCATCTCTCCCTGGCTCGCGGAAAAGCCGGAAGATCTATACCGGCCCGGCTACGATTTCACGCGCTTCGACGTAGCCTACTGGCAGCGCTTCGATCGCATGCTCGAAGCCGCCCGCGACCGCGACATGATCATCTCCCTCATCTTCGGTCTCGGCGACGATCCGGTTCACACCCAGCCTTACAGCGAAGACGAACGCCGCTACTTCCGCTATGCCGTGAACCGCTTTGCTGCATTCTCAAACATCACGTGGGATCTCGGCGACGACCTCGACAGCTTCCGCGACGAAAAATGGGCACACGAAACCGGCACGCTGCTCAAGCAGTGGGATCCTTATCAACACCTGGCGACAAGCCATCCCGTTCACGACATCCATCAGGATCGCGCCTCTGACTGGTTCGATTTCACGTCCATCCAGGACTGGAACCGAACCCAGCATCCCTACATGCTCAAGCAGCGGCAACTGCAGATCAGCACGGGACGCATCATTCCTCAGACGAACGAGGAGTACGGCTACGAAGACCACTATCCTTCCTGGACTCCCCGGCCTCCCGGCGACTCGACCGAAGTGTTGCGCCGTACCGCGTGGGACATTGCGATGGCGGGCGCCTACCAAACGGCAGGCGAATCAGCCAAGACCGGAACCAACGTCTGGCCCGACACCGGCGGCGGATGGGTCAACGGCCGCGGCGACGACACCATGACTCTCCTCGTCGCTTATCGGCGTCTCTACGATTTCTTCACCAGCTTTTCCTGGTGGCTCACCGACCCGCACGATGAACTGGTCAATGCAGGCAACTACTGCCTGGCCGCGCCCGGGCACATCTACGCGGTGTACTTGCCGAATGGCGGTAGCGCGACCGTGAAACTGGACCCGGGAAAATATCACGCGGAATGGTATAGCCCTTTGAGCGGAGAGCGTATTCCGCTGCCGGACGCTGACGCCCCAAGTTGGACCTCGCCCTCATCCCCCGACAACCACGATTGGGCGATTCTGCTGCAGCAGAAATAGATCGCGCTGAAGTCACTACGTCGCCAGACAGCATCACGAGCTGCGATTCCGGGTTTCTCGTGATGCTGCCCAAGCGTCCGTACTTACAACACGACCCATCAACGACCTCGCTGAACCAGGCCGACTTGCTCGCCAGATTCGAGATTGTCGATGTGCCTTTTCTCGCTTCCGCTGAGCACCAACTCGTAATTCACGTCCGGGTTGAAAGCTACCTGCTTCAGAAATGCTTCGTTCCCGTAACGCACGAATACGAGGTATGGCTTGCCCTCGTGGTCGTCGAATGCGTCGGCCCGCACCGCGGTGGCAAATTGCGTGCTACGGGTGTCCTCATTCGTGAAAACAAGAACTCCGGACTCCTGCTTCTCGACCCGGTAAGTTCCAGCCTTCAGCGTTCTGTCTCCCAACACAAAATCGAACGGCACGTCGATGGAAGCCCGGACGTCACTCTGGGCCTGCGCCGGCGCGAAAGCGATCATCGCGACGAGCACTGCCATCACTGCGAACAACACAGACTGCTTCAGACTTTTCATAGTTTTCTCGTTCCTTCTCAAGATTCACGATGATCGTGAACGCGCCCGCTTCGGTTTAATGACTGACTGCGCGAGGCTCTCCCTCCGAATGCAAATACTTCAATCCGGTCACAACCACTTATTGGGTGCGTGGTGAATTTGATTCAGAGAAGCTGCGTTGGATTGATGAAAGTTGTAACGCAGGTGTCAAAATTCTGTCGCGAGCCGAGACAAAACAGCTCCGCGCCTGATGTTGCGCTGCGCCATGTTGCGCCGCGATCAAGCTTGGCGAGGAATGCGTGTTGTGCGGTCCAGCACACAACACGCCTTACAGAAATCTGTGTTGAATATGCCGCCAGGTTCCGGGGGAACCCAGCCGCGAAGCGGCGAAGAATGCAGACTTTCTAATTTAAAAAATATTGCCGGTACAGCGTATCTCTCTGCGCTGGACGGAATCCCGCATCCCGAATAATCCGCCGCAACTCTTCCTCAGTCGTGCAGTTGGTCACGCCCGCTGCCCGCACCACGTTCTCTTCCAGCATCACCGATCCGACGTCGTTCCCGCCGAAGCGCAATCCCATCTGGCAGACTTTCAATCCCTGCGTCACCCAGCTCGATTGCACATTAAGAAAGTTCGAAAGATAAATCCGCGAGATGGCCAGCACTTTCAAATAGTCCACGGCAGTCGCCTCATCCCAATGCCGCCCGCCAAGCGCGGTGTTCTGCGGCTGGAAGCTCCACGGAATAAACGCGGTGAACCCGCCCGTCTCCTCCTGCAACTCATAAAGACGCTGAAAGTGGTTGACGAGGTTCTCGTAGTTCTCGCCCACGCCAAACATCATGGTCGCAGTCGTCCGCATCCCGATCTGATGCGCCGTGCGATGCACGTTGAGCCAGTCGTCGGTCAGACACTTCAGCCGTGCAATCTTGTAGCGAACCTCGTCATCCAGAACCTCAGCCCCACCACCGGGAATCGAATCCAGCCCCGCATCGCGCAGCCGCAGAATTGTGTCGCGAATCGAAAGCGAGCTGTACTCCGCAATCGCAATAATCTCCGATGCCGAATAGCAATGAAGATGGATTTGCGGAAAACGCTCCTTGATCCCGCCGAGCATCTTCTCGTGCCAGTCAATCTTCAAATCCGGATGCAGCCCGCCCTGCATCAACACCCCTGTGCCACCAAGTTCCACGGTCTCGCGAATCTTCTCGTAAATCGTCTCGAAGTCGAGAATGTAGCCTTCCTTCGCCGCGGGCCCTTTCAGCGGGCGATAAAACGCGCAGAAAGTACAGTACTCGGTGCAGAAGTTGGTGTAGTTGATGTTGCGGTCGATGATGTAGGTGACCGTGCCCTCCGGATGCAGCCGACGACGCACCGCGTCGGCCTCCATCCCAATGCCGATCAGGTCATCGGACGCGAACATCTCCAGCGCTTGCTGTTTCGTCAGGGACATGAGTGATTCACAGAACCTGTTCTGATTTTAGCGGAGCAGCCCAAATCTCACCAAATCAGCCCGAGAAGCACTGCAGAAGCTCCGTCACAGATAGCTGAGCCACGCCCAATCTCGATGCCGGGCCCGCAGCTCCATAAACCACCGGCAAGGCAGATAGAGAATTGCGACAGCCAGAATCCACATGGCATAAATGAAGGGCAGACCGTGGCCATACCCGACCGGCCTCTGCGCGAAGTCTGCGATGACCGTGCCGTGCCAAACGGGCTGGCGAAAGACTATCGCGACTACCCTTGCCATAATGTTAAGAAGATAGATGTGCAGTACGTAATAGAACAACGGGACCCGGCCATACACCAGCAGGATGCGGCTCAGCCCGCGCGCCGCTTTGGTCCCGTCGAGTAATCCAAGCACAATGAGTGCCAGGCCGAGTGTCACGAGAAGGTAGTCGAGCGAAGGCGGATATTTGAGCACGTTGAAGAATGAGACCACCGTCAACGCAAGCGTCGGTTGAACCGCCCATGGCCCGGCAGAACGCGGATATCCGAACGGCAGTCCCGCGATGCCATTCCCATAGAGATTGAACCCGCGGAGCACGAAGAACAGCAGCGTCGCAGAAATCCCCAGCGTAAGGATCCACTTGCGACGGTCAGGCCGCAGCAGTACCCTCCCAAACGCAAAGCCCAGAGACATGACTCCGACCCACGGAATCAGTACGTATCGTACGGAGAACGAAAAATGAGCGGTCACCGGAATGCGGCCCGGCGAGTGGAGCAGCATCCACAACCAGTAGAACCTGCCGAAAGAAGCTGGATTGATCGGATCGAGCAAATTGTGGGCGGCGATCATGCCCAATCCCAGCACGGCAATCCAGCGCACCGGAAGGCGCACGATCAGCGCCATTGCAACCATGCTCCAGCCCAATATCCAGATCACTCCTCCCTGCGCCCAGGGCACAAAACCCCACGCGAAGTCGATGATCGTGAACTCAAGCAGCACGAGCCATAATCCACGAGTGAAGAAGAACCACGAGACCTGCGGCAAGGATTTTCCGCGACTGGTGGCAAGATAGGCGCCCGTTCCCGCCAGGAATGCGAATACGGGTGCGCAGAAGTGGGTGATAAAGCGGGTAAAGAACAGCGCCCCATCCGCGTGTGCCATATCCTCAGGGGCAAATCGCTGGTAAGACATGAAGTCCCGAGTGTGATCCAACGCCATGATCACCATGACGAGTCCACGCAGGACATCCACAGAAGCCAACCGCGCAACTGGCGCGGGGAAATTATAAGGTTTCCTGCTGACGGTGGTAACCGCAGGGGAACTGGCCGCGGTCACCATGCTCCACATCTCCGATCCAACTTCGATTTCCCGTTCATCCTTTGATCGTAGTTGGCGAGATAATTTCGGATGTCTGCGAGATGTCAACAAATTGCAACTAACGCTCTGAAGCTGACTTGCATGCGGTGCCGAGGGAATTCAACGGACCATGGACGCTTTTCCACAACAGAATTTGTCATTCCTTGTGATCAACGACCTTTACCGAGAAGACGGACTGTGCAAGATTCGGAATATGCGCGAATGCTCCAGCAACGAATCGACGACCACATTCACGTCTGGCGTCCCAAGTCCGGCAGCTAACTCCTTATTCCAGAATATTTTGCCTCTAAGTCCTTATGGCTCAAGATTTTGCCAGCTCTCCACCCCCTCTCGAACGCGCAACTCTATTAGAACCAAGATTTTAGGGACTATTGGGCAAAAAAAATATTCACGCGACCCAGGCGCACTTTCAATCACCCTTACTCAATTCCCATTTACTCAATTCAGGCGAGCCCCTGGTTTGACACCGTATCCCCGCTTACCTAGACTGCCTGTGTAGCGATTGCTGAGGACATCCAATGGGCTGGCTGCAAAACAAGTTCGAAAAGAATTTCATGATCACCACGGTCGACTACGTGTTCAACTGGGCACGCAAGTCGGCGGTCTGGCCGATGACTTTTGGCCTGGCCTGCTGCGCGATTGAGATGATCGCCTCCTCCACCTCGCGCTTCGACATCGCGCGCTTCGGTTCAGAAGTATTTCGCCCCAGCCCGCGCCAGAGCGACTTGATGATCGTCGCCGGAACCGTCACGCTGAAGATGGCGCCAGTCGTCAAGCGCATCTACGATCAGATGCCCGACCCGAAGTGGGTGATCTCGATGGGCGCGTGTTCATCGGTGGGCGGCCCATTCAACACTTACGCAGTCCTGCAAGGTGTCGACAAGATTGTTCCAACCGATGTCTACGTCACCGGCTGCCCGCCACGCCCCGAGAACCTTTTCTACGCGCTGCTCAAGTTGCAAGACAAGATCGACACCATGACGCTGGCCAAGAAGCCGACCGCAGTCCGCCTCGACCCCAACATGGTCGAGAACTTCAAGCGCCAGGTGATGATCGCCCAAACTCTGCAGCCCAAGTAAGCTGTCGGCAGTCAACTGCCAGCCGAAACGAACTATGTGGGGACAGCCGCCCTCGGCTGTCCAGCCGAGCGAAGCTCGGCCATCTCACCACGAAGAAGAGACCATGCCCGAGTTCATCAAACTAACTACGCAATCCGATCTTCCCGCCACCGACGAAGCCAAAGAATTCCCCTGCGGCTCGAAGACGATCTGCGTCGCCAACGTGAACGGCAACTACAGCGCCATGGACAACATCTGCCTCCACCGCGGCGGCCCGCTCGGACAAGGCATGATCGAGAACGGCAAGGTCGTCTGCCCCTGGCACGGCTGGGCATGGGATCCGAAGACCGGCGAGGCCGCGCACAATGCGAACGCAAAGCTCGCCGTCTATCCTCTCAAGATTGAAAACGGCGACGTGCTGATCGAGATCTAGTCGGTCTCAGCTATCCGAGCAACTTCAGAAACTTGCCCGGCTGATTATCGAAACCGGGAAAGACCGCATTGAGATTCGCGTTGCCCAGGTGCCGCGCCACGCCCTCTCCAATCACCTGCCGGAAGTCCGTAGTCAGCGCCAGGTCGCGGCCTTCGTAGAGTTGCGACTGATCCAGACCCGGCCAGCGGCCGTACACCTTTCCACCCTTCACCGGTCCACCGAGCACGAACATCACATTGGCGTGGCCGTGATCGGTGCCGCGGTTGCCGTTCTCGCGCGCGGTGCGGCCGAACTCCGACATGGTGACGACGACCGTATCTTCGCCCAGATCGCCAAGATCGATCCAGAACGCAGCGAGAGCCTGTGAGAAGTCGCGCAGCACATTGGCCAGCTGCCCTTCGGTTGCGCCTTCGTTCACGTGGTGGTCCCAGCCTCCGATGTCGGCGAACGCAACCTGCACGCCGAGATTCGCTTTGATCAGTTGCGCGAGCTGGCGCAGGCTGTCACCGAAGCGTCCCTTCGGATAGGTCGCTCCGGCGGCAGGCCCGTACTTTCCAGGATCGGCGGCCTTCAGCATCTTGACCGCGTCGAAGGTTTCTTCTCCCGTGCCATGCAGCACAGTGTCGGACGAGTGGTCATACATGGCTTCAAACGCATTCGCAACCAGCGAGGGCTTCGCGCTGCGGCCACCCACTGAAAAGTCGTTGATGTTATTCATCGCCACCGCGGGCTCGGAGCCGCTCAAGATTCGCGGCACTGACGGCCCGAGAGCAATCGCGCGAAACGGAGATTGCTGCGGAAGATCGTGCAGCGAGCGGTTGAGCCATCCGTCCTGCGTGGCCTTCACTCCCGGAGTGCCGGTCTCCATGAAATCCTGCGCATCGAAGTGGGAGCGCGTCGTGTCGGGCGATCCTGCCGCATGAACGATGGCGAGATGCCCGTGCTGCCAGAGTGGCTGAAACGCCCCCAGCGACGGATGCAGGCCAAAGTGCCCATCAAGGTCGAGCACAGCCTTGCGTGGAATGTTGATGCCAGGCCGCATCGCGTAGTACTGCGCATCGGCGTGAGGCACAACGATGTTCAGACCATCCGCAGCGCCACGTTGAAAGATGACAACCAGGCGTTTGTTGCGCGTTCCATTCTCGGTGGCGCCAACAGCGGCACGCGTCAGAAAGCTAGGCACCGCCGCCGTGCCGACGACGGCGAGTGCACCGTTACGAAGAAATACGCGGCGAGTAGCCGACATGAGGGACTCCGTGACGCAGCTTGCTACGTCTCTACAACCAGATCATCTTCTCTGAAACTCCGGCGAGCCCAGCAGCAACCCCGCGATCGTACTCGCATCCGGCGGACGAGCCACAACTGGAGCTTTACGCCCGGGCTTTTTATCTTGGGGGTCCGGTGCGGCATTTTTTGGCGCATCGATCTGCGCCGCGATCGAGTCGTGGGTTTGCTTGGAGACATCAGCCGCGAGGAGCTTTGCTTCCAGGCCTGACAGCGTGAGCGTTGAATCAGGCACAGGAGCGGCAACTCCGGCCAACTGTACCGCATCCACTTTCACCCCATGGACCTTGCCCGCGGTCAATGCCAGCGCGAAGTTCATACGATTCAGCAACGCTGACGAACTCACCCATGTATCCGCCTTCATCGAGTAACCGGTCGGAGGCTGCGCTCCATAGAGAGGCATTCCCATGTTCGAGAGTTGACGCGCCAGGGGCATGGCGTCGTCCACATCGGCGTTAGTAGCACGCACCGCAGACGCGACGAATTCCAGCGGGGTCTTGACCTTCGCGCGATAGGTCCCTTCATCCCAGAACTCGGACGAATGGAAGAGCGTCGCCAGAACTTCGCGGATGTCTCCCTTCTTCTTCTCGAAAGTCTTCGCCATACGATCGACCAGCGCTGCCGGAGGATCATCGGACACGAAACGCTGCGCCAGTTTTAGGGAGATGAAGTGCGCGGTCTTCGGACTCGTCGCCAGTCGGTGCAACACTTCCCTGCCCTCGTCTTCGCCCTTCGGCTTGATGCGATGTCCAAGGACAAACTTCGGCCCAGGTTCATGCATGCGCGGCTCGTAGTGGAAGCTGCCGCCTTCGAAGGGTTTGTCGATGGTCCAACCGGTGAAGACCTTGGCAACCTCAGTGACATCACGCTGCGAGTAACCGCCATTCACGCTGAGGGTATGCAGTTCCAGCAACTCGCGTCCGTAGTTCTCGTTCAGACCACTGATCCGCTTGCGCCTTGCGTTAGGGTTCGGAGGCATACGCCGCCGGCCATGGGGTCCGTACGGGCCGATAGGGCGCGGCGGAATGCCGCCCGCTTGCATGGAGTTCGGTCCAAGGCTCAACCAGTTATCCAGATAGAACAACATCGCCGGACTCTTAGCGGTGGCGACCAGCAGATCTTCGAACTTGCCCAGGGCGCGCGGGCGGATCACATCCTGTTCGTAGCTGGTGAGCAGCACGCGATCGGCACCTTTGTTGACGAACACGTTGAAGTGGTTGAACCAGAAATCGGTCATCACCTCTTCCAGTTGGCGCTCACTGTAGACCGCACGCAGAAGTTTCGCCTGAACGAGTTCATCTAACACCAAGCCTTGCGGGTTATTCATCGCCAGCAGCACTTCCTTCTGTTTGGAGTCGAGACCCGCGAGGAACTCCTGCCCCTTCCCTCCGCGCAACGAGTCGGCGAATGCGAGTTGTTCATCGGCCGACATGGCCATGACATTTTTGTAGCGCTGGTCAGGGGGAAGGTCGACCAGCCCCTGAACTTTCAGGTCCGCGTAAAGGCGCTCTTCCCTATGACGGGCTGCAGGCTCGTCCACCGGAGGAACCTTCGTTTCTGTTTCCGGCGTCGAAGCCGGGAACATCTCGCCGGCTTGCACCTCTTTGCCTGGCGTGTTGTTCGATCCGCTCATCGATCCGCTCATCGAACCGCTATCCGCTGGCGCACCCGCATCGGCGCTGGCACTCGCGGCAGCGGCCAGCTCCTCGGCGGTCTTCGCGGTGTCAGCCGCACTGGGCGAAGTGGCTGCGGGAGAAGAAGCCTCCGCTTTCTTGTCCTTCTTCTCCTGCAAGCGCGCGATCTGCACCTGAAATACTGCGCGTCGAGCGGGATCGGAAGGCATCGGCCTCTTGCCGTCCATCACCTGCCGGATCAACTGATTGTCAGGGAATTCTTCGGCGATTTCTCGCGAGCTCATTCGTAACGTGCGGAGAGGAGCGAGGCGGGATTCCACAGCGGCGTTTGAGATCTTTTCCGGGTGAAGCTGCAAATCGATCCAGGCATCGACGCCCATTCCGGTAACCTGCTGTACATCGCCAGGCCGCGGACCGAAGGCCAGGCGATTCAGCGCATGCACCGCACGCTTCTGCTCATACGCACCGGAGACAACAGCTTTGTCCCGTTTCTTCGCGAGCAATTGCGGAACCGTACAGGCAAGGCTCACCCCGAGCAGAAACAACGCGAGCTTCGCGAGGTTGGATCGCATGAAGACTCCCTGGGCAGGAGCAGATCCCTCAACAGTATCAACCCTGGAGCTGGAAAAAGTTGCTGCTTTAATTGGTTTCCGGAGCGCTGGAAGGGATTGTCGGAAGCGGTCAGAAGGTCGGTGCAGCTAGTAGCTGGTCTCCTTGATAAGGTACGCCTTGCCGCGGGAGACCTTGTGCTGCAGGGTGGCCGCGAGTGAATCGATGTCGCTGGCCGCGATGTTCACCGACACGCCCTCGAGCAGCGGAGCACGGCTGCTGCCGACCGCATCCCGGCGCACTTGAATCAACAATGCCTGCACGACATTCGGGTCGAACTTCTCGGGAGCCATTCGCACCAGATCGCTGAGCGCGCCGCCCACCGAAAATGGCGCGCGATATGGGCGAATCGTGGTCATGGCATCGAATGAGTCTGCAAGTCCCACAATGCGCACCGCCATGGGCAGATCGTCCAGGCCAAGTTTGTCAGGATAGCCAGAACCGTCGCTACGCTCGTGGTGCCAGCGCACAGCCTCTGGAATTTTGGGCCAGGGGAATTGCACACTGCTGACAATCTGGTGGCCGACAGTCGTATGATCAGCCATTTCGGCGAACTCCTCCGGATTGAGCGCGCCCGGCTTGCCGAACAGCCGACGATCGACGGCAACTTTTCCGATATCGTGGAGATATCCGGCGCTGCGCAGCGCCGCGACCTCGCCGGACTCCATGCCCATGGCCTCGCCGATGGCGGCGGCATATCTCCCCACGCGCAGAGAGTGGCCATGAATATTCACGTGCTTCACATCGATGGCGGTGGCGAACGCTTCGAGCGCGTTGTCATAGAAGCCATGCAGCGAGGCCATAAGCCGCAGGTTTTCGGAGACGCGCTGCGCAATGGTCTGCGTCAGCGCATGATTCTGCACGGCCAGAGCGATGTAACTGCACAGCAGGTCGAGCGCGTCGAGTTCGCTATCCTCGTAGAGCGCGTCGCCGGGGCGGCGGCCAAGTGCAACCACTCCAGCCAGACGACCCGCTGCTTTCAGCGGAGCCAGGCACTTGAACAATTCCGGCGCCACGTTGCCGTTGGAACTCAGAAACACGGAATACGTCGACGAATTGAGGACGATGGGACCCCGCGCGGCGGTGAGCGCATGCACATGTTTCGGAAGGAGAGGAATGAAGGCAGGGTCGGGCATCAGGGCGAATCCCTGAGCCGAGGCGGCAGTCAGCATGGCAGGCTTGTCGTTGAACAACAAGAGCACGCCTTCGCGCGCGCCCGCCGCTTCCATAATGGCGGACAGCATCAACCGTGAGGTTTCCGAGAAGTCGCGCTCCGCCGTTAACGCGGGCCCGAGTTCCGAGAGCGCCTCAACCGTGTGCAACAGCCGCCGTAAATTGTTAGTCTGAATCGCCACAGACGAAGTGGGAGCCAGATCGCTGAGCAAGATGAGGGTACCATGCGGCAAATGCTCATCGCGAGAGCCGCTTGTTGGTTAGTTTGATGCGGTGACGAATTTGAAAACACGGTGACGGAAATGATTCCGCCACGATAGGGCCATGGACGCTGACAAGAACAGTTCGGTGCTGATCACGGGCGGGCGCGGATTTATTGGGCGGACCCTGGGAAAACTTTTACAGCGTGCAGGCTACCGGGTCGTGTCGCTGGACCAGAATGCACCGGCGGAGTCCGGGGATGACCTGGAGTCAGTACACGAAATCTTGTGCGACATCTGCGACTCCTTCCAGTTGCAGCGTGTATTCGAGGAAGAGCGCATCGGGGGAATCATCCATCTGGCCGCGATTCTGCCGACGGCGGCGCAACGCGATCCGTTGCGGGCAACGCAGGTGAATATCGTCGGGAGTCTCAATCTTCTGGAAATGGCGCGACGGTTCGGCGTGCGCCGGTTCGTGTTTGGAAGTTCATTGAGCGTTTATGGGACTTGGGGTGCGGATCAGTTCGTGTCGGAGGCGGACCGCGCGGCGCCGGAGGATCTCTATGGAGCGGGCAAACTCTACATCGAACGGCTCGGGGAGACCTATCGCGCCCACGGCCTGGAGTTCGTCAGTTTGCGGATCGGACGCGTGGTTGGACCCGGAGCGCAGTCGGCATCTTCGGCGTGGAGAAGTCAGATCTTTGAACTTCTGAGCGCGAGTCATCCGACGGAGATTGCGTTGCCGTATGTGGGGATAGAGAGAGTGCTGGTGCTTCACGTCGACGACGCAGCAAAAATGCTGGTGAAACTGCTGCAAGCTTCGCGCCTCGATCACGCCGTCTATAACGCGCCTTGCGAGTCGATGGTCGTCGCCGACCTGAAGCAGACGGTGCAGGCGCTGAACTCGAACATCAGCGTGAAGTTGGGGGATGGATACGCGGTGGGGAATCCGCGATTGCTGGACGCGAGCCGTTTCGAGCGGGAATTTGGGTTCGTTGCGGTACCGATCATCGAGCAGTTGACCAGAACCGCGACATAAATCCGCCTGTCATCCTGAGCGAAGCGAAGGACCTATGGAGTTGTCGGGCAGCACCAGTGCCACCAGCAGAGTACAGAGGTCCTTCGCTTCGCTCAGGATGACACTCGTTATTCGCCACCGTCTGCGCGCGGGCACGCTAGAAGTGCTCGCGCAGTTCCGCGAAACGACCGACGATGAGCAACTTCTGTCGTGGAGGAGCGGGGTTGACCTCCTCGTGCTCCAGAATCCAGGTGTCTCCATGCGGCACGAAGACCGCGTGCAAACCGGCGGCCAGCGCGGGATTGATGTCCGACTTCGGACTGTTGCCGATCATCCACGTGGAGTCGTGCGCAAGATCATATTTCCCGACAACGCGCGTATAAGCTGCCGGATCTTTCTCCGCGAGAATTTCGATTGCTGCGAAAAACTTCTTCAGTCCGGAGCGCTCGACTTTTCCGGACTGCTCCGCGATTGCACCCTTGGTCACGAGGATCAGACGATGGCGCTGTGACAAGTACTGCAGGGTCTCAGGCACCTCGGGGAGCATTTCAATCGCATGATCGGTAATGGTATGCGCGAAGCTCTGGATTTGGGCATGCAACTCAGGCGTAACCGGTTCGACGCTCAAGCGCTCAAAGGTGTAGACGAGCGCGTGCGCGAAGCTATGCAGGCCGTAGCCGTGGGTCACGATGCATTCGCGTTCGACATCGTTGAGAACTTCACGTACCTGCTCGGGAGAAAACTCGTGGTGATTCAGAAATGAAATGAAACGCGCGATCGCCCGCTCGAAGTAGATGTTGTTTTCCCAGAGCGTGTCGTCAGCGTCGATGAGGAGGGTTTGGGCAGTGGCACTGGGCATGGGGACAATTCGTTCGGTAGCTGCGAGCTACGAGCATCGAGCTGTGAGCAAAACGGTGCAGCGCCTAGGCTTAATGGGTATCGAACGCTCAGAACTCGCCGCTCGCGGCTCGTAGCTAAACCCAATCCACTTTCGCTTCGGGGCCGATGATTCCGGCTTTGTGGCCCATATCGAGCAGGCGGCGCACGGCCTCGCGACCGTCGGGACCGTAGTCGAGCGTGCGCTCATTGACGTACATGCCAATGAACTTGTCGGCTGACTGCGTGTCGAGGTCACGGGCAAACTGCATGGCATAGGACAAAGCCTCTTCGCGATGATCGAGTCCGTACTGGATGCTTTCGCGCAGGGCGGCAGAAACCGCGGGCATCAACTCTGGACCGAGCGCGCGACGAATCGCGTTGCCTCCCAACGGCAGCGGCAGGCCGGTCACCTTTTGCCACCAACGGCCGAGATCCACAATGCGATGCAGGCCCGACTTGTCGTAGGTCAATTGGCCTTCGTGAATAATGAGTCCAGCCTCGTATTTGCCTTCGAGCACCTGTGGGATGATCTGATCGAAGGGAACGACTTCGGTTTCGACTCCAGGAGCGAACAAATGGAGTGCGAGATAAGCGGTAGTAAGTGTTCCCGGCACGGCGATGCGCTTGGTCTTGACCTCACTCGGAGTGAAGGGACGCGGCGAGACGATCATCGGGCCATAACCCTCGCCCACGCTGCCGCCGCACGTCATCAGCGCATACTTATCTTGCACGTAGGGATAGGCGTGAAACGAAATTGCACTGACGTCGTAGACTCCTTCGCGCGCCTTCTGATTCAGAGTCTCGATATCACAGAGCGTGTGGGTGAATCGGAGGCCGGGTGTGCGGACCTTGTTCGTGGCCAGCCCATAGAACATGAAAGCGTCGTCGGAATCCGGGCTGTGAGCCACCGTGATCTCACGCACCTGGCTAGACGAATTGCCGATCGCCTTCGTTCCTGTTTCGGTGACTGCAGTCATCTCTTGAGCTCCCACGCAATTTACTGTTTTGCCGCATCGCGCCGCCAGCGGGTCGCGATCGCAGCGGCGAACATCACCTTCAGAACTTCGGCGGCGACAAACCAATACACACCCAGATACGCGGCCTTCGCCAGGGAATGCGTGTACAGATACAGCCCCGTCAATCCTCCCGCAAAGAGCAAGATCTCGGCGAGAATGCCGGCAACCGCCGCGCGCACGAAAGTCTTCGAGCCATGCTCGAAAACATAACCGGCAAGGTAGGCGACGAATGGATACGCCAGGAGAAATCCGCCGGTGGGGCCCAGGAGTTGCCAAATTCCAGTCAGGCCGACAGCACTGGGACTGAACACGGGTAGCCCTACTGCCCCTTGGGCCAAATAGAGCATCAGGGCAGCGAAGCCACGGCGGCTGCCGAGGAGCAAGCCGACCAGCAGCACACCGAGGTTCTGCACC
>Ga0265338_10002181_pt1 | contig 30025 bp, 27 predicted proteins | sample 42126metaG_FD_193579 | JGI IMG/M metagenome (GOLD analysis project Ga0265338, IMG submission 193579) | Rhizosphere microbial communities from Carex aquatilis grown in University of Washington, Seatle, WA, United States - 4-21-26 metaG | ecosystem: Host-associated > Plants > Roots > Rhizosphere...
TGGCGGCGCTCACCGAGGAACATGTGCTCGGTCCGGACCAGCCCCACCCCGCCCGCGCCGAACCGGCGCGCCCGCGAGCAGTCGTCGCCGGTGTCCGCGTTGGCGTAGACGCCGAGGCGGCGCCGCTCGTCGGCGTGCTTCATCAGCCGGTCCACGGCCAGGACAAGCTCGTCGGCCTTCGGGTCAAGGCCGCCCTCGAAGTACTCGACCACCGGCGAGGCCGCCACCGGCACCTCGCCGAGGTAGACCACGCCGCTGGTGCCGTCGATCGACAGCACGTCGCCTTCGGACACGACCACGCCGCCGGGCGCGGTGATCCGGCCGCCCTTGACGTCCACCTCAAGCTCCTCGGCGCCGCAGACGCAGGTCTTGCCCATGCCGCGGGCGACCACCGCCGCGTGGCTGGTCTTACCGCCGCGGCTGGTCAAGATGCCCCGGGCCGCGATCATCCCGTGCAGGTCGTCCGGGTTGGTCTCGCGCCGGACCAGGATGACGGCCTCGCCCGCGGCGGCGAGTTCCACCGCCCGGGCGGAATCGAAGACCACCTTGCCGACGGCGGCACCGGGCGAGGCGCTGATGCCCGTGGTGAGCTTCTTGGCCTCCTTGCCCACGTCGAAGCGCGGGAACATCAGCCGGGCGAGCTGCTCACCAGTGACCCGGGTGAGCGCCTCGTCCATGTCGATCAGGCCCTGGTCCACGAGCTGGGTGGCGATGCGGAACGCGGCCCCGGCGGTGCGCTTGCCCACCCGCGTCTGCAGCATCCAGAGCTTGCCGCGCTCGATGGTGAACTCGATGTCGCACAGGTCCTTGTAGTGGTTCTCCAGGGTGGTCATGATCTCGAGCAGCTGGCGGTAGGACGCCGGGTCGATCTTCTCCAGGTCCTGCAGCGGGACCGTGTTGCGGATGCCCGCGACCACGTCCTCACCCTGCGCGTTCTGCAGGTAGTCACCGTAGGTGCCCTGCTGGCCGCTGCCCGGGTCGCGGGTGAACGCGACCCCGGTGCCCGAGTCCGCGCCGAGGTTGCCGTAGACCATGGCCACCACGTTGACCGCGGTGCCGAGGTCGGTGGGAATCCGCTCCTGGCGCCGGTACAGGATGGCCCGGTCGGCGTTCCACGAGCTGAACACGGCGAGCACCGCGAGGTCCATCTGCTCCCGCGGGTCCTGCGGGAAGTCGCGGCCCGCGTGCTCGCGGACGATCTCCTTGAAACTTTCCACGATCCCGTGCAGGTCGCTGGCGTCGAGGTCGAGGTCGTTACGGGTGCCCTTGGCCTGCTTCGCCTCGTCGATCGCGTGCTCGAAGGCCTCCCCCTCGATGCCCAGCACGGTCTTGCCGAACATCTGGATCAGGCGACGGTAGGAGTCCCAGGCGAAACGCTCGCTGCCGGACTGCTTGGCCAGGCCCTGCACCGACTCATCGGACAGGCCGATGTTCAGCACGGTCTCCATCATCCCGGGCATGGAGAACTTGGCCCCGGACCGGACGCTGACCAGCAGCGGGTCCGCCGGGTCGCCCAGGCGGCGGCCCATCTTCCCCTCAAGCTGCCGCAGGTGCTCGCTGACCTCATCAGCGAGCTCCGCAGGCGGAGCGCCCTGTTTCAGGTACTCACGGCAGGCGTCGGTGGTGATCACGAATCCGGGCGGCACGGGCAGGCCGAGGTTGGTCATCTCAGCCAGGTTGGCACCCTTGCCGCCCAGCAGGTCTTTCAGGTCCTTGTTGCCCTCGGTGAAGTCGTAGACGAGCTTCGGCACTGCACGGTCTCCTCGTAGTGCCGCCGACGCTGGTCCGCGCACCCGGACGCGTGACGGCATGGATGATGACGGCCTCTCGGCCCGATGATTGAAGCCTACCGAGCCTGGCCCTCCCCTGGCGCATGACGTGGTGGCCAGATCGGCCGGCCGCGGCCGGCCCTGCCTCGGCCGAGCACACTGCCGGCGGGCGCGAGGTTGCCGTTGACCTTCTCCTGTCCCTGCCCGGGCGGGGCGAGTCATGGCAGGCTAGACCCATCATGGGCCAGGCACAGATCGGACTGCTGCACCCCGGTGAGATGGGCGCTGCCGTGGGCGGCTGCCTGGTCATGGCCGGGCACCAGGTGCTCTGGGCGTCCGCCGGGCGCGGGCCCGGCACCGTGGCCCGGGCCGCGGCGGCCGGGCTGCGCGATGCTGGCACGGTCGGCGCGCTAGCCGGCCAGGCCGGCCTGATCGTGTCGGTCTGCCCGCCGCACGCTGCCCTGGACGTGGCCCGGTCGGTGGCCGGGACCGCCGGAACTGGTTTCGGCGGTGTGTTCGTCGACGCGAATGCGATCTCGCCTGGTACCGCCCAGGAAGTCGCCCGGATCGTGGCGGCGGGCGGCGGGAGCTATGTCGACGGCGGAATCATCGGATCTCCCCCGTCGGTGCCCGGGCGGACCCGGCTGTACCTGTCCGGACCACGCGCCGCCCAGGTCGCGGATCTGTTCGCTGGAAGCGCCCTGGACGCCCGGGTCATCGACGGCGGCGCGGCGGCGGCGTCCGCGCTGAAGATGGCCTACGCCGGGTGGACCAAGGGCACGGCCGCGCTGATCCTGGCCGTGCGGGGACTCGCCCGGACGGCGGGGGTCGAGGAAACCTTGCTCGCTGAGTGGCAGGAATCCCAGCCGGGGCTGGCCGGCCGGTCGCAGGCGGCCGCGAAGTCAGCCGCCGCCAAGGGGTGGCGCTGGGTGGGCGAGATGGAGGAGATCGCCGCGAGCATGGCCTCGGCCGGGCTGCCCGGCGGCTTTCATGAGGCGGCGGCCGAGATCTTCCGCCGGTCCCCCCGGGACGGGACGGCGGCCGCCGACGAGCGCACCGTCACCTCGATCCTGGACGCCCTGCTGCCCTGACCATCAACGCGGCCCTGGCCATCAACGCAGCCCTGGCCAGATCAACGCAGTCCTGGCCAGATCAACGCAGCCCTGAGCACCAATCACGCGGCGGGCGCCCCGGCGTAATATGCCGCCGCCTCCCCGGTGAGGGCGACGCTCTTGCGGCCGTCGACTCCGACCGGCACCGGCCCGGCCACCGTGACCCGCTCGCCGCGCCGGCGCTCGGTTCCGTAGTCGAAAATGGCGTAGTGCTGGGTGGCGCGGTTGTCCCAGATGGCGAGGTCGCCAACGCGCCATTTCCAGCGCACGGTGTGCTCAGGCTTGGTGATGTGGTCTTGCAGGATCCGGATCAGGTCCCGGGACGCCTGCGGGCCGTATCCGGCCACGCTGCGCGCGAACCCGCCAACCACCAGGGACCGCTCCCCCGTCTCCGGGTGGATCCGGACGGCGGGATGCTCGGTCTCATAGACCGTGGACACGAACTCGCGGCGCCTGGCGGCGCGCTGCGGGTCAGTGCGGTCGAGGCGCCGGTCCACGGCGGCGTCGTCGGCGGCGTTGGTGTGCACGATGCGGATGTGATCCACAAGCTGGCGCAGTTCCGGCGGCAGGGTCTCGTAGGCGGTGACTGTGTTGGCCCAGATGGTGTCGCCGCCTACCGGCGGGATGATGACCGCCCGCAGCATGGTGAAGGCGGGCGGGCGGTCCACGAACGTGACATCGGTATGCCAGTAGTTGGTCCGTGCCCCCTGGGCCGAGTCGATCTCCTCCAGGAAGGGCTGCTCAGGCGGGGACGCCAGGGTGGGATGGCCGAGCGTGAGCGGGCCGAAGCGCTGGCCGAAGGCCACTTGCGCCGGGTAGTCCAGGTGCTGGTCACGCAGGAAGACCACCTTGTGGTCGAGCAGTGCCTCGCGGACCTGGGCCACCGCTTCGTCACCCGGCGGCTGCCCGGCATCGACGCCAGCGATCACGGCTCCGATATGGCCGGCCAGCGGGGTGACGCTGATCCGGGCGGACGCGGCGACGGTGCTGGTCATGGCGATAACCTCTCCACGCGGAACGTCATAATCCGAGCGTGCCAAGCCGGGGCCGCTATGTCAATTATTCCTATCTAGATAGTAGGTTTAGCAGGTTTGACCGAACTGGCCCAGCGGGCCTGGCCCCGGTCCCGCAGGCCAGGGTGACCTGGGTCGGCAAAGTTGGGCCGCATGCGAGCTATCCGCGCCTGCTCGGGTCAGCCACGATGAGCAGGCCGCGCAGGCAGCCGTCAAGGACCAGGCCCGCGAGGGCGATCGTGATGATCCCGGCGAAAACGAGCGCGGTGTCCAGGTAGTCGCCCGCCTGCATGATCAGGAATCCGAGCCCGCTGGTCGCCGCGAGCAACTCGACCGCGACGATGCTGCTCCAGGCCCCGGCCATGGCGATCCGCATGCCGGTCAGGATCCCTGGCAGCGCCGAGCGGATCTGCACGTGCGCCAAGGTGTACCCGCGGGTCGCGCCGAGAGTCCTCGCGCACAGCCGCAGGTCTTCGGGGACCTCGTCGAGCGCGGCGACGGTGGTGATGGCCATCACCGGGATGACCCCGACAATGATCAGGACCTCCTTGGGCAGTTCGCCGATGCCCAGCCAGACGATGAACAGCGGAATGAAGGCGAGCGGCGGCAGTGGCCGGATGACCTCGATGACGGGATCGACCAGGTGCCGGATCACCCGGCTGGCTGACATCGCGGCTCCGGCGGCCACGCCGATCGCGACGCCGATGACGAACCCGAACAGGATCCGGCGCAGGCTGATGTACAGGTCGAACCAGAGCGGCTTGCCCTGCGCTGGGTAGGGCCGGGTCAGGTAGTGCGCGAACTGCGACCCGGTCTGGATGACCGAGGGCAGCGCCACCTGATCGCTGAGGATCATGGCGGCTACCTGCCATAGCAGCACCAGGGCGACGAGCCCGCCCAGGCCGGTCACCACCCGCCGGGTGCGGGCCCGCCGCCGGGCCCGCCGGTGCGCCAGCAGGTCGGCGCGCTCGTCGAGCGGGCCGTGGTCGGCCGCGCCCAGGCTCGCCTGGGCGCCTTCCTCGATCACGGCGGTGCCGCTGAGCGGCGCGGAATGCCAGCCTGACATCGGTTACTCCTTAGCGGTTCCGCCAGGCACACGCGCAGCGGCCCGGTGCGGGCTCATCTGGTCAGGGATGCGCGGATCCTGCGCTTGACCGCGAGGAACCGCTCCGTGTCGACGTCGGCGGCATGCCGGGGCCGGCCCAGCGGGACATCGAGAATCTCGCGGATGCCAGGCGGCTTCCCGCCCATCACCGCCACCCGGTCACCGAGCAGCACCGCCTCCTCGATGTCGTGTGTCACGAAGATGATGGTGATCCGGTAGCGCTCCCACATGCTCAGCAGGAAATCGTGCATGCGGATCCGGGTGATCGCGTCGAGCGCGCCGAACGGCTCGTCCATGAGCAGCAGCGAGGGCCGGGTGACCATCGCCCGGGCGAACGCCGCCCGATGCTGCATCCCGCCCGACAGTTCGTGCGGGAAGGCGTCGCTGAACTGCGCCAGCCCGACGGTCGCCAGGATCGCGTCGGCCTCGGCGTCCAGCTCAGGATCGTCCCGCTGGTGAATGCCGGCGGACCGCTGCGCCTTCGGGCCGAACAAGACGTTCTGCCTGGTCGTCAGCCAGGGGAACAGCATCGGGCTCTGGAACAGCATGCCCCGGTCGGGGGCCGGGCCACCGGCCGGCCGGCCCCCGACGCGTACCGAGCCCTGGTCGCTGGCCAGGGCGCCCGCCACGATGCGCAGCAGGGTCGACTTCCCGCACCCAGACGGGCCGAGCAGGCAGACGAGCTCTCCCGGGGCGACCTGGAGGTTGATCCCGGACAGGGCCACCGTCCGCCGGCCGGACCGGCGGAACGTCTTGCCGACCGATTCGAGCACCACGTGAGCGGCCGCTGGGCCCGCGTCCGGCCGGGTGCCCGCGTCAGCAGTCACCAGCCAGCGCCTTCTTGACGAATGTCGGATCGACATGGGTGGCCACGACCGAGGCAGATGGGGCCGAGGGCAGGCGGCCCTGCCCGACCAGGAACTTCCCGGTCTGCACGTATGCCTTGACGATCGGGCTGCCCGTGTCGCCCGCCGTGGAGCCGAGCCAGTGCAGTTGCTGGCTGAGCGGGATGAACGGGTAGTTCTTCGTGGCCGACACGATGAGGTTGCCCGGGACACCCTGGACCTTGGCGCTCTGGGTCAGGTACCTGGCTGACTGCGGGCCGGTGAACAGCCGGGTCGCCTGGACCTCGGCGCACACGTACTTCTGCACCAGCGCGGGGTTGCTCCTGACCAGGTTCTGCGAGACCGCGACCACGTTGAGGCCGGGGATGCCCAGCTTGGCGATCTGCTCGGCGTCGATGAGCGGGTGACCGCCCTTCGCGACCAGCTGGGCTTCCGGTCCCGCCTGCACGTAGGCCGCGGCGACGGAGCCGCCCAGGTACGCGGCGGCGGCGGCCTGCTCGCTGGCAAAGCCGACCACCTTGACTGACGAGGTGAGGTGCTGCAGCGCCAGCCAGCCGCGCAGCTCATAGTCCTCGGATGATCCGACCAGCACGCCGACCGACTTCCCGGCCAGCCCCGCGGCCGAGCTGACCGACGCGGGAACGATCAGTGCGTCCGCGTCAAAGCTCTGCGCGATGACAACGGTAACCGCAGTCTTGGTGCCGATGGCGCCGACCACCGGCGGGTTGCCGACACCGCTGATGGCCTGGAGGCTGCCACTGCGCATCTCGGCGATCGCTGTCACGCCCGCGTCGAACGGCACGAAGTGCAGCTGGGCCGGGATCGTCTTGGCCAGCGTCGCGTCACTGTCGATGATGCTGTCGGAGTTGGCCACGGTGCCCTGGCCGTAGGCGATCGTGAAGCCGGGCAGCGCCCCGCTGGAACCGCCGCGGCCGGTGACAGCCCACACGATCACGGCGATGACCAGCACGGCCACTATCGCGAGGCTGCCGTAGATCCGCCGCCGCCTGCGCTTGTAGATGGGAGCCGGCTTGCGGGCCGGCACGGTCACGTCTGCTGATGTGCTCATCAGTTTCCTTCGGTCGGGATGATCGGGGGGTGCGGGCAGCGGCGGATTAGCCCGCCGCGCCGGCGTAGTAGGCCGATGCATCACCCTTCAGCGATACGCTCGGCCGGCCGTCGATGCCGATCGGCAGCGAGCCTGCGACAGTGACCCGCTCGCCGCGTCGGTGCGCGCCGCCGTAGTCGAAGATCGCGTAGTGCTGGGTGGCCCGGTTGTCCCAGATGGCCAGGTCACCGACCCGCCAGCGCCAGCGCAGCGTCTGCTCGGGGCGGGTGACGTAGTCCTGCAGGATCCGGATGAGGTCACGTGATGCCTGCGGGGAGAACCCGAGCACGGTCCGCGCGAAGCCACCAAGGACCAGTGACAGCTCACCGGTCTCCGGGTGCACCCGGACGGCGGGATGCTCGGTCTCGTAGACGGTCGAGGTGAACTCCTTCTGCCGGGCCGCGAGCTCGGGGTCGCCGCGCTCCCCGCGGCCATACACGGCCGCGTAGTCGTAGTCGTTGGTGTGCACGATGCGCAGCCGTTCGGCCAGGTCGCGCAGCTCGGCCGGCAGGCTCTGGTACGCGGTCACGGTGTTGGCCCAGATCGTGTCCCCGCCGACCGGCGGGATGACGACGGCGTGCAGCAGGGTGAAGGCCGGCGGCCGGTCCACGAAGGTCACGTCCGTGTGCCAGTGGTTGGCCCGGCCGCCCCTGCGTGAGTCGATCTCCTCCAGGAACGGCTGATCCTGCGGCGACGCCAGGGTCGGATGGCCGAGTGTCACCGGGCCGAGCCGCTCGGCGAAGGCCACCTGCCGGGCGTAGTCGAGGCTCTGGTCGCGCAGGAAGACCACCTTGTGGTCGAGCAGTGCCTGGCGTACCTGGGCCACCGCGTCGTCGCTGAGCACATCGCCGGTGTCGACGCCGGAGATCTCGGCGCCGACGTTGCCGGCCAGCCTGGTGATGCCGATCCGGGTCGCGCTGCTGATGATTTCGGTCATGGTTGAGTAACCCTTCAAGCGGTAGGCGAAGGACAGACGTGGCGGCTACTCACGCAGCGTCTGCGGATGTCGTTACTGGTGAACTTTTTCGCCCCCCCAGGGGCGAAAAACCGAACTGATAACTGATGGCACGAAGCCGCGCCGACGGGGCCCCGGGCCCGGCGCTCGGGTCGGGGAACCTGATGCGGTGCGGGGCCGGCCGGGGAGCGTCGCAGTTGACCGATGCGGCGCGTCAGCGGCCGGCGCGGAACGTCAGAACTGGACGACGCGGAGCGTCAGGATCGGGGGGACAGACCGCGCTGGCTACGAGGAGCAGGTCCACGTAGCGGCGCTCAGTACCGTCGTGGGTCGTCATGGAGCCCACGATGTCAGTCCCGCCACGCTTTGTCAATATTTCCGATCAAGATTATAGGAATCTCGGTTTGAGAAGCGCCTGCGCTAGCTTGTCGACTGGGCCAGCGCTTGTCGACTGGGGTCAGCGCTACTAGGCGGTCAGCAGCCGGCGAGACGGTCAGCGAGGTAGGACTCGATGGCATCGATGCCGATCCGGTCCTGCCGCATGGAGTCACGTTCCCGGACCGTCACGGCCTGGTCGTTGAGCGTGTCGAAGTCCACCGTGACGCAGAACGGGGTGCCGATCTCGTCCTGCCGCCGGTAACGGCGGCCGATGGCGCTGGCGTCGTCGAAGTCGGTGTTCCACCGCTTGCGCAGTTGCGCGGCCAGGTCGCGGGCCTTGGGCGAGAGGTCCGCATTGCGGGACAACGGCAGCACCGCCACTTTGACCGGGGCAATCCTCTGGTCGAGGCGGAGCACGGTCCGCTTTTCCATGTTGCCCTTGGCGTCCGGCGCCTCATCCTCGGTGTACGCGTCGAGCAGGTGCACCAGCAGGGTCCGGTCCACGCCGAGAGCCGGCTCGATGACGTAGGGGACGAACCGCTCGCCCGACTCCGGGTCGAGATAGGACATGTCCTGGCCGGAGGCGCGGCCGTGCGTGGTCAGGTCGAAGTCGGTGCGGTTCGCGATGCCCTCAAGCTCGCCCCACTCGCTGCCCGGGAAGTCGAACCGGTACTCGATGTCCACGGTGCGCTTGGCGTAATGCGAGAGCTTCTCCTTGGGGTGCTCATACACTCGCAGGTTCTCGGCGGCGATCCCGAGATCCACATGCCAGGCGAGCCGCTCATCGATCCAGCGCTGGTGCACTTCCTCGTCCGCTCCCGGCCTGACGAAGAACTCCATCTCCATCTGCTCGAACTCGCGGGTGCGGAAGATGAAATTTCCCGGGGTGATCTCGTTGCGGAACGACTTGCCGATCTGCCCGATGCCGAATGGGACTTTCTTGCGCGAGGATTGCAGGACATTGCGGTAGTTGATGAAAATGCCCTGCGCGGTCTCCGGCCGCAGGTAGGCCAGGCTCGACTCGTCCTCCGTCGCGCCCAGGAAGGTGCGCAGCAGGCCGTTGAACATCCGCGGCTCGGTAAAGGCGCCCCGGGTGCCGCAGTTCGGGCAGGCGATCTGCGCCAGGCCGTCGGCCGGCGGGTGGCCATGCTTGTCCTCGTAGGCCTCGGTCAGGTGATCGGCCCGGAACCGCTTGTGGCAGGACTGGCACTCGGTGAGCGGGTCCACGAACTCGGTGACGTGCCCGCTGGCCTCCCAGACCTCACGGGCCAGGATCACGCTCGAATCCAGGCCGACGATGTCGTCGCGCTCCTGGACCATGGACTTCCACCACTGGCGCTTGATGTTGTTCTTCATCTCCACGCCAAGTGGGCCGTAGTCCCACGAAGCCCGGAGCCCGCCGTAGATCTCGCTGGACGGAAATACGATGCCGCGCCGCTTGCACAGGCTGACAATCGTGTCCAAACGGTCGTTACGTCGGGCCATGAAAGACTCCATCCGGCTGGCGGTCGGCGGGTTTGGCGCGGCGCGCAATCCACCTGCGATCGCGCCGCCTGAAGCATGTCCCGCGGATGGGCCGTCGCCGCAGGCCAAAGATGCACGGAACGGGCCCTGGTGGTCGGTAAAGACCCCTTACAGGCCCCTAGCTTAGCGGGCCAGCGAGGGCCGACGACCGGATATCGCGGCGCCGGGACAGCGCGTGACCGAGCACACCAGCGCCCGCCGTGGCCGCGGTACCGGGCCTTACCGGGATATCCGGGGCATCACCGGAACACAGCCCCGCGGACGAGGTCGGCGTCGATGTTCAGCGTGAAGCCGTTGATCTTGCGATTGTGCGCGCCCATGTACTGCTTGATCCTGTTGCTCTGCCACCACCAGTCGGGCAGGTAGGGCGTGCCGGTCACGTTGGACTGGCCATCCCAGAACGCGAACCACAGCGAGTCAGGCTTGACCATCAGGCGGCCGTTCACCACAGTGGCCAGTCCCACGGCCTCAGCCCCCGTGGATGCGCTGGAGTACACCCCGGAGACATACCCGGACGCGTGTATCTGCCTGGTCCACGCGTCCAGGAAGGTGAGCACCGGGGACACGCAGGCCGCCTTGGAGGTGTTGAACGACTCCATGTCGTAGTAGATGGGCGTGCGGCGGCCCATGCCGAAGGCGGCCGCGTGCCGTACCGCATCCAGCGCCGCCGCCTGGCCCTCCGCGGCAGCCTGCGCCGGGATGACCCGTATCTTGAACTGCTTGTTGCAGGTCGCCTGCCGCCCCACGTAGGTGGGGATGAGCCCCCAGCCCAGGGACGTGACGGCACTGACCCACGCGGCCGTCAGGTTGCCGTACCCGCAGCCGACCTCCGAGCCGCCGATGTAGATCCCCGCGTAGGAGAAGGCCTTATGCCAGGCCTGCATCACGGTGAGCGAGGGCGCGGTGCACGCGTCGAACCCTTTCCCGGTCACATGCCCGCTGACCGCGTTGGCCCGGCCGGGGCCGGCCCCGGGCCGGGATGCGGCGCCGCCGCCTGCCGGGGTGGCCGGCCCCGCAGCGGAACCCGCGGCCGTCCCAGCGGAACTGGCCGCCCGGCCGGACGGCGATCTGCGCAGGCTTTGGATGATCTTGATGGTGGATGCGGCAGCGCCGCCGTAGGTGGCGCTGATGGACAACCCAGGTGACTGGAGCGACGCGTACAGCTCGTGGTCCTGCGAATCAGCGACGACCGACCCGCCCACCCGCGGCAGGTTGCCCACCGCGGGGAACGCGGCGAGCCCGCCCGCGGCGGGCAGGCCGGCCGCAGGCCCAGCCGTGGCGGACGGCACCTGAAGGCTGATCGTCGCGACCCGGCCGATGAGGCGGGCCGGGCATTCCTGGTTAGCTCCGGGATGCCCCAGGTACAAGGCGTTCCGGTCATAGCGCTCACAGGTGGCCGGATGCCGGTCCAGGTCGTAAACCGGCCAGCTCGCCGGGACATCGATCATGTACCCAGCGAACCGGACCACCTTGACCGGCGCGGCGTCGTGACTGATCTGCGCGGCCAGTCGCAGCGCGGCCAGCCGCGCCCCGGCCGCTCCGAGCGGCGCGGCCCCGGGCCGGCTTACAGCGGTTCCCCCGATCCCGATGATGGTAAGTCCCACGGCCACGATGAAGGTGGCTACACGTCGCATCTGCATTCCCCCGAATGCGTGACGCCATGACCGCGGCTGCGGCTACGGCTTTCACGTCTCCCCCGGTAAGCCCCGTTCCCGGTGATTCAACGGACATGCGCGTTGGGGATCGCAAATGCGTTGTCAGGCCGTATCTTTGCCAAGGACATGCTAAACCGTTGACCGATTGCCAGCCCGTGCCAGCGGAGGGACGCCCGATGAATACGCGCCAGCCACGGCGACGGACGCGGCCGCAGGGCCCGCCTGCCCGGCCGCCGCAGCGGCCCCCGCAGCGGCCGTCGCAGCCGAAGGGCGCACCAGCCCGCCCGCCAGGCTCGACCGGTGCCCGCCGGTCACTGGAGAATGCCAGCGCCCTGCCGATCACATTTCTCCATCAACTGCCGCGCTGGGTCGCGCCAAGCGTGCTCGCGGGCCTGTTCGTGCTGGGTGCCTTCGTCCGCGGCTGGGTCGGTGCCGTCGCGATCGGCCTGGTCGCGCTGGTCATCGGGTGGCTGGCCAGCCTGTCCTGGCCCGCGCTGAACCCGCCGGGGCGGGTGCTGCGGGTGCTCATCGTCGCCCTGCTGATCGCGTTTGCCCTATGGCAGGGCAGCAGGTAAGCGCGGCAGCAGGTTCGGCTCCGCCCCGCCGTAGCGGCGGTCCCGGCTCGCATAGATCTCGCAGGCGTGCCAGAGATGGCGGCGGTCAAAATCGGGAAATAGCGTGTCGAGGAATACGAGTTCGGCATAGGCCGACTGCCAGAGCATGAAGTTGGAAATGCGCTGCTCGCCCGACGAGCGGACGAAAAGATCCACATCGGGTATGCCTGGCTCATCCAGGTACCGGGCGAAAACCTTCTCATCCACCTTGTCGGCGCGGAGCTTTCCGGCCGCCACATCGGCGGCGATCGCAGCGGCGGCATCAACAATCTCGGCCCGTCCGCCGTAATTGACGCAGAATTGCAGGGTAAGGACGGAGTTGCCGACCGTCATTCGTTCTGCGTCCTCTAGCTCACGGATGACGCTGCGCCACAGCCGGGGCTTGCGTCCCGCCCAGCGGACCCGGACGCCCATCTCGTTCAGCTGATCGCGGCGGCGCCGGATCACGTCACGGTTGAACCCCATCAGGAACCGGACCTCGTCGGGCGAGCGCCGCCAGTTCTCCGTGGAGAACGCGTACGCCGACAAATAAGGAATGCCCAGTTCGATCGCGCCCATGATGACGTCGAAGAGCGAGTACTCCCCCCGCTTGTGGCCTTCCGTGCGCGGCAGGCCACGCTGCTTGGCCCAGCGGCCGTTGCCATCCATCACCAGCGCGACGTGCCGGGGCAGGAACTCGGCCGGGATGGCGGGCGGCTGGGCACCGTCACGGTGCGGGTCCGGCGGCCGGACAGCTCGCGTCACACGCTCCCCCCGGTGCTGGCCGCGTGTTCCACGTGGCGCAGCGAGCGGATCGAGTGCTCCAGGTGCCATTGCACGTACGCGGCGACGAGGCCACTGCACTCCAGCTGATGCCTGGGCTGGCTCACATCGGCGCGGGCCCAGTCCCCCCGCAGCAGCGCGCCCATCAGGCCGATCGTCTGCGCCGACGGGGTGGCCGCACCGGCCGGCCGGCAGGACCGGCAGGTCAGGCCGCCCGCGGCGATGCCGAAGACCCGCGATCCGGCGTCCCGGTTCGCGGTGTCCGGTGTCCCGCACACGGCGCACTCCTCGATCGCTGGCGCGTACCCGGCCACGGCGAGGGAGCGTAGCAGGAAGGCGTCGAGGACAAGCCGCGGATCGTGAGCCTCCTCACCGAGCGCCCGCAGCCCTCCCACGAGCAGCAGGAACTGGCGCATGGCCGGCTCCTTCTCCACCGGCGTGAACCTCTCCGATGTCTCCAGCATGGCCGTTCCGCTGGTGTACCGCGGGTAGTCCGCGGACAGCGCCGCACCGTACGGCCGCACCGTCTCCGCCTGGGTGACCACATCAAGCGTCCGGCCCGTGTAGAGCTGAAGATCGACATGGGTGAACGGCTCCAGCCGGGCACCGAACCGCGACTTGGTGCGCCGCACGCCCTTGCCGACCGCGCGGACCCGCCCGGTTCGCCTGGTGAGGACGGTGATGATGCGATCAGCCTCGCCCAGTTTCTGGGTGCGCAGCACGATCCCGTCGTCCCGGTACAGGCTCACCCTGCCATTGTCGCGCACCCGCAGGCCGGTCCGGCCAGGACGCGCCTGGCGGGACCGGCCCGGCCGGGATACGGCTACCGCGCCCAGACGCGGTTCAGCGCCGACAGGACCGCCCGCAGCGATGCGGTCACCGTGTTGGCGTCGATGCCGACTCCCCACAGCGTCTGCCCGTCGATCTCGCATTCCACATAGGCCGCCGCCTGAGCGTCACTGCCGGAGGACAGCGCGTGCTCCGCGTAGTCGAGGACCCGGACCACGGCCCCCACCGAACTGAGGGCATCGCAGAACGCGGAGATGGGGCCGTTGCCGGTCCCCTCGATCTGCCGTTCCTGCCCATCGAGGCGCAGATCCACGGTGAGCATGTCCTTCGCGTCCACCACCGAGGACGTGTGGTGTGACAGCAGCACCGCCGACCCCTCGGCCAGGTACTCGGCCGAGAAAGCCTGCCACATCTGCGCGGGGCTCACCTCGCCGCCTTCGGCGTCGGTGTGCGCCTGAACCACCCGGGAGAACTCGATCTGCAACCTGCGCGGCAGGTCAAGCTGATGCTCGGCCTTCATGATGTAGGCCACGCCGCCCTTGCCGGACTGCGAGTTGACCCTGATCACTGCCTCATAGGTGCGCCCCACGTCGGCCGGGTCGATGGCCAGGTAGGGCACCGCCCAGCGGAACTCGTTGAACGGGACCCCGGCGGCGGCCGCGTCCTGCTCCAGCGCCTCGAACCCCTTCTTGATCGCGTCCTGGTGCGAGCCGGAGAACGCCGTGTAGACCAGGTCACCCGCGTACGGGTGGCGCGGATGCACCGGAAGCTGATTGCAGTACTCGGCGGTCCGCCGGATCTCGTCGATGTCCGAGAAGTCGATCATCGGGTCGATGCCCTGGCTGAACAGGTTCAGGCCGAGGGTGACCAGGCACACGTTCCCGGTCCGCTCCCCGTTGCCGAACAGGCAGCCCTCGATCCGGTCCGCTCCGGCCAGCACCGCGAGCTCAGCGTCGGCGACCGCGGTACCCCGGTCGTTGTGGGTGTGCACGGACAGGCAGACGTGCTCGCGCCGGGAAAGCTGGCGGCTCATCCACTCGATCTGGTCGGCGTACACATTGGGCGTGGACCGCTCGACGGTGCAGGGCAGGTTGAGGATGATTTCCCGGCCCGGCCCCGGCTGCCAGACGTCCATCACCGCCTCGCACACCTCGGCGGCGTATTCCAGCTCGGTGTCCATGAAGATCTCAGGCGAGTACTCGTAACCGAAGTCGCAGTCGCCCAGGTAGGCATCCGCGTACTTCATCACCGACCGGGTGCCTTCCACCGCGAGCGCCTTGCACTCCGCCCGGTCCACGCGCAGCACCACCCGGCGGAACAGCGGCGCTGTCGCGTTGTACAGGTGCACCGTGGCCCGGGGGGCGCCGGCCAGGGACTGCACGGTCCGCTCGATGAGCTCGTCCCGCGCCTGGGTGAGCACGGAGATCTGCACGTCATCGGGGATGAGGTGGCCTTCGATGAGGCTGCGGATGAAGTCGAAGTCGGCCTGGCTCGCCGACGGGAAACCGACCTCGATCTCCTTGTAGCCCATCCGTACCAGCAGGTCGAACATGGTCCGTTTGCGGGCCGGGCTCATCGGGTCGATCAGTGCCTGGTTGCCGTCCCGCAGGTCCGTGGACAGCCAGCGCGGAGCTTCCGTGATGGACCTGCCGGGCCAGCGGCGGCCGGGCAGGTCAACGGGCTTGAATGGCACGTAGCGCTGACAGGGCATCCCACTGGGCTGCTGCCGCATGCCTGAGCCACTCTGCTGGCTTCGCGTGCCTTCGGCACTGTGCTGGCTGGGCCCGCCAGCGGCATGACGATCATGATCTTGATTGGATTGCATCGGAGAAACTGCTCCCTCGCGGATCGGGCTCGGGGCCAGCGGCACGCAAAAACCCGCGGCGAGGGAGCCGGCCTTATCGGCCCCCGCCGCGGCGAATAAGCAGGAGGGATCCGCGCAGCATCGCTACTGACCCTAGCAGACCGCACGGATAGCGCTACCGGGTGTCCCGTCGCCGTGCCGCGGCCGTGGCGCTGAGCCGCCGGCCAGATAAATGCGTCGCGCAGGCCGGCAGGCCGTGGCTTGAATGGGGGAATGCGGATCGAACGGTTCGACCCCGAGGCCGACCCGGCCCGGACGCTGGCGTGCTACCAGGCATATCGCGCCAGCGTGCCGGTCGATGATCCGCCCTGCCCGCCGGCGTCGCTGCGCGCCTTCACTGGCTTCCTGGCGTGCGGCTGGACGGAGGACTATCCCGAGGCGTGGGCCGCCGGGGAGGCGCCGGGCCAGGCGGACGGCTATTACACGGCCTCGCTGCCGATGCGCGAGAACCATCATCAGTCCCATATCGACCCGGTGGTGAGGCCGGCCGCGCGGCGGGCCGGCCTCGGAACCGCCCTGCTGCGCCACGCGGCGGCCAGGGCCGCCGAGGCGGGCCGCACGACGCTGGCCGCCGACACCCGGGACGGCGGGGCCGGTGAGGCCTTCGCCCGCGCGCTCGGGGCTCAGCGGGTCATCACCGACGTCCGCCGGCTGCTTGACCTCACGGCCGTGCCGCCCAGCGTGCTGGCCAGGATCGCGGCCGAGGCCCGCGGGTCATCCCGCGGCTACTGGGTGCAGTCCTGGGCAGGCACCATCCCCGAGGAGTACTTCGGCCAGGTCGCAGTCATCAACGCGGCCCTGAACGACGCCCCGCATGACGCGAGCTCCCAGGGCCAGGCCTGGGACGCCAGCCGGGTGCGCGCGGGCCAGCGTCGCGTCGAGGTGCAGGGCCTGCGCTACTACTCGGTGGCGGCGCAGTGCGCGCGCAGCGGAGAGCTCGCCGGGCTGACCCAGCTCGGCGTGGATCCCGGGACCCCGGAGTGGGGATACCAGGAGATGACGGCGGTCACCCGCGCGCACCGGGGGCACCGGCTCGGGCTGCTGCTCAAGGTCACCATGCTGGACCTGCTCGCGACACACGAACCGCAGCTCAGGTGGATCATCACCGGGAACGCGGACGAGAACGCGCACATGATCGCCATCAACGCCCGGCTTGGCTTCCAGTTCCTCGACCGCTGGGCGACCTGGCACCTGGATGTGGCGGACGTGCTCGCGCGGCCCGCCGACCGCGCTGAGGCCCGGCTGCCGGGGATCGGCCCGGGTCAGTCGTAGAAGCCGAGGCGGCGCAGCTGCTTCGGATCACGCTGCCAGTCCTTGGCCACCTTGATCCGCAGGTCGAGATAGACCTTTGTGCCGAGCAGCGCCTCGATCTGCTGGCGCGCCCGGGTGCCGACCTCCTTCAGGCGTGCCCCCTTGGCCCCGATGACGATGGACTTCTGGCTGGGCCGCTCGACGTACATGAACGCATGGACGTCAATGAGATCGTCGCGCCCCGCCCGCGGTCCCATCTCCTCCACCACGACGGCGATGGAGTGCGGCAGCTCATCGCGGACCCCTTCCAGGATCGCCTCCCGGATCAGCTCGGCAACAAGCTGCTGCTCCGGCTCGTCGGTGAGCTCCCCGTCGGGGTACAGGGGCCGGCCGCGGGGCAGGTGGCTCACCAGGACGTCGGTGAGCACGTCGAGCTGGTAGCCGGACACCGCGGACACCGGGACGATGTCCGCCCAGTCGCCGAGTTCCGTGATGGCCGTCAGCTGAGCCGCGACCAGTGCCTGGGACGCCTGGTCGGTCTTGGTCACGATGGCGACCACGGGGGTCTTGGCCTGGCCGGTCAGCTCGCGGGCCAGGTACTTGTCCCCGGGCCCGATGCGGTCCGCCGCGGGCACGCAGAAGCCGATCACATCGACCTCGGTCAGCGTGGCGCGCACCAGGCTGTCCAGCCGCTCGCCGAGCAGGGTGCGCGGCCGGTGCATGCCCGGCGTGTCCACGATGATGAGCTGAGCATCCGGGCGGTGCACGATGCCGCGGATGGCCCGCCGGGTGGTCTGCGGGCGGCTGCTGGTGATCGCCACCTTGGTGCCGACCAGCCCGTTCATCAATGTCGACTTACCGACATTCGGCCGGCCGACAAAGCAGGCGAACCCGGACCTGAATTCCGGGTCCGCCGTCGGCGGCCCGCCGGATAGCGGACGTATCTGCGGCGATCCCACGCTGCGATTCTCCCCCACGCTGGGGGCGGCCCCGTCCACGCCGGTACATTCAGCCCCGTGCCGCCGCCCCCGGTTCCCCGGCCGACCGCACGGATCATCCTGATGGACGATGCGCAGCGGGTGCTCCTGTTCAGCGCGCTGATCGAGGCCGCTGGCCCGGAAACCTGCTGGCTCACCCCCGGCGGCGGGGTCCGCCTCGGCGAGACGCTGGCCGCGGCCGCGGCCAGGGAACTCGCCGAGGAGACCGGCCACCTGCTCGCCGCCCACCAGCTCGGGCCGGTCGTGGCCACCTGCTCGGGCCAGTGGACGGCGGGCGAGCAGGTGTTCCTGGCCACCGACTCGTTCTTCTTCGTCCGGGTCAGCGCCGCCCCCACGGTGGACACCAGCCGCCAGGAGACCCTGGAGCGGTCGCTGCTGACCGGTTTCCGGTGGTGGACGCTGGCCGAGCTGGACGCGGCCACCGACCTGGTTTTCCCGGTCGGACTCGGCGGGCTGGTCCGCCAGTTGCTGGCGACCGGAACGCCCGCGCGGCCGGTGCTGCTGCCGTGGAACTGGGCCGACGGCTGACCCGATCAGGGCGCCAGGGTGCTCCGCAGCACGCCGTCGGTCCCGGCGACGAACAACGTGGCCGACGGGCCCAGGTCACGCAGCACGGCCAGATCCGCCCGGTCCACCACGTCCGTGTCGCTGACCAGCGCCGCGGCCTCCAGGCTGGCCGCCCCGCTGGACACCGCCATGGCGACCGCGAGGCGCAGCGCGGACAGCCTGAGCGATGGCAGCGCGACAGCCGCTGCGGCATAGGTACGGCCTGTCTCGTCTCGCACGGCGGCGCCCTCGGCGGCCGCCACCCGGGCCCGTGCCGATCGGGCCAGCGTGATGATCTTGAGGTCTTCCTGGCCCGGCTCCGGCTCGCTCACCAGCCCGAGTGTAGTGCGGTCAGGCTCCGTCCGGCCGCTGCCGGGCGGACCCGGGCACGGCGGGCACCAGCCGTTCCACGGTGACGGTGCCGATCCGGTTGCGCCGCCCGGCCAGGCTCTCCGCGGTGAGCCGCAAGCCGGCCACGGTGGCCACCGACCCGGCGATGGGCACCCGGCCGAGCGCGTGCGCCAGCAGGCCGCCGACTGTCTCCACATCCTCCGCGTCGATCCGCACGCCGAACAGCTCCGCCAGGTCGGTCACCGGGAGCCGGGAGGTCACCCGGGCCCGCCCCGGCGCCAGCCATTCCACCGCCGGCTGTTCCTGGTCGTACTCGTCGGTGATCTCCCCGACGATCTCCTCCAGGATGTCCTCGATGGTCACCAGCCCAGCGGTCCCGCCGTACTCGTCGATGACGATGGCCAGGTGGATCCGGCGCTGCTGCATTTCCCTGAGAAGCTCGTCGATGGGCTTGCTCTCGGGCACGAAGGTGGCCGGCCGCATGACCGAATCGACCTTCTCGACCGCCTCGGTGTCCGGGTTCTCCTGGCTCCGGTTCACCAGATCCTTGAGGTAGGCGACGCCAATCACGTCATCCTCGTTCTCGCCTACCACCGGTATCCGGGAAAAACCGCTGCGCAGGGCGAGCGACAGGGCCTGGCGCAGGGTCTTGTCCCGCTCCACGAAGATGATGTCCGTCCGGGGGACCATGACCTCCCGGACGATGGTGTCGCCGAGCTCGAACACCGAATGGATCATCTCGCGCTCACCGGGCTCAATGACCCGGCGCTGCTCCAGGAGGTCGACGAGGCCGCGCAGGTCCTCCTCGGAGCCGAACGCGCCCTCGCGGGCCCACCGGCCCGGGGTCAGCACGCTGCCCGTGGCCAGCAGCAGCCTGGGCAGCGGCCCCAGCACCCGGACCAGCGGGTGCAGGATCCCGGCGGCGGCCAGCGCCACCCGCTGCTCGTGCTGGCGGCCGAGCGTCCGTGGCCCGATCCCGGCCACCAGGTAGAGGATCGCGATCATGATCACCGCGATGAGCAGGAAGCTGCGCCAGCCCGAGCCGAGCCAGTGCAGCAGCGCCGCTGCCATCAGCACCGTGGCCCCGGTCTCGCAGGAGACCCGGGCCAGCAGCAGCACGCTCAGGTACCGGGACGGCTCGGCGAGGATCGCCTGGAGCTGCGCATAGGCATCAGGGATCGCGCTGCGCGCGGGCGAATGCGAGCCGGCCCGGGAGGCGCGCACCAGCGCGACCTCAGCGCTGGCGCAGAACCCCGCGAGCAGGGTCAGAATGATCGCCGCGACAACGAGCCACGCCATGCTGGCATCACCCGGGCCCTTCCTGACCCTCCCCGCCGCTGCCTGACCCGCGCTCCGCGCGCCACGAGCCGAGCAGCTCGTCTTGCAGGCTGAACATGGTGGCACGTTCATCAGGGTCGGCGTGATCATATCCGAGCAGGTGCAAGATGCCGTGGGTGCACAGCAGTTCAAGCTCGTCCAGCAGCGGGTGCGCGGCGCGGTCCGCTTGCTCGCCCGCCACCTCGGGGCACAGCACCACGTCGCCGAGCAGGCCAGGTACCGAACCTGGATCACCGGCCGTGCCCGGGTCTCCGCGGCTGGTGCCGGGCGCGGGCGGCCTCAGCTCGTCCATCGGGAAGGCCAGGACATCGGTGGGCCCGGGCTCACCCATCCAGCGCTGGTGCAGGTCAGCCATGGTCACGGTGTCAACCAGCAGCACGGACAGCTCGGCGAGCGGGTGGATGCGCATCCCGTCCAGGACGTGCCTGGCCATCGCCGCGAGGTCAGTCTCGTCGACGCTGACCCCTGACTCGTTGGCGATCTCGATGCTCACCGCGGGCCACGGCCCGGCCCGCGCTCAGCGCGGCGCTGGATGGCCCCGCCACGTCCCGCGGCCGGCAGCCGCTCCGCCGGGGACGCCGCGCCCCTGATCCGCGCGTCGTATCGCTCGTAGGCGTTCACGATGTCTCCGACCAGCCGGTGCCGCACCACGTCGTTGCTGGTCAGCCGGGCGAAGTGGACGTCATCCAGGCCTTCGAGGATGTCCTGGACCAGGCGCAGCCCGCTGGGCTGGCCCGACGGCAGGTCCACCTGGGTGATGTCGCCGGTGACCACCATCCGGGAGCCGAACCCGAGCCGGGTGAGGAACATCTTCATCTGCTCCGCCGAGGTGTTCTGAGCCTCGTCCAGGATGATGAACGAGTCGTTGAGCGTCCGCCCGCGCATGTACGCCAGCGGCGCGACCTCGATGGTGGCCGCCGCCATGAGCCGCGGGATGGAGTCCGGGTCGAGCATGTCGTGCAGCGCGTCGTGCAGCGGGCGCAGGTACGGGTCGATCTTCTCGTACAGCGTGCCGGGCAGGAATCCCAGCCGCTCGCCCGCCTCCACCGCGGGGCGGGTGAGGATGATCCGGTTCACTTCCTTGGCCTGCAGCGCCTTGACCGCCTTGGCCATGGCGAGGTAGGTCTTGCCCGTTCCGGCCGGCCCGATGCAGAAGACGATGGTGTGCTCGTCGATGGCATCGACGTAGCGCTTCTGGCCGAGCGTCTTGGGCCGGATGGTCCGGCCGCGCGCCGACAGGATGCCCAGCGAAAGCACATCGGCCGGGCGGATCCCCGATTTCTTGCGGAGCATGGCCACGACCCGCTCCACCGCGTCGGCGGTCAGTTCGGTGCCACCCGCGAGCAGTTTGGTGAGTTCCTCGAACAGGGCCGCCACCCGGGCGCTTTCCTCCGCCGCGCCGGTGATCGTGACCTCGTTGCCGCGCACGTGAATATCGGCGTCGAACGCCTCCTCGATCACATGCAGAAGCTCATCCCGCGAGCCCAGCAGGCTAACCATCGAGTGGTCATCCGGAATTACGATCTTGACCTGGGTGCCGCCGCCAGACGGCTTGCGGTCGCCGGGCTCGCCGGAAGTGTCTGTCAATTCATTCTCTCTGCCTGGGCCAGGCGCATGCCCGCGCCGTACGCTCGCCATGCTATCCGCGCGGCATCATCCGGGCGGCCAGCCCAGGCCGCGGCCGCCCAGTACATGCGCGTGCGCGTGCGCGACGGTCTGCCCGGCCTCCGGACCTGTGTTGAAAACCACGCGGTACCCGGTGCCGGCGACCCCCTCGGCCACCGCGACCTGGTGGGCCTGGGCCGCCACCTCGGCCAGCAGCCCATCCCCCGCAGCGGTGAGCGCGGCGAGATCCGGATAGTGAACTTTAGGTATCACCAGGACGTGCGTGGGCGCCTGCGGGTTTATGTCGTGAAAAGCGACTGTCCGGGGCGACTCCAGCACGCGCGATGCGGGGACGTCGCCCGACACGATCCGGCAGAATAGGCACTCTGGCACGAAGTGATCTTAGCCTGTTGGACCATCAGAACGACCGGCGACATATATGGTTGCAATGTTGCGAACCCACGGCGCACGCCCCCCGCGGTGCACGGCTCTGGCCGACTTCGGTTCTTCGCGCGTCTCCGCGGTGCGTTGCCTGGAACGGTCATGGCATTACGCGATAAGGCACGGAGAAGCATGGGGGGGAACGATTCGGTGAAGCGCAGCGGTGTAGGCGGGTCGGGTGCACGCAGTCGACATGCCTCCCGGTGAACCGGACGGCGTGGCAGCGCGTCCTACTCACGTGACCGAGACCCTGGTGGCCAATGCCGCAGTGGGCCCGGTGACGGCTGAGTGGAACGCGGACCGGGCAGTTACCGCCATCTACAGCGAGCACTACCGCTCGCTGGTCCGGCTGGCGGCCTTCCTGGTACGCGACGTCGGGACGGCGGAGGAAGTGGTGCAGGACTCGTTCGTGGCCATGCACGGAGGATGGCGCAGGCTGCGGGACAGCGAGAAGGCGCTTTCCTACCTCCGCCAGGCGGTGGTGAACCGGTCGCGGTCGGTGCTGCGGCACCGGATGGTCGTGGACCGGAACGCACCGAAGCCAGCGCCCGACATGCCCAGTGCCGAACATGGGGCCATTGCCTTGCTGGAGCGCTCCGCGGTGGTATCCGCGCTGCGGTCGCTTCCCGCGAGGCAGCGTGAGGCCCTCGTGCTCCGGTACTACGGGGATCTCTCAGAAGCCCAGATCGCCTCTGCGATGGGGATCAGCAGAGGAGCGGTCAAGAGTCACACGGCCCGTGCCATGGCGGCACTGCGGGTCGTCCTGGAGCAGGAGACATGAGGAGGGCCAGAAGGGCTACGAGGGGCCCAGGCGGTACGTAATGACATCACCCGATCGCGACTACGAGGACGTCCTCCGGCGTGTGCTGCGCACGGCCGCGGAGTCCGTTGAGCCTGCGGCTGACGGCCTTGAGCTGATCCGCAGGCGGGTTGACGCACGTCGACCTAGCCCGTTCATGCTCACCGAGTTCCTGGTCTGGTTCCAGCCGATCCTGCTCCGGCTGGAGACCAGCGCCGCCGCCATGCTGGCCTGGGTGGCGGCCCTGTCCGGCCGGCTGCAGTTGCCGGCCCGGGTCGGGCCCGCGGCGGCCCGGCTCCGCCCGCTCGTCGCCTGGGTGCGGCCGGTGCTCACTCCCGCGGACTCGAAGGCCGCGCGGGAGCGGCCCCGCGCGGCGCACCGTAACCAGCCCCCGCCGACCGGGCTGCGGGCGTGGCTGCGGCCCGCCTTCACCCGGCTGGGACCCGCCGCCTCCTGGCTCAGGCCGGTGCTGGCCGTGGCCGGCGCCGTGGCCATCGTCGTCGCGGGCGTGTTCGCGCTCGGCCAGGCCACCCAGTTCGTGACCCCCGCCAACCAGAACCAGGTCACCCACCCGGGCGTGCCCCCGCACCAGCCGAGCACCCTGCCGACCAGCGCGGGCCCGCCTGGATTCCTGCCGGGGAACCAATCGGCCACCCCGACGACGACCGCGACGAAGTCGCCGGGCACGGGGGCCGTGACCAGCTGCCCGCCCACCACCCCGAAGGCCACCCCCACCGCCGTGGCGAGCAGCCCGGTGCCCACGCCGACACCGACCGCGACGCCGACCGGGCAGCCCACCGACTCGGTGTCGCCCACCGCGTCGCCCACCGCCACCGGCGGCACGGGCACGGGCACGGGCGCGGCCGCCGAAGTCGCCTCGCTGTCGGCCCAGCAAGTCCCCATACCCTGCGCGTCGCCCAGCGCCAAGCCAAAGGCCTAGCAGGCCCGCAACTCCGCCGGGGCTTCACTTCAACTCCCCGGGCGTCACTTCCGGGCCGTCACCCAGCCGCTGACCCGCCGGGCACGGCCCAGCGGGCGGACCGGCTCAGCAGGACCGCCGTGGCCACCGCCCCGGCGGTGGACGTCCGCAGCACCGTGGGACCCAGGTGCGCTCGCACCGCGCCTGCTGACATCAGCGTCTCCGCTTCGGCCGGGCTCACCCCGCCCTCGGGCCCGACCAGCACGACGATGTCCCCAGACGACGGCAGGTCCAGGCCGCCGAGCGGATCGCCGGCGGCGGAGTCCAGCAGGATGGCCAGCGCGGCCGCACCGGCCATCCGGCTGACCTCGCCCGTGGTCACCGGCCCGGTCACGTCGGGCAGCCAGGCGCGGCGGGACTGCTTGGCCGCCGCGCGCGCGGTGGCCCGCCACCGGTCAAGGGCCCGCTCACCGCGGTCGCCCGGCCACACCGCGATGCAGCGCTCCGCCGCCCAGGCGGTCACCGCGTCCACGCCGACCTCGGTCATGAGTTCCACGGCCAGCGGCCCGCGATCCCCCTTGGGGATGGCCTGGACCACGACGATGGCCGGCTCCGGGCGGGGCACCGTCCGCCGGGCCGTGACCGCCAGTTCCAGCTGCCCGCGCTGCGCCCCGGTGACCACGCACTCGGCGAGCAGGCCCGCGCCGTCGGCCACAGTGACCTGTTCTCCCACGGCCAGCCTGCGGACCGTGCTGGCATGACGGCCCTCCGGCCCGGACAGCACGATCACGTCGCTGTCCAGGTCGGCGGCGGCGGCCAGGAAGACCGGCGGCGTGGAGCCCGGCGAGGTCATCGCGACCCGCCTGGCCACCCGGCCCGGTCAGCGGCCGTTGAACGCGTCACGCAGCCGGGAGAAGAAGCCTTGCTGGCCAGGCGCGAACCGGCCGGGCGGGGTTTCCTCCCCGCGCAGCGCCGCCAGCTGCTTCAGCAGCGACTCCTGCGCCTCATCCAGCTTCGACGGTGTCTCCACGGTGACGTGAATGATCAGGTCACCGCGGCCGGAGTCGTTCAGGTGCTGCACACCCAGCGAGTACATCGGGATTACCTGACCGGATTGCGTGCCGGGGCGAAGGTCTAGGTCTCGCGGGCCGTCCAGGGTCTCTACGGACAGGGTGGCGCCCAGCGCGGCCGCGACCATCGGGATCGTCACGGTGCAGTGCAGGTCGTCACCCTGCCGCTCGAAGATCGAGTGCGGCCGCTGCAGGATTTCCAGGAACAGGTCCCCCGGTGGCCCGCCGCCCGGGCCGACCTCGCCCTCTCCGGCCAGCTGGATGTGCGTGCCGTCTTCCACGCCGGCCGGGATGCGCACCTTGATCGTGCGCCGGGTACGGACCCGGCCGTCCCCGTCGCACTCCGGGCATGGCCGGCGGATGACCGTGCCGAACCCGCCGCAGGCCGGGCAGGGCCGGGACGCCATCACCTGGCCCAGGAACGACCGCGTGACCTGGCTCACCTCACCACGCCCGCCACACACGTCACAGGTCTCCGGGTGGGTGCCCGGCGCGGTGCCCTCGCCTGAGCAGGTCGGGCAGACCACCGCGGTGTCCACGACCAGTTCCCTGGTGGCGCCGAACGCGCACTCGGCGAGATCGAGTTCCACCCGGATGGTGGCGTTGCGCCCGCGGCGCGCCCGGCTGCGCGGGCCCCGTGAGGTGGCCCCCGCGCCGAAGAACGCGTCCATGATGTCGGTGAACGGGAACCCGGCGCCGAACCCGGCGCCGCCTGGTGCCCCGCCACCTGGCGCGAACGGGTCCGCGCCCAGGTCGTACATCTGCCGCTTCTCCGGGTCCGACAGCACCTCGTAGGCCTGGTTGATTTCCTTGAAGCGCTCCTGCGTCACCGGATCGGGGTTCACGTCCGGGTGCAGTTCGCGGGCGAGCCGCCGGTACGCCTTCTTGATCTCATCGGGCTGTGCATCGCGGCGGACGCCGAGAATGCCGTAATAATCGTTGGCCATCAGGATCCCGCCAGGATCTGGCCGACGTACCGTGCCACCGCGCGCACCGCTCCCATCGCCGTCGGGTAGTCCATTCGTGTCGGGCCGAGCACGCCCAGCCTGGCCAGCTCCTGGTCACCGGTCCCGTAGCCCGCCGCCACCAGTGAGGTGCTGCGCAGTCCCTCGACGGGATTCTCCGCGCCGATCCGGACGGTCAGCGAGGAATGATCACCCGTCTCTCCCAGCAGCCGCATGAGCACCACCTGCTCTTCGAGCGATTCCAGGACCTCGCGCAGGCCCTTGGAGAAGTCGGTGGCGGTCAGGTTGGCTGCCCCGCCGACGACGACCCGCTCCTCATGCCGCTCGACCAGGCTCTCCAGGATGACGGAGAACACCGCAGTTGCGTTCGGCCGCTCGTCGGGCGTGACCCGCTGCGGCAATTCGGCGACGACCGACGCTGCCTCGGTCAGCATCCGCCCGTCGAGGCACGCGTTGAGGACCGCCCGCAGCTGGGTGACCGAGTCCTCCTCGATCGGCTCAGGGAGCTCGACACCGCGCTGTTCCACCCGGCCCGTGTCGGTGATCAGCACCAGCAGCAGCCGCTGGGCCGCCAGCGGCACCAGTTCCACATGCCGGATCGACGACCGGGTGAGCGACGGGTACTGGACGACCGCCACCTGGCGGGTCAGCTGGGCCAGCAGCCGGACGGTGCGCATCACCACGTCATCGAGGTCATAGGCACCGGCCAGGAACGTCTCGATGGCGCGCCGCTCGGCGGGCGACAGCGGCTTCACGCCGGACAGCCGGTCCACGAACAGCCGGTATCCCTTGTCCGTGGGCACCCGGCCGGCGCTGGTGTGCGGCTGCACGATGTAGCCCTGCTCTTCCAGCACGGCCATGTCATTGCGGATCGTCGCCGGGGAGACATCAAGATTGTGCCGGTCGACCAGGGACTTGGAGCCGACAGGCTCCGTGGTGGACACGTAGTCCTCCACGATGGCACGCAACACGGCGAGCTTTCTGTCGTCGAGCACGAAACCACCTCCCTGGCACTCCACAATCCCGAGTGCCAAGTCTATGGCGGGCGGGGCGCCGTGACACCCAGCCAACCGCACTGGGAGCATAACGGCTGGCGTGGGATGCTCCCGACGTACGGCTCGCGGCCGCCGGGACGGATCGCCGCGCGCGTACCCCCGGACCCGGCAGGAGGCACCATGCGGCGGGACTACGGACCTGATGTCCTCGCGGAGGGCTGGCGGCGCGCCAGGCGCCCTGAGCCGCCCCAGGTGGCCGCCGAGCGCGGGCTGGTCGTCGAGGAGGCAGGCGGCGGCTTCTGCGGCGCTGTGGTGGCCTGTGAGAAGAACGCGGTCACCCTGGAAGACAGGTTCGGCCGTCAGCGGGTGTTCCCGCTGACGCGCGCCGCGTTCCTGCTGGAGGGCACGCCGGTGACCCTGGTCCGGCCGGTGGCACCGGCACCCAGGGGCCCGGCGCGGACGGCGTCCGGGTCGGTCGCCCCGGCCCGCGGCGGCCCCGGCGGCCGGGCCCAGGTGGCCCGGGCCAGCCGGATCTACGTGGAGGGCCGCCACGACGCCGAGCTGGTCGAGAAGATCTGGGGAGATGACTTGCGTGACGTGGGCGTCGTGGTCGAGTACCTGGAAGGAGTCGATCACCTCCCGGCGATCGTGGGCAGCTTCTCCCCCGGCCCGCAGCGGCGGCTGGGCGTCCTCGTCGATCATCTGGTGCCCGGCTCCAAGGAGAGCCGGATCGCGGCGGCCGTCACCAGTGCGCACGTCCTGGTGGTGGGCCACCCGTTCGTGGACATCTGGCAGGCCGTGAAGCCCGCCGCGGTCGGCATCAAGGCCTGGCCGGTGATCCCGCGGGGGCAACCGTGGAAGGAAGGCATCCTGGCCGGGCTCGGCTGGGGCGATGACACCGCCGCCGGCTGGAAGCGGATCCTGGCCGCCACCCGCAGCTACGCCGACCTGGAACCGGAACTCCTCGGCCGGGTGGAAGAGCTGATCGACTTTGTCACCGAGCCGGGTGCTGGCTGACGTGCCCGGCGAGCGGCGCCCGGCTGACCGCACCGGCGACGGGCCGCCGGCCGATCTGACCAGCGACGGACCGCCGGCCGGCCAGCGGGTGCGTGGGCTCCCGGCCGATCTGACCAGCGACGGGCCGCCGGCCGGCCAGCGGGTGCGTGGGGTCACGCTTGCCTACCTGGGCGTCCCGGTCGCCGGGATCGTTCCGCCGCTCGCGGTCTACCTGGTGAGCTGGCGGCGGTCAGCTTTCGTCCGCGGCCACGCGGCCGAGGCGCTGCGGGCAGCATCCGCCGCGACGTTGTACGGCGTCTGCCTGCTGATCCTCGCCGTGATGCTGGCACTGGATTCGATCAAGGTCGCGGTGATCGTCGCCGGCCCACTGGCTGTCGCGCTGTGGCTGGTCGTCGTCGTGCTCTGCGCCCGCGCCGCCCGCGCGGCCCGCCGTGGTGACTCCTACGAGTTCCCCGGGTGGCTCCGGGTCTCCCAGCGCGCCCGGGCCTCCCAGCGCGCCCGGGCCTCCCAGCGCGCCCGGCCCTTTCATGATCGCGGTTGATCACTGGCTGCGGACGGCCACCTATCAACCGCAATCATGAAAACCGGGCGGGGATCAGCTAGTCAGGCCGCGGATGACGGCGTCGGCGAGCAGGCGGCCCCGCAGGGTCAGCACCACCCGGCCCGCGTCATGAGCCGACGGCTTGGCCAGCCCGTCGGTGACCGCCGCCGCGGCCGCGGCCCGGCCGGCCGGGCCGAGCAGATCCACCGGGCAGCCCTCCGCGAGCCTCGTCAGCAGCAGGATCTCCTCGGTCCTGCGCTCCGCGCCGGTCAGCACCTCGCGGGCATGGCCCGGGCTGGCCCCGGCGCCCAGCCGGGCCGCGTACGCCGCCGGATGCTTGACGTTCCACCACCGGGTGCCGGCCACGTGACTGTGCGCCCCCGGGCCGATGCCCCACCAGTCGCCACCGGTCCAGTACAGGGCATTGTGCCGGCAGCGGGCGTCCGGGCCGGTGGCCCAGTTGGAGATCTCATACCAGGCCAGCCCGCGCCCGGCGAGCAGTTCATCAGCGGCCAGGTAGGCATCCGCCATCGCGTCGTCGTCCGGCACCGGAATCTCGCCCCGGCCGATCCGCGCGGCCAGCCTGGTGCCCTCCTCGACGATCAGCGCGTACGCGGAGATGTGGTCCGGGCCGGCCTCCAGCGCGGCCTCCAGCGACTCCCGCCAGTCCGCGGCGCTCTCCCCCGGCGTCCCGTAGATGAGATCCAGGCTCACGTGCCCGAATCCCGCGTCGCGCGCCCACCGGGCGCACCGGGCCGGGCGGCCGGGCTCGTGCACCCGGTCCAGGACGGCCAGCACATGCGGCGCCGCGCTCTGCATGCCCAGTGAGATCCGGGTGATCCCGGCGGCGCGCAGCGCGGCCAGCGAGCGCTCATCCACGGTCTCCGGGTTCGCCTCGACGGTCACCTCGGCGTCGGCCGCGAGGCCGAACTCGCCGTCGATCGCGCGCAGGATCTCGCCCAGCCGCGCCGGGGGCAGCAGCGTCGGCGTGCCGCCGCCAAAGAACACCGTGCGGACCGGCAGGCTGGCCGGGCCCAGCACCCGCCGGGCCAGCCGGAGTTCCTCGATCGCGAGGCCGGGGTAGGAGTCCCTCGACGCGCCGGAGCCCAGTTCGGTGGCGGTGTAGGTGTTGAAGTCGCAGTAGCCGCAGCGGGTCCGGCAGAACGGCACGTGCACATAGATACCGAACGGATTCTTGCCCAGCTCCGCCACGGCCCTGACGGGGAGCGCCCCGTCGGCCGGAACGGCTTCACCGTCAGGAAGAGCGCCAGGCACGCCGGCTCAGCCGCCGGCCGGGGACCGGCCCAGCACCGACAGCGCGTACTCATCCAACTTGGTGCCGCGTCCTTCGACTCTGAGCAACCGCCGCAGCACGCTGGTGTCACCGTAGAGGGCGCGCATCGACTCGGCCACTGTCACCTTCTCGGCCGGCTGGCTGAGCACCTCCACCGGGTCGCCGGGCGACACCACGCCCTCGTCCAGCACGCGCAGGTAGGCGCCGGGCCGCGCGGCGCCGGCGAACCGCCTCACCCAGTGCTTCTCGCCCAGCCAGCCCGCGAACGTCACGCAGGGCACCCGCGGCGTCGTCACCTGGACCAGCGCGGTGCCGAGCCGCCAGGTCTCGCCGATCAGCGCGCCGCTGATGTCGAGGCCAGCCGTGGTGATGTTCTCGCCGAACGTGCCGTTGGGCAGCTCA
>Ga0265338_10002182_pt1 | contig 30010 bp, 22 predicted proteins | sample 42126metaG_FD_193579 | JGI IMG/M metagenome (GOLD analysis project Ga0265338, IMG submission 193579) | Rhizosphere microbial communities from Carex aquatilis grown in University of Washington, Seatle, WA, United States - 4-21-26 metaG | ecosystem: Host-associated > Plants > Roots > Rhizosphere...
CAACCAGCCGGGAGGGTCCCCGAGCGCGTCAAACTTCTGTAAGCCCGGGGCTGTGAGGCTGGACCACCATGGAAACCTGTACGTTTCCGACCACTCCCTCGAAGTCGAGGGTAACACCCGCATCCTCCGTTTTGATGCCGCCACCATCCAAAACCCAACCGCCTCGCCCCGATTCGGCGTACCCGCTTCCGCGGTCTATGGGACCGCGGGGCAATTCGATACGGCCGCTTGCGCCAATACCGAAGGGGGGGTATGTCATCCCTGGGGACCGGCGTTCAAGTCGGATGACAGCGTCATGGTGGTCGGTCTCAACGGCCAGGCCGGATTCCGGTTTCCCATCTTGTTGTCCAATCCCCTGCTCGGGGACACTCCCGTGGGGAACCTGATGGATTACAGCAACCACGGGTACTCGGCCGATTTCGACGACCAGGACAACCTTTACGTGGCCGACCTCACCAAATCCAGGATCATGATCTATTTCAACCCCTTCGAGAACCCGCTTCCCACGCCCACGCCTGACTGTTGCGCGTCGGACGCGACCTACGATTCGGGAAGACAATCCTGGGGCGTCGCGTTGGACAACCAGAACGTTTACGTCGCGGACAGCGCGGGCCAAGTGGCTGTTTACGGACAGAACGCGGTTTCGCCCCCCGTCACAATCCTTTCCGGCATGTTCAACACCCCCTCCGGAGTGGCGCTGGACGCCCACCAACACCTTTTCGTGGTGGATTTCGGAAACGCGAGCGTGTTCGAATTCAACGTGGCGGCGAACTATTCCTTCATCACCGCGTTTAACGGTTCAGGCGGGGCGCCGGCGGTTTCAGGGTCGATGACCGTTCCCCGGGAAGTCTGGGTGAATGCCGAGGGGACCACGGTCGTGGTCTCGGCGTCGGAGGGGCATGAGGTCCGGGTGTTCCAGAAACAGGGGGACGGGACCTTCATCCCGGTGCTCAAGGTCAAGCCGCCCGGCTCCTATCCGAATTTTTATCCCAACGGCTTGGCCGCGGATCCGTCCGGCCACCTGTTCGTGACCGACTCATTGGACGACTTGGTTTGGGGTTTTTCGCCGGACCTCTCGACCTTGAGCCTGGCCAAGGACCTGACCGGGGTGATGACCCAGCCGAGGGGAATGGCCTTCGACCGGTTGGGACGAGCCTACGTCACCGACGTCCCCGCCAACAATTTCACCGTTTTCGACCCGGGTTGGAACAAGATCTACCGCTGCACCGCCGCCAGCGGATCCAATTTCGCCCAACCGACGGGGGTCGCCGTGGCGGCGGATGGGCATGTGTACTTGAACGACATCTTCAACAACCGCGTGGTCCGACTTCCACCCTGCCTTTCCTTCACTACCAGTCCCACGCCCACGACCACGGCTACGGTAACCCCCACCCTCACTCCGACGCCCACGGCGACGCCGTCCTGGACGCCCACGAGTCCGATTCCCCCGTCATCCACCCCGACGAAAACCCAAACGCCGACTTGGACCCCAACAGAAACCGCAACCTCAACTTTGACCCCGACGGACACCTGGACACCCGTCCCGACCGATACCCCGACGGTTCGCCCGACGGTGGATGTTGATTGCGGTCCGGCGGTCGTTTATCCGAACCCCTGCCGGGGATTGGACCCCCTGCGGATCCATCTCCATCGTTGCGATGAGGGGCAACGGGTGAAGGTCCGTCTGTTCACCCTGGCTTGCCGAAAGGTTCGGGAATGGGAGCTTTCACCGGCGCCTGGCCAGGATGAAATGTCCTTGGACTTGGGCCCGTTGGACCGCCGCTTGGCGAACAGCCTTTATATCCTGGTCATCGATCGACCCCAGGGGAGGGACCTTCGAAAGGTATTGATCCTTCGATAGCGGGACCGATTTCCCGCACGAGAGCGGCTATGGCGCGCCTCTTCTTGGAATTCGTGACCGATGATTGATGACGCCGCCTATGGCGTCCATGTGAACGGGACGACGATCCTTCTTGAAGGTGCGTTTTTAATGGAATGGTTAAATACCCTTGCCCATCGATAGAAGTTTGGGTCGAGGACTTGGGGTTGGCCTTCGAAAGGCTTCGCCGCTTATGGCACCGAGCAACGTCGAAAAGCCGAGGGTTCGCCGGCTTAAAAATCTATCGACGGCGCGCCCAGGGACCCGAGTCATGCGTATTTTAATCACATCCCTCCTGACCCTCCTCCTTTCGGGCTGCGGCGGGCCGCCCAAGTTGATGGGGCCGACGAAAAGCGTCCTCTTCATCGGCAACAGCCTCACCTACGTCAACGACCTGCCCCATACCCTCGCCCGGTTGGCCGCGTCGGGGGGCCACCCGCTGGTGGTGGACAGCTTCGCGCCGGGCGGTTGGCAGTTGCACCAGGACGTGGAATCGGGGGAGGCCCTGGCCAAGATCGCCTCCCGGCCCTGGGATTACGTGGTGCTGCAGGAACAAAGCGCCCTGCCCTCGATTCCGGCTGACCGTGAAGGGCTCATGTACCCGGCGGTCCGGACGCTGAACGGCAAGATCCAAGCCGCGGGGGCCCAGCCCCTGTTGTTCCTCACCTGGGGCCGAAAGGCGGGGTACCCCGAGATCGGTTACGGCGATTACCCCGCCATGCAGGATGGCCTGACCGAGGGGTACCGGGGGATCGCCCAGGAGTTGGGGATCCCGGTGGTCCCGGTGGGCCTGGCCTGGAAGACCGCCCATGAGCGCCAACCCGACTTGGCCCTTTGGGGCGGGGATGGGCTGCACCCCGGGCCTGAAGGCACCTACCTGGCGGCCTGCGTCTTTTACGCTTACCTCTATCGGCTAAGCCCGGAGGGTTTGGGCTACCGCCTGGAGCTTCCGCGGAGCGAGGCCCGATTCATCCAGCGGGTCGCCGCCGGGACGGTGTTGGGCATCCCCACGGTCCCCTAAGCCCCGCTCGTCCGGCGGTCCTCCTGTTATCCTGTGGCCATGAAAAGCTATGACGTGGTGGTTTTAGGGGGCGGGGCCGCGGGGCTCATGTGCGCGATCGAGGCCGCCGGCCGGGGCCGGAAGGTCGTCCTCCTGGAGCACGGGCCCAAGGCCGGGCGCAAGATCCTGATTTCCGGCGGGGGCCGCTGCAACTTCACCAACCTCCACGCAAGTCCCAAGAACTACATCACCTCGAATCCCCCCTTCGTGCCCCCGGCGCTCGCCCGTTTCACCCAAAAGGACTTCCTCTGGCGGGTGAAGGCCAAGGGCATCCAGTACCATGAGAAGACCCAGGGCCAGCTGTTCTGCGACCACAAGTCCTCCGACATCCTCAACCTGCTCTTGGAGGCCGCCGGGAAGAACGGGGCCGTGATCGAGTGCATGATCCGGGTTTTGGGCGTCCAAAAGGACGGGCGGGACTACGTTGTGACCACGGACCGGGAGACCTTCCGCGCCCCGAGCCTGGTGGTGGCCACCGGGGGGCTGTCCTGGCCCACCCTGGGCGCCACGGACCTGGGATACCAAATCGCCCGACAGTTCGGATTGAATATCCTGCCCACCTCGCCCGCCCTGGTGGGGTTCACCTTCCCTGAGCGCGAGATGGAACGCTTCAAGGACCTGGCGGGAGTGCACCTGCGGGTGGCCCTGGAGTGCGGGACCTTCAAGTCCACCGACGACCTCATGATCACCCACGTCGGGTTGAGCGGCCCCGTCATCCTCAACGCCACGCTTTACTGGGAACCGGAGACGCCGATCGTGATCAACTGGGTCGTCGCCAGCACGGTGGAGGAGACCTACGGCCAGTTGATGGAGGACAAGAAAGCCGGGGGCAAGGGCAAGGTGAAGGAATGGCTGCCGACCGTGATCCCCCGGCGGCTGGTGGACCGGTTGGCCCACCACGCCGGGGCCAAGGGCCAATGGACCGCGCTCCCCAAGGAATCCCTGCGCAAGCTGGCCCAGGACCTGCACTCCTACCGATTCGTCCCCTCGGGCACCGTGGGCTACAAGCAGGCGGAGGTCACCCGGGGCGGTGTGGACACCCGCGACCTCTCGCCCGAGACCATGGAGTCCCTGAAGAACCCCGGGCTGTATTTCATCGGGGAAGTGATGGACGTGACGGGCCGCCTGGGGGGTTTCAACTTCCAATGGGCCTGGTCGTCGGGATGGTGCGCGGGGCAGGCGGTTTAGGGTCCGTCCAATAACTGTCGATCCCTCCGGGGCCCCGTGACCCCCCATCCGCCCGGTGAATCCTTTGAAAATGGGCGTTTACAACCATCGGGCGGGGAGGGGGAACCCAAAGCGCCCCCAGGTGGTCGTAAAAGGCGTAAAGTGTGATGCCGTAACAACCCCAACCTCCCCGTAAGGATAAGAATGGAAAGCTTCAAGGAACTGGCCTTACCCGCGTTTTTGCACGAGTCGCTCGACAAGATGAAGTTCGACAAGCCGACCCCCGTCCAGGCCCAGGCCATCCCGCCGGCCCTGGAGGGCAAGGACCTGATCGCCTCCGCCGAGACCGGGTCGGGCAAGACGGCCGCCTTCGGCATCCCCATGTTGACCTACCTGACGAACCAGTCCAGCAAGACCGCCCTCATCATGACCCCCACCCGCGAACTGGCCGAGCAGGTGGACGCCGTGCTGAAGCAGTTGTCCGGCGGGAGGCACGACCTGCGCACCGCCCTGCTGATCGGCGGGATGGGCATGGACAAGCAGACCGACGCCCTGCGTCGGGGGGCCCGGCTCTTCATCGGCACCCCGGGCCGCATCAACGACCACATCGAGCAGCAGAACCTCAACCTGGCCCGCACGGGCTTTTTGGTGCTGGACGAGGCCGACCGCATGCTGGACATGGGGTTCTCGCCCCAGCTGGATAAGATCCGCAAGTGGCTCATCGGTCCCCGGCAGACCATGCTCTTTTCCGCCACGATCCCCCCGGACATCGAGCGGATCGCCGCGCTGTACCTGACGAACCCGGTCCGCATCACGGTGGGCACGAACTCCAAGCCCGTGGACCGCATCCAGCAGAAGATCCTGCACACCAGCCACGCCCGGAAGTTCGACAACCTTTTGGTGGAGCTGAAGAAGCGCGAGGGGTCGATCCTGATCTTCGGCCGCACCCAGCAGAGCGTGGACCAACTGGCCCAGCGCCTGAAGGAAAAGCACCTGGGCGGCACCTACATCCACGGGGGGTTGTCGCAGGATCAGCGGCGCGCGGCCCTGGACCTCTTCAAGGACGGCAAGGTCCGCGTGCTGGTGGCCACCGACATCGCGGCCCGGGGCCTCGACATCCAGAACATCGCCCACGTCATCAATTACGACCTGCCTTACGTCCCCGAGGACTACGTGCACCGGATCGGCCGCACGGGCCGGGCTGGCGCTGAGGGCGATTCCCTCACCTTCCTCACGCCGGACGACGGGGAATTGTGGGGCGCCATCCTGAAGGAATTGGGAACGGCCCAGTCCGCGATCCAGGTCCTGCCGGGCCATTTTGGGGAAGGCGGCGAAGATTCCCACGCGGAAGTTTCCGCTCCGGCGGTTTCACCGGCCCCACAGGGTTCCGGCGACCGGCATCGGTCCGGGGGGGGCGGCGAGGGGCGGCGCTCCGGCGGCGGGCAATACCGCGGCGGAAGGCACCAGGGACAGGGTTCCGGCCAATCCCAACCGGTCCAAGCCCCGGGGTCCGGATCTCAACGTCCAGGGGGGGGCGGCGAAGCGCGCCGATCAGGTGGAGGGGAAGGTCATCGTCAAGGACAGGACGGGAACCGACCCGGGGGCGGCGGTGAATCACGTCGTTCCGGCGGCGGCGAAGCGCACCGGCGCGAGCAGGACCAGGACCACCACCGGGCCCACCAGGACATCCCCGAGCGTCACCAACGCTCGGACCATTCCTCGCGGCACCGTTCGGGCCCGGGCGGCGGACCCAATTCCGGTTCCAAGCCCGGATCCCAGGACAGGCACGGTTCGGGCTCGCGCGACCGCCACGGCAACGAGTCCCGCGACCGGCAGTCCTCCTACCGCCCGGAAACCGGCGTGGTGGGCAAGGTGAAGCGGTGGTTCCGGAAGCTCATCAATCCCTAGTCGTTCGTTGGGGGCCCATCGCATCGGCCCAACAAGGACTCCTTCTCCCCTGAGGGGATAAGGGCGGAATGACATCAAGCATCAACAAAAAGGGCCCCGGAAGGGGCCCTTTTTTGTTTTGGGTTGAAACTTTATGGAAGGTCAGCTGGCGGTGGGATCGTTCACCCGGCCCATGAAGAGGATGGTCTTCACCCGGTTCTCGTAGATGACGAAGATGAACGGGTGGTCCACGTGGAAGGGAACGGTTTGGATCGGTTGGGTGACCGCGCTGAAGGTGACCCCGATCACCACGGCGGTCGCGGCGGCGGCCTCGGTCCCCTTCTCGTCCACCGCCACGAAGGCCTTGTGGATGACGTTGGAGATGAAGAGGTGCTCCCTCGGGGGAAGGGACGCCATGCCCGAGAAGTCGGCGGCGCCCTTGATGAAGGCCGTGGGCATGCCCATGGCCGCCAGGGTGTCGTTCAGGCTGTAGCTGGTGGAGAACTGGAACTTGGGAAGCTCGAGGTCCACCTGGGTCAGGCTGGGCGCAGGGGCCTGCCGGGCCGCCAACCAGCCCTCGAAGCTGGCGGTGTTGAGGTTCGCCTCCAGCGCGGAGGTGTCGGTCCCATTGGGCAGGAAGACGAACATCGAGACGTCCTTGTTCACGTAGGGCAATTCCAGGACCTTGGCCGTCCCGTTGAAGTCCTCGATCGTGCCGGGGTAGGTCATGCGCATCATTTGGGGCGTGACCTGGCTGGTCGGGGTGACGTTAAAGGCCCCCGGAAGGGAGTTCGCGGCCGTGAATTGGACCGCCCAGTCGGCCTTGAAGTAGATCGCGTTGGTGAGGACCAAGCGGGTGATGTCGGTGATGGACCCGGCCGGCAGGAGGTTGGTGATCTTCCCGGCGGTCTGGTTGGCCACCGCGTCGTTGATGGTGGTCCGCGAGGGATCGGGGCTGCCGATGAAGTCCAAGGGCGTCAAACCGGCGTGGTAGGCGCCCTGCACCACGTTGAGGTAGCTGGGGAGGAGCGGGAAGGTCTGCTCGACCCAAAGGTCGTTGGAGGTGCTGAGCTGGTAGTTGTTGTTGGGGCTGTTGAGGACGCCGAAGACGGCGGAATAATCGGCTTGTCGGGTGGCGGGGTCCGTCTCGACCTTGAGGACGGACCACATCTCACTGGCGGTTTGTCCCTTGGCCCCCTCGGCGGTCATGGCCAGGGCCGAGGAGATGCTGAAGGGCGAGAAGAAGATGTTGCCGCTGTCGCCCTTGTGCTGGTTGTAGAAGTCCGTCGCGAAGAGGTCGTTGGCCGCGGCGGGCTTGGTGAGGCAGGCGGCCGAGACGCTGCCGTTGGGGGCCGCTCCGGTGGGCGCCACCAGGGATTTCTTCGAACAGCCGCCCAGGAGGGCCAAAGACAGGATCGCGACCGAAATGATTTCGACCCAACGTTGGGACTTCCGCATGACCACCTCGTCCTGATAAGGAATAGCGCTTCCCCTAATAGACGCCCGAGAAGGGGGTTTATTCCATGGCCTCTTTTCGGGGCCGGAAGGGGCACCCGGAGGGGTATTACCCAAAGGAAACACAGGATGTGGGGCATAAAAAAAGGCGGGCGGGCCGGAAAGGCCCACCCGCCTTTTGAGGACTCAACCGTCAGACGGCTAAGGGGGCCGCCTTCACCAGGCCCAACAGGTTACGGATTACGTCGCCCGCCGAGTAGGTTTCCTTGCCCTCGGCCAGGAACCGGTGCACGTACTTCACGTCGTCACCGCTCGTCACTAGGGGCTTCTCCACGTCGCCCGAGGGGTAAAGCTGGGGCAAACCGATGTTGGCCATGAGGCCGTTGCAGAGGCACTTGCGCCCCACGGTTTCGGCCAGGTCCCCGGATTTCTTCTCATATTCCTTCAGGGGCTCGCTGGCGCAGCGGTAGTCCGCGGTGCCGTCGGCCTTCTTATAAGGGGTGCGGAGGTAACCCAGGTTGCAGACGCGGGTGCGGCCTTGGTAGTCGTCGACCTCTGAGTAGGTGCCCTCAAGCTCCACGACCTTGAAGGGGAAGCCCGTGGGGGAAGCCATGGGGTCCGTGAAGATGCGCGCGAGGCCGGCCTTGGCCTTGCGGAGCACCTGGGCCTTGATCTCGGACGCGAGGCCCGACTGGGCGCAATAGGCGAAAGCCGTGCCGACCTGTACGCCGTTGGCGCCCGCGGTCAGGGATTCCTTCACCTTCTCGGGGCCGCCGAAGGAGCCGGCCAGCCAGAAGGGCAGGCCCAGCTTCTTGATGCCCTCCAAGTCCACCTCATCCTTGGCGCCATAGACCGGCTCACCCTTCTCGTTGAGCTGCTTCTCGCCGCGCGGCGGGGCGTTGTGTCCGCCCGCCGTGGGCCCCTCGATCACGAACCCGTCCACCTTGCCCGAGGCCTTTTTCGCCAGGGTGATGGCCAGCACGTTCGACGCCACGATGGCGAGGAATTTGGGGCGGTGCATCTTGATGGAGGCCAGGGCGTCCTTCAGGACCTTCTTGGGGTCGAAGTGCACCCGGAAGTCGTCGTCGGGCCCGGCGCCGACCACGTGGGCCTTGATGGAGACGGCCTGGTGCTCGACGAGTTGGTCCATGACGCCCGGGATGGCCCGGGGGATGCCGGCGCCCATAAGGACATAATCGACCTTGGCCAGCATGGCGCCGTAAAGGGCGGCCAGGCTGTGCATCTGGATCTTCTCGAGCAGGTTGATGCCCACCAGTCCCTTGTGGCCGGCCTTGGCCAGGTCCACCTCGACGAAGTTGGCGGCCACCGAAAGCTCCAACAGCTCGGTCGGGGGGTCCAGGGTGTACATGGGGATGGCCTTGTAGGGCCGCCCGGCGGGCTTGCCGCCCGGCACGAAGAACTTGTCAAGGATGCGTTGCACGATCTCGGGCACGGGGAACCGCGCGAGGGAACGCCGCATGGCGCCCCCGGGATCGCCGTCCTGGAGGCGGCGCACCAGGATGGTGTCCAACGCCGTGCCGGACACGACGCCGAGTTGTCCCATGCGGGACACGGTCCGGGCCAGGCGCCAATTGGAGACGCCGGCGCCCATGCCGCCTTGGATGATGATGGGTTCGGTCAAGACAAGGCCCTCTTCTTTCAGTTGGTCGGACCTGGATGAATATCCGGGACGCGGTTCGAATTTCGCCCCGGGGTTTTGGAGGCCGTTCCGGTCATTTGGGGATGCCGGTGGGGGGCGACAAGCGTCCCTACTTTAACCCAAGCGATGGGGTAAAAAGAAGGGAACAAGGCACCTATTGGCCGCCTTCCCGGTCATATTACGGTGAAATCAGGGAAGTTCCTGGGTGGTAGGCGCGGAAAAGCCCTTCCAAGGTTGTGGGCTTGGGATTTGGTTAGGCGAGCGCGACTATCATTTTGAAACACCGGATCCGCCGCGGGGGGAGGCGCCTGAACCGGTGACGGTACCCGCGAGGGAAAAGTGGGCCGTCGGGAGACCTGAAGGAACGGTTGGGCCGATGTTTGGAGGATGCGCCTGGAGTCCGACGGTCAATTCCCATGGAGGATTCCGATGACGTTGATCTGCTTGGCGGTGCTCCTGCCGCCCATGGGGTTGGCGGCCGCCTACGGGTGTTACCGTAACGGCGACGTCGAGATCCAGTCCTCCGTCCTGATCGCCCTGGGAATTTTACTTGGGGCCTGGGCCGGCGCCCAAAGGGCGCGCCGCGTTCCCGAGCTCCGGCCGAAGATTTCCTTCGGGCTCTTCATCATTGGCGTCGGGAAGTGGTTGGTCACCCAAGCCTGCGGCCAAAACCGGGCTTGACCTGGTCGTCCCGTTCGGCCCGCGTTATTTTTTGGACAATGGGGATCGAACGGCGTAGGGCTTGGCGCGGAGTCGCCTGAGGGCCCCCGATTTCCAGGCGCCCCAGTACCATCCGAGGTTCCCGAAGAACAAGTAAAGCCAAGCCGGCATCAGGGGCTTGCGCACCGCCTGCCAAGCCTCGCCGGGAAGCGGAAGCCCCGCGGCGAGGGAACTGGCGGACAAGTCCAGTGCCCACCGGAGGTTGGCGGTCATGCCGCCCAGCCGAGCCAAGGAGTCCCCCGGCGGGATGCCGCCTCCTCCCCCCAGGGTCAGTCCGCCCAGCCATTCGAATCCCTCGACCGACGCGAACCGTTCCATCACCGCAAGGGCCTGGTCGTTCTGGCTCGGCTCGGGAAAGCCGCAGTTCACCACGGCCGCCAATTTCCGACCCCCGATCCGGGGACCCGCGAGTTGCTGATCGGCCCAATCCTCCAGGGCCTCCACGACGATGGAAGGGAGTTGGTCGGCGTAAAGGGGAAAGAGGAAGACCGTCAACCCCGGGCTGCTGAGGGACTCCCGGAATTCCTTTTGGCGCTCGGGTGAGTTACGCATCCCCGCCAGGTAGAGGGTCCGGGTCTTCGCCTTCCGGTCCAACAACTTTTCCGCCAGGTAATCGGCCAGGGTGTGGGACACGCTCTTCCGGCCCCGGGGACTTCCCACCACCAACAGGATTTCCGCGCTCATTCCGCGCCCCCAAGGGCCCCAGCCAGGGCGGCCACCCGCCCCTGGGCCTCGACCTGGGACAAGTCCCCGTAAACGAAGGCCGAGGGCGGGTCCGTCGCGTGGAAATTCAAGGCGTTGCGCTGGAGGATCTTTTGAAAGAGGGACTCGGAATCAGGATCGGGCTTCGGTAGGCACCCGAGGGCGGCCAACCGGACCTTTCGTCCGTACCGGAGGGGATGATGGACCTCGCCGTGGACCTCCGTGAAAAAGGGCAGGAGAAAGGGAAGCACCGCCCGTTCCAGGGACCGCTTCACCAGCGAACTGTAGCCGCCATAACGCACGGGGGTCACCAGGACAAGGGCTTCGACCTGGGCCAGCTGGCGGGTCAACTCGCGGCCGTCGTCGTCCTGGTCGCAGAGCCCGGGGGTGCGGGTCCAACAATGGAAGCACCCGTTGCAGGGCCCGACCTTCAGGTCCCGGAGCCGGACCTGGACCGGGTCCCATCCCCGGTTTTCCATCTCCAAGGCCAACCAGGTCGCGCAACGGGACAACGAATCATCCCCCCGCGCGGCACCGTCCAGGATCAATGCTTTCACAGGGCGCCTTTCCAATCAAAGTCCCTCATGAAAGCTTAGGCTCCCCTGGGCGCGCGGGTCATGACGGTTCTCATAAGGCGAACGGCAAACGCCATTTTCACCGCGGGGAAGGCGGAGTTCACCGGGGGAATCGTGGTTGGTTTACGGCATAGAAGCCTTTGAGGTAAAACCTGCGTGACCCCCGTGGTTAAATCATGGAGGCCGTGTATTTCAGCCTGAAAACACCGGCTGGACCCATGCCTGTTCCTCTGGTTTAATCGTTCCATGCCGAGAACCCTCCTGCGCCCATTCCTCCTGTCGCTTCCGGCTTTGGCGCTCCTGGCAGGATGCGCCAAACCGCCGACCCCCGACGGCGAGGCCATGGACCGCCTCTACCAGAATTCCCGGCAAGCCGAGGCGGTCGACATCGAGATGGTGAGGCACCTGCGGTTCAACTTCAACGACAAGGCCGACCTGGCGAAGGCCTCGGCCGAGGCCCTGAAGCGGGTGGACCAACTCCTGGATTCCACCGAAACCCTCAACGTCGACGGCGACCTTCGGGCCCTCCAGAAGGCCCAGGGGAGGGTCTTGAAGGCCGAGAGGTCCCTCTATCGGAGGATCGACCATAAGTCCGCGGACGAAATCACCGCGGGCTACAAGTCCAGCGCCCCGATGATCGGCGGGTTCATCAGCCTGCTCCAGGTCGCGCGGGACGAACGGCGACCCGGTAAGCCCGAAACCGTGGACCCCGGCGGGGCCTTCGACCGTGAAATCCTCCTGGTTGGGGGCAAGGAGGACGCCGAGGCCTACCGGAAACTGCTGTTGGACATCCGCGGGGGCCGGTTGAGGGAAGCCCAAAGGATCCTCGGTCCCTTGAGGAAGAAATACGCCGGGTCGGCCTTCGGGTATTGCCTGGACCTCCGGGAATCGGACCTGCGGGTGAAGTCCAACCCCACGGACCAGGAGGGGGCCTTGGCCCTCCTGGAGGGCATCCTGAAGGTGGAGGGCTACAGCCCGGACTTGGCCGAGGTGTACTGGAAGTGGCGTACCCTCACCCAGTTGGTCAGGCATGGGTCGGGTAACGACGTCGATATCCCCAATTGGGACTACAACGAGGCGCGCTGGGGCGTCCTGCAAAAGATCCGGGAGTACCAGAAGCTCTTCCCGAAGGACGAATGGGCGCCCGAACAGGCCTGGTCCGTCCTGGATGTCCTCAACATCAACCGGGGCAGGGACGAAACCAGTTACGCCCTCACGGACCGGGACGCCCTTTACGTCAGCCCGGGGTATTTCTACCAATCGCTCCAATAAGCGGTTTTACGGGCAGGTGTGGAACCGGCGGTTCCGCTCCGGGTCTATAATGGGACCCCCAATCCGAGAAGTGAAAGGACACCCCCATGCCGTTCTTCGAGACCCCACAGGCGAAATCCTTCTGGACCGGGGTGCTGGCCACCTTGGTGCTGGCCGCGGTGGGGGCCTACCTTTTCATCGCCCTCGGCCTCATGCCGGCCAACGCCGACGGCAAGCCGCCCGCCATTGAGAAATGGGCGGCCCGCAAGTCGCTTCATGTGACCCTGAACCGCGAGATGCCCAAGGGCGAGCCCCCGATCCCCGCGGACGAGGAGAATCTCCTGGCGGGAGTCCGGCTGTACAAGGCCAACTGTCTCATGTGCCACGGCGCGTCCGATGGGGAAGCGTCCAACGTGGCGGCGGGGCTCTACCAAAAGCCGCCCCAGTTCGGGTTCCATGACGTGACGGACGATCCCGAAGGTCGGACCTTCTGGGTCATCAAGCACGGCCTCCGCATGACCGGCATGCCGGCCTACAGCCCCTCCCTCCAGGACACCGAGGTCTGGCAGATCGCGCTGTTCCTGAAGCACATGGACAAGCTGCCCAAGAAGGTGGACAAGGCTTGGCGCGCCATCCCCAGCGCTCGGCGGTAAGAGGCGTTCAATGATCCGTTGCATATTGGGGCTGCTGGTTTCTCTGTTCCTGGTTGGGCCCCCCTCCGCCCAAACCAACACGAACACATCCGCCAAGGGTTATCGGGTGTTCTCGACCCTTCCCTGCGGCCCCGAGGCCCCTGGGCTGGTCCTGGAGATGCTCCGGGATCCACGGATTAAGCCCGGCGCCGCCGCTTGGGAGTTGGAACAGGAGGAGAACGTTTCTTATAACCATGCCCTCCTGAACTTAAAGAACGCCCATGGGAAAATCGTTGATACCGTCACGTTTGATCGGGAGATGGCTTGGCTGGAACCAGCGCGTTTGATTCAAGGAACTAGGTTCTATTTCATTACGGTCGATTTGACCGCCCCCATGGGATCATATTCCGGACCAACCACGAAAATATTCACAATCAAGGATGGGAAAATTCAATGGACTAAATATCGTGATCTTAAAACGGGAAAGCTTTGGACGTTCAATCTCGCGCAATGTATGAAACGAAATTGGAAATGGACAACGACCAACGATATTCTTCAGGAGTCCTGCGATACGGTTGGCGTGACCAAGGGCGATCAAAAAAAGTTTCCGCCTAAAGATGGTAAAGTCGGGGCGGACTTCGAGATTCATCTAAAGCGATTTTCATTTAATAATGGGGAGTGGCAATGCAAAACCAAGGTTAAACCGGGTTATCTGGACATTGAGGATATGGATAAGCAGTTCCCGAAAGAATCCGAATTCCCTTAATCGGTTCTTAGTGAACTTAGTGGTTCAAAATTTTGCTATGCCGGTCGCCTTATTTCCCCAGCAGTTTCGCGACCTCGGGGTCGATTTTCTCCGGCGTGGTGGCCGAGGCGAAGCGGTCCAGCACCTTCCCGTCCTTCCCGACGAGGAACTTCGTGAAGTTCCACTTGATGGCCTCGTTGAGGAACCCCGGGGCCTGGGATTTCAGGTATTTGTAGAGCGGGTCGGTGCCGTCGCCGTTGACCTCGATCTTCTTGAAGAGCGGGAAGGTCACGCCGTAGTTGAGTTCACAGAAGCTCTTGATCTCCGCCTCGGTGCCGGGCTCCTGGTGGCCGAACTGGTCGCAGGGGAACCCCAGGATCACCAGGCCCTTGTCCTTGTACTTCTCATAGAGGGCCTCGAGGCCCTTGTATTGGGGCGTGAAGCCGCACTTGCTGGCCACGTTCACGATGAGGAGCACCTTGCCCTTGTAGTCGGCCAGGCTTTTCTCCTTCCCGTCATTCATGGTTTCCTTAAAGTCGTACACCGACATGGCTTCGCTCATGGCTTTCCCCTTGGGTGGATCTTGGGCCTTGGATCCGGCGAACAGGATCGTGCCGCCCAGCAAGGCGGCCCCCAGTCCGAGACCGATCAGGATGGATTGTTTGCGCATGGCCCATGCTCCCACCGATTCGGTTGGAAATACAAGACGGGCCGGCCTGTGTCCCTGATTAGGGCTCATATTTGATGTCGGTTATTTGGGTTAGGGTTTGTCTGATATTTAGGGGTGATTCAAGTGGTCATAAACTCGGTGACCCTGTCCCGCCCGCTTTCCATGATATGGAGGCGGGACAGTCCCGCGGTCATTGAGGTCTTATTTGGGCGCGGGACGTGTCTCTGTGGTGGATTCGGGTGTCAGGCTTGGCCGAGGGGTGAACGGGAGGGTTTCAAAAGCCCCATCAGGTTCCTCACCACGTCGCCCGCGGTGTAGCAGGATTTGTCCTTCGGCAGGAAACCCTTGATCAACGGCAGGTCGTCCCCGCTGGTCACCAGGGGTTGTTCCAAATAACCGTTGGGATAGACCTGGGGCATGCCGATATTGGCCACGAGGCCATTGCAGAGGCACTTGCGCCCCTCGGCCTCTTTGGGGTCGCCTTCCTGGTCCACGTAGTTCGCCGGCTCGTCGCTCCGGCAGCGGTAGCCCACGGTACCGTCCGCTTTTTTATAGGGAAGCCGAAGGTAACCCAGGTTGCAGTTGCGCTTCCGCGCGGCGTACTCGACGGGGTCGGATTGGGTGCCCGGCACCTGCACCACCTTGAAGGGGAATCCCGTGGGGGAGGCCAGGGGATCCGTGAAGATGGCGGCGAGGCCCCGCCGGGCCATCTCCAAGATCCGGCGCTTCAGGTCGACGGCCAGTCCCGACTCGCGGCAATAGGCGAAGGCCGTTCCAACCTGGACGCCCGCGGCGCCGAGGGTGAGTGCCTCCTTCAGCTTGTCCGGGCGGCCGTAGCCCCCCGCCAGCCAGAAAGGCAACCCGAGCTTCTGGATCGCCCCCAGGTCCACCTCGTCCTTCGCGCCGTACAGCGGCTCGCCCTTCTCGTTGAACTTGGGTTCCCCGCGGGGCGGGGCGTTGTGCCCGCCGGCGGTGGGGCCCTCCACGATGAAGCCGTCCACTTTGCCCGAGGCCTTGCGGGCCAGGGTCAGGGCCAGGACGTTGGACGCCACGATGGGGATGAACTTGGGGCGCTTCAGCGGGGGAAGGGCCGCGCCGCCCAAAACCTCGGCGGGCCGGAGGCTCACCCGGATGGCCTCGTCGGGGGCCTGGCCGTCCAGGTGGGCCGGCATGGAGACATCCTTGTGTTCGGTCAGGGCGTCGATGATCGCGGGGAAGGCCCGGGGGATGCCGGCGCCCATGATCACGTAGTCCACCCCGGCCAGCATGGCGCCGTAAAGCGCGGTCAGGCTCTGCATCTGGATCTTCTCCAGCAGGTTCAGGCCCACCCACCCGGCGTGGCCTTCCTTGGCCAGGCATACCTCGACGAAGTTGGCCGCCACGGATACCTGTTGGAGTTCCACGGACGGGTTGAGGGTGTAGAGGGGAAGGCTGAGGTAGGGCCGGTCAGGGCGTTTGCCGCCCTGGATGAAATACTTGGCCAGGATCCGGGCGGCGAGGTCGGGAATCGGGAACCGGGCCAGGGCCCGGCGCATGGCCCCGTCGAGGTCGCCGTCCTGCAGTCGCCGCACGAGGATGGTGTCGAGGGCCGTGCCGGACACGACGCCGAGGTGGCCGAGACGGGACACGGAGCGCGCCAAACGCCAATTGGAGACACCGGCGCCCATACCGCCTTGAATAATGATAGGTTCCGACAAATCTGGGGTCCTTCGGGAAAATGGGGCCGGGAAGGATGCGGAGCATCCGATGGCCGAGGCCGGGGACTGGTTGGTCCTGCCCGACCCGCAGGCACCATAGCATAGAAGGAACCTCGGCAGTCCGTCCGGGATCATACGGGGAAACCGGGAGCAATCCCACCCATCGGAATCCACCGGATCCGGGGGTAAAATGCCGGACCTTCCACATTCCAAAGGGTGGCGATGGGTTCCTTCGAAGAAGATCAAATACCGGATTGGATCGAGTCCGTCACGCGGTTCCTGGGGAATTTGGGGTTCAACAGGGTCCAAGTCCGTTGGAAGCTCATGGCCTGGCGCCAAAGGTGGCGAGGCACGGCGCGCCAAACCGAGGCCGTGGCGGCCCATGTCCAATACCGCCACCGGATCTGCAACCGGTGCGGGTCCCTGCAGGACCAGGACGCGACGGTCTGCGCCTTCTGCGGCGCGCGGTTCCCCCCGCGGTTCATCGAAAAGCTCCGGCGCCTCGGCCTGACCGCGCCTTCCTTCGGGTCGGTCACGACCCTCCTGACCGCCGCCTGCCTGGCGGCTTATGTCCGGGTGGCGCTGGCCTGCGGCGATTTTTTGAGTTTCGACGTGGACACCCTCCTGCGGTTCGGGGGGAACGTCGCGCCCGTCACCCTCGACGGCCAGATCTGGAGGCTGGCCACCGCGGTCTTCCTGCACGCGGGGCTCCTCCACATCGCCTTCAACCTCTTCGCCTTCCAGCAGATCGGTCCGCCCCTGGAGAACCTCTTCGGCCGGGGTAGGATCCTTTTCGTTTTTATGGTCACGGGGATCCTGGCCAGCACGGGGAGCCTCTTCCTCAACCACGGGGGCGTCAGCATCGGGGCCTCCGGGGCCCTCATGGGGTTGATCGGCCTGGCGGCGGGATGGGGCCATCAGGAAGGGACCTACCGGGGAGTGAACGTCCGAAACCAGATGGTCAAGTGGGGACTCTATACGGTGGTCTTCGGGTTCTTCATCGGGGCCGATAACGCGGCCCACATCGCCGGGTTCCTTTCGGGAGCGTTGTTGGGGCTTCTTTATCGCCCGCAGGGGAACGGGGTTCCTTCATCCGGATTTGTTTATTGGTTCGAATGGGTTTTCGGATCCGTGACCGCGGCATTGACCCTTTACCTCATCCTGGTCCCGCCGGGCCTCCCGGTTTGAGCCCGACACCCTGCCGCCTTTGCGGGGAAGGAACCGCGCCCTTCCGGACCCCGGACGGCGCGGTCTACCACGAGTGCCCCGCCTGCGGCTTCGTCGGCCTGGAGGAAGAGCGCCACCCGACGGTCGAGGCGGCGCGGGAGCGCTACCTCCAGCACCAAAACTTTTCCACCCAGGCCGGATACGTGGCCATGCTGGACAAGTTCATCGAGTCCTGCGTGTCGCCTTTCGCGGCTACCGGCGACGCCATCCTCGACTTCGGCTGCGGGCCGGAGCCGGTCTTGATGGGATTGTTGGATAAGCGCGGGTACAGGGCCGACGCCTACGACCCCCTCTTTCGCCCGGATGAATCCTATCGGGGAAGGGCCTATGACCTGGTGGTCCTCACGGAGGTGCTGGAGCACCTGACCGATCCCCTCGAAACGCTCCAGGACATCTTGCCGGTCCTGAAACCCGGCGGCCATCTGGCGGCCCAGACCCTTTTCCGGCCCGCGGGCCGGGAAGCCTTCGGGGAGTGGTGGTACCGCCGGGACTCGACCCACGTTTCATTCTTCAACCAGCGGTCGGCGGAAACCCTGGGGAAGGCCCTGGGGTTGGGGAAGGTTTGGTCCGACGGGAAGCAATGGGTGGTTTGGATTAAGGAATAAGAAGACCGATACAACCTGAACCATTTAACATAGGGGCGGAGGTTGGGGCATTAAACGAGACGACTTTATCGCCTTCCCTGTGAACCCTGTGGTCCCTGTGTTTCAACCGCTGATTGGCCCAGGTATCCCGCGCAGAAGACCAGCGCCGCGGTCTCCGAGGTCTCCCCCTCATTGCTGGCCCAGGACCCGTTGGGGTCGTCCGCGTCCACGTAGCATTTCGCCGGGGGCGTCCCGCGCCTGATCACGGCGGCCAACAGGGGGTCGGCGCCGTTCGGGTATTGGTTCGGCCCCCCCGCGACCCAACCCGGCATGAGCTTCCCCAGGGCGGCGTAGGACCAATGCCAGGGGTGCGCCATGGACCTTTCCCCGTAGCCCGACACGAACGAGAACGAAAGGCTGTTGGCCCCCAAGACCCAGTCCATCTGACGCACCGCGCTGTCCCGGTAGGCCGAACGCCCGGTGAGGGATGACGCCACCAAAAGGGCCCCGGTCTTGTGCAGGAGGTTCTCGGCGCTTTCCCAGTAGTAGTCCGTGGGTTGGAGGCAGACGCCATAGCCGTTGGTGTTGGAGATCCCCGAGAGGCGTTCCACCATGCCTGAAAAAGCGTTCCGGATCGCCTCGGCCTCCCCGGCCGGGGTTTGGGGATCGAGGACGGCGGCGAGGTAACCGAACATCTGGGGGGTCCTCCAGGAGACCGGCTCCAGCCGGTCCGGAGGCGCCTCCGAGGCGAAGCGGTCCCGAAGGTCCTTCCGCCCGGTCAGCCGGGCCATTTCCCCGAGGGCCCACAGTTTTTCCTGGCTGGGGTCGGAGTCCTTGTAGTCCGGGTCCACCCAGACCACGTTCGGGTTCTTTTCAAGCCAATCCCAAGACTTCAGGGCCGCCGTGCGGCAGCGCGCCGCGAAGGCCGGGTCGACCTTCGCGTAGACCCGGACGGCCTGGGCCATCACGCCGATGAAGTCGGCGGCGTCCAGGCTGCCGGGCGGCTTGGACCAGCGCGGGGCGGGGTCCAGGTCCGGGGAGGTGCCGTGGCAGAAATGATCCTCGCCGTCCACCTTGTGGAGCACCCCGCCGTCGGACAGCTGCATCTTGAGCATCCACTCCAGGCCCCAGCGGGCCTCGGACAAAAGTCCGTCCGGGTCCGCCTCGCGGCCCCCGGTGAGCTCGTGCAGCCAAAGCATCCAGGCGCAACTGATGGAATCCTCCAGCACCCACTTGCCGTAGTCGTCGGCGTTGTGCCAGCCCCCGGTAAGGTCGGCCTTTTTCCCTCCCTTGTCGGACGCGTCGCCCAGGTGGCAGGCCGGATGCTTGATCCCGGTGACCGGGTCTTCCACGGCGGTGCCGCAGCGGATCAGGGAGAAGCACTTGAGGGAATCGGCATACAGGGGCTTGTAGAGGTCCGGCGCGACACGGAAAAGCGCGGAGGTTTTCCCCGCGACCTCCACTTGATAGCGGCCGGGGGTTTGGATCGGCCCGAAGGCGGTCCGGTAGACCTTCTCGCCGGTGGAAGGGTGATCGTCGAACAACGGACCCCGGATCTTGCCGGTGAGGACCGGTTTTCCCACCTCGTCCAAAATCCGAAAGGGCGTCCCGGCATGGACGTCGGGGCGGGAGGTGACGATGAATTCCTGGGGGTCGCACGGACGGTATCCCAACTGGTTCACCTTGGGCTCGGGACGGATGGGGTTCGCCTCCGGCGCCCTCGTGAGGGCCTCGTCCTGTCCGTAAAACTCGATGTCGTCGACTTCGATCCAACCCTTCGTCCCCGGGGGACCTGAGGCGGTCCATTGGACCCCGGACACCGTGGTGGGGTCCCAGAGTCGGCGGGTGCCCCAGGTTTGGGCCAGGCCCGTGAAGGGAAGCTCGACCAGGGTCCAATCCCCCGTGACGGAAAAGGGCGACCCGAAATGATTGAATTCGATCGCGGTGGCGGCGGTGGGGACCTGGCAGTTCCAGGACCCGGCTCCCCGGACCCAGAACCGGACGCCCACGTAGGCGGTGAAGTCCTTGGCCTGGAAGGTCGCCTGGAAGCCGGCGTAGGGGGCCGGGGCGCCCGGCTTCATCTCATATTCCAGCTTGGCGGAATGGTCCGAGGCGTGGCCCTCCCCGGCGTATCCGAAGCTTCCAATCCCGGGTTGGGTGATGGAGGAGGCGTCGTGGAAGACCACCCAGGCGCCGTCCAGCCGGTTGTCGCGGCCGCCGGACTCACAGTCGTCCACGAGGAGGGCGGCGGTGGCGGTGGAGGTCCCCAAGCAAAGGAGGAGGAGCGGGAGGAAGGTTCGATGGAGCTTGTCCATGGGAAGGCCTCCTGGTTTTCAATTTTACCCTTGGTCAGGCGTAAACCACAGCGATAGAAACTCAAGAGGCCAGGGAGTGGACCTCTTGGAGGGGTTCGATTCATCGAACCCGAAGACCTCGGGCGTCCTGACCTGGCTTCGCGTGGCAATGTCAAGGCAAGATGGCGTTCCAACAGTTCATTGAACGGAATCTGTGGTTCCCAAATGGTCTTTTGTTCTGCCTTCGGGGTTGATCCCGGTTAGGCGGGTTGGTTATAACCATGGCATGCCCTCACTCTATTTGGCCGGTTACGGCAACTCTGAACCGCTCCATTGGCAGACCCTTTGGCGCAAAGCGGATCCGGATTCGCTTTGGCTCGACCACCGGTCCTGGGAACGACCCGAAGCCGACGAGTGGGTCGGGGACTTGGCGCGGGCCCTGGGAGACCATCCCGGGCCCTGGGATGTCGTGGCCCACAGCCTGGGATGCCTCCTGGTGTCCGACGCTTTGCTCCGTCCAGGCGGCGTGCGATTCCGTCGGGCCTTCCTGGTCGCGGTCCCGAACCCGACCAGCCCCGATTTTCCCGAGGCGATCCGGGGTTTTACCGACCCGTTTCAGGTTAAGCTGTCTTTCCCGACCCTGATCGTGGCCAGCCGCAACGATCCCTACGGCAGTTTCGCTTTCTCGGAGCGCCTGGCCGGGCACTGGGGAAGCCGCCTGGTGGATGTAGGCGAAAAAGGGCACATCAATCTCGCCTCCGGCTTGGGCGCTTGGGACGAGGGCCGCCGCCTCCGGGACGGGTTTTTAAGCGGCTGACTCCCGCCGATTGGACGACGGTTTGTCCCTTCGGGGTCCCCCGAAAACTCTTGTCTCGCGAGGAAAAGGTCCCATGCTGGAATACGACGAGAAGCTCGCCAACCGGATCCGCAGGGCCCTCACCAAGGACTGGAACTTCACCGAGAAGGAAGTCTACGGAAGCTGGGGCTTTTGGGTGGGGGACCAACTGGTGTGCGGCGTCCTGGAGGACGACCTGTTGTGCCGGGTGGACCCGGGGGAACAGGGGAAGCTCCTCGCCGAACGCAACGTGAAGCCCTTCGACGACCTGGGCCGCAAGATGACCGGGTTCGTGATCCTCAAACCCGGGGCGCTCAAGGCGGGCAAGGCGCTGGAATGGTGGCTCGACAAGGCCGTGATCGCGGCCAAGGCGCACGCCAAGAAGTTAAGGCAATAAGCGAAAGCCGCTAGCCGTTTGCCGTTGGCTTAGGCAAAAGACAAACTAAAAGTCGGCCCAAAACAACAAAAGGCGCCCTGGATTTCCAGGGCGCCTTTTGTTGTTAGTTTAAAGCTAACGGCAAGCGGCCAACGGCGCCGTTACTTTTTGCCTTTCTCGAGTTTCAACGTTTCCGGCACCAGGTCGGCCACTGAGGAGGGGCCCCAATACTGGATCGGGCCGGGGGATTGGTACTCGTCCTCCAGGGCCCACTTGTCCCGCGACGCCAGGAAGGTCTTGTAGGGCTTCCCGTTCAATTCCACCATGGCCTTTTGGATGACCGGCTTGTCCTTCCCGTGACGGCGCTCCAGGTTCATCATCATGGTCAGGGGCACCCCACCGGCGCGCCATTGGGCGGCCGGTTTCAACAGGTCCCGCACGCTCGACAGGTACCCGGTGAGGCCCGCGGCGGCCAAGTGGGACGCCGTGAAGCCGAGGGCGTAGCAGTAGTCCGCGTCGAAGTTCGACGGCGCCGCGCAGCGGCCCTCATACCCGAAGAAGTGGCCTTGGGACGAGAACTTCCCGCTGTATTTGTTCTCCTTCTTCCACTTCTTCAGCAGGATATCCACGGCCTCGATGAGGAGCTTCTCGGTGTCGATCTTCGACACCTGCACGTTGCCGTGGGGGTCCCGGTCGGCCAGAAGCTGGGCCTGGATCGAGGGCGGCAGGGCCTGGAAGGCGTCCCGGGCCTCGCCGGTCAGGTGGCCCTTCACGAACTCGATCTTGGCCCCGGCGGACTCGAGGGCCTCGAAGTCCTTGTTGTGGGCCAGGTGGTCGTTCAGCTCGCCGATGAGCTTCTTCATCTCGGGGATGAACTCCAGCAGGCCCTCGGGGATGACCACGACCCCGTAATTCTTGCGGCGCTCGGCGCGGTCCGCCACGACCCGGGCCACCTTCTCGGTGACCTGCGCGAGGGTCCACTTGTTGGCGGCCACTTCCTCGCTGATCAGGCACAGGTTGGGGTGGCACTTGAGGGCCACCTCCAGGGCGATGTGCGAGGCCGACCGGCCCATGAGCTTGACGAAGTGCCAGTACTTTTTGGCGGACAGGCAGTCGCTCTGTACGTTGCCGGTGAGTTCGGCGTACACCTTGGTGGCGGTGTCGAAGCCGAAGGACACCTCGATCTCGTTGTTCTTCAGGTCGCCGTCGATCGTCTTGGGGCACCCCACCACGGTGATGGGGTAGTTCTTGGCCTTGAAATACTCTCCCAACACCGCCGCGTTGGTGTTCGAGTCATCGCCGCCCACCACGACCAGCGCCGAGGCGCCGACCGCCATGAGGTTCTTGCGCACGCTCTCGAACTGTTCCTCGGTCTCCAGCTTGGTGCGGCCGCTGCCGATGATGTCGAAGCCGCCGGTATTGCGGTAACCCGCCAGGAACTTGTCGGTGATCTCGACCTTCTTGTCCTCCAGAAGCCCGGAGGGCCCGCCCTTGTAGCCGAGCAGGACGTTCTTCTTGTTGAGCTTCTTCAGGCCGTCGAAAAGGCCGGCCACCACGTTGTGGCCGCCGGGGGCCTGGCCGCCCGAAAGGACGAGCGCCACGGTGATGGGCTTTTTGCACTGGATGCCGCCCTTGCCCGGGGCCAGGAAAACCTCGCTCTGGCCGTAGGTGTTGGGGAAGAGTTTCTTGATCTCGGCCTGGTCGGCCACGGACTTGGTCGGTTTGCCCTTCTTGAGGGTGAGGGACTTGGCGAAGAGCACCTTGGGCAGTTTGGGCTTGTAGGCGGTGCGGGCTTCGGTCAGCGGGGAGACGTTGGGCTTCATGGGTTCCTCCGGGGGTTGGGTCGGCCACGACGAGGTGCGCATTATAAAGGGAGGGGCCGTGAAGGGAATTATGATTCAGGTGAAGGACCCGGCGGGAAAGCCTGGGGAAGCCCAACGGTTAATAGGGTGTTTAGGGCCGAATGGACTAAAACCTTCGGCAAAAACAAAACCCGCCGGGTTCCCTTTCGGCGGGAGCCTGGCGGGTCGGTTTCGATGCTGGATGGACTATTGTTGGATTTTCCGGATGAGGTTGTTGTTTACATCGGCCACATATAGGTTGCCGGAGGCATCGATCGCGATCCCAATGGGATTGTTGAAGGTCGCGACCGACCCGTTCCCGTTGGTGTTCCCCACGTTTCCGGTTCCCGCTAAGGTGGTGACCAGGCCTCCGGGCGTAATTTTCCGGATTTTTTGGTTCAGTTGGTCCACCACATAGACATTCCCGGTCGTATCAACGGCAATCCCACAGGGGGTGTTGAACGAAGCGGCGACTCCCAACCCATCGGAGGATCCCGAGGTTCCGGAACCCGCCAAGGTGGTCACGACACCGGCTGGGGTGATTTTACGGACCCGATTGTTGGCGGAATCCCCCACGTAGAGGTTCCCCGCGGAATCCACGGCAATCCCTTCGGGGTTGTAAAAGGAAGCGGCGGTTCCCGTGCCGTCGGTGAAAGCGGCGCTGCCGGACCCCGCGAAAGTCGTGACGACGCCCCCTGCAGTGATTTTGCGGATCAGGTTGTTGTAGGTATCCGCGACATAGAGCGTGCCGGAAGGACCGTCGGCGATGGCCAGCGGTCCGCTGAAGAGGGCGGCGGCGCCGGTGCCGTCGATCGCGCCAAAGCTTCCAACGTTACCGGCGAGGGTTGATACGGTTCCTCCTGATATTTGACGGATAGTGCTGTAGGCGTTATCGGCCAGGAAAACGTCGCCAGCCGGATCCAATGCGATTCCCCCAGGGAACCCGAACGAAGCGGACAACGAGGGTCCGTCGGCCCAGCCGCCGCTCCCGGACCCGGCAAATGTGGTGACATCTCCGACAGGCGAAATGGACCGAATCCTATGATTGTTGACGTCCGAGACGTACAGGTTTCCCGCGCCGTCAATCGCGATCCCCCAGGGCCAATTGAAGGAGGCGGAGGTTCCAGTGGCGTCGGTATCGCCGGCTAACCCCGAACCCGCGAAGGTCGTGACGACGCAGGCGCTGATGACCGTTGGCATAGGGGTCAGGGTCATGGTCGAGGTCGGGACGGGGGTTCCGGTTGGAACGCCGATGGCCACGGTGGGATCCGTTGGGTTTAGGTAGGGGTTATAGGCCGGATTGTAGCCCATGACGCCGTGCCCGGACATACCGACATAATGGGTGGTCACGGTGCCGGACGCGGTCCCCGAGGCGACATAAGCCACGTAAAAATGGGAGCCCCCGCCGGTGAAGGTAAAGCTGACGTCCGCCGGGTTGAAAGGTGCCGTCGTGATCAAGGTCCCCGGCGGGTATCCGTAACCGGGGCAAACATAAAGTTGGACTTGCGTGATTTGGACGCCGAGGTTTCCGGTGACGTCGGCCCTCAATTCCAGTCCGGTTACGGTTTGGTTGTTCGGGCATTGATAGTATTGGCTGGATGAGATTTCGTAACCGATGAAGGTTGTACCTGCCGAAGCGACGTTGGACGCCAGATTGTAGGTCCGGACCTGGGCGAGGGCGCACCCGGTCATGGTCATGGTGGGGGTGGAGGTCGGGGTGCCGGTCCATACGGGCGTGGGGGTTGTTGAGGCGATTGGGGTGGAAGTTTGTGTTTGGGTGGCGGTCTGGGTCAGGGTGGCCGAATTTCCCGACAGGATCGGGGTGTGGGTAAATGTCGGGGTCGGCGTGGAGCTTGAACCGGTTGGCACAAACGTGGGCACGGGACCGGTGGGGCCGGTGGTGATTTGTTTGCCGCAATTGACCGCGAAGAGGATGAAAATTGGGAGGATCAAAAGTTTCAGAAGGTGGTGTCGCATGTCGAACTCCTAGGTTCAGGTCTCTTCGTTTTCTAGATACGGACCTCCCGGTTTGTTGCGTTAAACGGGTAAGGAAATTTGGTATTTCATTGGGGAGAAAGGCCCTTGAAGGGGCTTAAATAAAAGGGCTTCCTGGATCTTGTCGGGTGGGCCTAAGTTAAACGTTTCCTTTGTTGAAAGGGTGATAGGGGGCCTGTTTCATCGAATGCTGTACATCCCTGAGGTAAAACGAAACGCCCATTTTTAGGTCGTTTCTACTCCGTTCCGACGGTCCCAAAGCGTAATTTATAAGTGAGACGTTTCCATCGTCGACCGGGCGGCTTCCCCCGCCCAGGGTCCTGTGTCCACCGCCTGCACCACGGTGCCATGTCGAACTTCCCCCGGAGGGTTCCATGTCACCCCAAGTCCGTCCCGAATTGTCCGCCGACCAACGCGCGGGCGCCGCGGCCCTGCTCAAGGATTTGCGCGCGGCCATCAGCTATCTTTCCTTCTATTCCGCCGACAGCCCCTTCGTGATCCAGGCGGGCCACCGCTTCCACAAGGGCCTCGAAAACTTCCTCCAGGAAATCTCACCGCTCGAGTTCAAGGTCCAGTCCGGGGACCTGACGGTGAACGACGCCCCGTTCTCCGACGTGGAGGTCGTGGTGAAGGCCCTGGAGGAAAAACGCTGCCCGGGTTTCCGCGTGGGCGCCGGTGTTTCCTACGTGAGCTGCGTGGCGTTCCTCAAGCGCCTCGCCGACCCGAACCAGACCGACGGGGAGTTCCGCGCGGCCTTCACCTCGGAGGACCTGCTGAGGCCCTTCGAATGGATCGAAACCCAAGTGGAGTCGGCCCCTGAAGCCGCCGTGCCGACGCCCGAGTCCCAGCCCGCCCCGACGGCGGAAATCCACGAGCCTGAACCCGTTGTGGAAGCGGAGGCCTCGGTTCCCGAGGCCGCCAGCCCCATCCGCGTCCAGGATCCCGACGGCCTCGTGTCCCTGTTGGCGGAGGCCTGGCAACTCTCGCAGGCGGTCAACCGCCATATGAAGGAGAATCCCCAGGCCCAGGTCTTCGCCAAGGTCTTCCAACGGTTCTTCCAGCACCTGTTGGACCGCATCGGGGGGTTGTCGCCCGAGTTGGGGGCCATCCAGGGCTGGTTCCAATGCCCCCAGGGCGAGCCCGTTGAGGACCACATGGAATCCGCCATGAAGAGCCTTCTGTCCACCGCGGTTTCGCACGGTTGGACCGCGGTGCTTTACGACCCCTCCACCAGCGGCTTGGTGTCCGAGTGCCTCGCCGAGTGGGGCGCCAACGGCCGCCATGAGCTGGTTGAGAAGACCGTCGAGGCCCTGGCCAAGGGGCTCCAGGGCTCCGAGGTGGACCGGGAGTTGGCCCTTACGCACCTGATGGACTCCCGCCCTTGGGTCGGGAACAGCCGGCTTCTCCAGGTGATCCTGGACCGCCTCACGGCCCAACTGTCCGAGGAGACCGACCCCGCCCTCTACCAAAAGGGATTGTTGATCGCCTGGGACCTTTTGGAACCGGCGCTCGAGGCCCAGCACACGACATCGGTGTTGGCCCTTCTGGCCACCTTGCATATGCACGCCGACGATGAGGCCCCGGCCTTCGCCGAGCGCCCGGCCCTGGTGCGCCATTGGATCCTGGGCAAGTCCAGCCCCGAGCTGGTGAGGCGGTTGGTGGTGCTGGCCCAGGAGAACGGGCGGCTGGCCCACTTCCCGGTGCTGGGCATGATCGCGGCGCCCATCCTGATGAATGACTTCTTCGCGGCCTCGCCCGAGGACGTGCCGAAATACCTGCGGGCCTTCTCGGACATGCGCGAGCAGGTGCAGGCCGTGTTGGTGGAGAAATTGCCGGAGTCCCTTGAGGAGGTCGAGGTGCGGCTGTTGCTGCTCATCATCCGCAACTGCGGCATCGACCCCGCCCTGGCGTTCCAGCTGTCGGCCTGGGTGGCCAAGGGCTCGCTGGAACTGAAGTACTCCATCATCAGCGCCATCGAGGAATTGCGGGATCCCCTGGGCGGGCCGGCCCTCCGGTTGGCGGTCCTGGACGACGCGGAGGACGTGGCCGTGGCGGCCGTGAGGGCCCTGGTGACCATCGGCTTCACCCCGGCGGCCGCTCTGATGGTCAAGGCCGCCCAGATGCGCCGGAGCAACGGCAAGCCCCACGCGGCGTTCGACGCGGCGGTCTGCGAAGCCCTCGGGCGGTTCAAGCTCCCCGGGGCGGTACCCTACCTGTTGGAGCAGGCACGGAAAAAGGGATTCCTTTCCACCACGGAGCCGGTGGCGGTTCGGGCGGCGGCCATCCGGGCCCTGGCGATGATCGACACGCCCGAGCTTTGGAAGCTGATGGAGGAGTTGGCCCACGAAAAGAACCAAGAACTCCAAGTTACGCTCGATGAGGTGATCCAGTCCCGCCGGACGGAGGCCTGAAGGGATTCCCGGGTCCGATGGAGAATGGGGATGTGCGGGCCGCTCGGTTCAGCCGGGCGGCCTGTTTTTTTACAGCAACTTTCGGCTCTCGGCGGCCAACGGTCGGCATTTGAAACAAGGCGTATAAAAAAGAATCCCTCACCCTTAAGGGGAGAGGGATTCTTTTTTTGTGTTTGAGTCTTGGCCGACCGCTGACGGCTGACCGCCGGCTTTCACATCTGGTGCCCCAGCAGTTTCTCCCACAGCGACTCCGAGAACAGCATCTGGGTCAGGAAGTTCCGTTGGCCCTCCTGCAGCAGCATCTGGTCGGGGTTCAGCGGCAGGAGGTAACGCACCACGCAGCCATCCTTCTCGTCCGGTACGCAACGAACCACGCCCCCGTGGTGGTAGGCCACCAAAAAGGACGCCAGCAGGTTCAACCCGGGCCGGTTGCCCTCGGGCTTGAGCTCCTCGAAGGGGTCGAAGATCCAGCGGAGGCTCTCCAACTGGAGGCCGCCGCCCTGGGTGGTCACCTGCAGGCGCACCAGTTGCTCCGATTCCTTCACCCCGTCGAAAGTCACGCGGCCCCCCACGGGCACCACCAGCAGGATCTCCTCCAGGATGGAATCGATCATCCGGTCCATCAGGGCCGCGTCGCATTTGAGGGTTGGGAGGTTCTTGGGGACGGTGTTCTCCACCTTGATGCCCCGCTCGGAAAGCTTGGTCTGGAACCGGTCGAGCGCCTTATGGAGGGCCTGGTACAGCGAGACCTGGTCGTTGAACTGGGGCAAGGGTGGCCGGGCCGTCTCCACCAGTCCGTTCAAGAGCTGTTCGATCTTGCCCATCTGGCCCCGCACCCGGTCGTAGTACCTGTGCCACACCTCCGGGTATTGGAGTTTCGCGAGGTCCGGCATGGGCCCGTCCAGCGCCGGGGGCGCCAGGTCCACGAAGGACTGCACCGCGTCCAGGGAGTTGCGCAGCTGGTGGCTCAACCCGGCCGCCAGCACCCCTAGGCTCACCACGCGGTCGGTGATCATGAGGCGGTGCATGGCCGAAAGCTTCTCCTCCAACAGCTGGTCGCGCTCGTGCTGGACCAGGAAGAACTCCATGCCACGAAGGAGCGTGGCGTCCAGCAAAGGCAGGTCCCAGGGCTTGGTGATGTACTTATAGACGGCCCCGGTGTTGACGGCGTCCACGGCGGTCTCCAGGTCCGAGTAGGCGGTGACCAGGATCCGGATGATCTTTTGGTCGAACTCCCGCACCCGCGAGAGGAAGGGGACCCCCTTCTCACCCGGCATGCGCTGGTCGCTCATCACCATCCCGACCTTGCCCGCGTTGGCCTGGAGGATCTCATATCCCTTCTGGGCGCTCTCGGCGGTCAGGACCCTGAACTTCGTCCCGAAGATGTCCCGGAAGTACTTGAGGGATTTCTCCTCGTCATCCACGTAAAGGATGGCGTATTGGGTGTAGTCATAGCGTGCTTGCATGCTTCCCCTCCTGGGCTCCGACCGCGTCCGGGGCGGGCCAATCCAGCGTGAACCGGGCCCCATGGCCCGGCGTAGACGTCAATCCGATGCGACCCTGCATGCCGGCCATCAGCCGATGGCAGATGGAGAGGCCCAACCCCAACCCGGCCCCCACGTCCTTCGTGGTGAAGAACGGCTCAAAAATATGGCCCTGGATCTCCTCGGGGATCCCCGGGCCGTTGTCCGCCAGGTCCAACTGGACCCGCCCGGCCTCTTCCCGGGCCGTCGCGGTCAGGTGGAGGCTTTCCCCCGACGGGGGGGGCTTGTAGGCGTCCAGGGCGTTTTGGATCAGGTTCACCAAGACCTGGACGACCTGGTTGGCGTTGCCCACCACCTCCAGGCCCACGGGGATCTCCAGGGTCACCCCGGAGGTGCCGTCGATCTGGTGGGCGAAGAACCGGAAGGCGGTCCTCACGCAGGGCTCGAGGGCGATCCGTTCCAGGCTCCCGGCGTGCTTGTGCGAAAAGCCCTTTAGGTCGGTCACCAAGCGGCTGACGCGAAGCAGTCCGTCCTTCACGTCGGCCAACTGCTCGGCGTAGGCCGCGCGCTCGGCCTCCACCAGGCGCCCCTCGACCCGGCCCAGAAGGTGGACCGCCGAGAGGGCGTAGTTGAGGGGGTTGTTGATCTCGTGGATCAGTCCCGCGGACAACTGGCCCAGGGCGTTGAGTTTCTCGCTCTGCACCAGCTGGGATTCCGCGTCCTGCAGCCGTTCCAAGGTGTCGGTGAGGCGTTGGTTCTGCCGGGTCAGGGTTTTCGACAGCTCCCGGGCGTTCACCAGGTTCTGCACCCTCAGGTGGAGCTCGGTCACCGAGAAGGGCTTCTTCAAAAAGTCGTCGGCGCCG
>Ga0265338_10002183_pt1 | contig 30004 bp, 24 predicted proteins | sample 42126metaG_FD_193579 | JGI IMG/M metagenome (GOLD analysis project Ga0265338, IMG submission 193579) | Rhizosphere microbial communities from Carex aquatilis grown in University of Washington, Seatle, WA, United States - 4-21-26 metaG | ecosystem: Host-associated > Plants > Roots > Rhizosphere...
CGTCGACGACCTTGTCGTTGGCTAACAGATCAACTTTCAAACCTAATCCCTGGAGTTCCTTAACTAAAACGTTGAAGCTCTCCGGTACTTTCGGACCTTGGATCGGCGTGCCCTTGATAATCGATTCATAGGCCTTGGCGCGGCCATAAACATCGTCAGACTTGATGGTCAGCATTTCCTGAAGGGTGTTGGCGGCACCGTAAGCCTCAAGCGCCCAGACTTCCATCTCACCGAAGCGCTGTCCGCCGTTTTGGGCCTTACCACCTAGTGGCTGCTGTGTGACCATAGTGTAAGGACCGGTCGAGCGAGCGTGAATCTTGTCGGAGACCATATGGTTAAGTTTAATGATGTACATACTGCCAACGGTAGTGCGTTCGGCGAAGGCTTCGCCATTACGGCCGTCGTAAAGTTGCTGCTTGCCATCCTCCGGCAAGCCAGCTTCTTTCAGCAAGCCCTGAATCTTTTCTATTGGAACGCCGTTGAAGGCTGGGCTAGCGACTTTCATGCCAAGCGCACGAGCGGCCATGCCAAGATGGGTCTCGAACAGCTGGCCAATGTTCATGCGGCTAGGCACACCAAGCGGGTTAAGAACTATGTCCATGGGCGTACCGTCCTCATTGAACGGCATGTCCTCAACCGGCAAAATGCGGGCGATAACGCCCTTGTTGCCGTGACGGCCGCCAAGTTTGTCGCCGACACTGATTTTGCGCATTTGAGCGACAAAAACCTGAATCTGCATGATAACGCCGGCTTTCAGCTCGTGGCCGTTAGCCCGGCTGAAGACCTTGACGCCGACAACTTTGCCGTGGCGGCCAGTGCTCATGCGCTGGGAAGTGTCACGAACTTCTTTGGCCTTTTCACCAAAAATGGCGCGCAAAAGTCTCTCTTCACTGGAAAGTTCCTGCTCGCCTTTAGGCGTGATTTTACCGACTAAGATGTCGCCGGGATGAACCTCGGCACCGATGCGGACAATACCGTCTTCATCGAGATGACGCAGGGATTCTTCGGAGACGTTCGGAATGTCGCGAGTGACGATTTCCGGACCAAGTTTGGTCTCGCGAACTTCAGTCATGTAATCAACGATGTGGATAGAGGTTAGCGTGTCGTCCTCGACCATCCGGCGGCTCAAGATAATAGCGTCTTCAAAGTTATAGCCGGCCCACGGCATGAAGGCCACCAGCAGGTCTTTACCGAGAGCCAACTCTCCGTCAGCGATGCTCATGCCCTCAATCAATGGATCGTCGGCTTTGACCTTGTCGCCGCTCGAGACAACAACCGTCTGGTTGATGGAGCTGCCTTCGTTGCTACGCATAAAGTGAACAGGTTCATAATGCACGTTCTTGCCGCTCTTATATTTAACGACAACTTCGTCGGCGCTGGCTTTTTGGACCACGCCATCTTCTTCGGCTACAATCAACTGCCCGGTGTTAGCGGCTACGATCGTTTCGAAACCGGTACCGACGATCGGGCTTTCCGGTTTAATTAGCGGCACGGCTTGGCGCTGCTGGTTAGAACCCATCAGACTGCGCAGGACGTAGTTTTTCTCAATAAATGGAATCAGGCCAGCACTTGAACCGATGGTTTGGGCCATCGAAGAGTCCATGTGCGTAATCTCACCTGCATCGAACTCACCCGGCTCTAGGCGGTTGCGAGCGCTAACACGAGCGGCCACGAAGTAGCCGTCTTTGCCGGTTTCATTGCCGGCACCGGCAATGACAGCCTGTTCTTCTTCAGCGGCGTCCAGAAAAACAATTTTGTCAGTGACTTTAGCTTTGACCGGCCAGGTGGCTTTGGATTTGATAGCGGCCAGACGCTTGGCGGCGGCCGGAGTGATGACAGCGCCATCCTTAACGATGGTTTTACCCTTTTCGTCGGTCAGATCACCGCGGGCAATATGACCAACGGCTTCTTTGGCAGGAGCAGCGTTGATGACTTTACGATACGGGGTTTCGATGAAGCCGTATTCATTGATACGGGCATAGCCGGCCAGGTTCAAGACCAGACCGATATTGGCGCCCTCCGGCGTCTCTACCGGACAGATGCGGCCGTAGTGGGTAGCGTGCGCGTCCCGGACTTCAAAGCCGGCGCGTTCACGAGACAAGCCGCCAGGACCCATCGAACTGAGACGACGCTTGTGAGCTAGCTCAGACAACGGGTTGATTTGGTCCATGAACTGGCTGAGCTGAGAGCTGGCAAAGAATTCGCGCACGGCCGCCACTACCGGCCGGGCGTTGATGAGTTGGGACGGCGTGACGGTCTCGATTTCGGACATACTCATGCGGTCCTTGGCGTTGCGTTCCATCCTAAGCAAGCCAATACGGAATTGGCGCTGAACCAGTTCTCCGACCAGCTTGACGCGGCGGTTGGCTAGTGAGTCAATTTCGTCGGCCGGATCCTGTGTAACGTTCAATCGAATAATCTCGGCGATGATAGCCAGCAGGTCTTCGACCCGCATGACGCGGTTAGCGGTCGTATTGGGTACGTCCAAATTCAAGCGCTTGTTGAGTTTGTAGCGGCCAACCTTGCCAAAATCGAAGCGCTTGAAGTTATAGAACATGTTCTCAATCAGCGAGCGGGCATTATCGACGGTAGCAAGATCGCCAGGGCGCAAGCGACGATAAACCTCAATTAGGGCTTCATTGTTACTACCAGACGGGTCTTTATCTAGCGTCGCTTGGACGTAGCTATGCTCGCCGGTGTCAACGTGCGCGAATGCTTCCTTTATCTTTGTCTCGTCCATGCCTAGCGCTTTCAGTAGGGTAGTGACGGCCAATTTGCGTTTGCGGTCAATCTTGACGTACAAAACACCTGCGGCGGCTGTTTCAAACTCTAGCCAAGCGCCGCGGACCGGGATAACTTTAGCGCCGTAAAGATTGGTAGTGCCGTGCGGGTCGGCGGTAAAGAACACGCCGCTAGAACGGATCAGCTGGCTGACTACAACGCGCTCGGCGCCGTTAATCACAAAAGTGCCACGGCTGGTCATCCATGGATAGTCACCGAGGTAGATCTCTTGTTCCTTGATTTCACCCGTAACTTTGTTTGTCAGCTCAACGGTAGCTTTCAGTGGTGCTTCGAAACTGACGTTATTTTCTCGTGACTCACCCTCAGACATCTTCGGGTCCTCGAAATGATACTTCTTGAAGCGGAGGCTGAGCTTTGTGCCGGTGTAATCCTCAATCGGGCTAATTTCTTCTAAAAGTTCGCCCAAGCCCTCTTTTATAAACCACTTGAAGGATGTGTTCTGGTGATCCACCAAGTTAGGTGATTCCAAGATGTCGTCTGACTTTGTAAAGTACGTGCGCCTAGCAATAGCCTGTCTTTTCGCCATGCAAAAAATTACTCCCTTAAATTAATTGATCGCGCGATGCGAAGCCCACTACGTCTGGCGTGCCAAAACCGTTATAAACACGTGCAAGCACCAAAGTACACTACTTCTTAATCAAGTATTGTAGGGGAAACCACCCCTTGGGTCAAGTTATGCACAAAAAAAGTGTTGTAGAATTTGCTATGTGGCTTTTTTGACGGAATCGGCGACTTTTCGGCTATCAATTATCTTGTCAACTAAGCCGTAATTCTTGGCCTCTTTTGCGGTCATCCAGTAGTCACGGTCAACATCTTTCTCGACCTTACTAATTGACTGGCCGGTATTCTTGGCCAAAATTTCGTTCAGCAGACGTTTTAAACGAAGACCTTCTTTAAGGTCAATTTCTAGGTCTGAGATCTTTGCTCTGCCGGCGGCGCTGGATGGTTGGTGGATCATAACAGTGGAGCTAGGCAGTAGCAGGCGTTTACCTTTAGCGCCAGAACTTAAGAGGAAGGCAGCGGCTGAGGCCTGGACGCCAATGCCGACGGTCTGAATCTCGGACTTGACGAACTGCATGGTGTCATAAACCGCTAAAGCGTCGTAAACACTGCCGCCCGGGCTGTTCAGGTACATAATAATGTCTTTATTGGGGTCTTCGTTCTCCAAAAACAGGATTTGTGCCACTACGAGGTTGGCGGTGTGCTGATTAATCTCGTCGCCCAAGAAAATAATGCGGTCTTTGAGTAATCGGCTATAGATGTCATAAGCCCGCTCCATACGGCCCTCTTGCTCAATAACGGTGGGGACTAAAACTTGAGATTTCGGATTCATATGTTCAATTTTAGCGTAATAAATTAGCACTCGTCAAGGTTGAGTGCTAATTATTCTTTCACCGGGATAAGCTCAATTCCGACAATCCTCGCTGTAGTCAGTGGCTGGAACACGGGTCCGAATTGCATGTCCCAGTTTCTACTCTCTGGGTGGTCACGGTCCCACAATATTTGCATGCCATGACCGGCTTCTAATATGCCTGGCCCGCCGCTTGAAAACGGTTGCACGACCGCCGGTTCGTTCTCAATCAGCTCTGGGTCGCCTGAGATAGGGTGGTCGCTATCTCTGGTAGCTCTAAGCCCCCTAATCAAGTGCTTCCCTCTGCCTAATGACTCCGGAGCAGTTTCCGCGAATAAATGATAGATTGAACCACTCTCAGTCGTGACTAAAAGTTCTTCGCCCTTTTTAAGTTGAGTTAAATCAAAACTTTCCATGGTTATACTTTCTGACCTTAAATGACGTTATGCAAGCAAAAGCGATTTAAAAAGCGTGGCTTAGCCGATTTTGCAAATCGGGGTTTCTATATCCGTTTGCAAAATTGAGAGGAGTAACATAGCTTTAAGTCGAAGCTTTTGCCGCATGAGGCAAAACGAGGCAAGAGCGCAAGTTACGACGAGGCGTAGTCAACGAGCTTGCCAATGGTTTTTTCGGTTAACAGACGAGCGGCGATATCTTGGCGATTTTCGGGCTTATCAAGCTCGGCGCGCATGCCTGGGTCCTGGTATTGAGCTTTCAGCTCATTAATTTTCGCGTCTACTTCGGCCGGCTCGACATCCAGTCCTTCGACAAGAGAGATCTCGCTTAGAACCAAGCCGGCTTTGACTCGCTCGGCCGCATCGGCACGCTTGCGTTCGCGATGTTGTTCTTCGGTCACGCCTTCAGCTTTCAGATGTTCCTGCCAAGTTTGGCCGCGCATGACTAAGTCACGCTTTTCTGCCTCTTCCATGGCAGTGAGTTGGTCCTCGACCATAGATTGCGGGAATTCAACCTTGGCTCCGTCGCTGATCTTCTTTATCAGTTCACTCTCGTACTGCTGGCGGGCGCGGACTCCCTGTTCAGCGGTCAATTGTTTTTTAACATCTGCTTTAAGTTCAGCAACCGATGTGAATGGTCCGATTTTTTTGGCAAGTTCGTCGTCTAGCTTCGGTTCGACCAGTTCGCTGACTTTCTTAGCAGTCACTTTAAAATTGACTGGCTTTTTGCGCAGAGCATCAACGCCGTAGTCAGCCGGAAAGGTGACCTTGAAGGTCTTCTCGTCGCCAGCCTTCATGCCGACGACCCCTTCTTCAAAACCAGGTATGAAATTTTTACTGCCTAAAATCAGCGGAAAATCTTTGCCGCTAGCACCAGCGATCGGCTCGCCTTTTTGGTCAGTGCCATCAAAATCAATCGTAACTTCGTTGCCAAGCTTAGCCGGTCGTTTAGCTTCAATTCGTTCAGCCATTCGCTTGCGCAAGTTGCTGAGCACATCATCAACCTCCTTGGCGGTAGCCTGGGTTTTTGGCAATGGCAGTTTCATCTGCTTGTAATTGGGCAGGCTGATTTTGCCAATCATGTCGAACTCGGTATCAACTTCAAGGGTTGTGTACGGCACGAACCTCTTAACTTCGATGTTCGGTTGGCCGACCGGACGAACCTTCTCAGTCTCGATAGCCTTACGGAATAAGTCGTTAATGGCGTGCTCCATAAATTCATCAAGCAGGCGCTGAGGGTTGGCGTTTTTCTCAATCAAATTCTGCGGCGCCCGGCCTTCGCGAAAACCGGGAACTTCGACATCGCCAAAATGCTGGTGGAGGACATGGTCTTTGATAGCCTCCAATTCTTCAGCACCGGCGCTGATAGACAGCCGCGCGTGAGTCGGGGACTTTTGCTCTAAAGTTACTCTCATCGGATTTTAATTATACACAGGTTGGCAGGCAGGGAAGTCAGCGGTTAGCCATCAAGGTCTCGGCCAGCTGGGATAGAGTAAGCACTTTTTCCTGCCCTGCCCCAAGGTCACGCAGTTTGAGCTTGCCCGATTTAACTTCGTCTTCGCCAATAAAAATGGCGTAACGAGTGCCCGATTTTACGGCACTTTTTATCTGGGCGTCCAGCTTGCGGCCGGTGCTGTCTACGGATAAATTGACGTCTTTTGCCCTTAGCTCCTTCAATAACGCCTGGGCGTCAGCGTAAACGTCACCGATTAAAATGGCCACGGCATCGTGCTCGGGCAGTAGCTTGGGCAGGAGCTTGTGAACCGCCAGAAATTCATAAATCATCACATCGCCCATGCCGAAACCAACCACTGGTAACGGCTCTACTCCGAAAAGTTCAATTAGGCCGTCATAGCGACCACCGCCGAACATAGCGCGGTTAAGCTCGGGGTGCGTAGCAACGACTTCGAAAACAATGTCAGTATAGTAATCCAGGCCGCGGACGATTGAAGGGTTGAAAGCGGCTTCGCTAATCCCTGATTTGCGCAACAGCTCAAATAGCCTTTCCAGCCGCGCCACGGATTCGTGGGCGCGGACTGACGACGGCAGACTACTTAAATTCTTACTGTTTAAAAATTCAACTAGCTGGGCGACATGGTTTTTGTTCTTGATAATCTTTTTTACCGAATCAACGAAAGCAGTGGCGGAAATTTTAGATTTTTTGTCGATTAACCTCGAAACTGCACGGATGTCTTGCGCCTTCAGCGAAATAACTGATTTCAAGAAGTAATCCAGTAACTCGCGGCTATTCACGTAAATCGTGTAGCTACCGGGCTTAGCGCCGAAAGCTTTTAGGATTGAGTCGGCAATCAGAATGATTTCGTGGTCGGCCTCAATGCCAGCTACGCCAAAAATATCAACATTCAACTGCCAGTGCTCGCGTAACCTGCCCCGCTGTGGCCGTTCGTAGCGCCAAAGATTAGGTATGGAATATAGCCTTAAAGGATAGGCCAACTCCTGGCGGCGGGCGGCCACCATACGGCTGACCGTCGGTGTCATCTCTGGACGGATGGCGACTTTGCGGCCGCCTTTATCCTCGAACGAATACAGCTGTTCGTCAACGATTTCCTCGCCGGATTTGGCAGCATATATATCTACCGGCTCTAAAATCGAGGCGTCGTATTCGTGGTAGCCATAACTTTCGACAACCCGGCGCAAAACGCCAAACATGTATTTTTGCAGACGCTTGTCCTCGGGATAAAAATCACGCGTGCCCTTGTATGGCTGGGTGCTCAAACTCATCAAATTCAATTATAGACAAGTGCGGCACGGTTGTATAATAGGGGCCATGGCTCGCAGACCTCGCGCTCGCAAATCATCGCCGCTGTACCTACCAAGCGCTTTCGATTTATTCACGCCCAGCAAAGACTTGGTGCTCAAAAACATCCACGTTTTTGGGCCGCTGTTTATTTTGCCGTTCATTTTCTGGGGGCACAGCTGGCTGGATATTCCTGCCGGCGCTGGGCATTATTGGGGCCGCGTAACAGATGCAAACTACAGTTGGTCATTCCCGTCGGCTTTCTGGGCAGCCTTCATCGGTTTTTCTATAATTTGGTTTTTGATAGTTATCGTTGGCGGCGTTATCATCCAAATTATGCTTCAGCGCGCCCAGCTGGAAGTCTCCCAAAATAAGGAGCCTGTCTTTAGCGAGCTGTGGCAGGTCGTAAAAAAAATGTGGAAGAAGATGCTGTTGCTGTTCCTAGCCATGATCGGGCTAATTGTTGGCGGCTTTATTCTACTGATTATTCCTGGATTGATTATGCTGAGACGCTATTTCTTCGCGCCTTACGTCATGCTGGAACGCAACTGTAGCGTTGGTGAAGCTCTTTCGCGAAGCGCCAAGCTCAGCGCCGTGAATACCGGCTCGGTTTGGGGAGTGATTGGTGTATCGTTCCTGATTTCTCTGCTCGGAGTTATTCCACTGATCGGCAGTCTGGCTTCATTCGTCGTCGGCTCGCTTTACTGCGTCGCCCCCGCCCTCAGATACCAACAACTGAAGAAATTAGCTTAACCTAAAATCGGGAACTTCCTGATCTTGGGTGAAGCCCCAGGATTTACGTACCTGGGTGTTGCAGACCTTTTCGGTCTCACGGCCCTTGCGGGCAGATGCTCCCTTTCTCTCTCACCACGACAGCGTGATGTCGCCTCGGCGATCCATCATGCAACCGTGTCCCGGACCCCAGAAGATGTCGAGGGCGATCACCGGCTCGTTGTCGAACTTGTGTCCGATAGCGAACCTCCCGACCCTGCGGTTTCGCATCCAACCGGTGATCCGCTCCACGATGTGGTCGCGAACCTCCTCCAGCTGCTGGGCTGTGTGGGTCGCTGCGTCCTCGGTGAAGAGAATGAGGATCCATAAGTCCGGGATGTTGATCGACAGCTCATCGAACTGCTGGAAGTCGACCTGGACGGCGTCGGGCGGAGTCCCTTCGTCGAGAAGTAGCTCATGGCCATCCCGGGTCAGCAGAAGCGGAAGTGCTTCAGCCATCTCGTAGATGAGACCTGCGGACGTCTGGGGGTACCACTTCTCTCGGCACTTCATGGTGACGAGTGGCATCTTGCTCCTCCTCAGACCTTCACCCAGCAGCCACCTGGATAGGGGCCTCTGGGAAGAGGGTTGAAGGAGACGGCGGCCATGTCCTCGGCGAGTCCGCACAGAGAACTCATGCGGGTGCCGATGCGCTCGAGACGCTCTGCGATGTTGCGCATCCGGTCAGGCCAGTCGTAGGCACTGACCACGATCAGAAGGGGTCTTCGGCTTCTGCCAGTGAACGGTTCGAACACCGGGATCGCGATCTGGTTCTTCCAGTCGTGCACGATCACGTTGCCCTCGTCGTCAAGGCAGTCCATCTCCTGGGCAACCTTCTGCGCCAGGGTGTCGAGGAACATCTCACGCGTTACCGGATGGCGGGCGTGACCGAACCGGCCAGATCCCCACCTATCCAGCATCGGCGCATAGCGGACTTCCACGTCGGGCATGCCGACGCCTCCTTTCGGGAGTTGCGGATTGAAAAAGGAAAGGACATTTGGAGAGCCTCCGGCTCTCACCAGACGTCCTCAACAAACTTAGGCTATTTTACAATGTTTTAATATAATTAGCAATGAGTGTACCCCTCCGCTACCAGCAGCTCAAAAAACTCGCCTAAATATATTTTCGCCAAGGACGCGCTTTCTTTCTTGAAGACCATACTTTGAAGTATTTGCATCCCTCGCACATATGCGTTATATTTATTAGTATGGATAACAGAGTTGTGTCAAAAAACTTTTATTCGCTCAATGAAGTTGCGAAGATTCTTGGTTTAACTTACAACCACGTTGTCAATAACATCTTAAAGTCAGGCGAGCTGAAGGCCGTAAACGTAGGAACAGCCAAGCGGGCCATTTATAGGGTCTCCCAAGAGGACCTGAACCAATACTTAGCGAACCGCGCTGGCACGGCAACACAGGAGAAAGTCACGCTTGAATCCTTGATTAGGAAGCTCCAGGAGATACGGGGGGGCTCGCACATCATAACCTTGATTACTAGGCCGCCAAGCAGCATAACTTCGGACGATCCGATGGTCATAGACGACATGGTAAACGACCTTATGAATAGACTAGGCGTCGAGCAACTAGATGTCATCGACCTATTCATAGACAGTCAAGGGGGTTCTCCGGATGCGGCTTATAAAATTGCCAAGATGCTTAGAAGTTACGCAAAGCGCGTAAACTCCATCGTTCCGGTTTACGCCAAAAGTGCTGCTACCCTTCTAGCTTGCGGCACTAAGGAGATCACGATGACTCCTGTCTCCGAGCTTGGGCCTGTGGACCCTATGATTCAAAATCTGAAGACGGGCGAGCAATATCCAGCTAAAGCAATAAAGGCACTCCTTAGCTATGAGAGCGACAAGCCCAGGATGGAAGCAGACAAGATCGACCCTCAGCTGTTGCAGGCTCTTCGAGAAAAAATCACCCCAGAAATGGCAGGTGCCTACTTAAACACTATCAACTCAGCCCACGAGTACGTTGAACATCTACTTGATAGCTACATGCTCAATTCTGCTTCGACCAGTACGGACGTAAAGCGTATTGCGGATAAGCTCACTGAGGACTTCCACTCGCATGCCTTTGTCATAGACATGACGGAGGCGCAGAATATTGGGCTAAAGATTAAGAAGGCTGGGCCAGACGAGTTGCAAGCCATAAAAGAATTGTATGGAGCTTATCGAAATATCATGGACTCTCAGGGACTGACTAAGCTAATCGGAAATCAATTCATAAAAGCCCAACAGGGTGGACCTTTAGGTGAGCAAAAGAAGCAACTACCGTAAGCATTGCTTCGATGCTAAAGTCCGTCTCGTAACGCTCTCCTTGCTGTTAGCTACCGCTGTTCTCCTATCGGCTTTGCACTCTAGTTTGGCATCCGAATTCATGGCTTTCATCGTTGGAATTTTGGGCGGATCACGATTAAAGTTAACCTGATCTTCGGCATAAACCCCGCGAGCTTTGAGGATAAAGCGAGCGGAAAAGCAAAAGCCGACCATAAAATGAAGAACCTGGCGTTTTTTACACCAGGCTCGAATTAAAAGGTCGTGCTTTTGCGTGGTGGGCGAGAGAGGACTTGAACCTCCACGTCTTTCGACACTAGGTCCTAAACCTAGCGTGTATACCAATTTCACCACTCGCCCTCGTCGGAATTGACACTTCTACATATCGTTTTGGCGGTTCACCAAAAGCTCAATCTTAAGCTATATTCCTCCTCTCAATTTCACGGAGCTACGCTTCGCAAAATTGGTAGCTGCAGAGCTGCAATTACAGGTGTATTTTAGCTGTTTTTGAACTATAAAACTAGATGCTCTTGGGCGCTTCAGCTATAACGCCAACTTCAATTAGCTGGCCTTCGGTTTTCGCGATTTCTGCCTTTAGCCACCTATAGAATGAATTGCTCCCTCTAACCGGCATTGACGCGTAACGAAGCTGGCCATATTTCCTATCAAATCGATGCGCCAGGGCATGGATTACCTGTGCTCTGGTAGAGTTTGAGCACGTTTCGCTGAGGAACCTAATTAGCGACTCATAATACACGCTGGGAAGCCCAGATTTGTCGACGATCGTATAGTCTTCCTCAACTAGATTGGCAACCTGACCGCTTATCACCCTAACTAGTTTTCGACATGCTAACTGATACCTCAGAGCTGGCAGCCCTGCCTCTAGCTCCCGCGTCCTCTCCAGTCTTTCAGCGGGTTCTAGTACATGGTTTATGAGATTTTCAAGATTGGACTCGGTATTTTGTATCCTAGATTCCACGGCACGCTCCGCGCGCTCGGCTTCCAAGAAGTCCCGGAATGTTTCCGTCTTGACTCGCTGTCGTGGGCTGGTCAACTCTAGGACTTGGGCACGCAAAATCGCACTGCCCCCGAGCCGAGCAAGAGCTTGGCCCTCAAGCCGCCGGACAGACTCCCTCGTAAGATCGAGGAAGTGGCCAATTTCTTCAAGGGTGTGCGTTCTGTCATCCGCTACACCAAAGCGCATCTCTAGGATGAACTTCTCCCTCTCCGGCAAGGTCGCTAATGCGGTTTGCACAGCTTCGGCATCAAGAACTGGTTCAACTTGATCATAAAGAGACGGGTCATTATCAACTAGATACTTCTCGTCAACTTCCTCGAGTAGAGCTGTGCCCGCGACCATGGCGCCTAATTCCCGAAATTTTTGCCTCTCCTCTAGGTCTCTAATAGCCTCATATTGTTCTCGGAACGGTAGGGAGGAGATATCTTGCGCAGTTAGGAAGTTAGCTTCACCCCTGTTGGTTTTTCGCCAGTTACTCAGCTCAGCTTGAACATTTAGTGGCACGTGGATATTCCTATCCAACATGACAGCTCGTGCGATCGCCTGCTCCACCCAATACCAGGCGTAGGTACTAAAAAGCGCTTTGCCTGGCCTATAGTTATCCGCCGCCTTCAAGAGACCTTCGTTTCCGGCCTGAATCCGATCTGCTAGAGACAAGGGCGCCCCCGCGAACTCTCGTAAATCTTTAAAAATTGCACCTTTGAAAGCTGATTCGCCGTTAGGCTTAATAGGATCCTTATAGGGCAAAATGCCCAGGGTCAGCCTGGCTACATGAGGCACAAGACGCAGGTTGCCTTCGACTAGACCCCGATGCGCTTCAACGCCAGCTTCTACGCGATTGACCACTTGTAGCACTTCTTCCTCGCGGGGAATTTCCAAAAAATCTATAAGTTCAAGATCTGCTTTTGCCTTTTTACCGTCCTGAATAATCTGTGCCAGTTGGTTAGCCGTAACAGGATCCATTAGAGGTATACTGCTTATCTCTCCCTGGTACAGACGCACAGAATCTAGAGAACGATATCGCTCTGTCTGTTCCTCGGGAATTTCATCAAAAAGACTTTCATGAACCACAACACTCATAGGTTGACGATTATATAATATAACAGTCTCTAGGTCAACTTCCTATAAAACACAAGCTGGGCGTCGCCGTAGTTTTTGTCGGAGACAACCTCGACGCCTTCAAGATCTGGAAAATCAGTTTTTCCTGGCCAAGATAACACCGCTAGACCGCCGGGCTTAACGTGTCGCTTAATTAAAGTCTGGAGCAGGTCAGTCTGAAGTTCATCATACGGTGGATCTAGAAAGACGATGTCGAACTGCTTCTCGGCGTTATGGATACTCCAGCCGCCGGTGTTAGCGCGAACAGCATCAACCTGGGCGCTAAGCCCCAACTCATCTAGATTGCGATCGAGTGACGAATGCGCCGCCCGGTCCTTATCAATAGCCACGATGTGCCTAGCCCCCCGGCTAGCCGCCTCAAACGCCAGCGCACCGCTACCGGCGAAGGCGTCCAGAATCTGCAAGCCTTCGATATCGCCCAGCACGTTAAAAAGCGCACCGCGAATTTTCTCGCTCATGGGATGGGTCCGAAAGCCGTGTGGTTCGCTAAACTGCCGACCACCAAGTCTTCCAGCAATGATTCTCATAGATTCATTATACTTCGTGAAAAGTGTTTTTATTAACCGTTGAATAAGACGTTTTTACCAGGTATTGCATTGTTAAGCAATAGTATTATAGTTACGCTTATACGCAAGCTCAATAAATAATAATCAATATATACAAAAATGAGTGTCTCGCAGGCAGAACTAGGCCATGTGGATCCACCAGAATGGGACCAAGTTCCAGATGAGGAGTACCTAAAAAATCTAGGAGGAGTTGCAATGTCAACAGATTCTTTTGAAGAACCAGAGGCCGAGGCCGACGTCCAGGCAGAAACTGTAGAGACGTTGCTAGAAAGATACGAAAAACCCACATCCGATGGTTGGCTTGTAAGGTTCCACGAACTTCCAGAAGGCGTAACTGCGTATAATGCCAGTCAAGCCTTTGATGTTGATGGAATACCACATATGTTCGTGCGCGAGGAAGGCCAGCGTGCCGATGAGGAATTCACCTCTCGGCTTAGTATTTGGAGATTGAGTGAAGATGGCAAAGACTGTTGGCCCGCTGCAATCTCCAATTTGTCAGAGTTAACAAAGGATAAGGTTGCCCAAGACCCGTCCTATTCTTACGTAAACGGCAAACACGTAGTTACTTGGGTAGAAGTTGAGCTAGATGATCCTCCAGACGACCCAACACAACCCAGAACCTTTAAATCCTTTAAGTCTGTTGCCGCGACCGGCGAAAGGTTGGACAAGCTGGAACGTCTAGCAGAAACAGTCAGAGATGATAATGGACAGGAGCAGATGAGAAATATTGAGCTCCCGGATACTAAAGGATTGCGTTTTGTTGGGCTTTCAGGTGGCAGAATCGGTGTATCTACCAGGACAACTACCGACGGAGAGTATAAAATGCGCTTCGCAATAGCCAATTCATGGAATGACATTACCACGGACTTTTTAGCAGCAGCCAAAGAAATTGAAGGTCTAGAGGGTCTGGTTGTTAACAACGTTGATAAGTACCAGAAAAGATGGACTGGTCCAAACGATATGGAAGCCCTAGCTAACGACGATATATCCCTGGTTATGCATGCCGGGATGTTCGTAGATAATGGTATACCGGATTACCGGGTGTATGATGCGGTGCATTGTATACTTGTCCCCGGAGAAGGGGACGAGCCGGCGCAGGCTATGTGGCCGAAAATCATAGCTAGGGCGAATGATTTCAATATACCCGAAGCCGTGCTGCCATCTAAACGACCCGATGTAGCTGAAGTCGCATATCCCAGCGGTCATCGCCCGGCCGTCAAGCAAGGCGATGAAACCATTCTATGGGCAGGGCTAAGAGATGCCGGCGAGGTAGGACAGATGGTTCCGGACGTTCTTAAGGAATGGCGGGAAGCTCACCCTGATTTTGCGGATAATCCCTTTCCACAATCAATCGACCAAGATTACACAATGGCCGCCTAAAAAATATTAATTCAGGTTGGTTATAGCGCGCAAAGCAGTGACCCTGGCGTTCAGGTGCGGATATTTTTTGAGGTTCTCTTTTTTGTCAATAAATTTCTGGGCGGCGGCACGAGCGGCGGCAATTAGCTTAGTGTCGGTTAACTTGGCGACGCGTAGGTCGAGTGCGCCGTGCTGGATGGTGCCGTAAATCGCGCCTGGGCCGCGCAGCTCAAGATCCAACTCGGCCAGTTTAAAGCCATCGGTCATATTTTCCAGAGCCTTCAAACGTTGAGATGGCGCCTTGGAGTCACTCATTACTAAGTAGCAATAACTCTGGTGAGCGCCACGCCCAACCCGGCCGCGTAACTGATGTATTTGGGCCAGGCCGAAACGTTCCGGCGCCTCGATCAGCATAATTGAAGCGTTGGGCACATCGACCCCAACTTCGATGACCGTCGTGCTAACAAGGATGTCGTACTTATGGGCCAGGAGATCACGCATGATTTTATCTTTTTCAGCCGATTTCATCCGGCCATGTAGCAAAGCTACCTTGCGGTGAATGAACTCGTGCTGGCTCAGTTGTTTATAAACCTCTTCCGCCGATAGGCCGTTGCTGAGCTCGGTGTCGCTTATCGTTGGACAAACGACAAACACCTGGCGACCAGCCTCTATTTCTTTATCGATCTTGGCGTAAAGCGGCTTCAGGGAATTGGGCGAAACGATGCGTGTTTCTATCGGCTGACGGCCGGGCGGCATCTCATCCAAAACCGAGATATCCAAGTCACCGTAAATGGTCAGCGCCAGACTGCGGGGAATCGGCGTGGCGGTCATGTGCAGGACGTGCGGCATATGGCCAGCCTTGGCCTGCAACTTCTTGCGCTGGTCGACGCCGAAACGATGTTGTTCGTCGATGATTATTAAGCCGAGCTTGCGCATGCTGACTTTTTCCGAAATCAGAGCATGGGTACCGACTATCAGGCGGACCTCTCCACTGGCGATTTTCTGATGCATCAACTTCTTCTGCGCCGGCTTTAGACCGCCAATCAGTAGGCCGACCTGGTCGCCGTAACCAACGCTGTCCAAAAGTTTGAAAAGTGTTCCGGCGTGCTGACGGGCCAGGATTTCCGTCGGCGCCATAAAAGCCACCTGAAAGCCCTGCTCCATCGCCATCAAGGCCGCCATGGCCGCGACGACGGTCTTGCCGGAACCAACATCACCTTCTACCAGACGGTTCATCGGTTGGGTTTTGGCCATGTCCTGGTATACCCGCCAGACGACTTTACGCTGAGCGTTCGTCAATTTAAAAGATAGCTTCGAAACAAAATCACGTGCCAACTTCTCCCTGAATGGAATGCCAAGCCCTTTTTCACGGGTCAGCTCTTGCTTGTTGAGCAAGGCCGCCAGCGTCAGCTGGAAAACTTCCTCGAAACCAAGCCGCTTCTTGGCCATAGCAAGGGCTTTAGCACCACTGGGGAAATGCATTTCAAGCGCCGCTCTTCCATAACCGACCAGGTCCTGCTCCTTAAGCAGCCATGCGGGCAGGTGCTCCGGCAAATCCTTAAGGCCATTAGCGGCTTCACGCACTAGGCGGCGGATTTGGGCAGACTTAATGCCCCTAGTCTCACGGTAAATCGGTATAATCCGAGCCGTGTTGACCGGAAAGTCGCTAACCAACTCCACCGACGGGTTCATGATGGCGAAGCGACTACGGCTAAGCTTATATTCGCCAGCGACGTAATACTTTTTACCGCCCTTAAGAGCACCGGCACGGTAAGGCTGATTGAACCAGACCAACCGGACGCTGGAGGTCGAGTCGGAAGCTATGGCTTCGGTTATATGCATGCGGCGACGGACGTAGCGCCCCTTGGCGTCCGTGATTGTGGCCTCAATGGTGACTTGGCCCGGATGCAGATCGCGGACCGCGACGATATCCGAATAGTCGTCATAACGACGCGGGAAATATTCAATCAGATCGCCGGTAGTTTTGATGCCAAGACCGCCTAACTTCTTGGACAGTTCTTCGCCCACCCCTTTAAGCTCAAGGATTGGGGAGCTAAGATTCACTCACAGCCTCGGGGAAATATCTAGGGTCGGTGCATACCCAGCCCCACTCGTCCAGTGTTTCTTGACATAGCGCGACCACGCTGCCGTTGAGCCACAGAACTACCAGCTTGTCGTCTGATTCGATACCGGAGGCAACACTACCGGGTAGTATGTATTCGATAGACGCGCCGAGGGAGGCCAAATCATTAACGTGAACGCCTAGTTGCTGCGCCAGCGTCAGGGTGGCTTCTATCAGCCATTTTTCGGTTGGCAGATCTGAATAAGTAGCGTGGCGCTCCTTACGGAACATGCCTATGCCTCTCTCCATGATTGTAGTTTAACAGGCTAGGCCTGCTTACGTAGGCGCAGCCAGACACTGGGTCCAAAGTAGAGCGGGGCCAGGGCCGGCTGAAGTACCCGCTCAACGGCAATCAACGGTCGTTTACCGAGGACCTTTTTGAGGGTAGGTGAGCGCAGGTTAGAGCCCGAAAGAGTGGCTTCTACCTCAAAGCCGGCTTCGTGTAGCCAACTGATGACGGTCTTGGGGTGATGATTAACGAATGGGATCTCGCCTGCCCGCTTGCTGGCTTCAGAGCGGATATCGACAGGCGTCTTGGGCACCCGCTTTCCATGAAAACCGTAACGCAAGCGGTTCAGAAAGTGAGCGTCATTAGCAAATTCAAGCAAAAACGTGCCGCCGGGTTTCAGGACTCTCGCAATCTCCTTAAACTCGGCTGTCGGGTCCGGCAAGTGGTGCAGGACACGCACGACCAGAACCAGATCGACTGATTTAGCTGGCAACTTAAGGTTCGCCGCCTGGAGTAGTTTTTGATGAACTCGGGTTCCTTTGAGGTACATCTTAGCCAGATCCAGTTGCTGCTGGCTTGGCTCAGCTAGAGTCACGTCATCGGCGTACTTTGTCAGTAGTTTGCTGAGACGGCCGTAACCGCCGCCCACATCAACGGCCTTTTCAAAATGTCGTCCGCGCAGAAGTCGTTTGATGGCCAGTTCCTCAGCGGCGTGCTCGTATTCCCGCCCCTGCCAGTAATCCTGGTAGTTATACTTCGGGTCGTCATATTGGTCGGCCTTTTTGCCGGTCTTCATGGTTGTTTTCGCGGCCATAGCTAGTTCTTTAATTCTATCAGAGCCGAGTCTTTGAAGGCCTTGCCGCGCTTTAATAGTGAGGTCTCCGTCAATCTGTGGTTTTCGTCAGTGATTTTTTGGGCGTTGAGCTGGACTGCGCCCTCGCCAATTAGCCGCCGAGCTTCGGTTTTAGACGAAGCCAGACCAGTGGATACAAGCACATCGACCAGCGGCGTGCCGCCTTTGGCTTTCTCGGCCGGGATTTCTTTTCTGACCTGGGCGAGTACGCCTTCGCCAACCGAAGCTATCGGCGTCTTGCCGGTCAAAACGTCAGTCACGACTTTGGCGGTATGAGTTTCTTCCTCGCCATGGACAAGCTCGGTGACCTCCCGAGCCAGTAGCAGTTGCGCCTTGCGCTCCTCTGGGCTGGAGACATGATACTCCATCGTTTTGGCGATTTCGTCCAGTGACAAAAAAGTAAAAATCTTTAGATAATCACCGACGTTGGCGTCGTCAACGTTGACCCAGAATTGATAAAACTGCGTCGGGCTAGTTCTGGCCGGGTCGAGCCAAACGGCACCTTCTTCGCTCTTGCCGAACTTCTTACCTGTCAGCTGGTTAACGACCAGCGGCATGCACATGGCGTGGACTTCTTTACCTTCTTTTTTACGTACCAGCGGTACGCCAGAGAGCATGTTGCCCCACTGGTCAGAGGCGCCAATCTGCAATTCCACACCCTTGCTCTTATATAGATGCCAGAAATCATAGCCCTGGAGCAGACTGTAGCTGAACTCGGCGTAGCTGATGCCGCTACCGTGTTCGGCTACCCGCGTGGCTACAAAATCGCGCTGCAAAAGATCGCTGACCGGGTAGTGCTTGCCAATGTCGCGTAAAAAGTCGAGGTAGTTGAGGCTGTCTAGCCAGTCGGCGTTATTGACCACTTCGTGCGGCGCGCTGTCCAGCACCTTCTCGATTTGAGCTTTGATAGCTTTAATATTGGCGGCGACGACAGTTTTATCAGCCAAGACCCGTTCTACATCTTTGCCGCCCGGATCGCCAACCAAGCTAGTGGCTCCGCCGGCCAACATGACGGCCTTCCAACCAGCCTCTATAAAACGGCGGGCTAGCAACATAACCGCCAGATTGCCGATCGTCAGGCTATCAGCCGAGGCGGCATCGATGCCCAGGTAGAATTTCCGCGGCTTATCCAGCCAGGTCACATTGTCGAAGGTTTTATCTTTTATCAGACCACGTTTTGTTAAATCTTCGCTTAATTTCATGTTTTAACCTTGATAAGCTTTAGTATAACCCATCTTTAAGATAGGGCGGCCCAGGAAAACTGAGAATTTTAAGTTCAAGCATTTTGCTATAATCGACCGGTGGGGCAGATTACTAATCGAGCAGCCGAGATTAACAATCGACAGATGAGGAAGATTATATGACGAGCCCAGAAAACCACTTAAAAAGTTTAAGCTTTCTGGGCGCGAAGCTATATAATTTAGTTTTAGGAGAAACGAACTAATACATGGCTAAGTCATCCGGCAAGCGCCCGAATCTGAGGATTAACCGGTCGCTAACCAGCCGCTGGAGCCAATCCGCCCAGTCACGCGCTAGGCGCAAGTTGCGGCGTCTGAAGGGGTTGCCCAACTCCCGGCTTAAACGGTTATTTTGGCGACTTGATCCGCGCCACTTCAAAGAATACTGGTGGAACCGTGAAGGCGCAGTCGTTGCCCTTAAAGCATTGGGTATCGCAATTTTAGTCATCTTCGTCCTAACGCTTGGCATCTTCGCCTACTTCCGCAAGGATCTGCCTAAGCTAAGCGATATCTCCGCCGGAAATCTGGGCGGCAGTATCAGCTATTATGATCGAACTGGCAAAGTCCTTCTATGGTCGGACTATAACGCCGTTAAGCGGGTGCCGGTTCAGAGCCAAAATATCTCGCCATACCTAAAACAAGCGACCATCGCCGTCGAAGACCGCAACTTTTATAAGGAGAAGGGGTTCTCTATCCAAGGGACCATCCGCGCCGCTCTGAATGACGTTTTTCACCGCGGAAACCTGCAGGGCGGCTCAACGATTGACGAGCAATTGATAAAACTGACACAGGACTTTAACCAGAACCGAACGATTGCTCTTAAAATCAAGGAGCTAATTCTGGCGGTCGAACTAGAGAGAACTTATACCAAGGATCAAATCCTGACTGGTTATTTAAACGCCGCGCCTTACGGCGGCGTTGATTACGGAGTTCAAACGGCATCCTCAGATTATTTTCATAAGGACGCCAAGGATTTGACTCTGGGAGAGTCCGCTTTCCTGGCGGCCATCCCGCAGTCCCCAGCCTACTACTCACCTTACGACGCGGAAACGTTCGACTCTAAAGCGCTAGCCGGCCGCATGCAATACATCCTTCAGCTAATGGTCAACCAGCATATGATCACGAAGGCCCAGCAGACCGTTGCCTTGGGCGAAAACGTGTTGGCAGAAATCCAACCGCAGCAGACTAAATACGCCGGGATTCAGGCGCCTTACTTCGTCTTGGCGGCCAAGAACCAGCTCGATTCCCAGATTGCCAGTCAGACCTCAAAACTGGGCGGACTGAAAATTATCACGACACTAGACGTGAATCTAGAAGGCCAAGCCGAGAAACTTGTGGCGAGCAACCTGCCGGCCGTGCAGCGCTTAACCGCCGGACTAGCCGACGAGGAAGCCACTGTCACCGAAGATGTTCAGACCGGCCAAATTATGGACCTGGTCGGGGGTGTCAACTTTAGCGACCCGACGTCCGGCCAGATTAACTACGCCGATTCCGTCCTTGTGCCGCCTGGCTCCAGCTTCAAACCCTATGACTACACGACTTTGATTGACAACAATAATAACGTCGGCGCCGGGTCGGTGCTGTATGACACCGAGAGCCCTCTGCCCGGCTATCCGTGTACGAACCACGCCACGCCGAGAAACGGCGGCAATTGTTTGCAAGATTACGATTTCTTACAGCCCGGTCCGATAACCCTGCGCTACGCGCTAGGCGGCTCGCGCAACATTCCAGCTGTCAAATCGATGTTGGAAGCCGTGCCGGGCGATACCAGCGCCGGTCGGACAACTTCTATTAATAAAGTTATCTCAACCGCTTCGGCCTTGATGGATAACACTTATTTGCAGAGTCACAACCTAAAAACCTACAACTGCTACACACCGGGGATTGATATTACTAATGTCACTGCATCCGACGTTACGCAGTGTTACGGCGCATCAGCTATCGGCGACGGCGCTTTCCTGCACCTTGACGACCACGTTAACGGCCTGGCCAGCCTGGCGCGCCTGGGAGCCGCCATTCCTCGAACCTTCATCCTGAGCGTCACCAATTCTGACGGCAAAAAAGTTTATCAATGGAAGCAGCCCAAAGCGACCCAGGCGGTCAAACAGGATTCGGCCTACATCGTGGATAATATGGCCAGTGATCCAAGCGCCAGCTACCTACCCGGCTCCTGTACGGACACTACCTGTACGACGTTGGCCCACGGCGGCTACAAATTCCAACGCTATAACGGCTGGCACATCGCCGTTAAGACTGGCACCACCGACAATGGTTTCGACGGCTTGATGACATCCTGGAATACGAAGTACGCCACGGTCAGTTGGGTCGGCAATCACACCCGCAATGTTGATATCTCTTCCCGTACTGGCATAGCTATGGAATATCTGACGGAGCCGCTAACCCGCGGCATGACCGAGTACGCGCTTAACGGCCTAAGTCCGGTTAATTGGTCACAACCGAGCGATATAAAGTCCGAGCCGGCCTTCGTCGTCCGTAACCACATCCACTATGGCGATGTGGAGCCAAGCCCCAGCACAGACATCTTCCCGGCCTGGTACGTCGGCAAGAGTTCCACCAGCGGTACCAACCAGACCATTGATAAGGTGTCGAATAATGTCGCCACTAGTTGTACGCCGACCTTGGCCCGGCAAACCGTCAACAACGGTAACACGGCCGCCTGGAATATTGATATCTTCAACGGCGGCAGCCCAAATACTGGCGAAACTGGTACCAACAGCGGAGCTAGCCAGACCAACGATACCCTGCACGTCTGTGGCGAAGCTCAGCCGACGATCACATTGACAGTCAATGATTCACTTGCAGCGAGCGCGCCAAATACAACCTGTACGGTCAGCTGCACGTTCGTTGCTACAGCGTCTGCCGGAGCTCATCCGCTGTACGACCCGCAGTATGCTTCAGCTGGCGGCGGCTATATAAACTTCTTGGTCAACAATCAAATCGTCAAGACAATAAACTTTACCGACACTGATAGTACGACACAAACCTATAGCTATACCGTCACATCCTCGGGCTCGATGACAGTCAGTGCTCAAGTTGTCGACAGCGTACTCTACGAAGGAGACTCCAACCCCGTGACAGTTAGCGGCAAGGCTACGCTAACCGGTTTCGCGCCGGGTGGTCACACTATTTCTTTAGCTAGTTTTTATAACACCTCACGCAAAAGTGCCACTCATCACAGCGGTCGTTAGCCGCGGGTAATTCTCAACTCGGGTTTGGATATTCCGGCTTCCAAATAGGTGTTTAGGGCGCCGCGGACATTACTTCCTATTTTAGCTAAACTGCCAAAATTATTGCGAGACAGTCTGGGGCGTCTGGCGGGTGTCGAGAGATTTTTCCAAGCTGGCCAGTTCGCCTGCGATAGCGTTGCGTTCATTAACCAGGCCGTTGTAGTCAGCTATGTCGGACTGCTGATTCTTGATGCCCGAGTCATAGGTCTCGACCTCGCTGTTATAACTATCGACACCAGCATTATACTGATCGATTTGGCCGCTATTGCGCTCGGCATCAAGACGAGCCCTATCAGCGTTGATTTGTGCTAGCTCGGCGCCAAGCGTAGCCTCCTCAGAGTCTATCTGCGTCTTCAGGCCGACCAGCTGAGCGTCGTCAGCATTCAACTGGGCCTCCCTGGTGGTGAACTCACCCTGGTACTGATTCGCGAAGCCTACAATAGCCGCGCGGTTAGTGAAGTAGCGACCGTAATAGGCTTCCAGCGGCGCTGGCAAGTTGCCGATTTCGGTTCCGAAAACGGAGTGCATCTCGTTGACAACGTCGTTAGGCTCGGTTTTTTTATAAGCGTTAATCGTATCAATGATGCGCTGGTCGTGGATGTCGTTGGTATAAAAATCGTTCAACATTCTATCGACATTATTGCGGTCAGCGCTAGAAAGTCGCTCGTACTCGGCGTGAAGCATCTCGTGGGCGGCAGTGACTTGCTGGACGCCGATGAGCCGAGGGTCTGTGACACTATAGATGAAAATACCGCCTTCGCCCGGCCGGTAACAGCCAAGGACGATAGTCTGTTCGTTCTCTGGGCAGTCCTGCCGAAATGTTGTAGTGCTGGAGAGAAGTGCCGGGTGGTTGACATAAAAGAGGTGACGCGCCGCGGCGGTCATAGTATCTTGGCGCGCTAGAGCTGCCACATTGACCGACGGCGTGTAGTCGCGCAGTTTCCACCAATCCTCAATCGCTTGGGTTTTAGCGAAGCCGATGGCGATGACGGCCATCAGCACCACTAAAGTTATGGTGCTGTCAACAAAGCGCCTGGTGGACATGTCCTTTAGTATATCAAGAGCGGCTCTACTCGCCGGCGGCGGCGTAGGTCAATTCTGGCGCGGTTTTGGGAGCTTTGGAGCCGACGCCGACGCTTACGACGTCGCCACGGTGGTAACTTTCATCGAGCAAGCCAGCGGCTATAGCGTCTTCGACCGTCTCTTGCAGGAGGCGGCGCATCGGTCGGGCGCCGTTATGGGCATCATAGCCGCGCTCCAGCAGGAATTCCTTGGCGGATTTATCAACCTGAAGGCCTAGGCCCTTTTTGACCAGGCGCGCCCGCAAATCATCAAGCTGAAGGTCTAGAATCTTAAGTACATCGAGTTTGGTCAACGCCCGGAAGACGATAACTTTGTCTATACGGTTCAGCAGTTCCGGCCGCATCATTTTCTTGAGGTCTTCCGTGACCTTATCGCGATTGGCGGCGTGCAGTTCGTCCTGATTATCCAGATCACCGGCGCCCGACGAGCCGAAGCCGAAACTGGCTTCTTTCTGCAATTTTTCAGCGCCGATGTTGCTGGTCATAATTATGATTGTGTTGGTGAAGTCAATCTTGCGCCCCTTAGCGTCTGACAGATAACCATCCTCCAAAATCTGCAGCAGGATGTTGAAAACGTCCGGGTGAGCCTTTTCGATTTCGTCGAACAGCACAACGCTGTACGGTTGGTGCCGAATCTTATCCGTCAACTGGCCGCCATCATCATAACCGATATAGCCAGCCGGGGCGCCTACCAAACGGGCGACCGTGTGGTGCTCGGCGAACTCACTCATGTCAATTTTGACCAATGCCTCTTCTGAGCCGAAAAATTCACGGGCCAGCACCCGGGCCAGTTCGGTTTTACCGACACCCGTCGGACCCAGGAAGATGAAGGAGCCAATTGGCCGTTTCTCGCTGGAAATACCAGAACGGCTGCGGCGCACGGCTTTAGCCACGGTCGATACGGCTTCCTCTTGGCCGATGACATATTTACTCAAGTTCTTTTCCAGATTAACCAGGTATTTGGCCTCGCTCTTGATAACTTTGGTCACCGGCACACCGGTCATACGGGCCACGGTTTCAGCCACATCGTCACTCGTCAGAATTATCGGCTTACCAGTTTTGTGAAGCTCGCCCAGGCTGTTGATCTTTTCGTTGATAACACTGGCCTTTTGCTTTTCACGCGCCGCCTTCTCGTAATCTTCACTATCGACGGCTTCGTCAATTCGGATATTGATGAGTTTCAATTCTTTCTGCAGTTGGCGCAGCTGGGGCGGAGTCTTGCCCTTATTAACGCGCAGGTAGGCGGCGGTTTCATCTAGCAGGTCTATGGCTTTATCGGGCATATACCGGTCACGAACGTAACGACGGGCGAATTGGACGGTATCGGCCAGAACATCGTCATGCACTTTGACATTATGAAACTGCTCGTAGTGAGACCGCAGGCCTTTGAGAATAGCCAGCGTCTCGGCTGGCGTGGTTTCGGGTACCTGGATTGGCTGGAAGCGGCGCTCCAAAGCGGCGTCTTTCTCAACGTGGCGGGTGTATTCATCAGTCGTCGTGGCACCAATCATCTGGACTTTGCCTCGAGCCAGGCTAGGCTTCAATATATTACCGGCGTCCATCGAGCCTTCAGCCGCGCCTGCACCAACAATCAGGTGTAGCTCGTCTATAAAGACAATGGTGTTCTTATCTTCCTCAAGCTCGGCGATGACTTTTTTAAGCCGCTCCTCAAACTCACCGCGGTACTTGGTGCCGGCAATCATCCCGGCGAGGTCCAGTGTGACGATGCGCTTGTCGAGCAGGCTGTCAGGCACTTCCTCATTGATAATGCGCTGGGCAATGCCTTCGACAATGGCCGTCTTTCCAACGCCAGGCTCACCGATAAGCACGGGGTTGTTCTTGGTGCGACGGTTCAAAATAGTAATAACGCGTCGAATTTGGTTCTCGCGGCCAACGACTGGGTCGAGCTTGTCTTCTTTAGCCAGCTTGGTCAGATCAGTGCCGAAGTTTTCCAGGGCGGATTTCTTGCCGTTTTTGGCGCGGCGGCCAGTGCCGGCCGTGGTTTGGTCGCCTTCGTATTGTTGGCGGTTCAAAAAGCCCTCGACTTCACCACTTAAGCGATCGACGTCAACGTTCATATCGCGTAGCAATGATGTCGCTCTGGCATTTTTTTGACTCAAAATGCTGAATAAAATGTGCTCGGTGCCGCAGTAGTCCTGGTTGAATTCTTGAGCAATCTCCCAGGCCATTTTAAGCGTTAATTTGGCTGTTTCCGACAGGCCCTTACCGCCCATATTTATAACCAAGGTCTTGGGCGTCAGGTTAAGCGCCAAGCGGGCCCTATCGAGAGTAATCCCGGCTCCCTCCAGGATTTTAGAGGCCATCGAGCCTTCCTGGGCTAAAACACCCAATAGCAGATGCTCCGTGCCGATGTAAGCACTGCCTGAAGCTCTGGCTATAGCGTCGGCATGCTTCAGCGAATGCAGCGCGTTGTTGGTCAAGTGTGATAAAAATTCCTGGAAATCTGGCGAGTTTGGTATCATAGTCCCCTTCTTTTAACCCCTATGATGACAATTGTATTATCGATTGCTTAAGGCCGGCTGTAAGGTCCTTTACGGCGATGCCAACCATGAATCCATGATACCACAAATTAGCACTCTCAAGTCAAGAGTGCTAATCGTAAAGTCCAGCGTTTTATTCGCCGTGTTCTTCGATGGCTTCGAGTAGAGAGCTCTCCAGCTCAGACTTCTTTTTCAGCTTTTGGACTACCGGTTTTGACTCGACAGGTTCGCTCTTAGTCTCTTTGGCCTTGCTGGCGGCGCCATCGGCTTCGACATCAAGCTCATAACCGGTCAATTTGCCTGCCAAACGGACGTTTTGCCCAGCCTTGCCGATAGCTATCGATAGCTGGTCCTCGGCGACGACGACCTTAGCCTTGCCGTTCTTGCCAAGCTCAACACGAACAACATTAGCCGGTTTCATGGCGTTGGCTACGAAAGTTGCTAAGTCTTGATCCCAGACGACGATGTCAATCATTTCCTGGTTGCCGATTTCGTCGCGCACGGCGTTGATGCGGGTACCATGGCCGCCGACAAAGGTACCGACAGGGTCCACGCCCGGTACGTTACTGGCGACCGCGATTTTAGAGCGGACACCAGCCTCGCGCGAGATAGCCTTTATCTCAACAGCGCCGTTCTCCATCTCTGGAACTTCGCCGCGAAACAGCTGTTCGATGAACTGGCTGGCACCACGGCTGACAATCAGCTGCGGGCCGCGGATATTCTTTTCTACATCCTTGAGATAGAACTTTATGCGTTGGCCTGGGTAATAACGCTCGCCCTGGATTTGTTCGCTAACGGGCATGATGCCTTGAGCCCGACCAAGCTCAACCCGTACCAAGCGGCCCTCGACGCGGCTGACCACACCGTTAACCAGCGTGCCGACCTTGTCCTCGTATTCAGCTAAAACAATTTCGCGTTCGGCCTCACGCAAACGCTGCATAATTACCTGCTTGGCGGTTTGGGCGGCTACTCGTCCGAAGTCCTCGATTTTCTGGGTCATCTCTACTGTCTCGCCAATTTTGGCGTTCTTACGTATGGCTTGGCCCTCGGCCAGATTGATCTCTATCTGAGGGTCTTCAACCTTCTCGACGACTTCCTTGGTCACATAGACCGTCACATCGCCGGTGTTCAAGTTCATGGTCACGCGAACTTCTTGCTCACGGTTACCAAAATCCCGGCGCCAAGCCGCCGCTAAAGCCTGCTGGACTATATCAGTCACCTGCTCTTCGGGCAGGTTCTTCTCCTCGGCTATCAGTTTGATAGCTTGGCCTAATTGTTTGAAATCCATCTCCATTTTTATCTCCTAATTTAGTGTTGGCATGAAAAAATCCGACCTTTCTCGGCCGGACATCTGTGTTCATTATAGCAAATCGACGCCGAAAGACAAGCCAGCCCGTGTAGAATGAGGATGAAGATGAAGCGAGAAAACTTATTGTCTAAATTCCGGCCGGTTTTATATGAGCTGGAGATTGGCCCAAGCGCCGGCAAAAGTAACCGGAAGGTCGTCATGAAGTTAATCGGAAAGAAAATCGACCGGCCATCACGGCGGATAACCCTGCACCAGAAAGGCCTGAAGATTAACCGGGCCGAGGCTGTCAGAACTTCAAAGCGGGGCGACCAGGCGCACCAGATTACACGGATCAACCACCTGCCTAGTTTCGAAGAGGTCCGTCTGCACAGCGATGAGCTTATGTTCCCGGGCGACTATCAGCTCGAACTGGAGTACAGCCTGCCGGAAGAGTCGGCCAAGGAGCTAGCTAGCGGCCAGCCGCCAAGCCGAGCGCTGACGCCGTCTATAGACGAACCCGAAGCCTGGTCAGCGGCCAAGATAGTTCTTAAATCGTGAACTGGCCGTTTTTATAAATCACTTTTTTTCGGCCATTTGCTAACAGTGCCGTAACCGTTCGGTCGGTAGTTGAAACGAAATCAACGTGAATATTGGACTCGTTAAAGCCGAGTCTGCGCTGCTGAACCTTAGACAGCTTCGAAGCGCCGCCAACGTAAGTCTCAAGATAGGCGCGGCCCACAGCGATATGGGTATTGCCGAACGGCCCGCCCATATTTTCATCAAACAATGTTTCAGCCATGAACTTGGTGATACGCGACAGCCGTTTGTCTGTAAGAGAGAACTCGCCGATTTGCCTGGCGCCCTCATCAGCACTAAGCATGGCCTCCAGCATTTTCTGATGTGCTGAGGCTGTAGCTTTGACCACCCGGCCCTTCTCGAAAGACAGTTCGATATTTTCGATACGCGGGCCGTAAAAGAGATTTGGCTGGTTGAACCGAATCCAGCCTTCAGTTCCGCGCCAATCCGGCGAAGTAAAGACTTCATAGCTCGGGACATTGCGCCCGCCGCCAGCTACCCAGCGGCGGTTTTGTCCGATCTTGACCCATAAATCAACATCCTTGCCCTCGACGTGAACTTTATCAATCTTGAGAGCGGATAATTTTTTGGCAACGCGCCCGGTTTCCTTAGTTATCTTGCGCCACTCTTCAATCGGGTTCGCCTTATCCAGGTAGCAACCTCTAATAATCTCTCCCCAGTAGGCCTCCAGGCTTAGCCCGGCTTCCTTAGCCAACGACTGCGTGCCGTAAAGGCCGACCGTCCAGGTGAGCTTACCCCGGTTCTCTTTCTTGTCCATCATGGCCACCACCGGCTTCATCGACTTCTGAACTTCGATGATTTTGGTCTTGTCAATCGCATCCAGCTCATGAACGTCATACTCAGAAATAACAGCGAGGCGGTGGTCAATTTGAGCAGTCAAGCCTTTAAAATAATGGCCTGGGAGAGTCTTGAGCTGTTCGGGCGTGGCGTGCTCATAAAAATATTTGCTGAAGCCATCCATATCGTCAGCCAGTCCGCCAATCATGTGCCCGCCGGCCTCAAAAATCGCCTTGCGGATAGCTCGATATAGCGGCAAAGCTGACAGCGGCGTATTAGCGTAGACGTAATCACCTTTTTTGATGCCTTTTTCACCGCCCAGCGCGAAATTAACTAATAGATCAGCGTATTTTTCGAGAATTCTTTGCGAAGGTTGATAGGCCATTTAACTGATTATATCGAAGTTGATGGTTAATCAAAGCTCGAGCAGTTTGATGTGTTCGCAATCATCGCCCGAAACGTCCGCCGCCATCAGCCGCTGGTCACCCGTAAATTCATTTTCCTGCGCCCAGATCTCGGACGCGAACCGCATCTGGGCCTCTTTGCGCTTGGTTATGTAGTCAAAACCCTCGCCTTGACTGGCGGTGGCCCGATATTTCACCTCAACAAAATAGACTATCCTGTCTTTGGCCGCGACTAAATCTATTTCGCAGTGTGGACGGCGCCAATTTCGGGTTAGGATCTCGAAGCCGTGTTGATCCAGCAGCTCAGCCACGGCTGCTTCCGCCTGTCGGCCCTGCAACGTGGTTTTCATAGTAGCTTCACTTGCCGCAGAGGCGCGAAGCTTAACCGGTGGATTGATTTAATTGGCCCCAATTCCTCCAGCGCCTGGAAGTGGTCGGCCGTAGCGTAACCGACGTGCTGGTCGAAATGATATTCCGGATACTTTTCAGCTACGCCAAGCATAAAACGATCGCGCGTGACTTTAGCGTAAATAGAGGCGGCCGACACCAGCGGCATGAATTCGTCGGCATCGACCTGGCAACGGCTATTGTTATAAGTGGCAGGTATATAGTTAACGATGCCGTCAATAATTATTTCCTCGTCAGACTTCGGTTTGATGCGTTCGAGAGCCCGCCGCACGCCCAACTTTAGTCCGTGACCTAAGCCCAGCTTGTCGATTTCCGATGGCGACACCCAGCCCTCACCGAATTCGAACGACTCAACCAGAATCGGATAAATTTTCTCCCTCTGGCGTCGTGACAGTAACTTAGAGTCTTTGAGTCCGCGAGGTGTCTCGGCTTTGGCCCGAGCGGCTACCACTAGCAACGGTCCGGCTAGACAGCCCCTACCAACTTCATCAACCCCAACCATAGCTACATTATAGCTGGCGGGGCGCTTGGATTATTCTTTGTTTTGGTCGGCCGCAGGAGCACCAGTGTCAGCTTTTTCAGCTGGTTTAATTTCGGACTCATCGGTCTCTGATGCGCCGGCCTCCTTGGCAGCTTCTTTTTCGGCTTTGGCGGCTTCAGCTTCAGCCGGGTCATAGCTTTCAACTTGTTCTTCGTGAATCTTAGCCTCTTCAGCCTCGGCAGCCTCGTCACGAATGGCGTTAGTGGCTTCTTTATCAAACTCGACATTCGTTAAGCGGG
>Ga0265338_10002184_pt1 | contig 30002 bp, 21 predicted proteins | sample 42126metaG_FD_193579 | JGI IMG/M metagenome (GOLD analysis project Ga0265338, IMG submission 193579) | Rhizosphere microbial communities from Carex aquatilis grown in University of Washington, Seatle, WA, United States - 4-21-26 metaG | ecosystem: Host-associated > Plants > Roots > Rhizosphere...
CCAACCCGCGGATATCAGTGTGATCCACCGTCGAGACTTACTGCTACGCCGCCCTCAGGAAATTCATGTGCTTATGGAAGGAAAACGAAAACCGATCCCGATTGACACGGAAAGTCATATCAGTCCAACGGCCCACGGGAGACAAGTCCTTTTCCGAGAGCGGTCGTTGGGATACTCCGCGTTTTAGCCTACGCGCTGCGGTTCGATACATGCGGTTGTTGGTACGCAGCCCACGTGTTTTAATGGGGCCTTTACATTTTGCGCCTGCCCGCTGTCATGCCATTGTTTGAGCCCGTCACGCTGACTACCTCCCGCCTCATTCTGCGACCGCTTCTTCCTGAAGACGTGCATGCACTGTTCGCTATCTGGTCGGACGCGGACGCGATGCGCTATTTTTCGTTTCCGGCGATGACTTGCCTGGATCAGGCAACGGATCGCGTCGCACGTAAATTGAAGACGTCCGCTGACGGCCAAGACTTCATCTGTGCGGTCGAGTTGCAGACAACCGGCGAAGTGCTCGGCGACTGCGCTCTCTTTCATGCGGACGAGCAATGCCGACGCGCGGAGATAGGCTTTAGTCTGCAACGCAAGCATTGGGGAAACGGATATATGAGTGAGGCGGCGACTGCGCTGATCGAGCACGCGTTTGGTGCGCTGAATCTCCGCCGGATTGAGGCAGATATCGACCCGCGAAATGTAGCCTCGGGGCGTCTTCTTGAGCGGCTCGGGTTTGTCCGTGAAGGGCTACTGCGTGATCGCTGGATAGTTGGCGATGAGGTGTCGGATAGCGCGCTGTATGGGCTGCTTGACTGTGATCGTCGGGCCTACGCGGCCACTGAACGCGGCTAGCCAGGTGAACGTGCCCCAGCGGCGTGAGGGACTGGAATTCTCTTAAATTGTCGCGAATTTACGTGGCGGCGTCGACTGACCGGAATTGGCCGGTCTGAGCCCGATGACGGCTGGCTCAGACCGACCCGATTCGGTCAACCGACGCACGCCAAAGCGGTCGCTCATGTGTCGCGCGCGCAATCTAGCGGTTCTGGCCTGTATGGTTTGTTTGCATGCGTAGCCGTTCTAGCCAGCTTTTGATTGCGGCGCCCGAACAGCCGCCGCTTCGCCATCCGATATATCCGTCCGGTCTGACAATCCATGCTGCGCCGCCTTTCGCCCGATACGTGGTAGCGAACTCGCCAGTTGCGTCCGTCACCGTAGTCATCAACTCAGAACCAGACACTTTGCAGCCCGGTGCCGTAACAAGTACAGCTGATGCAGCGTTGGGTAATGCCGTCGACAGAGCACGACAACCGTCGACGAAAGCGTCGTATTGCTCAGGCTTGTCGACATAGCCTACGAGCGTATGTTTGCCCCGACACACGAACTCATGCAGTCGCCTTGGATGGCCAATAAAACGTTGCATCAGGGCACGCGCATCGGGCAGTCGGTCGCCCGGCGCGGGAGAGGCTGGATCGGCGTCAGGATAAAGGTCGGTGACGACCGGGCTCCCACGATAGGAAATCAGCAGCTGGGTTTCGTGCATCGCCGGATTCGCTGCCTGCCGCGCGAGCACTGCATTGAGCGCCGCACTCGTCGACTTGACGACATCGACGCCAACCGGATGTCGTTCTGCCGTATAACTGTCGAGCAATGCAGGATCCGCCAGGCCCTTCACGACATGTGCCAATTTCCACGCGAGATTGTGCGCGTCCTGCAAGCCCGTGTTCATGCCCTGGCCGCCCACGGGAGGATGAATGTGCGCGGCGTCGCCGGCAATGAACACCCGGCCGCGCCCATACGCAGACGCAATACGATGGCTCACCCGATAAACCGATGACCATCGCATCGACGATAGCTGCGTGCTTTCTGGCAAAGGCGGCAACAGCAGGCTGTACATCGTTTCCGGATCCGGTGTTCCAGTGCTTGCGAGCGAGGAGGCACGTTCATCGGGCACGACCATCGAGAGCCGGTAGCGCTTCGCAGAACCGCGAACGGGCACAGCTACGACACTCGCTTTTGCCCGCGCCGGATCAGTCCATTCAAACCGGTACAGGGGCCCGCGCGGATACGACCAGTCCACGTCCACATCGGCGAGTGCAAATGTCTGCGGAAATTGCTCGCCTTCGAAGCTTAAGCCCAACCCCGACCGTACCTTGCTGTGCGCGCCGTCGCATCCGACCAGCCATTTGCAACGCACGATGAGCGCTTCTCCCTGCGGCCCCGTCAGACGCGCCTCGACAGCCTCGCCGTTGTCGGTGAAGCTGTCCAGCGTACAGCCGTAATTCACTCGACCGCCATACTCTGCGAACGCTGCTTCGAGCAGCCGCTCCGTCTCGTACTGCGCGAGTGAAAGCGAGCCGTAGGGCAAACCCTCATCCGGTACTTGCATCGAACGCGCGGGCACCATCGCCCCGTCGACCCACGTTTCAACACCGGTGAGCCATGTACCGGCCTCGATTGCACGATCAACGATTCCGAGGTCGCCGAAAATCTCGAGCGTGCGAGCCGTTATGCCGAGTGCTTTACAGAAAAATCCTCTGTTCGGCATTCGGTCGATCACCTTTACAGCGACTCCGTCGCGCTGCAGTTCGGTACCAAGCAGCAGGCCCACCGGGCCGGCGCCAATGACAAGCACGTCCACGTCTTCCATAGCTTGCTCCTTACAGGGCATTGCGCTGCCGGCGAGACGGACGCGCATGGATAGAGATCTGCGAGTTTGCTCAATAGCATACTAGTGCTTGACGCCGGGTAATTCTATTCGCTGCGAACACTCAATACTGACGGGGCGCATCGGCTAGCCTGGGAGATAGCGCTGCGGATTGTCGACGATTCGCGCCGTGAGGTCGAATGTCCCTTGAGGGCCGCACTCGGTCCCACAAAGAATTTCCGTGTGCGACCCGCATCGACCCTTCACTTTCTCGAAAGGCTGCCACTCAACGTGGTGCTTACTCCAGATCTATGATCCGGTCGTTCCGCTGCCTGCAATTCACGAACAGTCACGTTCGCAGCGTCCAAGGAAGCTGATGCCCCTGTCCATTACGCTTCAATCGATGTCAATCGAAGAGCGCTTCGGTCCATCGCTGATTCCTACCGGCCCAGCATGACGCGAGCCCGTGACAAAGCCGTGGCGGAAGGCAGCAGGAGTCGAACCTACCTGGGAGCGGCTGACGCCCCCAACTGGGTTTGAAGCCCAGCCGTACCACCGGATACGAATGCCTTCCTCTGATCCGCGCCGGCGATCGTGCACTGGACACGATGGTTTTTGCGACCGGCCATTTATTGCTTTTCTACCGCCAGAACCCGTGTTCTCGGCTCTGGTGGTCGGTTCGCAGCCAGTGCAAATCGCGGTAGAAACGAGTATAGGCGACCCTATCAAAGAACTCCAAGATCTGGATCGCCCGCTTGCGGCCCAATCCAGTGGCGTCACGAAACGCGGTCGCACTAACGCCGCTATCCCGCTGCGCCGCCAATTGCGCAATGATCTCGGCCAACCTGCCCACCGCGTCCGGACTATAAAACAAGTCGCGCACCACCTGAAACAGCTCACCCTGGCGCGCAAGCTTGCGCAAGGTCTCGCGCACCGCACCCTCGCCCGCACCATTCACGCTCGATAGATCCCGCACCCACGGCGGATCGAAACCACCCGCTACTAGCTGCGGCAGCAGCGCATCGGCAAGCCCGCGCTCGGCTTGGCTCAGGGTGGGCAGATGCTCGGGTAAATGCAGCCACGGACCGCCGCGCTGCACGGCGCCCTGCGCGAGCAGCGCATCGAGCCGCGCACGCCAGATCGGCTCGGGCAGCAGCGGTGCAACAATACGGTGCAGTCTGGCGCCCGCAGGCCCCAACTCGTCGGGCGAGCGCGCATGAAACTCGCGCAGCGCTTCGACGATCTCGGCCCCGAGCGCCTCCCAATGTGCGGGGAGAAATAACCGGGCATCGGCGGCGTCGACCAGCGTTTGAGTATCGGCAGGCAGATTCAGCGCTTGCGCCGGCAAGCCGCTCAGATGCATCGCCAAGTCACGCGATAGTCCATGGGGTGCCGCCTGCAGCAGCGCCGTGAGACAGCCGTGCTCGAGCAGCGCTGCGAGTGCATCGAGCCAACGCTTTCTAGCCGCCGTGCGGCGCCCGCGGGCCGGTCCAAACGGATCGAGCACACGTCCGCCTCCCACGGTGCGTGTGGCTTGCGGGTTGCGCGCGATAAAGCGATCGCCGGGCTGGCAGCAAAGCGGCGTTTCGAACACCAATTGCACGCGCGCGGTTTGCCCCGGCACCAGCACATCGCCGTCGATCAGGACGACACGAGCCAGATGATGCGCGGCACCCACGTGCACATGCAATTGTGCCCAGTGAGCCAGCGGCGCACCGGCATCGTCCAGCAACGTGAAGTCGGTATCGATGCGCGTCGAAGTGGCCGAAGCCCGCTGATCGACGATCCAGTCGCCCCGAGCGATCTGCTCGCGCTCGATCCCGCTAAGGTTGAGCGCGCAGCGCTGGCCGGCTTGGCCGCTTTGCGCGGCGCGGTTCTGTGCATGGATGCTGCGCACCCTGACCGGTAATCCGGCGGGCGCGAGCACCAGCATATCGCCCTGCTCGACGCGCCCGGCCAACACCGTGCCGGTAACCACCGTGCCGTGCCCGGCCAGCGTGAAGACGCGATCGACCGCGAGGCGGAACAACCCGTCGTCGCGCCGCTGCTGTGCGTGGCCCGCGGCGTCGTGCAAATACGCGCGCAATGCGGCCACACCGGGGTCCTGTGGTGCGCTCGCGTTCAGCGCGAAGCGTGGCGCAGCAGCCAATGCGCCGCCCGCGAGGAGCGCGTCGAGCTGCGCATGTACCTCTGCGAGCCGCGCCGCATCGACGCGATCGGCCTTGGTCAGCGCGAGCGCGCCCCTGCCAACGCCGAGCAGACCCAAGATAGCCAGGTGTTCGACGGTTTGCGGCATCACACCGTCGTCGGCAGCAACCACCAGCAGCGCGAAATCGATACCGCTGGCGCCGGCCGCCATCGTATGGATGAAACGCTCATGCCCCGGCATATCGATGATGCCGAGCACCTCGCCGCTGGCAAGCGGCGTGTAGGCATAACCGAGCTCGATTGAAATGCCGCGCGCCTTTTCTTCCTTCAGGCGGTCGGTATCGACGCCGGTCAGCGCGCGCACGAGCGTGGTCTTGCCGTGGTCGATATGACCGGCCGTACCGATAATCATTGCGACAGCTGCGCCAGCTGCGCCGCGAATTCGGCTTCCTCGCCAGCCTCAAGGCAGCGCAGGTCAAGCTGCAGCGCGTTATCCGCGACGCGGCCGATAACCGGGCGCGGCAGTTCGCGCAGCATGCCTTCGAGTCTCGACAGCATGCGCCCGCCCGATTTACCATCGGCGCGCCGCACCACCAGGCCGGCGCTGGGTAGTTGATCGATCGGCAACGCCCCGCTGCCGATCTGGCTGAACATAGGCGCGCGCTCCACCACATAGTCGCTACCCAACACATGCTGCAGCGGTGCTTGCAGACGCGCGGCCGCAGCCTGCATCTCGATAATTGGACGCGTTAGCAACCGCAGCGTGGTGAGCCGTTCGCGCAGTAGTTCGGGTGCGCGATATAACTGCAGCACCGGTTCAAGTGCTGCCAGCGTCAGTTTGCCCACACGCAGTGCACGTTTGAGCGGGTGTTTCTTGATCTTGGCAATCAAGTCGGCGCGCCCGACGATCAGGCCGGCCTGCGGGCCGCCCAGCAGCTTGTCGCCGCTGAAGGTGACGAGGTCGGCACCGGCCGCGACGGTATCGCGCACGGTGGCTTCGCGCGGCAGCCCGTAGGTGCCCAGGTCCACCAGCGTGCCGCTACCCAGATCGACCGCCAGCGGCACGCCGTGTTCGCGCGCGAGCGGCGCGAGTTGCTCGATCTCGACACTGTGGGTAAAGCCCTGGATCGCGTAGTTACTAGTGTGCACCTTCATCAGCAGTGCGGTGCGCGCGCCGAGCGCGTCTTCGTAGTCGCGCAGATGGGTGCGATTGGTGGTGCCGACCTCGCGCAGCTTCGCGCCCGCGCGCGACATGATGTCGGGGATCCGGAACGCACCGCCGATCTCGACCAGTTCACCGCGCGATACGATCACCTCGCGGCGCGGCGCGAGCGCAGCAAGCATCAGCAGCACCGCCGCAGCGTTGTTGTTGACCACCGTCGCAGCCTGTGCCCCGGTCAGCTCGCACAGCACCTCGCCCACCAAGTCGTCACGGTCGCCACGCGCACCGCTGCCGAGGTCGAATTCGAGGTTGACCGGGCGGGTCAGCACATCGACTACCGCTCGCACCGCCTGCTCGGGCAACAGCGCGCGACCGAGGTTGGTGTGCAGTACCGTGCCGGTCAGGTTGAACACACAGCGCAACCGCGGCCGGGCGCGCTCCTGCAGGACGCTGCAGGCGCGCTCGGCCAAGGTTGGATCGTCGGGCACGCTTGACTGTGCGCCCGAGCGCAGTGCGCCGCGCAACGCCTCGAGCACGGCACGCACCGCCGCGAGCGTCTGCGTGCGCCCGTAGACTTCGCTCAATTGCCGGCAAGCCGGCCCGGACATGAGCCGCTCGACCGACGGCACGAGCGCCAGCGTCGGCGCCGGCATCGGTGTTGGGGTTATCACAACATCGCCGAGGTGCGTGCCGAGCTTGCTCATGTGTCATCTTCCTGCCCGGATGCGGGCCACAAGAACGGATGCGGCGCGACCCGACGATAGCCGGCTTCGTTCATCAGCAGATCGAGTGTCAGGCTCGCGAGGTCGTCCGCGTAAGGCTCCACATCGAACGCCTTGTCCTGGTAGAAAATCTTGCGATACGTATGACAGTTTTCGCACGATTCGGCCTTGGCCCAGTCGGGCTGACCGTCGATCGCGTGGTAGGCGATGCCCTGGGTCGAATCGCAGTGCGTGCACTTCACGCGTACCACGTGCGATTCGGTTCCGCACAGTGCGCACGTGACGAATCGGTAGCCCTGGTAAATGCCGCCGACGCGCACCACGCTGGCGACCGGGTGGGTACCGCAGACGGGGCACAGGCCGACAGTGTCGAGGTAGGGCACCTGCGCTTGCGTCAAGCGGCTAGCCAGATCGGTCCACACGACTTGCAGCGCGGCCATGATGAACGGCGCGCACGCATTGTCGAGCACTTCGCCGCCGGGCATGAGCAGTGCGTCAGCCTCGCGTTCGAGCGCGCTTTGATCGAGCGCTCGCAGTCGCGCGAACGCGGCGGCGAGCGGCGGCGGGATCTCGCCGCTTGCTTCGAGATGCGACAGCAGCTGTGCCAGCACATCGCGCCAGGCTGGGTCGCGCTGCGTTGTGCATGCCGGCAGGATCGGCATCGAGTGCCGCTGGGCGCGCGCGACCGACTGCCCATCGACCGCACGCGCGGTGAAACCGGCGAGCGTGTCATGTTGGGCCTGCGCCAGGTTGGCCATCAGCAGCAGATAGTCGCCGATTGGATGGGTGTGCGTCGCCAGCGTGCGCCAGCGGTGCGCGCGCGCGGCGAACAGATCGGCGCGCTGCGGCAGCCGTATTCGCGGAATCGCCGAGTGGTCGATTGTTTGTATTTCGTCGGGTTCGAGAATACGTTGCAAATCAGCCCCCACTCGACAAACCGGCCACGATCCGATCGGATCGCGGCCCGCGCTGCGTTCAATCGCGTGGTCGCGCCGTCGGCCGCGGACGGGGTTAAGGAATCAAGCCCCGACCCCACAGCGGTACTAATTGCGCGGCGACGATTTGACGACCGATCGGAACCAGCGCCGATGATGCTTGCGCGCCCAGCCGAGCGTCACGGTCCCGCGTACCATCGCGCCTATCGAACCCTTGACCCAGATCCCCGCGTAGATGTGGACAATGACGCTCGCGATCAGCACAAAGGCCGCCGCCGCGTGGACCACGGCCGAAAAGCGGATCACGCCAATCGGGAAATACGCCGAAAAATAGCGCCGCCAGATCACGATGCCGCTGGCAAGCAACAGCAGCAGGCAGACGATCAATACAAAGAATAGCAGCTTCTGGCCGGCGTTATACCGGCCGACTTCCGGCAAATTGTCTTCGCGGTTGTTCAACACATCGCCGATCTGCCTGAGCCATTGGACGTCATCGCGGTCGAGCACGTTGTGACGCCAGAAACGCAGCGCGAGCAGCGCGAACGACACGAACATCACCAGCCCGATAAACGGATGAAGAATGCGCATCCACTGGCCGCCGCCGAACAACGCGGACAGCCAGAACATCGCCGGATGGAACATCGCGAGCCCCGACAACGCGAGCAGAACGAAGCTGATCGCGGTGATCCAGTGGTTGCTGCGTTCGTTGGCGGTATAGCGCTCGATAAGTTCGCGGTCTTCAGTATCGAGCCTGGTGTCGTCCTTATACATCATCGTGCTCCCGTTCGCGCTTCGCCTCGTCTGCAGCGGCCTGCTCGTCTGCCTCATCGACCTCGTTCGGGCCAATCCGGGTGTAGTGGAAAAAGCCCGTCAGCGCGGTCAACGCCAGCGCGGCCAGTGCGAGCGGCTTTGCCACGCCCTTCCAGATCCGCACCATCGGGCTGATCCGCGGATCGGCCGGCAAGCCGTGATACAGCGAGGGCTGGTCGGCATGATGCAGCACGTACATCACGTGCGTGCCGCCGACCCCTTGAGGATCGTACAAGCCAGCATGCTCGAAGCCGCGCTCCTTGAGGTCGACAATCCGGTCCTCCGCCTGCTGCGTCATGTCCTCCTTGGTGCCGAACATGATCGCGCCAGTCGGGCAACTCTTCACGCAGGCCGGCTCCTGGCCGACCGCGACGCGATCGGAACAGAGCGTACATTTGTACACGCGGTTGTCCTGCTTCGAAATGCGCGGCACGTCGAACGGGCAACCGCTTATGCAGTAGCCGCAACCGATGCAGTTCTCCTCGTGAAAGTCGACGATGCCGTTCGTGTACTGGACAATTGCGCCCGGTGAAGGGCACGCCTTCAGGCAGCCCGGGTCTTCGCAATGCATGCAGCCGTCCTTGCGGATCAACCATTCGAGGTCCCCTTTTGGGTTCTCGTACTCCGAAAAGCGCATCACAGTCCACGAATGCGCGCTCAGGTCGCGCGGGTTATCGTAGATCCCGGTAGTGATGCCGATCTCATCGCGCAGGTCGTTCCACTCCATACAGGCTGTCTGGCACGCCTTGCAGCCGATGCACTTGGAGACGTCGATCAGCTTGGCGACTGTGCCGGTCACCGGCTCGCGCACAACGGGGGGCTGCACCGTGGTGGCCGACATGCGCTTGATATCCAGCGATTGCAGGGCCATGTCCTCTCCTTATGCCTTCTCGACCTTGACCAGGAACGACTTGAATTCCGGGGTCTGGGTATTGCCATCGCCTACGGATGGCGTGAGAGTATTGGTCAAATAGCCGGGCTTGGTCAGACCTTTGAACCCCCAATGCAGCGGCATGCCGACGGTCTGCACCTTTTTGCCATCCACCATCAGCGGCTTGATGCGTTTGGTCACCACCGCGACCGCGACGATAAAGCCCCGTTGGGACGAGACCTTGATCATGTCTCCCGCCACCACGCCCACCTCGTTCGCCAAGTCCTCGCCGATTTCGACGAATTGCTGCGGTTGGATGATCGCATTCAGGCGCGCATGCTTGGTCCAGAAGTGGAAGTGCTCGGTAAGCCGATAGGTGGTCGCGGTATGCGGGAACTGCGCAGCTTTGCCGAAATTCGCGCGATCGTCGGGGAATACGCGCGCCGCCGGATTGTTGATGGCCTCCGGATGGTCCAAGTGCAGCGGGTTGTAGCCCAACGGGGTCTCGAACGGCTCGTAGTGCTCGGGGAACGGTCCTTCTTCCATGCGGCTGCGGGCGAAGAAGCGTGCCACGCCTTCCGGGTTCATGATGAAGGGTCCCATACCCAGATCAGGTGCCTCGTCGGCCTTGTAGTCGGCAACGTCCGCGCCGCTCCAGGTGGAGCCGTTCCAGCCGATCAGCTTGCGGGTGGGGTCGAACGGCTTGCCGTTGACGTCGCAGGATGCCCGGTTGTACAGAACCCGGCGGTTCGCGGGCCACGCCCAGGCCCAGCCTAGTGTCTGGCCGATGCCGGTCGGATCGCTGTTGTCGCGGCGCGCCATCTGGTTACCCTCCTCGGTCCAGGCGCCGCAGAAGATCCAGCAGCCGCATGCGGTGCTCCCGTCGTCGCGCAACAGCGCGAAGCCGGGCAACTGCGCCCCGGCTTTCGCGAGCACCTTGGCCGGGTCTTTTGGATCGGTCAAAGCCGTCAGCGCACTGCCGCTGTATTCGCGCGCCAGTTCGTCGGGGCGTGGGCTTAAAGGATCGGCATACGGCCAGCTCAGGTTGACGATAGGCGCCGGGAACGCACCGCCGTGCTCGGTGTACATCGTGCGCATGCGCGTGTAGATGCCCGCCATGATATCGAGGTCGCTGCGCGCCTCGCCCGGCGGCTCCGCCCCCTTCCAATGCCATTGCAGAACGCGCGACGAACTGACAATCGAGCCGTCCTCCTCCGCAAAGCAGGAGGTCGGCAGGCGGAATACCTCCGTCTGGATCTTGGACGAATCCACGTCGTTGTGCGCGCCGTAGTTCTTCCAGAATTCGGAAGTCTCGGTTGCCAACGGGTCCATGATCACCAGCCATTTCAGCTTGCCGAGACCATCGATAACCTTGGCCTTGTCCGGTGCCGACGCCAGCACGTTGAAGCCCTGGCAGATATACCCGTTGAGCTTGCCCTGCACCATCAACTCGATCGCCTGCAGCAAGTCGTAGGACTTGTCGAGCTTGGGCAGGTAATCGTAGCCCCAGTTGTTTTCCTGGGTTGCCGCGGCGCCCCACCACGACTTCATGAAGCTGACGAAGAACGCGCGGTAGTTTTGGTAGTAACTGAGCTGGTTCGGTCGCAACGGCTTGAGCGCGCGCGCCGCGATGTAACGTTCGTAGTCCTGCTCGCTTTCCATCGGCAGCGTCATGTAACCGGGCAGCGAGTCGGTCAACAGCCCCAGGTCCGTCAGGCCCTGGATGTTGGAGTGACCGCGCAGCGCGTTCATGCCGCCGCCGGCGATGCCGATATTGCCCAGCAGCAGTTGCACCATCGCGCCGGTGCGGATCATTTGCGAGCCTATCGAGTGCTGGGTCCAGCCCAGCGCGTACATTACCGTGCCGGCTCTGTCCGGCGTAGCCGTGCTGGCCATCATCTCGCACACGTGCACGAATTTGTCCTTCGGCGTGCCGCAGATCTTCTCGACCATCTCCGGCGTGTAGCGCGAGTAATGCGCCTTCATCAACTGATACACGCAGCGTGGATGAGCCAGTGTCGCATCGGTCTTCACGTAACCGTCGCCGCCGTACTCGTAGTCCCAGCTGGCCTTGTCGTAGCTATGCTGCTCGGCGCTGTAGCCCGAGAACAGACCGTTCTCGAACGTGAAATCCTCGCGCACGATAAAGCTGAAATCGGTGTAATTGCGTACGTACTCGTGCTGCACCTTGTCGTGCGTGAGCAGGTAATTGATCATCCCGCCAAGAAACGCGATATCGGTGCCGGTGCGAATCGGCGCGTAGTAATCGGCGACCGACGCGGTGCGCGTAAAGCGCGGGTCGACCACGATCAGGCGCGCTTTGCGATGCGCCTTCGCTTCTACGACCCACTTGAAGCCGCACGGGTGGGCCTCGGCGGCGTTGCCGCCCATGACCAGAATGACGTCCGCGTTCTTGATGTCGACCCAATGGTTCGTCATCGCACCACGGCCAAACGTCGGGGCAAGACCTGCCACCGTCGGACCGTGTCAGACACGCGCCTGGTTGTCGAACGCCAGTAATCCGAGACTGCGCATCGCCTTGTGGGTTAAATAGCCGACTTCGTTGCTGGCGGCCGAAGCGGCCAGCATGCCGGTGGTCACCCAGCGATTGACGGTCTTGCCGTCAGCCGTCTTCTCGACGAAATTAGCGTCGCGGTCCTGCTTCATCAGCTTCGCGACGCGGTCGTAGGCGTCTTCCCAGGAAATGCGCTGCCATCGGTCCGAGCCCGGTGCGCGGTACTGCGGGTAGAGCAGACGGCTGTCGCTGTGGATGATATCGAGCAGGCTGGCGCCCTTCGGGCATAGCGTGCCGCGATTGACCGGGTGATCCGGGTCGCCTTCGATATGAATAATGCTGGATTTCGCGTTTTTTGCACCGTCGCCCAAGCTGTACATCAAAATGCCACAACCTACCGAGCAGTAGGTACACGTATTACGCGTTTCCGTGGTGCGTGTGAGCTTGTATTGGCGGACTTCGGCGAGCGCCGGATCTGGAGAATAGCCCATCAACGCCAAACTCGACCCCGCCAGAGACGTTGCCGAGACCTTGAGAAACTGTCGCCGAGTCATGTTGAGCATGAGACAGACCTCCAGCCATATCCGGAACTATCATCATAGGACAATATTTCGCGGTATGTATTCCTCTTCGCCCTGCCTTCGTTTTGAGTCCGCCGACCCTACTGCCGTACGCGCGCGGCGCCCGCGTCGCTCAAGTTTATTGAACGGGCCAGATCGGTCCAAGGCTCGGGAGAAGCGCCTGGGTACGTTTCGACTCACGAGAGCCGCGCATGCCGCTCAATGCGCGCCAGGATCGAACCCGTCATCGAGCGTCTTCACGAACGCAATGATGTCGCGGATTTCATCGTCCGTCATAGCTGGTTCGTCGCCTGGCTTGCGATCGAACGGTGCGTCGACGACGTCCACGTTCGCCTGATATTGCGGCGGAATATCGTTGTACTTGATGACCTTGCCCGAGGCATCGTGCGGATAGATTTTTTCTGGATTGGTATTGCGCCAGTTATAGAAATCCATCACCTGCTGGAGCGTGGTGTAGACGGCGTTGTGGAAGTACACGGGTCGTTTGGACGAATTGCGCAGAGTCGGCGTAAGGAACATGCCGCAATATTGCGTCTGCGTTGCAAGGTCCGTGCGGTACGGGCCGCAAATGCCCATATCGAAGTACTTCGGATCCTTGTTTTCCGCCAGCGCCGGGTTGCGCGGCGCGCCGAGCGCTTCGTACTGGGTATCGGTAAATAACGGCGGCAAACCGTCACGGCCGGGCTGGCTCAGGTGGCAGCCGGCGCAATTGGCTTTATCGGGATCGTTGAACAGCTGCATACCGCGCAACTCGGCATGGGTCAGGCGCGCGCGGCCTTCAAGCCAGTAGTCGTACTTGCTGGTGAACGCGTGGAATGACTGGTCTTCGATCTGGAAGGCGCTCAGTGCAGACATGGCCTCGGTGACCAGCATGTCCGGCTCTTTGAGCATATTTGCGCCGAACAATTGTCTGAACATGTCGTGATACTTCGCTTGCAGGAGCTTGGCGGCCACTGCGTCCACGCTGGTGTTGGCCATTTCCACGGGGTTGAGCAACGGGCCATAGGCTTGCGACTGCAGCGTGTCGGCGCGACCGTCCCAGAACAATCCCCCCTGCGGCACGACAGCAGGCGCCTGCGGCGCCACGCCGGCAGTCTTTTGCGCTCTCGATATGCCCAGAGTTTGCGCCGCCGTTTGGGCAAGACTAGGCAGCGGAGAGTCCATGTCTGCGGCTTCGGGGCCGATGCTGAACGGCGCTTGACGATACAGATACGCCAAGGACGGCGGCGGCCGATAGCCGGGCACAGTCATATGGGGGCCGCCGAGCTGCACGGGAAACGCGTTAGGCGGCCCGTACGCATGCTGTGCGCTGTGGCACGAAGCACAGGATTGAACACCGGACGCCGAAAGCGAGGTGTCATAGAAAATTTCTTTGCCGAGGACCGCGAGCGCGCTCAAAGGCGCAGCAGGCGGCCGCCGCAAAACAATCGGATTCGGATTAGCACCGGTCATGGCCTCGACGGCGAGTCCGGCAATGGTCGGTACTTTTGCTGGGTAAACAAACGCATAAGCGCTGAACGCGACCAGTGCTATTACCGCGCCCAGTCCGCTCAATAATGCCAAGCGGCGAACCGGCCGCTTGACGACACCTGGAGCAAGCTTACCTTTGATAGAGGGGTCCGGCGGCGGGACGGCATTCGAGCGTTGGGTCATGGAGACGATCAGGTAAATCAGAAAGTAATAAAAAGGTCGAGCCAGCTGACTAGCTGGCTCGACAGCACAACAATCATCAGGCGCGCCCGACGGGGCATGACATGTTGCTACTCGTTGTCATACCCCAAGCGAGGGCCGCAATAACGATCAGTTAATCAGCGATGTCGGCAACGGCGGCGTAGCCGTCAACACGGTGCCCAGGTTTCCATCCAGGAACAGCGTCGGGTTATTGCCGGTACCTGCGAAGTTGAACATGTTGTTGATGCTACCGGCAGTAGCGTCGAACGAGCCTTGGCCGAGACGCGTGCCGCCCAACCAGTTGTCTTCGATGAACTTGCTGATCGACGCTTGCGTAACTTGCGTGTCATCCACGAAATTAGCCTTGGCCCACGGCGAAATTACGACGAACGGAATACGCGTACCCGGACCGCAACGACCGTTAACCGCGCCGCCATTCACACCGATTGCCGGCACAGCGCTGGCAGAGGTACACAGGTTGGCGCCGGACAAGACGTCGGCGGTGCTGCTCGAGATCGCGGTCGGCGGAGCAAAGCGGTGATCGTACCAGCCGTCCGAGTCATCATAGGTGATGATCACAGCGGTGTTCTTCCAGTCAGGCTGTTGCTCCAGGAAGTTGACCACCTTGGTGACAAACACTTGTTCGTCGAGCGGGTCCGAGTTACCCGGGTGAGCGTCCTCGACTGCCGGTGCCTTCAGGAAACTAACCGACGGGAAGTTGCCGGCCGTCACTGCGGTAAAGAAGTCTTGCGTATCGTACTGGTGATGAACCGGCGTCGCCGTGCTGTCCAGCGGATCGGTTGCACCGATCACCGCGGTCGAGGTCGGGCGGGTGTGCGCCAGGTTGGCCGTAGACGCGTAGTACTGGAACCAGGCGTGGTGCTGCGTGTAATCCACCGGGCTGGAGTTCAGCACCGACGAGAACGTCGAGCGGTTGCATGCCGTCGTGCCATTGGCATTGGTGAGCTGCAGATTGAAGCCGCCCATGAAGCCGCCCCATGTGATGCCTTTGGTGTTCAGCAGATCGCCGATGTTCTTCGATGTCAGCGCGGCGGTGACCGTGGTCGGAACTGCCGCGTTGTGGAAGTTCGTGCAAACATCGTTGGTCGGATCCAGATCGCCGATCAGCGTGAAACCGCCAGCGCCGTCGGCAACCGCATTGCCGGTCGGCGACGGGCTTGTGCCAGGTGTGACAACGCCTGCGACCGTCGTCAATACGACACCGTTGGTCTGGCCGGAGATGGCCTCAAGTGCGCCCGGCGTTGACGGACCGAAGGTGCCCGTGTAGGCATTGTCGTTCATCGCGAAATGCTGCGCGTAGTTCCACAAGCCCGTGACCGTGTTGCCGTCGAAATAACCCATCACGGTGGCCTTGGTGCCAAAAACACCAGCACCGCCGGCGGTACCGTTACCCGTATTAGCCGGGAACGCATCCATCAAGCCACCGTCGTCGGCCGCCTGCTCGGGCGTATAGCTATGGTTCTGGCCGGCGGTGTTGACCTGGGCGCGGTCGATTCGGAACGGATTGAAGTCGGCGACCGGAATCGCAGGCAGAAGGGCGAGGTTGGCAGCGTTGGTCGTGTTCGGGTTCGCCGTCAGCAGCGTGCCGGACAGGCCGTTGATCGCAGGTGTACCGGCGGCAGCGACGAACTGCGGCTCACCGGTTGGGTTCGTCGCGTTCGGGTAGGTGCCGAAGTAATGATCGAACGACCGGTTTTCACCGTAGATAACGACCAAGTGCTTGATCGGCGTAGCCGTAGCCAAAGCGTCTTGCGACGAGACCGTGGCCGCGGGCGCGGCAGCCGCCGGAGGGGCGTTGTTGTTGTCGCCGCCGCAAGCGGCCAACGCAAGCGTCATCGCAGTCAGCGATAAAGGTAAAAAGGCTCTACGAAACATGTTTTCACTGCTCCAGATTCTAAGTCGCTGTTCGGCATTTCCACGTAAGCTGCGCGTGGACCATCCTGGGGATATTTATTGTTGGAGGTGCAGCAGGCAAGGCATACCACTTGAAACTGAGCGCATTGAATCACTCGGTGATTAAGGTTTCGGGACACTTCCCTTTCTATTACCTTTCTACGCGCATTCATCCTAGCGATAACAACAGAACGACAAAAAGCCCGCTCGAAGCGGGCTAGATGTCATGCGAGTATGTTATCGGGGCCCGAATGGATGCCGGTCGTCGTCACAGCCTGGACAGCCCGGTGCGGGACCTGGCTCCAAACCCGGCGATAGCGCGAGTTCACGCGCCAGAACTTTCTGCCGGCGCAAACTATCGACGTTGCGCGCCACCGGTGCGGGAAGATAGCGCGCCAACATTTGCGTGGCATCGGCTCGGCCATCGAGACCCATGTCACGCGAGAAACGCTGTTAGGACAAGGGGTTGATAAACTCGTATGTAGTACTAGTTAACAATGGCTCGTCTCAAAATTCACGCGGAGCAATGCGTTTCTCAAAGAAAAAACTCGCGGCGAACGGCGGCGCTGACCCTGATCGTGTCGTGGTGGAACGGTGCGGGTTGTATCCGCGCAAGGCCCTGCGAAGGATCGTAGTCGCGCGACGAACCCTATTGAGACAGGTCGTCGTTGGCGTCGCCATCGGATCGCGCGAGCGGCGGGAAACCGCATCGCGAAGTCGCCACGCGGTCGTGGCGCCCCCGTCGGCGCTTCCTCGGCTCGCTTATTTGTGGTGCTTACTCGTCACGCGTAAAGCGAGCGAAGTCCGACCGAGACGGCTCCTCGGACAACTGGAATACCGCGATCGAAGCGTGCAGGCTACGCGATTGTTCATCGAGCGCCTGCGCCGCAGCCGTCGCCTGCTCGACCAACGCGGCGTTCTGCTGCGTGATCGAATCCATCTGGCTGACGGCAATATCCACCTGTTCGATGCCGCTGCGCTGCTCATGTGCGGCCGAAGCAATTTCGTTCATCAGCGAGGTGACCTGACGCACCGCTTGCAGCACTTCCTGCATCGTCTTGCCAGCGTCGGCAACCAGTTCGGTACCCAGCGTAACCGTATGCGCAGACTCGGCGATCAGGTCCTTGATCTCCTTGGCGGCCGACGACGAACGCTGTGCCAGACTGCGCACCTCAGTCGCCACGACCGCGAAGCCGCGGCCTTGCTCGCCGGCTCGCGCCGCCTCGACGGCCGCGTTGAGCGCCAGGATATTGGTTTGGAAGGCAATGCCTTCGATGATGCCGGTGATATCGGCGATCTTGCGCGAGCTCGTATCGATGCCGCCCATGGTGCCGACGACGCGTCCGACCACATCGTTGCCTTTGGCCGCGACGATCGATGCGTGGTCCGCGAGCGAGCTGGCTTGCTGCGCGCTATCCGCGTTCTGCTTCACGGTCGCCGTCAGCTCGCTCATGCTGGCCGCTGTTTCCTCCAACGAGGCCGCCTGCTCCTCGGTGCGCGAGGACAAATCCATCGTACCCGACGCGATCTCGCGCGTGGCGGTCGCTATCGACTCGCTGCTGGCCCGCACCGCGCGCACCGTATCGGCCAGGCTCGCCTGCATCTTGGCGATGCCGCGCAACAGCAGGCCCATTTCATCGGCCGTGCGTACCTCGATATGCCGGCTGAGGTCGCCCGCTGCGATCGCATCGAAATGCGACAACGCAGCGTTCAGCGGCGTCATGATCGCGCGACGCAGCCCGAGCCAGCTAATACCCGCCGCGATCACGCCGATCGCGATCATCGCGATGGACAGCACGAAGAAGGTTTTGAAACTCGCCTGCGAGCTGTCGTAGTTGTTCTTGGCGTTGGCGTACAACGCTTGCTTGAGCTTCTCGTTGCTCGCGTTCATGTCGTTGTAGCTATGCCGGGTCATCGAGATATTGTCGACCTGCTCTCGATTCTGCGCCTTGAGCGCGGCGATCAGTTCGGTCACCTCGGCCCGCAGCGCTCGACGACGCGCGGTGGCGTCCTCGATCAACGGCGTTTCACCGGGCTCGTGCGCCTGATCGACAAATTTTTGCCACCAGGTGTCCGAGTCGTTGAAAAACGCCAAGGCGCGCTTGATCTGGTCAGCGGCGGTGGGATCGTCCGGATGCAATGCGACACGATCCAGCACCAAACGCGTGCGGGCAATGTAGATCTCGGCATTGCCAATATTGGTCGCCGCGGTCAGCTTGTTCTCGTAGGTGTCGCGATTCGCTTCATTCGCTCGCAACGTGCCGAGCAGGCCCAACACGCCAATTGCCACCATCAGTGCTGCCAGGAACGTCATCGTCAATGCGATGCGTGCCCGCAGCGTCAACTTCGCGTTATTGGAATTCACGTTTTAAGCTCCGCGTTGCGCATAGGAAGGTATCGAATGTGGGCTGAAAACAGCTCAGGCGTATATGCCACGCATCGCGGAAGGCTTTCACCGCCTAAAACTTTTCGCATCGGCCAGCGACGGCAAATCGAAGAGCTCGTTGCACCAGACCCGCGCCGCTTCGACGAGAGTGTCGTCCCAGCCGCCATAACGTAGGTTATCGGCAAATTTGGCTTCAAGTTCAGCGGCCGGCAGCGGCTCGCGCGCGCCCCCGCGCATATGGGACTGATGCGTCTCCACCACCGTGCCGTCGACCAGCGTGGCACGCAGGTGGCCGGTAAAGTTGGTCGGATATTCGTTCTCGGGATCGATCCGATAACTGATCTTGGCAGCCAGCTCGAGCACGGCCGGGTCCTTGATCCGAGCTTCGGTAAATTGGGTGAACCCGGCCTTGCGATCGAAGAATCCGACTGCCATGCAAAACGGTGTGCTGAACTTCGCCGCGTACGCGGTCGGCGGCCGATGCTTGACTGCAAGCTCTTCCCACAAGCGATGCACAGTGCCTTCGCCCACGTCGCAGACGATCTTGCTGATCTGCTCGGCGCGCACGCCGCGTTCGGCCAGCGCGATCGCGCAATCGATGTACGGTTGAGTCATCGTGCCGCATGCGTAGGGCTTGAACGCGATGCTTTCCATCACCCAGGTCTTGCCCAGATCGCCCAGCACCGGGTTGAAATCGGGTGTACGCGACGGCGCGAATGCCTTGAAGAAACCGTGCTTGCCCTCGAGCACCGAGCGCGGACCGGCAAAGCCGCCGCGCGCCATCAATGCGGCGCGGATGCCGGACTGTGCAGCCCAGCCAGCATGCATGCGCTTGGTCGAAGTGCCTTCCGCGAGGTATTCGATAATGCCCGACGCCATGCTGCCGGCGATACCGAGCGCCGAAGTGGTTTGCTTGGCATCGAGCTTGAGCGCTGCGGCCACGCCTGCGGCTGCGGCGAGCGCGCCGATCACGGCCGTCGGGTGGAAGCCCGCGCTATGAATTGCGCGCGGCGCTACCAGGCTCAGGCGACACATCAGTTCGGCGCCGACTGCCACGCCGCGTAGCAACGCGTCACCGCCGAGCCCTTCGCGCTCGCAGATTGCCAACACGGCCGGCACGACGACCGCGCCGGAATGCACCGGGCCGCCCTCGAAGGTATCGTCGTAGTCTTCGCCATGAGCTGCGGTGCCATTGATCAGCGCGGCATCGAATGCGTTGAAACTACCTTGATGACCGAACGCCGTGCAAGCTCCGCCGCCCGCTTCAGTCGCGGCGAGCGTGGCGTGTATGTAGTCTTCGTCACGGCTGGCGACACACAGGCCAAGCACGTCCAGCACCAACAGCCGCGCCGTTTGCGTAGGCACCGTTGCGGTGTCGAGCGCGGCGATCCAGGCGCCGAGCTGTTCCGCGACAAAGGGGGTGGATGGTGCAGCGGCGTCGTTCATCTTGGGGTACTCCTATTTGTTCAAATTAGGTGGCGGCGGGGCCACCGCGTGAGCGGGATCGGCCTTCTTGGCGCGCGCACGGCGTACCGGCGGCTGCAGCGGCTGGGACTGAGGTTCTGATTGAGACCCCGCTTGAGACGAAGACTCGCCCAGCGGCGGGAGCGCGCTCTGGGCCTGCGCGCTGATCGCCCGATGCAGGCCGCTAAGCACATGCTTGCGCATGGCCAGCGCCGTCGCATCGGCGTCGCGTGTGGCCAACGCGGCCAGGATAGTTCGGTGTTCTTCATGCGAAGCGGCCGAGCTGCCGGAAGCCGAGAAGCCGCGGCGGCGACGCAGGTGCATGCGGTTGACGACTTGCCGATACAGCGCGAGCAAGGTCGCGTTGCCGGTCATTTCGACGAGCCGGTCGTGAAACGCAATGTTTAGCGGGAAATAGTGGTTTACCCCCCCACTGATCGAACTCGCTTCAAGCGCGTCGAGCGCCGCGCGCAATTCTTTGAGTTGCCGGTCGGTGATCTTGGCCGCCAGCAGGCGCCCGGCCATTTCGTCCAGTCCGGCGCGAACCTGATAGAGCTCGACGGCTTCCTCGTCGGAAATTTCCCGAATGAACACGCCGCGATTTTTTTCGAGCCGCGCCAGCCCCGCCTCCTCGAGCGCGCGGAACGCTTCGCGCACCGGGCTGCGACTGATGCGCAGATGCTGCGCAAAGTCGACTTCATTCAATTTGGCGCCTGCTTCGAGCTCACCTGTCTTGATACGGCGCAGGATTTCTTCCTGAACTAGATCGGACAGAGTGACCGAACGCAGCAGTTCGAGTGAGTTGGTGGGACGCGTCATAGGAGGAAAGAGTAATAAGTGGTGCGCAATTTTAAATCTTCCGCAACCCTAGCCTCGATTTAATTTGTTGCCATCTGTCGACAATAATTTTACAGATTGTCGACAATATGTATAATACGATGAACCTTGGCCGAACGCAAGCAATTGGCAGCCTTTAGGACAACGAGGTCTCGCGATTTACCACCTTAAAGCAACTACAAATGGAGAGGGGCAAGATGAAGAAGGTATCAGTCATTCTATTGGGAATGGGCGCATGCGTCGGCGCAGCACACGCGCAAAGCAGCGTAACGCTCTACGGCCTCTTGGATGAAGGCGTAATGCTGAACACCAATAACAAAGTGACCGCAAACGGCGTCAATGTCGGCGGTCGCCAGGTCCTCATCGATTCCGCCGCCGGCACGCAAGGCAGCCGCTGGGGCCTGAAAGGCGCCGAAGATCTGGGCGGCGGCCTCAAAGCCATCTTCACGTTGGAGTCGGGCTTGAACCTGAGCAACGGCGCATTCGGCCAGGGCAACACCCCGTTTGGTCGCCAGGCGTTCGTCGGCTTGAGCAGCAACAAATACGGTGCCGTAACCTTGGGCCGCCAGTACGACAGCGTCAACGACTACGTCGGCTTGTTTGGTTATGCGCTCGCATACGGCGGTTCGGCTACCGAACACCCGGGCGATCTGGATAACGTGAACCATACATTCCGCGCCAACAACACGATCAAGTATACGAGCCCGAGCTTCAATGGCTTCACCTTCGGCGGCACCGCGACACTCGGCGGCGTTGCCGGTTCCGTGTCCACGCAAAGCGGTTACACGGCAGGCGTAGGCTATAACGCAGGCCCGATCGGCTTGGGTGCTTCATATGAATTCTTCAAGAACCCGTCATCCGTCGGCGGGTTCCTGAGCGATAACGTCAATGCCACCTCGTTCAACTCGTTGAACTCAGGCTACCTCGGCACGAATCCGGCCTCGTCATTGCAGATCATCGCGGCAGGCGGTCGGTATTTCATCGGCCCGGCTACGATCGGGGTGGTCTATTCCAATACGAAGTACCTGAATATCGGTGCGTTCAAGGGCGCCACCGCAACGTTCAACGACATCGAAATCAACGCGAAGTATCAATTCACTCCCGCAGTTTATGTTGCCGGTGAATATAACTACACCAAGGGCAATGCTGTAACGGGCAATGTCGGCAATCAAAAATACAATCAGTTCAGCGCGATCCTCGACTATGCGCTGTCGAAGCGTACCGACGTGTATATCCAAGGTACGTTCCAACAAGCAAGCGGCACGAGCTCGACGGGTGCCGCAGCGGTTGCGGATATCGGCAGCCTCGGCGATTCGTCGAACAACCATCAGGCTGTCGTGCGCGTGGCCGTTCACCACAAGTTCTAACCGGGCTTGATAGCTGCGGGGTGCGTTACGCGCCCCGCAGCTTGGCCGTCGCGGCTCGCAGTTGATTCGCTACGGCCAACCTGCTTTTGCTCCTACCCTGCTTTACCCTAACCTGGCGCCCCCCCCCGTTGTCGGGCGGCTTATTGCCGCAAAGGCTGTCCCGCGGTTTCCGGCGCCCAGATCACAAACACCGAGCCGACCAGATAAATCAGCGATACCACGCTGATCGCCGCCGGATAGGATCCGAACACTGCAGCCAGCGCACCGACCACAGTCGGACCCAGCGCGCCGAGCACGCGGCCGAAACTGAACGAAAAACCCGACCCGAGCGACCGATGCGAGGTGGGAAACATTTCCGGCAACCAAATGGTGAACAGCGAAAACACCCCACTGGTGAAAAACCCCAGCAGCGGCAGCGTCACCATGAACAACCAGAAATTCTTCAGCACGAGTACGAACAAGCAATACGAAGTCAGGTTGCAAATCAGGCTGCCGAAGAAAAACACGCGGGCGACCGCTTTGCGGCGTGGTATCCAGCGCACGATCCAGGGCATGCCGACACAACCGGCCAGGGTGCCGAAACTGAGGATCAAGCCGCTCCACGAGCCCAGTTGCTGCGCCGCGGCGGCCGACATGCCCAAGCCCGTTTGCCAGGTGATCACCAAAGTGGGAATCCAGAAGGTCGACGACCACAGGCCGAAAATCAGACAGGTCATCATCAAGGCGGCGGCCCAGGTGGCGCGCGCTTGCGTACCCTGGAACAGCTCGGCGATGCGGGGCCGAGGCGCGTTCGCGCGCTGCTTCTCCACCCAGCGTCGCGATTCCGGCACGCCGAGCCGCAGCCAGACCGTCAATAGCGCCGGCACGCTGCCGAGCAGGAACAGACCGCGCCAGCCGAATACCGGCAGTATCGTCAGTGCGGCCACCGACGCGAGCAGGAAGCCGACCGGCGTGCCGGTATGCAGCCAACCGGAAAGCCGTTCACGCAAGTGCTCGGGCACCGACTCCTGAAGCAGCGGCGCACCGGCCGCCCACTCCCCGCCGATCCCGAAACCGGTGAAAAAGCGGAATATGCCGAACGCCAGGATGCCGGGCGCTAGACCGCACAGGCCCGTAAACACGGAATAGATCAAGATCGTCAGGCACATCGCGGGGATTCGGCCGTAACGATCGGCACACCAGCCCCAGAACATCGAGCACGCCCAACCCAGCATAAAGACGCTGAACATCAGGCCGCCGAACTGAGCGATATGCCCTTGGGTCGCGGTGATGCCGCTTTTGGGCAGCAGCTCGGTCAGCGCCGGCACGATCACATAAATGTAGATGGCGTTGTCGAAACCGTCGAGCATCCAGCCGAACCAGGTGGCGGCGAACACACGGTACGGACTGGCTGCGGCGGCTGGCACGCCGGCTTGCGAAGCGATTGATGATTTGGGCATCTACCCGTCTCCCTTTATTATTTATGAATCGAATCGTTGCGCTTCTGGACGGCGCGATTTGGGGTGCCCCGCTGCGCCGACGGGGACGATGACTCTTACGCAGTGGGTTTGTTGCAGTTATTGCGTAGTGGGGTTTTCACGCAGTGCTCTAGACCCAAAAGAGCCCGATTATCCTCGCGCTCCCGGTACGCAGTTGGAACTTGTCACAACCGGATCCGAATTGTGTGCTTTGTCGACAATATGTATAATACTAACTATATTCACAGGAGTATTCAATGTCTCAAACTTCTTCCGCCACGCCCGTCGTTCCCGAAGCAATCACGCGTACCCTTGCCCACTATCTCGTCAACGCGCGTGCAGCCGATCTGCCGCAAGCGGTGCGTGACCATGCAGTACGCACCTTCCTGAACTGGCTCGGTTGCGCGGTTGGCGCGTCGCGCCATGAGGCGGTCGATATCGCGATTGCCACGCTCTCGCCGTTCGCAGGCCCCGCACAAGCCAGCGTGCTCGGACGCACGGAACGCGTCGACGTCATCAGCGCCGCACTGTTCAATGGCATCAGCTCGCACGTCTTCGACTTCGACGACACGCACTTGAAAACCGTGATCCATCCGGCCGGCCCCGTCGCTTCCGCTATTTTCGCATTGGCTGAATATCGCCCGGTAAGCGGTGCCGAGTTCATTCATGCGCTGGCACTCGGCGTCGAAACCGAATGCCGAATCGGCAACTCGGTTTATCCGAATCACTACGATATCGGCTGGCACATCACCGGAACCGCCGGTGTATTCGGCGCAGCGGCCGCAGTGGGTAAGTTGCTCGGCCTCAACGAACAGCAGATGGTGTGGGCGCTCGGCCTGGCCGCAACGCAGCCGGTCGGCCTGCGCGAAATGTTCGGCACCATGACCAAGAGCTTCCACCCGGGCCGCGCTGCACAAAATGGCCTGACTGCTGCGTTCCTCGCGGCAGGCGGCTATACCAGTTCCGAACAGGGCATCGAAGCCAAGCGCGGCTGGGCGAACGTGACCAGCACGCATCACGACTACAGCGAAATCACCGAAGGCCTCGGCGAGCGCCACGAAAGCCTCTTGAACAGCTACAAACCGTTCGCCTGCGGCATCGTGATTCATCCCGCCATCGACGGCTGCGTGCAGTTGCGCAACGAGCACAATCTGACCGCCGAAATGGTCGAGTCGATCGCACTCAAGGTGCACCCGCTGGTGCTCGAACTGACCGGCAAGCGCACGCCGAAAACCGGCCTGGACGGCAAGTTCAGCGTGTACCACTCGGCCGCCGTTGCCATTATCGACGGCCGTGCCGGCGAACATCAGTACAGCGATGCAGCGGTGCACGACGCGAAGACGGTGCGTCTGCGCGACAGCATCACGGCAGAAATCGATCCGAAGATGGATTCGGATGCCGTGCATATCACCGTTACGCTGACGGATGGACGCAAGCTGGAGAAGTTCGTCGAGCACGCCATCGGCAGCATCAAGCGCCCGATGAACAATGACGACCTCGCAGCCAAGTTCACCGATCTGGTCGACCCGATCTTGGGTGCGGCACGCTCGGCGACGCTGCTCAAGGCATGCTGGAGTATGGAAGGCTTGGCCAACGTTGCGGACCTCGCAGCGCTCGCACGTCCGTAAAGTTGTTCCGGCTGCGGCAAGCTCCCGGCACCGCCCGGGCTTCGCCGCACCGCAAGGCCCGCTTTTTTCGGCCCGCTCCATACAAATTCGAAGTCCTAGGAGACGAGGATGCACGAAGACCATCCAGGAGGACCATCGCAGTGAAATCACGCATGTTCGCCGGCACGACCGGCAAAGTATTCATGTTGATCTGCGCGATGTATTTCATCGAGTACGTGGATCGGGTCAATCTTTCCGTCGCGGCGCCGCTGATTAAATCCGAGCTGCACCTTAGCAACACGCAACTTGGTTTCGCGCTCTCCGCGTTCGGCTATTGCTACGCGCTTTTCCAGATCGTCGGCGGCTATGCAGGCGATCGCTTCGGGCCGCGCAAGACGCTGGCCATCTCCGGCTTCCTCTGGGGCCTGGGCACTTTGCTGACCGGTGTGGTCGGCGGTCTCGCCACGCTCGTGATGGCGCGCATGCTGGTGGGCCTCGGTGAAGCGGGGACCATCCCGACGTCCACACGCGCCATGACCAACTGGGTGCCGCGCGCCAAACGCGGCTTTGCCCAAGGCTTCACCCATTCGGCCGCGCGCGCGGCAGCGGCCATCACGCCGCCGCTGGTCGTATTGATGATTCCGCTGGTCGGCTGGCGCGGCGCGTTTGTCGTACTCGGCTGCGTCAGCTTGTGCTGGGTCGCGGCGTGGTATTTCTATTTCCGCGACGATCCGCGCAAGCACCGCTCGATCACGCCGGAAGAACTGTCCGAACTCGAGATCTACGCCGACTCGCGCACGCGCAACAAGAACGTGCCATGGGGTCCGCTGATCCGGCGCATCATGCCGGTCACGCTGGTGTTCTTTTGCCACGCCTGGACGCTTTGGTTGTATTTGAGCTGGCTGCCGACCTTTTTCGTCGGAAGCTACGGCATCGACCTCAAGCATTCGGCCTTGTTCACCTCCGGCGTGTTTCTCGCCGGCGTGATCGGCGACACGGCGGGCGGCTTGCTCACCGATGCGATCTACCGCCGCACCGGCAATCTCAAACTGGCACGCCGCAACGCCATCATTTTCGGTTTTAGCGGCTCGCTGATATTGCTCTCGGGCGTGCTCTTCATTCATGACCAGACGCTCATCACGCTGTGCCTGGCAGGCGCCCTGTTCTTCCTGGAAATGACCGAAGGCCCCATCTGGGCCGTGCCGATCGACGTAGCCCCGGCGTACGCAGGGGTGGCCAGCGGCTTCGTCAGTACCGCGGCTGGACTTGCCGCAATCGCTTCGCCGGCGGCGTTCGGCATCATCACCGACTTGACGGGCAGCTATCGCCTGCCGTTCGTGATGTCGATCTTCCTGCTGGCCGTCGGCATCGTCCTGTCGTTCTGGATACGCGCCGACCGGCCGCTGCAAGAGCCCGGCGAGAACGTCCCCCGTCCGTTAAAAACATTAGGAACTTGATCATGACCGCAGAACTGTCCGGCCGTGTGGCCATCGTCACGGGTGCAGCCCGTAATATCGGCCGCGCCATCGCGGTCGCACTGGCAAGCGAAGGCGCCTCGGTCGTCGTCAACGCCCACAGCTCCGCAGCGGAGGCTGAGCAAACGGCGGCAGCGGTAGAACAGGCCGGCGGCCGGGCGCTGGTTCATCTTGGCGACGTCAGCACCCCGGCCGGAGCGCAAGGCCTGATCGACGCCGCCGTCAAGCAATTCGGCCAGATCGACATCCTCGTCAACAATGCGGCAGTGCGCCGGCATTCGAAGTTCGAGGCGCTGGGCTGGGAGGAATGGCGCGAAGTGCTGGGCGTGATTCTCGACGGCTCCTATCTCTGTTCGCACGCGGCCTTGCCGTACCTGCGCCGATCCAGTGCCGGCGCCATTGTCAATATCGGCGGCATGTCGGCTCACACCGGCGCGACCGAGCGGGCCCACGTGGTGGCCGCGAAAGCCGGACTGGTTGGCCTGACGCGCGCGCTGGCGCACGACCTCGGTCCCGATGGCATTACGGTGAACTGCGTCGTGCCGGGCTTGATCGACACAGTGCGCGGCGCCGCCGCAGGTGGCACGCCGGCGCACCACGCGACAGCCAAGACCCTGCTCGGCCGTCGCGGCGAGCCCGAAGAAGTGGCGGCCCTCGTGCAGTTCCTATGTGGTCCCAAAGCACGCTATCTGACGGGCCAATCGATGCACGCCAACGGCGGCGGATTTTTGCCCTGAGGCGGATTTGTTGGCTGTTCTCTGACGCGTTAGCCGTACTCTGGCGCGTTGGTCGTACGCGATTAAAAGCACGTGATGGAAAGCATTCGATTGACAGCCCCACGGCACGATGCGAGCATGTAGATTGTCGGCAATATGGAATAAACTGGCGATTCGCACTGCAAGGCCGCTGTTGAGCCCGCTGGTGAGCCTCGGATTGCTTCGATTGCCTCTTAAAGCCGTCTCTTGGACCCGCCTCCTAGACTTTCCTCGGGGCGAAGTCGGCAATAGCCGCGAAATAAATATAATGGAGAGTTGATATGTCGAAATTGAGTGTGACCTCGCTATTCGTCGCCGCCAGCCTGGCGAGCTTTTCGGCTTTTGCACAAACCCCGGCGGCGCCAACGGCCGGCGGATTGCCTGCCCGTTCACCGTTCGATATTCCCTACGGCATGCCGATCAATCTCGAAAGCGCGAATCAGGCGCTCGCCGCAGCGCAAGCTGAAGCGGCACGGCATGGCTGGCCCGAAGCGATTGCCGTCACCGACCCGAACGGCGAATTGATTGCCTTCGAAAAAATGGACGACACCCAGAACGCCTCTCCCGGCATCGCACTGCGCAAGGCGAAAACCGCCGCGCGCTTCCGCCGCGACACCCGCACGTTCTATAACGGCTTCGAAACCGGTCACACCTATTCAGCCACGCTGGATCCGTCGCTCGCCGCATCCCCGGGCGGTTATCCGCTCGTGATGAACGGCAAGATCGTCGGCGCGATCGGGTGCAGCGGCGGCAGCGGCGATCAGGATGCCGATATCTGCAAAGCAGGCGCGGATGCAGTGAAGTAAGGCAGTGCAGCAAAACTGTCAAGTCGGCAGGAGCGAGACTCCCTCTGCCTTCCACCGCTTGCTGTTGCCGTACTTGCTCGGACATGTTCTGGATCGCTAAATGACAGAAAAACATAAATCCCCCTCCCAGGAAGCGCCGCAGGTGCAGCCGAAGGTGCAGGCGTCACGGCGCAGCTTCCTGTTCAAGAGCGTCGCGATCCTGCCCGCTGCCGGTGCGTTGGCCGGGTGCGACGTGTCCACCTCGGGCAGTGCCACCGCAGCCGCGGCCGATACCGCGCCCTACCAGACCCGCTACTTCACCGCGGACGAATGGCGCTTCATCGAAGCGGCAGTCGACCGGCTGATTCCAGCGGACGCGGAAGGCCCCGGTGCGCTGGAACTGCACGTGGCCGTTTTCATCGACCGGCAAATGGACTCGGGCTTCGGCCACGCCTCCACGTGGTATATGCAAGGCCCCTTTCACCCCGACGCGCCGGCCCTGAGCGGTTACCAAAGCCCGCTGACCCCGCGCGAGCTCTACCGCACCGGCATCGCATCGCTTAACGAATACTGCAAGGCCCATTTCTCGGGCAAGAGTTTCGTGGAGCTGGCGCCGGCCGACCAGGACAAACTGTTCCACGGCATGGATGGCGGCACCGTCAAGCTCGAACACGTATCGGCCGGCAAGTTCTTCGCCATGCTGTTGCAGAACACCAAGGAAGGCTATCTTGCCGACCCGATACACGGTGGCAACAAGGGCGGCGGCAGCTGGAAAATGATCGGCTTTCCCGGCGCACGCGCGGATTACCTCGACTGGGTCGCGCAACCGGGCAAGGTTTATCCGCTGGGCACCGTCACAATCGCTGACGCGACGTAATCCGCTGCACCGCGTCCGGGTACGGCGCGGCGGGTACCGATTTGGATAACCCGCGTGCCAAGCCGGATCAACCCCAACCCAGATCGAGCCGGCGTAATACGTCGACCAAGCAAAAGAGCAAATCAGGAGGCCTGCATGGCAGATATCAAGAAGCCCAAGGTGGACGCGGTGGTGGTCGGCATGGGCTGGACCGGCGCAATCATGAGTATCGAATTGGCCGCGGCCGGCCTGAACGTGGTCGCGCTGGAGCGTGGCGAAAACCGCGATAGTGCCTCGTTCGCGTATCCGAAGGTGGCCGACGAACTGACCTATGTGCAGCGCTCCAAACTGATGCAGAGTCTCGCGCGCGAGACCGTGACCATCCGCCATACCGCGCAGGACGAAGCGCTGCCGTTGCGCCAGTACGGCGCGTTCCTGTTCGGCGACGGTGTCGGTGGATCGGGCGTGCATTGGAACGGCTTCACGTACCGGGCCACCGACGCGGAGCTGAAAATCCGCAGCCATTACGAAGCGCGCTACGGCAAGAACTTCATTCCTGCCGACATGACGATTCAGGATTGGCCGGTGACCGTTGCCGAACTCGAGCCGTTCTACGACCAATTCGAATATATGGCGGGCACCTCGGGCAAAGCCGGCAACGTGCAAGGTCAATTGATCGCCGGCGGCAACCCGCTGGAAGCGCCACGCTCGCGCGACTACGCGCTGCCGCCGTTGCCCACGGCATATCCGGCGCAGTTATTCGATAAAGCCGCGCGCGATTTGGGATACCACACCTATCCGACACCGGCCTCCATCGCGTCGAAGGCCTATACGAACCCTTACGGCATGGAGATGGGGCCGTGCAATTTCTGCGGCTACTGCGAGCTGTTCGGCTGTTATATGTACTCGAAGGCGTCGCCGCTGGCCTGTATCGTTCCGGCGCTGCTCAGGAAACCCAATTTTGAATTGCGCGACCGCTCGCAGGTGGTACGCGTCAATCTCGATGCCAGCGGCAAGCGCGCCACGGGCGTCACGTACATCGA
>Ga0265338_10002185_pt1 | contig 29975 bp, 28 predicted proteins | sample 42126metaG_FD_193579 | JGI IMG/M metagenome (GOLD analysis project Ga0265338, IMG submission 193579) | Rhizosphere microbial communities from Carex aquatilis grown in University of Washington, Seatle, WA, United States - 4-21-26 metaG | ecosystem: Host-associated > Plants > Roots > Rhizosphere...
AGTCGGCCGGCCTGATCCGATCGTGCTCGACCTCGGCTGCGGGCCCGGCTCGCTCGCCGCGCGGCTGCTGGACCGGATCCCAGGCGCCACCGTGATCGCCATCGACACCGATCCGGTGCTGCTGGCCCTCGGCCGGGCCCGCTACGGCGGGCGCACCGGGCTGCGGTTCGCGGATCTCGACCTGCGCAGCCCGGGCTGGGCCGGCTCGCTCGGGCTCGGCCGGCCGGCCGACGCGGCGGTGAGCACGACCGCGCTGCACTGGCTGAACCTGGCGGCCTTGCGTGCCATGTACGCGGAGCTGGCCACGAGCCTGCGGCCGGGCGGCCTGCTGCTGGACGGTGATCACCTCCAGGAGGACGAGGCCACCGCCCCCACACTGGCCCGGATCGGCCGGGCGCTGATCGAGCGTGAGGAGCAGCGGCGCTTCCCGGACGGGCACGGTGAGAACTGGAGAGACTGGTGGGAGGCGGTCACCACCGACCCCGTGCTGGCCGGCCCGACTGCGGAGCGGGCCCGGCGTCGGCTGAGCGAGGACCACCACGGTGCGGAGTCAGTGTTGCTTGGCGCGCATGTCGACGCCCTGCGCGCCGCAGGTTTCGCCGAGATCGGGACCATCTGGCAACACGGCGACAACCGGATTCTCTGCGGGGTCCGCGGCTGACCGTGGCGGCCCGCCGCGGGGACGGCGCAGGGCGGGACGTCGCCGGTCGCGGCTGATTGGCGACCTCAGGCCGTCGCGGGAATGCCGCGCGGGTACTAGCGTTCGGTCCTAACGGCCAGTTGGCGCAGGTCGCCCAGCGCGGGTACGAGGTGGAGGCACGTCATGGAAACACCCATCACGCCGATGGAGTTCGCCCGCCGGACCCGCCGCCTGCACGGCTCCCGTGAGGCGGTGGTCGACGGTGATCTGCGCCTGACCTACGAGCAGTTCTTCGATCGCTGCGACCGGTGGTCCGCAGCGCTGCACCGCCTGGGCGTCGGGCCCGAGGACCGGGTGGCGACGATCGCACCGAACACCCACGCGCAGCTTGAATCCTTCTACGCCGTGCCGGCGATCGGCGCGGTGCTGGTGCCGATCAACTACCGGCTGACCCCGGAGGACTTCGTCTACATCGTGAACCACTCCGGCGTCACGGTCCTCTGCGTGGCCGCCGATTACCTGGACGCGGTGGACAGCGTCCGGGACCAGATGCCGTCTGTGGCGCACTTCGTGGCGTTCGGGGGCGCGCGGGACGGCTGGCTGGACTACGAGGCCGCTGTCGCTGAGGCCGACCCCGATTTCGAGCGGCCGGTGATCGACGAGCGGGACCTGCTGACGATCAACTACACCAGCGGGACCACCGCGCAGCCGAAAGGCGTGATGATCACGCACCGGAACGCGGCGATGAACTCGATCGGCACCCTGCTGCACCTGCGGATCGGCGTGGGCGACCGTTACCTGTGGACGCTGCCGATGTTCCATGCCAACGGCTGGACGTTCACCTGGACGGTCACCGCGGCCGCGGCCACCCACGTTTGCCTGCCCAAGGTCGACCCGGCGGCGGTGTTCCAGCTGATCCGCGACGAGAAGATCCGGTGGCTGTGCGCGGCGCCCACGGTGCTGATCTCGCTCGCGAATGCCTCCGCCGAGGCTCGCGGCGAGGTCCCGCCGGGTGTGCACGTGATCACGGCGGGAGCGCCACCTGCGGCGGCCACGATCGAGCGGCTTGAAGGGGAGTTCGGCTGGGAGGTCACCCACGTGTACGGGCTGACCGAGACGGCCCCGTTCATCACGGTCTGCGCGCCGCTGCCGGAGCATGAGGATCTCGATCCGGCCGCCCGGGCGGTGGTGAAGGCACGGCAGGGGGTCGAGCTGATCACCTCGGGCGAGCTGCGGGTGGCGGACAAGGCCGGTCACGAGGTGCCGTCGGACGGAGAGACACTCGGCGAGATCGTGGTCCGGGGGAACGTCGTGATGGACGGCTACTACCGTGATCCTGAGGCGACGCAGCGCGCGATGGGTGACGGCTGGTTCCACACCGGCGACGTGGCCGTCGTGCATCCAGACGGCTACGTGGAGATCCGCGACCGGCTGAAAGACGTGATCATCAGTGGCGGCGAGAACATCTCCACGGTGGAGGTCGAGGGCACCCTCCTGCGCCATCCCAGCGTCCAGGAGGTCGCGATCGTCGGGCTGCCGCACGAGAAGTGGGGTGAGGCGCCGCACGCCTTCGTGGTGCTGCGCTCGGGTGCCACGGCGAGCGAGGCAGAGATCATCGCCTTCGCCCGCGACAACCTCGCGCATTTCAAGGCCCCGCACGCCGTGACGTTCGTCGAGGAACTGCCGAAGACGGCAACCGGCAAGATCCAGAAGTTCGTCCTGCGCTCCGGCGCGCCCAACCTGGCCCGCCAGTAGGCTCCTGCCCTCGATGCCGGCCCGTGCCCCCCAAGCCGGCCTGCGCGGGCGGATCAGGCCCGGTTGGCCTCCATGTTCTGGGTTCGCTCCCGCAGCCTGGCGATCAGCTCAAGATGGCCAGCCTCCCGTGCTTGGAGGCGCACGTACTTCGTGACATCCTGCGTCTGGATGAGGATGTAGATCAGCTGGCCATCGGGTGCGGTCACCGGTGTGCTCACCGCGCTCCAGTAACGGACCTCGAACTCGCCGCCCTCGGCCTGGGGCCGCCGGACGTCGTACTTCTGCACCGCCATCCCGTCCGGAACATGGTCGCGGCAGACCCGGTCCAGGGACGCACGCAGGTTCCCGGTGCCGGTCGCGTGCACATCGTCCGGGTTGTCAGGAAACACATCGAAAATGACATGGCCGAGTATCTGCTGCCGGGTAGACATCGTGTCGCGCAGAAAGTGGTCGCTGACCGCGACGATCACCAGGTCCGGATCAAGCACCACGTAGGAAGCGGGCATGGCCTCGAACAGGGCCCGGAAATCCAGTTCGGTACCGCCCAGATATATCACGGTATGTATTTTATCAGTTACTCAAAGCATCGGCCGGGGCGGCCTGGCCCGCTAGGGGCGGTGCGTGACCCAGAGTGCCTCGCACGGCCAGCGGCAGGCCCAGTCGGGAGGGTCGCAGTCGGCGTAGGCGCTGGGCACTCCCGGTCGGGGGCGGGGCTCGATGAGATCGTCGATGACCAGCCCGGCCGACCGCAGCGTCCGGATCATGTCGCCGTAGCCGAGGGTGTAGCTGGTGGCGCCGTCCTCCTCGGCGATGGGGCCCAGCCCGAAGTAGTCGCGGTGCAGGCTGGTGGTCACGCGGTCACTGGCCTCGTGGTAGCAGGCTTCGAGCCAGGGGCTGGCCACATTGAAAATCAGCCGGCCGCCTGCGCGGAGCACACGCGCAGCTTCCGGGACGACCAGATCCGGCGGCGCCCAGCTCAGCCCGCCGTGGTCGCAGAAGACGAGGTCGAAGCTGGCCGCCGCGAACGGGAGCTGCTGCGCCGCACCCTGGACGAGCGGGTAGCACACGGCGCCCATCGCCTGCCTCGCGGCAGCCAGCTGGGCGTCGGACAGGTCGAATCCCACCAGCCGCCGGGCCTCGGCGGCCAGCGACCGGGACCACTGGCCGCCCCCGCAGCCCAGTTCCAGCACCCGCAGGCCGGTTACCTCCCCCAGGGCAGCAAGCTCGGCGTCCGGGATGGAGTACATGCCCCACAGCCGGGGCGCCGCACCGATCTGCGGGTCACTGCGTTCCTGGTACGCCGCGCTGGTCCTGTTCCAGTGATCGCGGTTCGCGTTGATGCTGGCCACTGGCTCACCCAAACCCACCTGCCGCCCGGGGTCAAGCGGATTAGGGCAGCCGCGGCCAGCTCGCTTCGATGGTCACCGTGATCCGGGCCTGGTCGCCGCTGTTGTTGCAGTAGACGTCGATGACATCCTCGTTGTCGTTGGTGTAGGTCCAGTTCTTGGCGCTGTCGGTGAAGGCGACGTGGCCGATGATGGCCTGGGTCGCGGAGTCCTCGACCTTCAGCGTGAAGGTGGAGTCGGTGAGGAAGCATCCGCCGCTCGCCTTGGCCTCGATGTACTGGGTGCCGCCTGGTGGCAGTGACGACTCCTCGGCGACCTTGGCGTTGTTGAACAGGGAGAGGTCGGAGCCCTCATCCCCGTTGTCGAACATGCAGTCAACATCGGTGACGAAGAGCAGGACGGCCGCGGGTGCGGTAGTGACAGCCGGACGGTGGCGATGCCCCGGACAGGCGGCGCGCCGGCCGCCCCTGACGATGGCGGGTCGAGCGTCACGCCGACGTTCAGGGTGGAGATGCCATCGGTGGCGGTCGCCTGCTGGCCAGCGCCGCCTGGGCCAGGGGAGATCGCGAAGGCGGCCTCTCCGTTTTTCTTCAGGTAGCTGGAGAAGTCCGCGAGCCGCAGCAGGTGCTGAAGGTAGCTCCCTGTTCCCGAACCGCCGGCGACGGCCTCGTCCAGCAGCATCCGGAACGCCTCGGTGTTCTCGGTGGGCAGGCCGGACCCGGTTATCGGGCTAACGCTGAAGGACAGGCGCGGAGCTGGGAGGGCCATTCGAAGTCCCCCTTTCACGGCTGCGTCAAATATGGCGGAACCCGGAGCGCGGATCAATGGCCATGGCACAGCTACGCCTGGTAGATACCCGGGCATGAGGAAATGCCCGTCATAGCACCTCGAATTTGCTGCACGCGGGTGTTTCCCGCTAACCCCCGATGCCAGGCGTGAGGCTCTCGGTGGCAGTTGGTCAACTAGTCGCGGTATGGCCTCTGACCTGCAAGGCAACCCGCGCTTGACAGGTTAAGCCGACCCCCGGGCGAGAGTCAAGATGCGTTCTGGATTCTGATCCCGATGCTGCATTGGTTTCGGATCGATTCATGAAAGAGAATATTAAATGTGCGCCTAATAGATTTCTGTGGGATGACCGTAAGTGCCCCGCGGATAACGCCATCGCGGGCGACGGGACAGCGCGGCGCGGGTCAAGCAGGCCAGGGTCGGTGGCCATGAACAGATCGATGTAGTCGTTCCGCCACCCCGCCGCGAGCAGCGGCCGGACCGCTGGATGAGGCGCGGGCAGGCAGACCCGGGCCTGGCCACTGGGCGGGTCGAGGGAGGCGAGCACGGCGAAGACCGCGTCGCGCGTGTCGTCATCGTCGGCGGCCGGTGCGACGGCCAGGTGGACCATCCCGTAGTCCGGGCCGGCTCCGGCCACCGTGCCCGCCGCCAGCACCTCGCCGTGCTGCAGTGCCTCGACCGATCGTCCGGATGGCCGGGCGGCCCAGGCCCGGTGATCGGCGGCCCGGTCCACTCCGGTCCACCGCAGTTCCAGCGCGGAGACCTGCTCGGGGGTGGACATCCCGGCCGCCCAGCCGGCCGGCCCGGCGAGCGCGCGCACGTCCCCGGACAGGTAGAGCAGTGGCCACCACGCGTCGAGACCGGCCCGCGTATAGAGCGGCAGCGCATGAGGGTGCTCGCTGCTGAAGGTCATCCGCCTCGGCTGGCCCTGCCACAGGGCCGCGAGCATGGCCTGGCCGCAGCCGAGGCCATGGGCTCGCGGATCGACGAACAGGTCGCACAGCATGCTGACGGCGGCCGGGCCCGGGCCGATCAGCCGGGTCGCCCCGTACCCGGTGATCACGCCGTCCCGGCAGGCGACCACCAGGTGGCCATGGGTGAGCAGATGCGCCGCGTAGGCCGGATCCGCGCCGGCCCACTCCTCGTCCTGCCCGGTGGCCAGCGCCACCTTGGCGATGGCATCCAGGTCGTCTTCCGTTGCGTCCCTGATGTGTGTCACTGGCACTGTCCTAGCCTGGCATGGTCACCGGGCGAGTTCGCGGAGGCGGCGGGCGATGAATGCCTGCTCGGGCGCGGTCGGCTCGAACTGGAGCGCTGTCCGGTAGGCAGCGGCCGCGTCGTCGGCGCGGCCGAGGCGGCGGAGGAGTTCCGCCCGGGCGACGTGCAGCTGAGGCCACTGCGCCAGCTGGGGATCCTTGCCGACCGCGTCGAGGATGACCAGGCCGGCCGCCGGGCCTTCGGCCATGGCGACCGCGACCGCCCGGTTCGCCTCGACCACCGGAGTTGGCTCATAGCGGATGAGCTCACCGTAGAGGGCGGCTATCTCGCGCCAGTCCGTCGCCGAGGCCCGCGGCGTTCCCGAATGGCAGGCGGCGATGGCGGCGTGTAGCTGGTAAGCACCGGGCCGTCCCTGCCGGAGGGCCTGTTCGACCAGGGCCTCGCCCTCGGCGATCATTCCCTGGTTCCACCGGGTCCGGTCCTGATCCTCCAGGAGCACGAGGTCACCGTCCGGGCTGACCCGGGCCGGCCGCCGGGCGTCGGTGAGCAGCAGCAGCGCGAGCAGGCCGGTCACCTCCGGCTCGGCAGGCAGCAGGGTGGCGAGCGCACGGGCCAGCCGGATCGCCTGGTCACACAGTTCACCGCGGACAAGCGTGCGGCCAGTGGTGGCCTTGTGGCCTTCGGTGAAGACGAGGTAGACCACCCGAAGCACCGCGGCAAGCCGCTGGGGCAGGTCCTCGGGGGACGGGACGCCGAAGGAGATGCCGGCCTGGCGGATCTTCCGCTTGGCCCGCACCAGGCGTTGCGCCATCGTCGGCTCCGGGACCAGGAATGCGGCGGCGATCTCCGCGGTGGCCAGCCCGCACACCGACCGCAGCGTCAGGGATACCCGCACCGCCGGGTCGAGAGCGGGGTGGCAGCAGGTGAAGATCAGGCCGAGTTCGTCGTCGGTGCCCGGCGGCCACCCATCGGGTGGCTGCCCATCAGCTGCCTCGCGCATGGCCTCGGCTTCCTTGTCTGCCCGGCGGGCCTCACGGCGCAGCCGGTCGAGGGCCTTGTGCCTGGCCGCGCCGATCAGCCACGCCCGGGGGTTGGCCGGGACACCGTCGGCGGGCCATTGCGCCAGGGCCGCGGCGCAGGCGTCCTGCACGGCGTCCTCGGCCACCTCCAGGTCGCCCACCAGGCGGGTGACGGTGGCGACCGCCGCCCACCAGTGGGCGCGGAACAGTTCCTCGTAGTGGCCCTCGCCGGTCAGGAGCGATCCCTGACCTGCACGACCGGGCGCACCTCGACCGTCCCGTTGACCGCTGTCGGCACGGTGGCCGCCCATTTCAGCGCCTCGTCCAGGTCGGCGCACTCGATGAGGGTGTAACCGCCGAACTGCTCCTTGATCTCTGCGGCCGGGCCGTCGGTCAGCAGGGTCTCGCCGTCGCGGACCCGCAGGGTGGTCGCGGCGGACGGCGGCTCCAGGGGAGCGCAGTCGATCAGCACGCCCGCCTGGCCCATCGCGTCGAGGGCCGTGTCCCAGCTGGCCAGCATCTCCGTGAACTCTGGCGTGCCCGGCTCCGGAAGGGGCCTGTCCGGTCCGTACAGCAGAAACATGTACTTCATCGCGTCCCACCTCTCGCGGCCGGCAACCGCTGCCGGCTTCCAGTAATAGTCGAACGGCGATGCCCTGAATCGACACGGGGGCGGCGGCGAGCGGGGAAGCTCACACCATCCGGCCGGATGCTCATCTTCGCAGCTCAGGGGATCAGCAAGGAGAGCGACGGGTCGATGGTGCGGAGGTTGTCGGGATCGGTGGTGATCACGGCGTGGTCGTGATCACGCGCGCACAGGGCCACGGACATGCCGACCACATCGGAGGTCCCGGTGGCGCCGCAGCGTTCCGCGACCCGCATCGCGGTCCGCTGGTCGAGGTCGACGACTGACGCGACCGGCGATCGCAGCAACCGCGCCAGCCGTGCCTGACCGCCGCCACCACGCGCCGCCTGGGCCAGCGCGGCCGCCGGGATCGCTAAGGTCACGTGCCCGGCGATGGCCTCCTCGATCAATGCGGCCATCCGGCGGTTGCCCGCCTCCAGCGCGATCAGGGCGCTCGTGTCCAGGGTGGCCCCGCTCACGAAACCAGCCCCAGTGCCCAGCGGGCCCAGGTGCGGTCGGCCTCGGTGGGCTCGCCCGACTCCGCGTAAATCTCCGCCAGCATCTCCCTGAGTTCACTGTCGTCGTCGCGGCGGGCCAGCGCGCGTGAGATGTACTCCGAGAGGGAGGGCGACCGTCCTTCGTCCACCGCCCGCTGTGCGGCGGCCACCTGCTCCACGGGCAGGCTGATGGCGATCTTCATCTGGGTCATCCGATTTGCCATTCCGCGATGCTGTCAGTCGTCCGGGATCTCGGGGGAGTGCTGGTCGAAGGCGCCTGGGTCGTCGGGGTGGGCGTACAGCACCACGAGCTTGACCGTCATGACAGGGACGCTACCGCGCGGACGTGGGATTGTCCCGGCCTGTCCGTCGCCCGCACGCGGGTTCGCGCCTGCCGCGGCGGATGGCGCAGTCGGGCAGGCCGAGGGCGGGCCGCCGCGGCCGGGCAACTAATCTCATATTTACTAATGTTCTCAAAAATGAGAATAAAATGTTACCGTGGGCAGCGTGGCAACCGCGGACGCTGTGCTGAGGAATTCATGAGGCGGATCCCGCCAGTGCCGGCCGGCCTGGCTGTTCTCGATATGGCCCAGGCGGGCCAGTTCGCGGAGATCCGCGAACTGTTCGCGCCGCAGTTGCGGGCGATGGTGACGGCCGGGGCGCTCCAGGCCGCCTGGTCAGCGGAGATCGCCCGGCAGGGCCCGGTCCGCTCGGTCGGAACTCCGGTGAGCGAGCCGGCTGGCATGGGGATAGTCCTGGTGCGGATTCCGGTGACGTTCGAGCGCGCGGATCTGACGGTGATCGTGTCGGTCGACGAGGCGGGCTGGCTCACCGGTATCCAGCTGGCCCCGGCCAGCGCGGCTGAGCCCGCCGGGCAGTGGGAGCCACCAGCGTACGCAGACGCTGAGAAGTTCGATGAGCAGGACGTGACCGTGGGCTCCGGCCCGCTCGCGGTGCCGGGCACGCTGAGCCTGCCGCACGAGCCAGGCCCGCGGCCCGCCGTCGTGCTCCTCAGCGGCTCGGGACCAGGTGACCGCGATGAGACCATGGGGCGGAACAAGCCATTCAAGGACCTCGCCTGGGGGCTGGCCAGCAGCGGCGTGGCGGTCCTGCGCTTTGACAAGGTCACGTACGCGCACCGGAGCCAGGTCCAGCAGATGCCCGACGTCACCGTGGCCGACGAGTACCTGCCTGACGCGGTCGCGGCCATCCAGCTGCTCCGGCAGCATCCGGCCGCTGACGCCGGGCGCGTCTTCGTGCTCGGCCACAGCCTCGGCGGCACCGTTGCCCCGCGAGTCGCGGCGGCCGAGCCCTCTGTCGCCGGGCTGGTCATCCTGGCCGGCGGCACGCAACCGCTGCACTGGGCCGCCGTCCGGCAGGTGCGCTATATCGCCTCGCTGAACCCGGAGACGGCCGCCGCATCCGAGCCTGCCATCGAGGTGATGAGCAGGCAGGCGGCGATGGTCGACAGCCCCGGCCTGTCCGCCTCGACGCCAGCCAGCGAGCTGCCGTTCGGGGTGCCTGCCTCCTACTGGCTGGACCTGCGCGACTACGACCCGGTCGCGACCGCCGTGGCGTTGGGCAAGCCGATGCTCATCCTCCAGGGCGGCCGTGACTACCAGGTGACCATCGCTGACGACCTGGTGAGATGGCAGGCCGGCCTGGCCGACGCCCCGGAGGTGACCATCCGCGTCTACCACCCTGACAACCACCTGTTCTTCCCCGGCACCGGCCCGTCGACGCCAGCGGAGTACGAGCCCGCGCAGCACGTGGACCCAGCGGTCGTCGCCGATATCGCCCGCTGGCTGACCTCAGCCCTGCCCCGGCCCAGCTGATCGAGTGCCCGGAAGAGGTTTCCCGGGTGACGCTGCTCTGCGACATACTCAGAGGCGAGGCGCTGCCCCGCGGGGCGCCGATGGAGACGATCACGGAAGTGATGGGACATGGACCTGACGGGTGCCACGTGGCACAAGGCCAGTAACTCCGGCAACGGCGGCAACTCCTGTGTTGAGGTCGCGGTCGTTCCCGGCTCCAAAGAAGGCAGCGACCACGTCATCGCGATGCGTGACAGCAAGCACCCGGACGAGCCAGCGCTGATCTTCACCCCCGCCGAGTGGGAGGCGTTCACCGCTGGCGTCCGCGACGGCGAGTTCGACATCGCCTGACGCGCGCTGAGGCCGGCCGCCCCGATGCGGTAGACCGGCCATCCCGACCGGGTCATCGGATGAACGCCAGGGCAATTCGCGGACCTGCAAACGTTAACACTGTGAAACGCAGTGGTAACGGAGCGCTTCCATGCTTATCTGGTGAGCGAGAGCGCGCACCAGGAAGAGGACATGACCGACACGCAGATCGGCGCGGCGGTAACCGTGCAAGCCATCGAGACGGCGTTCGACGGCCGGTGGGGGATCTGGCTCAGCGGCACCGGCCGCTGGTGGGCCGCCCGCCAGGCTGAGCCGGGCGCAACCGGCCCCGACCACCCCGCGGGGTCAGCCGCGGTGAGCACGGGTGCTGTGAGCATGGGTGCTGTGAGCACGGGCGCTGTGAGCACGGGCGGGGCGAGTCCGGGCGCTCCGGGCCCGGGCGGCACAGGTGTCATGCTGGTCCGCGCCGATGACCCGGATCAGCTCCGGGCCCGTATCCGGGAGCATGAGGCGCGCCCGCGCGAGGCGTCGATCAGGGCGCTGGCCGGTAGCCCTGCTGGGCGAGCCAGCCGCGGGCGCGGCCGAGGGCGCGTTCCTGGCTGAAGATGGTCCACCGGGTCAGCGCGTCATCGTGCCCGCTGTGCAGGACATCCCGGAACCTGCGGAACGCGCCGGGGCCCTGCAGGGCGTCCAGCAGCCGCTGCCGCAACTGCTCGTGGTTGACGTGGTCGGTGAAGTCGACCATGTCCCGGTAACCTGGGCCGGACTCCGGGGAGAAATACAGCCAGCGCGCTTCGTCGTAGTCGGCCGAGTCCTGATCCAGTTCAGCGGGCGGGTCGTAGTCGGTGATCCCAGCTGGCCAGACCATCCCGGCCTGCAGGTCCACCGCCCCATGGCCTTGGCTCGGGTCGCCGTCCAGGTGCTCGGCGAGTTCGGCCAGGTCCACTGCCGACTTGTCCAGCGGCCAGGCCGGAACGCCGTACTCACCCGCGGTCACCTGCTCACCGAGGGCATGCCGGAGTTCCAGGGCGAGCTGATGGTCACCCTCCCAGGACCGCTCTTCCAGTTCGCGCGCGCAGCGGCGGGCGCACGATTCGGCGCCCGCGCTCCCTGAGGCGAGTTCGGCGAGCAGGGCCTGCCCCGCGTGCTGCAGTACCGGCTCCAGCGGCCGGGAGGCCAGCAGGAACACCGTTCCCTTGCCGGCGTTGAGGGTGCGGTAGGACTCGGTGTCCCAGCCGGTGTCGGCCACCGCCGGGACCTCCAGCAGACCCGTCAGGCCCGGGTGGGCGCGGTCCGGGGTGATCGTGATGATGTCGTAGGTGCCGACTCCGGCGGTCACGAACGGATCGGTGGCGGTGATCTGCTCGATGTCGGCCCGGTCCAGGCCGGTCGCCAGGATCACCCCGCCGGTCTCCGGCGGCTGGGTCTGGCCGGACAGCACGAACGTCCCGTAGGCGTGCTGTCGCTGGAGATACTCCACATGACCGGCGACATGCGGCTCGGCCTGTGCCATCGGTACCGTGTAGCGCAGGATGAGCAGATGCATCATGAGATCGGTCCTACCTTCGGAGGCGAGGGCGAGGGTAGTCGGCTAGCGACGGGCAGCTTGACACACCAGGGTAAGTCGAGCGCGCTGCGCCCGGGCCAGCGGCGGGCCGAGAGAACTCGTGGCGGCTGGCGAAGGGCGGTAAACGGCGGCTGGCGCGATCGCTTATTGCTGGCAGACTGGAACAATGTCCGCGACCCCGCTAACCGAGCACGCCGAGGATGCCGGCCAGGCCGCATCGGCCACCTGGCCCCTCCGTGAGCCGTGCGTCCTGCTCAAGCTCGGCGAGATCGTGCTCAAGGGTGGCAACCGGCATCAGTTCGAGCGGATGCTGCAAGCCAACATCCGCCGCGCCCTGCAGGAGACCGGCATCGGCGTCCGGCTCTGGCAGCGCAATGGGGTCGTGGTGCTGCGGGTGGCCGATGGCACCGCCGGGAACGGCGCCGCGCGCGGCCCGGCGGCGGAGGCCGCGGCCGACGCGATAGCCGAACGCGTCCGGGACGTGATGGGCATCGCACGCGTGTGCCGTGCCATGCGGGTGACCAAAGACCCGGAGGCGGCCACGGCTGCGGCGCTTGAGCTGATCGCCGGGAAGCAGGGCTCGTTCTCCGTCCGCGCGCACCGCCGCGACAAGCGCTTCCGGATGACCTCCGCCCAGCTTTCCGTGCTGATCGGCAGGAGGGTGCAGGAAGCCTACGGTTACCCGGTCCGGCTGAAGAACCCGGACACGACGATCTTCGTCGAGGTCGACCAGGAAGAGATCTTCGTCTACACCGACGGCACGGCGGGCCAGGGCGGCCTGCCGGTGGGCATGAGCGGCCGGGCCCTGGTCCTGATGTCCGGCGGGATCGACTCCCCGGTGGCCGCGTACCGGATGATGCGCCGCGGCCTGCGCTGTGACTTCCTGCATTTCTCTGGCATGCCGCTGACCGGGCCCGAGTCGGTGTACAAGGCGTACGGCCTGATGCACCAGCTGGACAGGTTCCAGTGCGGGTCACGGTTGTTCGTGGTGGCGTTCGGCAAGACGCAGCAGCGCCTGGCGTCATCGGGCGCGAGCCGGCTGCAGATCGTGGCGCAGCGCCGGCTCATGCTCAAGACGGGTGAGGTGCTGGCCCGCCGTCTCGGCGGTGCGGCGCTGATCACCGGGGATTCCCTCGGGCAGGTGAGCAGCCAGACGCTGACCAACATCACCGCGCTCGATGACGCCGTGGGACTGCCTATCCTGCGCCCGCTGATCGGCTGCGACAAGGTGGAGATCATGGCGGAGGCCCGCCGCATCCGCACGCTGGCCCTGTCTGAACTGCCCGATCAGGACTGCTGCACGCTGCTGACCCCGCGCCAGGTGGAGACCCGGGCGCGCATCGACGACCTGCACCGGATCGAGGCCCGGCTGGACGCGGATGACCTGGCCGAAGGACTGGCTGCCGTGGCGCAGGAGTACCGGCCCGATCACCCTTAGGCCTTTCCCGCCGCACGGACGGTCGCGGGTGACTCACCCCACCACCGGCGCTCCCCTCCGGGGTCGGGCAGCAGGGCAAGTCACCCGCGACTGCCGATTTCCAGATGGCTTCAGCCTACGACCGCCGCCCCCGCCGGATGGGCAGATACGGCCGGCCGGGCCAGCGGCGGCGTGAGCGTCCGGCCCATCAGTGGTGACAGGTTCGCGGCCACGCTGGCCAGCTCGCGCAGATCGGAATCGAGCAGCGCCTGATCGCCGTCGCACAACGCCATCTTCGGCTCGGGATGCACATCGACGATGATCCCGTCGGCGCCGACCGCGATCGCCGCGCGGGTGAGCGGCAGCACCAGGTCGCGCCGGCCCCCCGAATGGGACGGGTCCACGATGACGGGCAGGTGCGAGAGTCGCTGTGCCACCGGGACCGCACTGATGTCGAGGGTGTTGCGGGTGGCGGTCTCGAAGGTGCGGATGCCACGCTCGCAGAGCACGATGTCGAGGTTGCCGCGCTGGGCGATGTACTCGGCGGCCATCAGCCACTCCTCGATGGTGGCGCTCATGCCGCGCTTGAGCAGCACCGGCTTGGACGAGGCGCCGACCGCCTGCAGCAGCGCGAAGTTCTGCATGTTCCTGGTGCCGACCTGCAGCATGTCCGCGTAGGAGGCGACGAGGTCCACGCTGCCCGGGTCGATCACCTCGGTCACCACCGGCAGCCCGGTCTCGGCCCGCACGTCAGCGAGGATCTTCAGCCCGGCCTCGCCGAGCCCCTGGTACGCGTACGGCGAGGTGCGCGGCTTGAAGGCGCCACCGCGCAGCAGGGAGGCGCCCGCCGCCTTGGCCATCAGGGCCGCGGTCAGCGTCTGCTCCGGCGTCTCGACGGCGCACGGTCCCGCGATCACCGTGAGGGTGTCCGGCCCGATAGGCACTCCGCCGACCATGACGACCGATCGCTGGGGGTGGTTCTGCCTGCTAATCAGCTTGTAAGGGACGGAGATCCGGACCACGTCGGCGACCCCGCTCCGGGTGCGCAAGTTGAGCGAGCCGAACTGGTCCACATCGCCGACGAGCCCGACGATGGTGCGTGAGATGCCGCGGCTCACGAAGGCGTCCCCGCCGGCGGTACGCACCACGTCAACAATCGCGTCCACGTCAGCCTGGGTGGCCTCCGGGGCCATCACCACGACCATGGTTCCTCCTAATGTCGTCCCTGAAAATGAAGGAAGCCCCGGGCCTGCAGGCCCGGGGCTTCCTTGAGGTCGGTTGCGTCAGCACACGTTCTTGCTGGCGACCGTCCGGGTGCCGGGCCGGTAGCCATACCAAAACTCGAATGCGCGCTGCATGACTAAGAGACTAGCGCATGGCCGGGGCGGGGCCGCAGAGTAGCCGGCTGATCGCTCATGGCACAGTGGTGCTGGCGGCCGGCCCAGTGTGGGCCGGATGGACACAGGCCAGGCAGCACGAGCCAGCCAGGAACAGGTCGGAAGGGCATGGGTCGGACAGGCACAGGTCAGGCGGCAACGGATCACCGGCGGGTCGGCCGGCCAGGCATTCAGCGGGTCGAATCTGATCAGGCGGCCGGGGAACTGCCGCCCGGTCAGTACATCCCGCGGGTATGGCCGGCCCTGCACTATGGCCCGGTGCCCCGGTTCCGCCCGGAGACCTGGGACTTGCGGGTGGGCGGAGTCACCGAGTCGGGCACCGAGCACCGGTGGGACTGGGCCGGGCTGGCGGGGCTGCCGCGCTGCCGGATTGTGGCGGACCTGCATTGTGTGACGAAATTCACCATCCCGGATATCGCCTGGGAGGGCATTGCCGCACCCGACCTGCTCGACGCGGCGCCGCCCGGACCGGAGGTGACGCACGTCATGGTGTGGGCGGAGTTCGGCTACAGCGCGAACCTGCGGATCGCCGATTTCGCCGCGGCGACCACGCTGTTCGCCACCGGGAGTGATGGCGGCGACCTGACCCCCGAGCACGGGTACCCGCTCCGCTTGGTGGTCCCGCACCTGTACGGCTGGAAAAGCGTGAAGTGGGTACGGGCGGTGGAGTACCTGACCGTGGACCGGCGCGGTTTCTGGGAGGAACGGGGCTACCACAACACCGCCGACCCGTGGCGTGAGCAGCGGTTCTCCTATCAGGAGCAGCCGGGTGAGGGCCCGGCGCCCTGACTCTGTGCTCCGCGCAGCCGGGTCAGGGTGGCCACGTCGGCGGCATGCGCGGCCTTCGGCCCGGGGGTCTCCAGGATGAACGGCACGCCCCGGGTATCCGGGTGCTGGAGCAGTGCGCCGAACGCGGCTGCGCCGATCTGGCCGGCGCCGATGTTGTCGTGCCGGTCCCGGCGGGAGCCGCAGGCGTCCTTGGCATCGTTGGCGTGGACCAGCGCCAGCCGGCCGGTGCCCGCCGCCAGGTCGGCCAGCATCCGGGCCACCCCGCCGGGAGCGGCCAGGTTGTGCCCGGCGGCAAAGGCATGGCACGTGTCCAGGCACACTCCCGCCCGCGGGTGCCAGTCGAGGTTGTCCAGGTAGGGGGCAATGTCCTGGACGGTTGCGCAGAGCATGTGGCCCTGCCCGGCCATCGGCTCGACCAGCAGGTCCGGATCGTCGTCGGCGAGGGTCTCCAGCAGTGGCAGCAGGCAGTCCCGCACATGGTGCAGGGCCTGGTCCCGGTCTTCGCCCACAGCCGACCCGGTATGCACGACCACGCCCCGGGCGCCGATCTCGGCGCCGCGGCGCAGCGAATGGGCGAGTGACGCGACCGATCGCTCCCGGACCAGCGGGTCAGGGGATCCGACGTTGATCAGGTAGGGGGAGTGCACGTACACGGGAAGGCTGGTCGCGGCCACGTGTTCCCGCAGCCTCTCGTCTTCGCTGGCGTCCCCGGCGGACAGCGCCCAGGCCCGCGGGTTGGACACGAATACCTGGATCGCCTCCGCGCCGATCGCGGCCGCGTACCGCAGGCCCTCGGCCGCGAGGCCGCCGGCCGTGGGCACGTGCGCGCCGACCGGTCGCCGGGCGGGGCGCAGGTCCGCTGGCCCGGGGTCTGCTGGCCCGGGGTCTGCTGGCCCGGGTTTCGCTGGCCCGGGGTTCGCTGGCACGGACCGAAGCGTAGTCCTGGCCGCGGGCGGACAGGACTCGGTATTTGCCGAGGTCCTGGCTCTGCCTCGACCAGTCAAATGGACGGCAATGAGAAGAATGAGCGCCTGATGATCAGTGCGCTGCCAGCCGGGGTGACCCCGCATTTCGAATAGAAAGGTAAAGAGAAGGTCATAAAGAGTAAAAGTCACGCATATCGGGGGAACGTCAGCGGCACTTCCGACGTCTATAGGGCGATACGCCTAAGATGTGAGTAGCCGCAGGAGTTCGCCTCCTGTGGATTTTTGTGATCAACACGCCCCCGGTCCGGGGCAGAACACGAGGGAGCGGCCCGTGGCGTCAATGGCGTCTGCACAAGAGCAGTCACGTTGCGTAGTCATAGGAGCCGGTCCTGCCGGCCTGACCGCAGCGTACGAGCTCACCCGGCGCGGCTTGGGCTGCGTCGTGCTTGAGGCAGACGACGTGGTAGGCGGCATAAGCCGGACCGTGGAGCGCGACGGCTGGCGGTTCGACATCGGCGGGCACCGTTTCTTCACGAAGGTGTCCCGGGTCGAGCAGTTCTGGTGGGAGATCCTCGGTGAGGAGGACTTTCTGTTGCGGCCGCGGATGTCGCGGATCTTCTATAACGGAAAGTTTTTCGATTACCCGCTCCGGGCCGTCAACGCGCTCCGCAACCTGGGCATCTTTGAGTCGTTGCTGTGCGTCCTTTCCTACCTGCGGGCCCGCCTGCGGCCCCCGGCTGACCAGTCCACCTTTGAAGGATGGGTGTCGGACCGATTCGGATGGCGGCTTTACCGGATCTTCTTCAAGAGCTACACCGAGAAGCTGTGGGGCATCCCGGCCAACCAGATCCAGGCGGACTGGGCGGCACAGCGGATCAAGAACCTGTCGCTCGGCAAGGCAATCGTCAACGCGCTCACTCCCAAGCGCGGGCAGACCGACGTCACCAGCCTGATCGAGGAGTTCCGCTACCCCAAGTACGGGCCGGGCATGATGTGGGAAGTCGCCACGACGAAGGTGACCGAGGGCGGCGCTGAGGTCCGCATGTCCACCTCGGTCGAGCAGATCCGGGCGGCCGGGGATGACCGGCTCGCGGTCACGGCGGTCGGTCCTGATGGCCTGCGCCGCGAGATCATCTGCCGTGACGTCATCTCCTCGATGCCGCTCGCCCACCTGATCAGCGCGCTGGGGCCAGGTGTCCCTGACGAGGTGACAGCGGCCGCGGCCGGGCTGCGCTACCGGGACTTCCTCACCGTCGCGCTCGTGGTGGACCAGGAGTTCTCATTCCCCGACAACTGGATCTACATCCACTCTCCGCAGGTCAAGGTGGGCCGGGTGCAGAACTTCGGCTCCTGGTCGCCCTACCTGGTCCAGGATGGCAAGACCTGCCTGGGCCTGGAGTACTTCGTGCATCTGGGTGACGAGATGTGGAACTCCTCAGACGAAGATCTGGTCGCGCTGGGAACCTCCGAGATCGAGTCGCTGGGACTGGTCGCGCACGGTGCGGTGCAGCAGGGGTACGTCGTCCGGATGCCGAAGGCCTACCCGGTCTACGACACCGAGTACGCGGCCAACGTCGAGACCATCCGCAAGTATCTCGAAACCGGCTGGCCGCATGTCCACCCGGTTGGCCGCAACGGCATGCACCGGTACAACAACCAGGATCACTCCATGCTCACCGCGATGCTGACCGTCGAGAACATCGCCGATGGCGCCGCGCACGACATATGGGCCGTGAATGTGGAGGCCGAGTATCACGAGCAGAAGGCGTCAGATGCCCCATCGGCCGGGCCAGGCGCGGCCGGCGCCGCGGGCACGGGGCGGGCTGCCCCGATCCTGCCCGTGGCCGCGGGGAAGCTGACCGGGGAGGCGCAGCCGACCAGCGCGGGGGCCGGGGTTGACCGCGGCTGAGCCGGATCCGGCCGGGTCCACGCAGGCCGCCGGGCTCGGGTCGGCCGCCGCGTCCTTCGGCTGGCGGCTACCGCTACGGCTCCGGATTCAGGACCGGTTAATACGGCTACGGCCCCGCGCACGGGGCGCGGTGATCCGGGGACAGGTCTGGCTGGGCACCCTGCCGGGTGCGCTGCGCCGCCACTGGATCTTCTCCGCCGCCCTCGGGGTGGGGCTGATCCTCCGCCTGGTCGTCATGGCCGCCTACCGGCCGGCAATACTGGTTAGGCAGGACAGCTTCGACTACCTGTGGGACGCAGTCCAGCTCAAGCCCGATCCGGTGCGCCCAGACGGGTACGCTTTCTTCCTGGCGCTGCTGCGGCCGCTGCACTCGCTCACCTTCCTCGCGGGCCTGCAGCACCTGATGGGCCTGGCTATCGCGGTCCTGGTGTACGCGGTGCTGTGCAACCGCGGCGTTCCCGGCTGGGGCGCGGCGCTCGCGGCCGCGCCGGTGCTGTTCGATCCCCGCCAGCTCGATCTTGAGCACTCGGTGATGTCTGACACCCTGGCGACGCTGCTCATGCTGACGGCGCTTGCGGTGCTGCTGATCCGGCGGCCGTCGTGGTCGCTGCGGCCGCCGTCGGTGGGCCGGTCGGCGGTGGCCGGCCTGCTGATGGGCGTCGCTGGCTTGGTGCGGCCCATCACCCTGCCGCTCTTCGTGCTGGTGGCGGCGTGCCTGCTGCTCCAGCGGGCCGGCTGGCGGCGGTCGATCGCCGCCCTGGCCGCTGGCGCGCTACCGCTGGCCGGGTACGCGTTGTGGTTCGGCACGTTCTACGGCACGGTCGCCCTGACCAATAGCGATGGGCTGTTCCTCTGGTCGCGCACCATGACCTTCGCGAACTGCGCCGTCATCAAGCCCCCCGCCGACCTGCAGGCGCTGTGCCCCGGCCGGCAGCCGGCCGGCCGGCAGATCCGGGCGCACAAGGCCGACCCCCTGTCGATGTTGCTGGCCCGGCCATCGCCGCGCCTCTACCTGTGGAGCCGGGAGGACTGGCTCTGGCAGCCACCCTCGGAGCAGTTCGTACCGGACATAGCCGCGTTCACCCGGGCCAAGAACGACCGGGCGATGCGGTTCGCGATCCGGGCGATCACCGCGCAGCCGCTGGGGTACGCACGGGCGGTGTCGGAAGATGTCGCATTCACCTTCCTCAATACCGACCGTGCCTTGCGGTTCCCCGACCCCCTGGCCATCCCGCGTGGCCTCGACTACAGCTACCAGGTCGCCGCCGTGCGAGGGTACGCCGGCTCCGCCACGGCGGCCGGGCTCCAGCAGCAGGGCATACAGGCAGACAAGCCATACGGATACCTGCTCCAGGGCTACCAGAGCCGGGTGTACTTCCCCGGCGTCCTGTTCGCACTGGTGCTCGTCGCCGGGCTGGCCGGCATCCTGGTGCCGGGCAGGCGCAGCGGCGCGGCTGTGCTCCTGTGGGCCTGCGCCGCCGTCACCATCGTGCTGCCGAGCGCCGAGCACATGGACAACTACCGGTACGCGCTCCCGGCTATCCCGCTGGCCTGCATGGCGCTCGCGCTCGTGCTGAACGGCCGCAAGGTCGTCGGCGGCCCGCTGCGGGCACCAGAACCGGACACACTCGGCCGCAACCCTGCCCACCAGCGGGTTCCCGTCGCCTGACCAAACCGCCGCGCTGACTCCTGTACCGGGACCAATGCCGGTCCCAGTTGTGCGCGGCCCGCTCATGGTGACCAGTGCCGTAACCACGCCCCGTGGGGCTGGTGGGCAGGGTTAGAGGTGGGGGAGGCCGGTCCAGAGGGTGATGGTGCTGCCCTGCGGGGCCGAGTTGTTCGGGCTGTAGTTGAAGACCACGTTGAGCGGGCCGGCCTTGATGACGTTGACCTGGAAGCCGAGTTGCTGCAGGGTCTGCGTGGCCTGATCCACGTTCTGCCCGTCGACGTTCGGGATGGCGACCATCTGCGGCCCGTTCGAAATGACGATGGTGACGACCTCATGGGGGGTGAAGGCGCTGCCGGCCGCCGGGGACTGCTTGGTGATGGTTCCCTGCGGCTGGGTGCTCTTAGCGTCGGGCACTTCGTTCAGATTGACACCGTTCTGCTGCGCCCACTGCTCGACCGCCGCCTGCTGCTGGCCGACGAAATTGGGCAGCGGCGGCCCCGCGCTCACCACCAGCGAGACCGGCTTGGGCTGCGGCCACGAGGTGCCGGCCGCAGGAGTGGTGCTGATCACGATGCCGGCCTGGATCGTGGCCGACGGCTGGTTGCTGACCGTGCCCGGCACCAGGCCAGCGTGCTTGAGCGCGGCCTGGGCGTCGGCCAGGCTCGCCCCGGTCACCTGCGGGACCGCGATCAGGTGCGGGCCCCTGGACACGATCATCGTCACCGCGGTGCCCTTGGCCACCCGGGATCCCATCGCGGGGGTGGTGCTGATTACGTCGCCCTTGGCGACATGGTTGTCGAACACCGTCGTGCCGCTCTTGACGATGAGGCCCTCGTTGCGCAACTCGGTGCTCGCGGTGGCGGAGACCAGCCCGCCCACCTCAGGAACCTTGGTGTACTTGCCCGCGGCCTGCCACCACACCAGCACCGCGATGAGGATGACGGCCACGATTCCGGCGACCAGGTAGCCGAGCCTGCGGCTGAACAGCCAGCGCTGCAGCCCAGGTTCCCGGGGGGCCAGATAACGGGGTTGCCCAGTGCCGTAGGACGCGGCCGGGCCCGCGCTGGACACGACCAGCGTGTGGTTAGCTGACCCGCGCGAGTCCGGTATCTGCCGGGTGACCGGGCCGGCCGTGAAACTGTCGCCGGGTGCTCCGTACGACTGGCGGGCCGGCTGAGGCGTACGGGGAAACAGGTCACCGCCAGGCGGCGTGACCTCGGCCCACGCGGCCGGAATCACGGCGGTACCCGCCGGGGGTGGCATGGCGGTAGCGGACATCCGGGCCCCGGCGCCGCTCTCCAGCGCATCAGGAAGGTCCGCGATGGGCAGGCCATGCCGGACCTCGGTGACCGCCCGCAGGAACTGCCCCGCATCGGCGGGCCGCAGGTCAGGATCCCTGCTGGTGGCCAGGGCCACCAGGGTGTCGAGCGCGGCCGGGAGGCCAGGGACCAGCGTGGACGGGGCCGGAACCACCGCGTTGACATGCTGGTAGGCCACCGCGAGCGGCGACTCGCCGGTATGCGGCTGGACGCCGGTGAGCATTTCGAACAGCATGATCCCGGCGGCGTAGACATCCGTGCGCGCGTCCGCCGTGCCCCCGCCGACCTGCTCGGGCGCCAGGTAGGCGGCGGTCCCGATGATCATCCCGGTCTTGGTGTGGCTGGCCCCGGCGAGCAGCCTGGCCAGGCCGAAATCCGCGACCTTGACCGCGTTCGACTCGGTGAGCAGCACGTTCTCCGGCTTGACGTCGCGGTGCGCGAGCCCGGCGTCGTGCGCCGCGCCGAGCCCGGCCAGCACGCCATCCATGATGTCGAGGGCCTCGCGGGGGCCGAGACGGCCCCGGGCGCTCATCAGGGCGCGCAGCGTCTGCCCGGGCACATACTCCATGGCCAGGTACAGCGTCCGGCCGTCGGCGCCCTGGTCGTAGACGGCGACGACGTTCGGGTGGGACAGCCGGGCGACCGACCTCGCCTCGCCGACGAACCGGCGGACGAAGTCCTCATCGTTGGCCAGCTCGACATGCATGATCTTGAGCGCGACCGTGCGGTCCAGCCTGGTGTCGGTCCCCAGGTACACCGTGGCCATCCCGCCGCGGGCAACATGCGACTCAACGCGGTAGCGGCCATCCAGCAACTGGCCGACCGGCGGGCGGGCGAGGGTCGTGTCCATCAAAGTCGATTGTATGGGGGACGGGCGGTTGGCAACCTAGGAAACCTATTACGCTGTCAGTCGGCCACCGGGGGTGATGAGGCTCGTGCGAACCGCCGTCGCGGCACCCGGCCAGCCAGCCGGGCGAGGCGGCCGGCCGTGACCGCGGCGCGCATCGCAGCGGCCATGAGTTCCGGGTCATGTGCCCTGGTCACCGAAGTGGCCAGGAGCACGGCGGCACAGCCAAGCTCCATCGCTATCGTCGCGTCGCTGGCCGTGCCGATACCCGCGTCCAGCACCACCGGCACGCCAGCATCCGCGACGATCAGCTCGATGTTGTGCGGGTTCCTGATGCCCAGGCCCGACCCGATCGGGGCGCCGAGTGGCATGACGGCGGCGCATCCGGCCTGTTCCAGCCGCCGCGCCAGCACCGGATCGTCGTTGGTGTAGGGGAGCACGGTGAAACCATCCGCGACCAGCGTGTCCGCCGCGTCCAGGAGTTCTATGGGATCCGGCAGCAGGGTGTGATCATCGGCGATGACCTCCAGCTTCACCCAGGCCGTGCCGAGCGCCTCGCGGGCCAGCCGCGCGGTGCGCACCGCCTCGGCCGCGGTGTGGCAGCCGGCCGTGTTGGGCAGCACCCGGATGCCGCGTTCGGCGAGCAGGTCGAGCACGGAGCCGCCGGAGGCGGGGTCCACCCGGCGCATCGCCACCGTGGTCAGCTCCGTTCCTGACGCGTCCAGCGCCCGGCCCAGCACATCCAGGCTGGGCGCGCCACCGGTGCCCATGATCAGCCGGGAGGTGAATGCCTCGCCGGCGATGACAAGGGGGTCGTCCATGCTCAGCCTCCCTGGACCGCGGTGAGGACCTCGACCTGGTCACCTTCGGCGAGCAGGGTCGAATCCCACGCTGCCCGGCGCACCACCTCGTCGTTGACGGCCGCCGCCACACCGGCGGCGGCCGCGGTGATCAGGCCGACCGCGTCGCGGACGCTGATGCCGTCGGCCACCTGGCGCGGCGTGCCATTGATGATCACGTTCACGGCTGCCTGCCTTCCCGGCCAGGCTGGCAGCCGCCGTCCGACGCGGCGTCGCCGGCGGCGAACCGCGCCATGGTGAAGGCGGCAGCCAGTGCGGCAAAGCGTTCGGTAGCAAGGTATTCGGCCACTACCTCGGCCGTGACCGGGGCGAGCAGGACTCCGCCGCGGAAATGGCCGGTCGCGAGCACCAGACCGGGCAGTCCCGCCGGGCCGAGGACCGGCGCGTTGTCGGGGGTGCCCGGCCGCAGGCCGGCGACCGCCTCGGTGAACTCGAGCTCGGTGATGCCGGGCACGAGGGTGCGAGCGTCGCGGAGCAGCTCCCAGATGCCGCCCGCGGTCACCCGGGTGTCCGCGCCGAGTTCCTCCTGGGTGGCGCCGACCACCAGTTCGCCGCTCTCCCTGGGCAGCAGGTAGACCGGGCAGCCGCGGACGATGCCGCGCACGCAGCGGCCGGGCAGCGCCGCGCCGCGGCTGGCCCGCAGCCGCAGGATCTGCCCCTTGACCGGGCGGATGGGTGGCAGGGCCCCCGGCGGCAGCCCGCCGATCTGACCTGACCGCCAGCCGGCCGCGAGCACTACGTGGTCGGCACTGACCGTGCTGCCGTCGGCCAGCACGGCCCCGTGCACGCGCCCAGAGCTGCTGACCATGATGCCGGCGGCCGGCTGGGGGATCATCGTCACCCCGGACTGGGTGGCCGCGGCCAGCAGCGCCTGGGTCAGCAGCCGCGGGTCGACTGATCCGTCGCTCCTGGTGAGCAGCCCGCCGCGGACTGAAGGATCCAGCATCGGCTCCGCCGCCCGGCACTCGCGGGATGTCAGCCGCTCGGTGGCCACCCCCAGCGACTCCTGCAGGGCCTGCGCTTCGCGCAGCACGGCCAGGTCGTCCGCGTCGTAGCCGACCTGCAGGGTCCCGGATTGGCGAAACCCGGTCGGCAAGCCGGTCCGGCCGGTCAGCTCGGCCACGAAGTCCGGGTATCGCTGCAGCGATTCCAGGCCCAGTGTGAACAGGTCCTTCTCGGCGTAAGCGGCCTCAGCGGCGGGGGTCAACATGCCCGCAGCCGCGTAGGACGCGCCGTGGCGGGGCGCTGGATCGGCGAGCGTGACGGTGATCCCGCGCTGCGCCGCCCGCCAGGCCACGCTCAGCCCGATAACGCCGCCACCGATGATCAATGCTGATGTCACCGAGCGCTCCCTTCGCCGGCATGACCCGGATCAGGTTCCTGCGGTCGGTGGCTCTCCAGCCGCCCTCTCAGTCCGGTCGACACCGGACTCCCGCGCGTAGCCCCTAGCCTATGTGCTCGTGCAGATAGAGCGGATAGTGATCGCAGGCGGAGGGCTGGCCGGGCTCCGCAGCGTCGAGGAACTCCGGGCCGGCGGGTACCAGGGTTCGGTCACCATGGTCGGCGCGGAGCCCCGGCCGCCGTATGACCGGCCACCGCTGTCCAAGAAGCTCATGATGGGCGCGCTTGACGACACGTCGCTGGACGCGGACGCGGCGGCGCTTGGCCTGGAACTGCGGCTGGGCGAGTCGGCGGTCGCCCTGGCCGGCCTGGGGGAGTCGGCCGGCGGGGTGCTGCGCACCAGCCAGGGCGAGTACCGCTTCGACCGCCTGATCGTGACGACCGGAGCCACGCCGGTCCGGCTGCCCGGCCCCGGGCCGCAGCGCGTGCTGCGCAGTCTCGACGACGCCTTGCAGCTGCGCTCGGTGCTGCGTCCCGGATTGCGGCTCGCCATCGTCGGTGCGGGCTGGATCGGTGCGGAGCTCGCCACGGCCGCTGCGGCACAGGACTGCCAGGTCACCGTCGTCGAGGCGGGGCCAGCTCCGGTGGCCGGGGCGCTCGGCGCCGAGGCGGGCGCGATAACCGTGCCCTGGTACGCCGAGGCCGGGGTGGACCTGCGGCTCGGCCAGCCGGTCGAGTCGGTGCAGCCGGGCGGGCTCGCGCTGCCCGGCGGCGGGTGGCTGGACGCCGACGAGGTCGTCACGGCGGTCGGCGTGCGGCCGGTGACCGGCTGGCTGGACGGCTCCGGGGTGGCGGTGCGGAACGGGATCGAGGTGGACGACGGGCTGCGTGCCTCGGTGGCCGGGGTGTTCGCGGCGGGGGACTGCGCGGCGTTCTGGTCACGACGCTACGAGCGGCGGCTGCGGGTCGAGCACTGGGACACCGCCCTGCACGCGCCGGAGGTGGTGGCGGTGAACGTGCTCGGCGGGGAGGAGATCTACGACCCGGTGCCCTACTTCTGGTCGGAGCAGTTCGGCCGGATGGTCCAGTACGCGGGCCAGCACACCGCCGCTGACCGGCTGATCTGGCGGGGTGATCCCAAGGGGGAGAAATGGACGGCCTGCTGGCTGGCCGGGCCCGGCACCGGCAGCGACCGGCTGGTCGCCGTGCTCACCGTGAACCAGCCCCGCGACCTGCTGCAGGGACGGCGGGCCATCGCCGCCGGCGGCCCGCTGGATGCGGCCCGGCTCGCCGACCCGGGCGTGCCGGTCCGCGACGCGGTGGTCGCCTGATGACTGCGGAACCTTACGAGACAGGCGTGTCCTGGTTTGATCCGGGCTCTGGTGTGGGAAATTCGGTACGTGGCGCAGATTGACCCCCTGGCCGACGCACTCGTCGGCGACTGGCTGACCCTTCCTCAAGTGGCTGACCGTCTCGGCATCCCCATCGGCCGGGTCAGGCAGCTACTCCGCGACCGCAAGCTGCTGGCTGTGCGGCGCCCCGATGGCACGCTGTCTGTCCCCGGTGCGTTCCTGGCTGACGGCCAGGTACTGAAGGGGCTGCACGGCACGCTGACACTGCTGTTCGACTGCGGCTTCGACGACCCCGATGCGTTGCGCTGGCTGTTCACAGACGACGACTCGCTCCCGGGCACGCCAGTCGAGGCCATGGCGAAAAACCGCCGGACTGAAGTGAACCGGCGGGCGCAGGCGCTTGCGTTCTGACGCTCGTGCCCGGCGGCCCACCGGCCGCTTGCCTCCCCGGTGACCTGCGGGCGGGCGGCGTGCGGGCGGGCGACCTGCCTCGTGCGGCCACGCCCGCGGGAGGCGTAGGTTCTGGAGGCATGGGTTCTGGAGGCATGAGTGCCCGCTGACCCGCGGGACCGGCTCGCGGCTGCGCGGCTTTACCTGTGCACTGGCGCCCGGGAACGCCACGGCGACCTGCCGGAGTTCCTCGACGCCGTGCTTGGTGCTGGGGTGGACATCGTCCAGCTCAGGCAGAAGGGCCTGGAAGCCGCCCAGGAGATGGCCATCCTGGAGGTGTTCCGGGCCCACTGCGACAAGCACGGGACGCTGCTGGCGGTCAACGACCGGGCGGACGTGGCGTACGCGGTGGGCGCCGACGTGCTCCACCTCGGGCAGGACGACCTGCCCGTCGGGGTGGCACGGAAGATCCTCGGTCCTGGTCCGCTGATCGGGCTGTCCAGTCACGCGGAGGGCGAGACAGCCGGGGCGGCCGTCGCGGACGGGGTGGACTACTTCTGCGTCGGCCCGGTCTGGCCGACCCCGACGAAGCCGGGGCGTCCGGCGCCGGGCCTGCCGCTGCTGAGGTACGCCGCAGCCATGGGAACGCCGCGGCCATGGTTCGCGATCGGCGGGATCGACGCGGCCAACCTCGGCGAGGTACTGGAGGCGGGAGCGCGGCGGATCGTGGTGGTTCGGGCCATCACCGATGCTGCCGATCCGGCCCGGGCCACCGCCGAGCTGGCGGCCCGCCTTCCGGCCGCCCGCTGACGGCCCGCCGCTGACGGGTTACCAGACGTCGCCGTCGCGCCAGTCGCAGATGAGTTCGCCGGTCAGGTCCAGCGGGACCGCCAGCTCAAGCACGAAAATGCCACCGTCCTCGCCGGCGGTGCGCTCGATGCCGGCGGGGGTGAGCGCCGAGGCCGGCCCCTGCCACAGCTGCCAGCCGCGCGACGCGTAGAAGTCCGTTCCCTCGTCGGTGGCGCCCAGCGCGCCGACGTCGTACGCGCCGCGCAGCACCCGCTCCAGGGCCGTCATCATGGCGGCACCGTGGCCGCGCCTGCGCCGGTCCGCCCGCACCGCGACGGCCTCGACATAGCCCGTGCGCAGCGCCCGCCCGCCGCACAGCAGCCGCCGCTGGATCAGCGACGCGTGCCCGATCAGCTCGGCGCCTTCCCACACCAGGGCGTGCATGCCACCCAGGGCGTGCTCCCAGTCCTCGTCGGTCATGTCGTCGAAGACGTCATACAGCAGGGCCCGCGCGGCCTGGCGGGTGGCGGCGTCAAGGTCGGCGGTATGGGCGGTGCGTAGCTCGCTCATGCTCGCCATCCTCGCAGTCGTGCTCAGGCATCACCCGGCGGCGTGACGGTCCCGGCGGGACTGGCCAGCCTGGGGTGGCCAGCCTGGGGTGGCCAGCCTGGGGTGGCCGGAACCGGATCAGCCGCGGCGGGTAGTCGCGGCGACGGCGAGTTCGGCGAGGGCGGCCTTGGCCTCGTCGGTGACGGGCGCCGCATCGAGGGCGGACAGGGCCTGGGCGACGTGCCGCTCGATCGTCAGCTCACATTCGGCCAGCGCTCCGGTGCCGGTGATCACGGCACGGATCTCGGCGACCCCGGCCTCGTCCAGCTTCGGATCGCCCAGCAGCTGGTCGATGATCGCCGCTTGCCGGGCGTCGGCCCGGGCCCGGGTCAGGGCGAGCAGCACGGTGCGCTTGCCCTCGCGGACGTCGTCGCCGGCAGGCTTCCCGGTGTGCGCGGGGTCACCGAACACGCCCAGGATGTCGTCGCGGAGCTGGAACGCGACGCCAAGCGGCAGGCCGTAGGCCGTGTAGGCGCGGGCGATCGCGCGGGCCGTACCGCTGGAGCCCGGGACGCCGCCGTCCAGCGCCGAACCGCCGTCCAGTGCGGCGCTGCCAGCCAGTGCCCCGCCCAACTGCAGCGGGCGCTCGATCGTGTACTTGGCGGTCTTGAACTCGACCACCCGCAGCGCACTCGCCGGGGTCGCGTCGCCGGTCGCCTGACTGAGCAGGTCCAGGTACTGGCCGGCCATCACCTCGGTGCGCATCAGGTCGAGCACCGGCTCGCCGCGCCGCAGCGCCTCTGCTGCCAGCCCGCTGTCCTGCAACATCTGATCGGTCCAGGCCAGCAGCAGGTCGCCCACGAGGATCGCGGCACCCATCCCGAACGCCGCCGCTGAGCCGTGCCAGTGCCGCGCGGCGTGCCGGTCCGCGAACTGACGGTGTACCGAGGCCTGCCCGCGGCGGGTGTCGCTGCCGTCCATGACGTCGTCGTGCACCAGCGCGCTGGCGTGCAGCAGTTCCAGCGCCGCGGCGGCGGCGAGGATCTGGGGGCAGTCCGGGCCCCCCGAGCCACGCCAGCCCCAGTAGCAGAACGCCGGCCGCAGCCGCTTCCCGGCTGCTAGCAGGCTGGTCACCGCCTCCAGCACCGGAAGCAGGTCATCGCCCGCGCCGAGCAGCACAGGCCGCTGTCGGCGCAGGAAGTCATCGAGGGCGCGCCCGACCTGGTCATGGATATAGCCAAGTGTGGCGGAACCGCTGGTCACCATCGCGACACTAGCCGTCCCCGGACCTGCCGGGCCGCATAGCCTTGACGCATGCCATCCGGCCTCCTGCATCGCGCCCCGGCTATCCGAGACCTGCTGGCCTCGGGTGGCGAGTCGTTCTCGTTCGAGTTCATGCCCGCCAAGACGGAGGCTGAGGAGCGGCAGCTGTGGCGGGCCATCAGGCAGCTTGAGCCGCTGGGCCCGACCTTTGTCTCGGTGACCTACGGGGCCGGCGGCTCCACCCGGGACCGGACCATCCGGGTGACCGGCCGCATCGCGGCCGAGACCACGCTCACCCCGGTGGGCCATTTCACGGCGGTCAACCACTCGGTGGCCGAACTCCGCCAAGTGATCGGTTCCTACGCGGCCGTCGGGGTGCGTAACGTGCTCGCGTTGCGCGGCGACCCGCCAGGTGACCCGAACGGCGCGTGGCTGGCCCATCCGGACGGGCTGGAGTACGCGGCGGACCTGGTCCGGCTGGTCCGGGCGGCGGGCGATTTCTGCGTCGGGGTGGCCGCGTTCCCCGAGGGGCACCCGCGATCGCCCGACCTTGACTCCGACACGGCATATTTCGTGCGCAAGTGCGCTGCCGGGGCGGATTTCGCCATCACCCAGATGTTCTTCTACCCGGAGGACTACCTGCGGTTGCGCGACCGGGTCGCGGCCGCCGGGTGCGACGTGCCGATCATCCCGGGGATCATGCCGATCACCAGCCTGCGCACGCTGGAGCGCATCGTGGTGCTGTCCGGCGCGCGGTTCCCGGACAGCGTGGCCGAGCGGCTGCGCGCGGCCGGCGAGGACAAGGCCGCTGTGCGTGAGATCGGCGTGGAGTACGCGGCGGGAATGTGCGAGCGGCTACTGGCCGCCGGCGTGCCCGGGCTGCACTTCTACACGCTCAACGGCTCCCGGGCCACCCGCGAGATTTACCAGCGTCTCGGTCTTGCCGGACGGGTCAGCGCGAGCCGGCGCCGCGGCCAGCAGGATAAGCGGGGCGCGGCGACCGGCGGGCCCGGTTCGGACCTGAGCGGAAGCACGGCGCCCATCACCGCATAAGGCGGGTCGGTGCCGGGGAAGCTGAACCTGGTCAGCAGGTCGGCGAAGCCTAGCCGCCGGTAGAGCCGCCGGGCGGGGCTGTCGGCGTCCTGGGTGGAGAGCACGGCGGTCCGCTCCAGCCGCTGGTGGGTGAGCGCCAGCACGATGGCCCGGCCTACCCCGCGGCCCTGGTGATCCGGGTGCACGTGGACCTCGGCGACCTCGAAGGTGTCGGCCAGCCAGGCCTGGGCGTAGCTGCGGCCGCCGGACGCGTTGAGAGCATTCCTGACCAGGTCGTGCCACCACTGGCCGGTCTCGCCGTGAAAGCCGTAGGCGAAGGCGATGATCGGGCCGCGGCGCCGCGGGTCAGCCGCGCGGGGGTCGTCCCGGTGCGGCAGGCCGGCCCCGGCGGTCACCGCCACGGCGTGGAACGAGGGATGGCCGGCGTGTCGTTCCATGATCGATCGCCGGCCGGGCAGTTGCAGCATCGGCGGCCGCATGGCTGCTGAGTACACAGCCACCACAGCAT
>Ga0265338_10002186_pt1 | contig 29972 bp, 30 predicted proteins | sample 42126metaG_FD_193579 | JGI IMG/M metagenome (GOLD analysis project Ga0265338, IMG submission 193579) | Rhizosphere microbial communities from Carex aquatilis grown in University of Washington, Seatle, WA, United States - 4-21-26 metaG | ecosystem: Host-associated > Plants > Roots > Rhizosphere...
CATGCAACGGCCCGCAGGCGTCTAAACGCCTCCGCCGGAGAGCATTCCCAGGGCGTGGCGGAAGCTGCGGCTGAGCTTCAGCTCACCGCCGTCGCGCAGGAGCACGGCAAATTCTCCATTGGCAAGCGCACGCAGCTCGGCTACGCGCTCCACGTTCACCAGCGTCGAACGGTGAATACGCGCAAAGCCATGCGGCGCCAGACGCTGATCCATGGCGGCGATGGTCTCTCGCAGCAGCCAGGCCTTCTTGCCGATGTGCAGCGAAACGTAGTTACCGGAGGCCTCGACCCAATCGATTTCGGCGATGCGCAGCAGCACCACGCGGTCACCCGTGGGGATGGCGAGCCGATCCGAGCCTGGACGCATGGCAGCGGCGCCCACGCCCTGATGGAAGCTGGCCATGCCGGCGTTCAGGCGAGCGCCAAAACTCTCATCGCGGCCGGAGGCGAGCGCCTCGCGCGCGCGGCGCAGCGCCTGCGCGAACCGCTCATCGTCGATGGGCTTGAGCAGGTAGTCGAGCGCGTTGACGTCGAAGGCCTTGACCGCGTATTGATCGAAGGCGGTGACGAAAATGATATGCGGTGCGCGCTTGGGATCCAGGCCCGCGATCACGTCGAACCCCGACACCTCGGGCATCTGCACGTCCAAAAACACCAGATCGGGCGCCAGCTTGCCGATAGCCGCAATCGCCTCCTCGCCGTTGGTGCATTCGCCGATCACATCGATGTCGCCGGCCCGTTCCAGGCGCACACGAAGACCGCGCCGAGCGAGCTCTTCATCATCGACCAGGAGCGTGCGAATCGTCACACCCGGGCCTCTAGCGCGGCCCGGCTGCGCGCGGATTCGGGACGTGCGGGCTGTCCGCGCGCGCTGAACTGCAGCGGCAGCGAAATATCGGCGGCCACCCCGCCGCTCAGCGCCCGGTCGACCGTGAAGCTGGCCTGCGCGCCATAGAGCTCGCTTAAGCGTGTCGCGGTGTTTGAGAGCCCCAGCCCGGTGGAAAGCGGATTGGCCCGCTTGAGTCCTGGGCCGTCATCTTCAACGCGCAGGTGCAGCAGCCCGGCCTGGACACCGACGCTGATCTGAACCGCACCGCCGTTGGCGCGCACCAGGATACCGTGGCGGACCGCATTCTCCACCAGTGGTTGCAGCAGCAGCGTGGGCACCAGTGCGTCGTTTGCTTCGGCCGCCACATCGATCTGAAAGCGCAGGCGATCGCCGAAGCGAATCTTCTGGATGTCCAGGTAGTGCCGCACGAAGGTCATCTCCTCGCCTACCGTGATCTGCGGCGTCTCGATGGTCTGCAGCGCCAGTCGCAGGAAATCGCTGAGCAGCGCGATCATCGTCGTGGCCGCTTCGCTGCGCCCTTCGAGCACGAGTGCCGAGATCCCATTGAGCGTGTTGAAAAGAAAGTGGGGCTCGAGCTGCGACTGCAGTGCCTGCAGCCGCGCTGATTGTGCCAGCGCTTCGGCGCGCGCGGCGCGCCGGCGTTCCAGCTGCAGGCTGACCCAGCCATTGACACCAAAATACAGCAGCGACCAGGTCAGCAACACGAAGGCCTCGAACAGCCAGGTGTCGAGCGGGATCATCGTGAACGAGGGCAACCAACGCACCAGCGAAGGCCGGATGCTGGCCGCGATCCAGGTCAGCAACACCTGCGGTTCGAACCACACGGGCGCACCGACGGCGGCGAGCAGCAGCACGTAGATCGCAAGGCGCACCGGCGACACCCCGCCGCGACGCCAGCGGCCGTAAAGATAGCGGTAAAGGGTCGTGAGCCCGAAGCCCGTGCCAATGAGGATCAGCACATCGAACACCGCCTGCAGCGGACTTTCCCGAGCCAGCGCATAACCGAACATCATCAGGCCGAAGGCAATCCATCCGCCTGCCTGCAGCAGCCAGAACAGAAACTTGTGGGAGACCTGCCGGCCCGAGGGCCAGACCAGCCAGCCGGGCTTCAGCTCAGACAGATGCGCAGGCATGGGATACGCCGCTTACGAGGAGCATCCCCGGGGCCTGAATGTGCGCTGACGGCTTGCCGGGAATTGCTGCAGCGCAGGAGCGGCCCGGACCGGCCGCCGCACCAATTCGCCATCGCAATTGGGGCAGATGCCGTGCAGACGCGCAGTGACACAGTACGTGCAGAAGGTGCATTCGAACGAACAGATCCACGCATGCCGAGAGTTTGGCGGCAGATCGCCATTGCAGCACTCGCAGTTGGGTTTGATCAGCAACATCGACTGAAATCATAGCGTAAGGCTGCCGCCACTCGCGACTCGAAGCGACTGATTTCGTCCCCGCACAGTCTCTCTTCGTCACCTAAACACGGGGCCCGGTCACATAGTTGCGCGAAGGTGCCGTCCGACGTCTATCTTCGCGAATGCATGACCGCAGCACCCACCGCGTGCTTCTCCGAACTGATGCAGGCGTTCTTCAACGATCACCTGCCGAATCAGCGGGCTTTGAGTCCGCGCACGATCGAGAGCTACCGCGACGCGCTGCGACTGCTGCTCGAATTCATCGAGTTCCGCGATGGCAAGGCCGCCTCGCAGGTGGAACTTGCCGATCTGACGCCCGAAGTGATCGAGGGTTTTCTCAACTATCTCGAGCAGGTGCGTCACAACAGCGTTCACAGTCGCAATATCCGGCTCGCCGCGGTGCGCGGATTCCTGAAGTTCGCGGCGCCGTGGGACGCCTCGCCGCGCCGCGCGGTTTCGCAATCGCTGCGGGTACCGATGAGGCGCTTCGTGCGCCCGAGACCGGATTTCCTCTCGCGCGAGCAGATGCAGGCCATCATCGGCACCCATGACGGCAGCTGGATCGCGCAACGCGATCACCTGATGCTGAGCCTGCTCTACAACACCGCGGCATCGGTGTCTGAGATCGTGCGGTTGCGCATGGATCATATCCAGTTGGAGGGCGGTGGCTGCGTCCATTTCCGCGGCACACGTCGCGCGCGCACGGTGCCACTGTGGCCTGCGACCGTCACGACGCTGCAGGAATGGCTGGCAGTCAACCCCGCGTTTGAGTACAACTCCTTCCTGCTGCCGAACCAGCGCGGTGCCGCCATGACCGCGACCTGTGTCCGGCGGCGGCTCGCGATCGCCGTGCGACGTGCCTCGCGTCTGGATCCGGATCTCGCATCCCGACGTGTTTCGCCGCGCACCGTCCGGCACACTGCTTCCATGCACCTGTTGCAACGCGGAACCGATCTTGGCCAGATCACACGCTGGCTCGGCCATGACACACCGGCCACGATGCACAACCACGCCCGAGCCTATCGGGTGATGAACGATCGCGCCGTCGCTCGCTTTCGCACACACGCGCCAGTGCCTGCCCAGCGTGAGTCCGCATCCCATGCGTCAAGGGAATCCGACCAGTTGCTGGAGTTTATCGAGGTGTTCTAGCTAACATGGGCTGATGCCCTTCCTGCGGTTCCTGGTTGCACTCGCCTGCGTATCCTTAGTCGTCTCGGGAGTGATGCTTCATAACGGACCGCACGATGTAGTCATTGACGCCTGTCCCTGGCTGCAACAGCTGTCCCTGCACTGCCCCGCATGGCTGACACCGCAGCCGGTTCCGGCATTCGCGCCGCTGGCTTGCTTCAGCGTCGCAGGCCTCGGGTTTCTATTCGTCATCTGGCCGCTCTTCGGCGGTGTGCTGGATCAGCCACCGCAGATTCTGCTCGAGCAGTTCATACAACAGGGCCGCGATCTGCACGAGCGCGCCCGCAAGGAAGGCGATCAGGCCGTGCAGTCGGATATCGACACCTGGAACCGCGAGGTGTCGGCGCTATTGCGTCGCCTCGGACATCGCTACGTACTGGCCTTTGGCGACTTCCGCAATATCCAGCTGTTCGCGAGCCAGTACGACACCGCCGCCACAATCGAGTTGCGCCAGCGGCTGCAACGCCTGGAGGAGTTCCTACAGCGCTTCAAAGAACCCGAGCCTCACTAAACCAGCGATGGGTTTCGCTCGGCGAATTGCCGCTGGTGCCAGTACGGATAGGCCGGGGTCACCTCGCTGGCAGCATTGCGAACGACATGCGCGTCACCTTCAGCCAGGCCTGCAAACCTGGCCGGATCAAGACGTGCGTCCATGCAGGTCAGAATCGCAAAACGCCGCGCCCGAGGAAGCGCCAGACCAGCCTTTGCGCCAAACTCCCGGGCATAGCGAAGATTGGCGTCCAACACCTGCTGATGCACCAGGGACATCGTGACCTCTGCTGAGAATATGGGTGGTCCCCAATATTGTCCGTCCTGGTCAACGCATAAGCCGTGGGGGTAGTACGGCGCGGCAAGAGAGCGGACAGTTATCGGGGACCGATGCTCACTATAGAGCAGCCCACAATGCCGCAATACTGATGATCTGCTATATCGACCAGCCTTTTCGCTATCTGTGTGTGAGCGCTCAAATTGTCAGTCAGCTGCAGCGCGTCGATGACCCGCAGAATCCCGGCGCTCAACGACGGTGTGCCAGGCGACGCACCAGCCAGTCACCAACGGTCTGGATGGCCTGAACGAGCATCACCAGCACGAGGACGGTCGCCAACATGACTTCTGTGTTGAAGCGTTCGTAGCCGTAGCGCACGGCAAGATCTCCCAGGCCGCCGCCGCCGACCACGCCCGCCATGGCCGAGAAGCTGACCAGCACCACGACGGTCAATGTCACGCCGGCCAGCAGCCCCGGCAGCGCCTCCGGCAGCAACACCTTGTGCACGATCTGCCCGAGCGTGCCGCCCATGGCAACCACCGCCTCGATGCGGCCGCGATCGACTTCCAGCAGCGCGACCTGCACTACGCGTGCATAGAATGGGGCCGCCGCAAGCGTGAGCGGAACGATCGCGGCCGTGCTGCCAAGAGTGGTGCCGGCGATCAGCCTCGTCAGCGGAATCACCGCGATCAGCAAAATGATGAAAGGCAGCGAGCGCCCGACATTGACCACTGCGTTGAGGGCGGCGTGCAGACGTGGCGCGCGCCCGAGCGGCGCGCCGTCGGAAGTCAGAAACAGCAGCACGCCCAGCGGCAACCCCAGCATCAAGGTACACACCGCCGCGACGCCCACCATGTAAAGGGTCTCACCGGTCCCCGCCAGGAGAAGTTCCGCCAGCTCAGAGGGAGAGATCGTATTCATCGTGCCAGGACTCGAGCCCCGCCGGCGCGCAGAAAGCGAGCAACAAGATCCGGATGCGGGCCTTTGTCCACACCCGTCACCGCGATTTGCAACCGACCTACGCGCCGACCCGCCACGAGCTCGATGCCCCCGGCCAGCAGCTGCACTTTGACGTTGAGCGCACCCGCCAGCGATGTGATTGCCGGGGAGGCGCTTTCCGCGTCGGCGAACTCCAGGTCGAATATCTGTCCGCCATCCGGTGGTGCGGGGAAGTCCGCCGGCAGCAGAGAACGTCCCAGCCGCGAGCTCGGCGAGGCGACGAGTTCCGACAGCGTTCCCTTCTCGACGATGCGTCCGTGCTCGAGCAGCGCGGCCGACGTGCAGATCGACTTGACCACATTAAGCTCGTGCGTGATCAACACGATCGTGACGCCCAGCCGCCGATTCACATCGCGCAATAACTGCAGCACCGACGCGGTCGAGTCTGCATCCAACGCACTGGTCGCTTCGTCCGACAGCAACACGGTCGAATCGGCGGCCAACGCCCGCGCCACGCCGACGCGCTGCTTCTGGCCGCCGGAAAGCTGCGAAGGATACGCGTGCTCGCGACCGTTCAGTCCAACGATATTTATCAGCTCAGCCACCCGGCGATCGCGTTCGGCACGCGCGCGGCCGCCCTGAATTTCGAGCGGCAAGGCAATGTTCCCGGCCACGGTGCGTGAGTGGAGCAGATGGAAGTGCTGGAAGATCATGCCGATTTTGCGCCGCTGCAGTCGCAGCTCCGAGGCGCTGAGCGCTACCAGGTCGACGCCGCCCACCAGGACCTGGCCGGCGCTCGGCTGCTCCAGCAAGTTCAGGCATCGGATCAGGGTCGACTTGCCCGCTCCGCTGGGTCCGAGGATGCCGAAGATCTCGCCATGGCCCACTTCGAAGGAAACATCTTCGAGTGCGATGACCTCGCGCGCGCCGCGTCCATAGGTCTTGCGCAGGCCTTCGACCCTGATCATCGGCTAGCGTTGACGGGGATGACGGAGCCCCGATAACGCTCGCGAATGAAGGCGGCCACGTCGGGCGAGGTCAACAGCCAGGCGAGCCGCTGGATACGCGGATCGTCCTGCAGGCTTGGCATGGTCACCAGGACGTTGGCATACGGGTTGTTTTGCGCCGATTCGAGTGCGAGCGCGTCCCTGGAGGGGGTCAATCCGATCTCCAGCGCGTAATTGCCATTGACGACGGCAATCGTGACGTCATCGAGCGAGCGTGCGATCTGGGCCGAGTCGACCTGAATGATCTTGAGATGATGAGGATTCCCTACGATGTCGTGCGGCGTCGCCAGTTGCCGTTCGCGAGCGTCGAGACCTGGCCGCAATGCGATAAGTTTCTGGTCCTGAAGCAGGTAGAGAGCGCGACTCAGGTTGGTAATGTTGTTTGGGATGGAGACAGTGCCCTTATCGGGTATGGCGTCGAGCGTTCGGATCCTGTGCGAATATATTCCGAGCGGCTCAATGTGCACCGCGGCGACAACGGCAAAGCGGGTTCCGAGATCCTGTTCCTGCTGGCGCATATAAGGCACGTGCTGAAAGAAATTCGCATCGACTTCTCCCCGCGCCAATAACTCATTGGGGCGAAGAGCGTTATTGATCTCGATGATCTGCAGGGCCAGGTCCGGCGCGAGCTTCTGCACAAATCGCAGTATTTCCGCGTGCGGCACCGGAGAGGCGATCACCCGCAGCGGGGCGAGCCCGGCCGCCCACGGAGCAGTCCCCGTTACCATCATTCCGAGCAGCGCCACGGCGCCGCGCCGTAGCAGCCGGTGCAACATGCTGATAATTCCTCAATGGTTTTGGCGGACCGGCGCGAAAGTGTCGAAAGCCCCGCGCCGAAATTCCCTTGCAATAGTTGCGAGTTTAGTGCGGTTCCGATTCCAATGCCGCGCCTGTTCGATCGCAATTTCGCATCAGCATATGCCCGCGACGGCTTCGCATGGATCAGGCTGAGCGCTGCGGATGTGACTCGCCCTGCGCCAGCAGATCGGCGTAGTGCCGTTGTGCAACGTCCGGATGGGAACGCAGCCGCCCCTTCAGTTGATTCTGTCCCACTTCGCGATGCAGCGGGTTGCTCGGGTCGCGCTCGGGTCCACGCGCCTGCGCAGCCAGTGCCGGCGGCAAAGGCAGCACTCCTACTGTGGCGTCGAGACGTGCGCTCAGAAAGAATGCGGCGGAAAACCGCTGCGTGCCGGCCGGGGGCGAGAGCACGCGGTGCAGCGTCGCGCGCAGATAACCGTCGGAGGCGAGTTCCAGCAGCTCGCCGATATTCACGACCAGGCTACCGGCTCGCGGAGTCACATCCACCCAGCCACGCTGAGTCTCCACCTGCAGGCCCGCCTGCTCGTCCTGCAACAGCAGGGTGAGTAAACCCGCATCCTTGTGGGCACCCACACCCTGATCGCCATCGGTGGCGTCGCGTCCCGGATAGCGGATGAGCTTGACCAGCACATGCGGCTCATTGCGGTAGATCGAATCGAGTGCGTCCTCCGGCTGCCCCAGGGCCAGGGCAAACGCTCGCAGCAGACGGCCTATGACCTCGGCGCCGGCCGCTTGCCAGCGCAGTACGACCGGACGCAGCGCCGGCAGGTTTGCGGGCCATTGATTCGGACCTTGCAGACGTGTCCAGGCCGGGCTGCCGGCGGCCGCCGCGAGCGCCGGTCGCTCCGCGCCAATGTCTATCTGCTCCCGCCAATCGCGCCGTTCACGCGTGACTTCCGAGGCGATGCGTGTATACCCGCGAAAATGCGGCGAGTGCACCATCTCGATGGCGAGCTTGTCGGGCTCTGGCAGGGCAAAGAAGCGACGAGTCAGGTCCAGCAGCTCATCCAGCAGCGCCGGCTCGATGCCGTGGCCAACCAGGTAGAAGAACCCGACGTCGTGAGCAGCCGCGCGCAAGTCTGCAAGAAATGTCGCGCGTGCGCTTCCGCCGGCATCAAACCCGCCAAGGTCCAGCTGCGGGATCTGGTAGTCGGAATGGTTCATGTGTCTACGAGTAGGTGATGGCGCAGAGTACCGCAGGATCTTCGCCGGTGAATATGATGGATCCGCAGCAGCTGATGCATTGCTTGTTTTCGGATGAGCCAGCCGCGCCATGGCAAGCCGGCACGGGCGGCCCTACAATCACGCCCCCACCAGCTGCCCGCAGGAATCCATCAATGGCCTATCTATTCCGCAACTTCTATATAGACGGTCAGTGGGTGGCGCCGCTGCGACCGCGGGACTTCGAAGTCATCAATCCGGCCACCGAGGAGGTCGCCGGGGTCATCTCACTGGGCGGCGCCGACGATGCGGACCGCGCGGTCGCGGCCGCGAGGCGCGCGTTCGACAGCTACTCGCAGACCACGAGCGCTGACCGGCGCGAATTGCTGGAGCGGATTCTCACCATCTACCAGCGCCGCTATGCGGAATTCGGCGATGCGATCCGCGAGGAAATGGGAGCCCCGACGAAGCTTGCCCAGGGCTCGCAGGCCGGCATCGGCGTCGGACACCTGAAAGCGATGATCGAGGTGCTGCGGACATTCCGGTTTGAACAGCAGCAAGGCGCTTCGCGGCTGGTGCTTGAGCCAGTCGGCGTTTGTGCGCTGATCACCCCCTGGAACTGGCCGATCAACCAGGTCGCCGCCAAGGTCGTTCCGGCATTGGCCGCGGGCTGCACCATGGTCCTGAAGCCATCCGAATATTCCCCATTCAGTGCCATCCTGTGGGCTGAAGTCCTGCATGAAGCCGGCGTACCCGCCGGCGTCTTCAATCTGATCAACGGCGAGGGCTCTGAGGTGGGTGGCCGACTTGCCTCGCATCCGGAGGTCGATATGGTGTCCTTCACAGGTTCGACGCGCGCGGGGACTGAGGTTGCCAGGACCGCGGCGGCCACCGTCAAACGGGTGCACCAGGAACTGGGTGGAAAATCGCCGAACATTTTGCTCGACGATGCGGATTTCGAGCGTGCCGTCGCCGCGGGTGTGCTGCACGTATTTCAGAATTCGGGCCAGTCCTGCAATGCGCCCACGCGCATGCTGGTGCCGGCCGACAAGCTGGATGCCGTCGAGGCGATTGCGCGGGCCGTGGCTGAGAAGGTCGTGACCGGCGACCCGAAATCGCCCGCCACGCAGGTGGGCCCGGTAGTGTCGAAGATTCAGTTCGACCGGGTGGAGAAGTTCATTTCCCGAGGGATCGCTGAAGGTGCCAAGCTGCTGATAGGCGGCGAGGGCCGCCCCGAGGGCTTGCCGCGCGGCTACTACGTCAAACCGACGATCTTCTCCCGCGTGAACAACGACATGGTGATCGCACGGGAAGAAATCTTCGGGCCCGTGCTTTGCATCCTCCCCTACACCGGGGAAGACGAGGCAGTCCGTATTGCCAATGACACGCCCTACGGTCTGGCGGCATACATCTGGTCAGGCGATCGTGCCCGGGCAGCACGCGTGGGCCGGCGGCTGCGAGCCGGCCAGGTCACGATCAATGGCGCGCAAAGTGACATGAACACGCCCTTCGGGGGCTTCAAGATGTCAGGCAATGGGCGTGAATGGGGCGAGCACGGACTGCGTGACTTCCTCGAAATCAAGGCTGTGCTGGGCGCCGATGCGGCCTGATGCGCCGCGAAGCGCGCGCAATCATGTCGATTGCAAACTCATGATCTGAAATACATCAGTTCATGACATCAACGAGCGAAGTGATCCGCCCGGCCGCAGGCGTCATACCAGCCCGGCACAGTCTTATAACCCCGCTCGCAGCCCACTTAGCGGCAGAATCGGTATCAGGTATGAACCAGCCGCCCTCGACGGATAGCGTCGGGGCACGCCGAAGGAGGAACAATGTCCGTCGCCGCAATTTCACAGCACACGGGATCGATCGGGTCAGCGACCGCATTGAGCTTCGTCCCGGACCATCCGGTGTTGCAACACGCGCGCGCTCAGGCGCAGGAGCAGACTTTGGCCTACAGCGGCAATGTCACTCCGGCGGAAGCCTGGGAGCTTATCGCCGAGCAAGCCTCCGTGCTGGTCGATGTACGTACGGCCGAAGAGCGAAAATTCGTCGGCTACGTTCCTGGAACTCTGTCGATTCCCTGGCAGACCGGCACCAGCATGCAGACTAATCCACGTTTCCTGCGCGAACTGGAGTCCAAGGTCGCAAAGGATACGCCGCTGCTGCTGCTGTGCCGTAGCGGCGCGCGCTCAATCGCCGCCGCGCGCGCGGCGACGAAGGCTGGGTTCAAGCACGTCTTCAATGTGATCGAAGGCTTCGAGGGTGAACTCGATGCCAGTCGGCAACGGGGCCACCGTGAGGGCTGGCGCTTCCGTGGATTGCCCTGGGTGCAGGACTGAACGGAGCGGCCATCGAGTCGCACCGTAACCTTGCGATCAGCGCAAATAAGGGGCCCCGTGGCCCCTTTGCCATTGAAGCGAACTCGGACTGAAGATATTGTCCGCCTGACTTTATAAAGAGTTCACGACAGGAAAAGCAATGGCCGACTCCTCAGCACAATCTGCACTCAGCGACGTTTCCGCACGGCAACTTGCCAATACCACCAAGACTGCTCCGCAGCTCTCGACGATCACTCCACGCTGGCTGGTGCATCTGCTGCAGTGGGTGCCGGTGGAAGCGGGCATCTATCGCCGTAACCGCGTCAGCAATGCCGACGAAGTCAAGATCGCCTGTGCCAACCGGGATGAGTCGGAACTGCCCCAGACCTTCGTCAACTATGAGGAGACGCCGCGGGAATATTTTTTGAGCGCCGTCACGACCATCCTGGACGTGCACACACGGATTTCCGATCTCTACAGCAGTCCCTTTGATCAGATCAAGGAACAGCTGCGACTGACCATTGAAACCATCAAGGAACACCAGGAAAGCCAGCTGATCACCAACCCGGACTATGGGTTGCTTGCCAATGCGGCGGAGGAGCAGCGCATATTCCCGCTGGGCGGCGCGCCAACTCCCGACGATCTAGATGAATTGATCACCAAGGTCTGGAAGGAGCCGGCATTCTTCCTGACCCATCCGCTGGCGATTGCGGCCTTCGGACGGGAGTGCACGCGCCGTGGCGTTCCACCACCAACGGTCAGTCTGTTCGGCTCACAATTCGTCACCTGGCGCGGCCTGCCGCTGATTCCGTCGGACAAGGTGCCGCTGGCCGATGGCAAGACGAAGATATTGCTGTTACGGGTTGGCGAGAAGCGTCAGGGCATAGTCGGACTATTTCAGCCCGGACTGCCGGGCGAGCAGTCTCCCGGCCTGTCCGTACGCTTCATGGGGATCACGCGCAATGCCATTGCCTCGTATCTGATATCGCTGTACTGCTCGCTGGCCGTATTGACTGAAGACGCTCTGGCCGTGTTGGATGATGTCGAAGTAGGCAAGTACCATGACTATGCCGACACCTATAAGTGAAGTCGGCGGGCCAGAGGCTGCGAGCGGCATTTTCGACGAAGGCACGCTGGCACGACTGGCGAATGAATTCTTCTCCGCGTTGCCCGGCGCCAATGCGTCCACCGTACCGGGCGTAGCGGCACTCGGCCGGGGCCAACCCGCATCATCTCCGACGCCGGCGGCCGTGCAGAGTGCACCCCGAGCGCCCATGACATCCCCTTCGGCAGCAGCCACACCCGCTCCTGGTGGCGCCGCGCCTGGAATGACCGCGCAGAATGCGCCCACCGATTATGCAGCCGCGCTCCCGCGATTGGAGCCTCTTACCGAACCGCTCGGATTCTCACCGCTGGCCGTGCCCGCACACCCGTACTACTTTCTGGCCGAAGCGAGCGCCTACCCTTCGGCGCTGGCACCGCAGACTGCCGCGAATTCCCCGCAACCTGCGCAGATCGACACCGCACCGATCAATAACCCCGGCTTCTACTTCCTCGATCCGTTCCAGAGTGCGCCCCACGGTCCCATCCCTGCTGTCGGATTGGACGCGCATCCGCTGTTCAACGTTCAGGCGGTGCGTCGCGATTTTCCGATTCTCGCCGAGCGGGTCAATGGACAGCCGCTGATCTGGTTTGATAACGCTGCGACGACTCAGAAGCCACAGGCCGTTATCGACCGTCTCGCGCATTTCTATGCGCACGAGAACTCCAATATCCATCGCGCGGCCCACGAACTGGCGGCGCGCGCCACCGACGCCTACGAGGGCGCCCGCAGCAAAGTGGCGCGCTTCCTGGGCGCCGCCTCCAGCGAGGAAATCATTTTCGTCCGCGGCGCTACAGAAGGCGTCAACCTGGTGGCGCAAAGCTGGGGACGGGCGAATATAGGGGCGGGCGATGAAATTGTACTGTCGCAACTTGAGCACCACGCCAACATCGTGCCCTGGCAGCAACTCGCGCGGGAAAAGGGCGCGAAACTGCGCGTCATACCGGTCGATGACTCCGGCCAGCTCCTGCTCGAGGACTACCGCCAGCTGCTGAATGACCGCACCAAGCTCGTCAGCATCTCACAGGTTTCGAACGCACTGGGGACGATCACGCCAGTGGCCGAGATCGCGGATCTGGCCCATCGCGCCGGCGCACGGGTTCTGATCGATGGCGCGCAGGCGGTCTCGCACATGCGCGTCAATGTGCAGGCGCTGCAGGCGGACTTCTATGTGTTCTCGGGTCACAAGCTGTTCGCCCCTACAGGCATCGGCGTGGTGTACGGCCGAAGGGATCTGCTGGAAGCGATGCCGCCGTGGCAGGGTGGCGGCAACATGATCGACGATGTGACTTTCGAGCGCACGACGTATCAGAAGCCTCCGGCGCGTTTCGAAGCCGGAACCGGCAACATCGCCGACGCAGCCGGCCTCGGTGCAGCCATCGATTACCTCGAACGCCTCGGCCTCGAGAACATCGGCCGCTATGAGCACGAGCTGCTCGCCTATGCCACGCAAGGCATGCAGAGCGTCCCAGGCCTGCGCCTGATTGGCACCGCGCGCGACAAAGCCAGCGTGCAGTCCTTCGTGCTGGACGGCTACCGCCCAGAGCAGGTCGGTTCCGCGCTCAATCGCGATGGCATCGCGGTGCGTGCCGGACATCACTGTGCGCAGCCGATTCTGCGACGATTTGGACTGGAGGCGACGGTTCGGCCCTCGTTCGCCTTCTACAACACCTGCGCTGAAATCGACGTCATGGTCCGAGCGCTGCACCGCCTGGCGCACAATTCGGGACACCGCTAGCGGCCGAGTCGCCGAATCAGTGCGAAGGCTGCTGCAACCTTCGCTGCCTGGATCGAGGCGCAGATTGGGCAGACGGCACTCGTATCAGCATTCCCACAATAAGCGCAAGTGCGAAGATGATGGCGCCGCGGTCCGCCCGCGAGAGCAGCAGCAACGCCGGGCCCGGGCAGATTCCGCTCAAGCCCCAGCCAACGCCAAAGATTGCGCTTCCGAGGATGAGTGAGGCATCGAATCGGAAGCGGTCTGGTAACTCCACGTGCAGCCCAAGCAGTGACTGTTGCGACCTGCGCGCTGCCCAGAACGCCGGAGCGGCGACAGCAATCGCCGCCGCCATCGTATACAGAAGCGCCGGACGCCAATCTCCCGCCAGATCGAGAAACGCCAGAACATTGTTCGGATTGCTCATCCTCGAGAGCAAGAGCCCACCGCCGAACAGCACACCTGCCACGAACGCGCTGATCAGCATCATCAGCCCCTCCCGCCATGTCGTACCAGAAACACGGTGAGCACCGCGACCCCGATGAAGACGCCAGTGGCTGCGAGCGAGCGTGGCGACAAATTGGCAATGCCGCATACGCCATGACCGCTGGTGCACCCGGATCCCAGACGTGTCCCGAATCCCACCAGCAGGCCCGCGGTCGCGAGCAGCGGCCACGACGCTTGCAGTCCGCCCACGCCTGGACCCAGCAGCAGCGCCGGCAGCAATAAACCGGACAGGAACGCAATTCGCCAGCCACCGGTGCCCGGATCGCCGTGCAGCACCCGACCGAGAATTCCGCTGATTCCCGCCACCCGGCCGTTGAATAAGATCAGCACGGCGGCGCCCGCACCGATCAGCGCACCTCCGAGCACCGATTGCAGCGCCGGGATTTGATCAGGACCCATCCCGCACGCCCAGCTGATGCGAATAGCCGACACCGACGACATCTTCTTCCAGGCTCAAATTCACCTCGCCACCGCCGAAAGACGGCGGGATCGATCCGGAACCGTCAACGGATCTGCGAAAAGCGTGTTGATAGCTGAGGTTAATGGAGTTACTGGCATCGATATGCCAGGAGCCGCCGACTGCCAGATGAGTCTGCACGACGCCGGGTGCCAGAACATTGAAAAAGGTCTGCGATGCCGGAACCGGCTGTCGATTGGTACTGGCTCCGGCGCGGAGCGTCAACTGCTCATTCACGCGAATACTCACTCCGAGCTTGAAAACCGACACATCGCGCCATCCGAATCCCGGACCGTTGTTCGCACCGAGCGGAACACCGGCGAACAGACTGGCGATGTCATCGCCCACCGATGCAACGTCTGAATAGTCGATCTTCTGCCAATCGAATGCCACGGTCCAGTGGCTGTCAGGCGTCAGCGCGACCCCGACACCGTACGTCGAGGGGATATCGAAGCCGCCGCGATCGGCGAACAAGCCCGCGTAGTCCTTGAATCTCGCCATGGCCGTCTTTGATTGCCAGGTTGCGCCCAGCGTCAGGTAAGGACCGAAATGGCCCGTCCAACCCAAGCGCGCGCCAGCGCCCGTCGAGCTGTCGTACCCGTGATTGCTGACTGCGACGGGGTCAGATGAGAACCCCCCGAATAGACCGATACCCTTGGCCTTGAACCGCTGGTATGCGAGATTCACTGCCAATCCCAGCGTCTGACCACCTCCGATCCGGTAGGCAATTGCAGGCGACAGAAACGCCTGCTCCAGGTCGACGCCGGCTGCTCCCTGCGCACCGAATCGTCCGAATGGATTGACGCTGTAATCGGTATTGAGTCCGCCGTTCCCGAACAGCGCAATGCCCACGGCAAGATCGCGGGTAAGGTGGCGCGCATAGCCCACACTTGGGATGTAGAACGTACTGACGCCATCCCCATCGAACTTCGTGGCCGTCCCGCCCTGCTCCAGCGTGGCACTTCGTTGTGGCAGGAACACGTCCACACCGATGTCGAATGCATCGCCGATATCGGTGAGGCCTGCCGGATTGGTGGCAACCGTCAACGAATCCTGGGCAAAGGCAATACCGGCGCCTGCTACGCCATCGGACTTGATGCCATATCCCGATGCAAAGTATCCGTTGGTTGCAAATACCGGACCCGCGATGAGTGCGGCCATCGCGACGAACAGACCGCGCGTCGACCATGAATGTTGCAGATTGTGTTTGATCATCGGCGCATCGTGCCGCACGCGACCTCGATGCGACAGTGGCCCGGGATCATTTGCTCATGGCCATACCGAATTGATTCGCGGCGAGAACACGCCGCCGGCGCTGACTCAATTCAGAGCGTGATGGTTATTCCAGAAGAGAATCGCACGTATCTCGATGCTTCGACGAGGCGGCGCTCCCGGATCGCTCAACGGATCATCGAAGGCGGTGTGTGCCGTCAGTCGTGCTCTTCCATCAGTCGCCGAATCGTAGATCTTCAGCAGCGTGGCCTCCGAGGGCTCCTGCTGCGGGTACCAGAACCAGATATGCCGGGGATTGTAGGCAACCGCGTAGGTCTCGCCTGTCCAATCGGGATATACCAGATCGCTTGCAATGAGGTCTGCCGTGTCAATCGTACGTGCATCGCACACGGCCAGCGGCGCCAGCCGCACGCAATCGCCGATTGGCCGCCAGAAGTTCACGATCGCGAACCGGTGCTTGAGCCGCCACTCAGCCTCCTCACGAGGCAGATGCCTTGCCACGCGCCGCGGCGCCGAGTCCAGCGTCTGATCGTCGTGTACCCGACGTACCGGTTCACGCAAAGCCGTGCGGCCGGGCTCCGCCGTACTGTCGCGAAGCGTATGGTCGAATATCAGAACCTTGTCGGCTCCCGTATGGCTCTTGAGCGCTGCCTCAACTTCCGGGTAGTCAATCGTCTTGACGCGGTCAGCATTTGTAAAGGAGTTCCAGTCGGCAAGTGAGCTGCCGTGGCGGATCATCTCGAAACCGCTGACATCGAGCGCCAGACCGCGAGCGTGACGGGCATTACGTATTCTCACGGCATGCGGTTCCACCTCGCCGCTGTTTCTCAGCACCCCGGCGGGAGGGTCGAAGGTATAGTTCACGGGCCGTACGCCTGTCTTGCGCGTGTAGTTGACCACGGCGTGGACATACGGCTGATTAACGATGACCTCGTCGGTCACGACCATCCGCTCATCGGTTACGGCGTTCATTGGCATGGCTCCTCGAACGGTCGCCGTCGGTGGACGCTTGGCGAGACTATCGATTTCCGATCGTGCTTCCCAATGCGATTAGTGTCTGAGCTTATGCAGTCAGCGATTGCTGGCGCGGCAATTCCGCCTCCCGAGGTCCGCGCTTATACGTGGCGGCTAATCGAGGAAATCCGGCTGTTCGCGCAACACGCGCTCCCATAGCGGGCGGAATCCCCACGACCCAGGATCGTCGCCGAAAGTTTGGTTGGCCGTATGCCGCGCAACTTCGTGACTGACGGGCTTGATGGTGCCAGCAGCTTCCGCCAGCAGCTGTGCCTGGCAGGCATTTTCCAGCGCGACGTAGTTTGCCACCGCGCTTTCGACGCTCTTGCCGGCGGTTAGAATACCGTGATTCTGCAGAATTGCGGCACGCTTGTTACCGAGCGCGGCGGCAATGCGCTCGCCTTCCGAGGTGTCCAGCACCACACCACTGAAGTCCTCGAACAACGCCTGCTGTTCATAGAAGAAGCAGCTGTCCTGACTGATGGGATCGAGCAGGCGGCCCAGTGCCGACCACGCCTTGCCGTAAATGGAATGCGAGTGCGCGGCGGATATCACATCCGGACGCGCCTTGTGAATGGCCGAGTGAATGGCGAAGCCCGCCTGATTGATGGGCCCCTCGCCTGCCAGGATGTTGCCGTCGTGATCCACCAATACCAGGTCTGACACGCGGATGTGGCCGAACCACGGTCCCAGCGGTGCGACCCAGAAGCGATCCTGGAACTCCGGGTCACGAGCGGTGATATGGCCGGCCAGGCCGTGATCGTATCCCTTCAGCGCGAAGATGCGATAGGAAGCCGCCAGGCGGCTCTTGCGATGCTGCCTCTCCTCGTTGAACGTGGCGCGCGGCGCTTCACTTCTTAGTGCGAAAACCGCGGTCCGGGCGACGTGGCTCATGAATCTACTCCTTGATGATCATCAATAGCCGGCGGCGGCATCGACAATGTCTGTCGGTGTTTCTCCGCGCGCGAAGCGGCCGAGATTGGCGGCAACTTTTTCCAACAACAGGTGACGGACAGCCGTGTAGTTGGAGGAGACGTGCGGCGTCAGCCGCACCCGCTCATGGCGCCAGAGTGGGTGATCCGCGGGCAAGGGCTCGGGCTCCGTGACGTCGAGCGTTGCGAAGCCGATGCGACCCGCGTCCAGCGCCGAGATGAGCGCGTCCTGGTCAAGCACCGAGCCGCGCGCAACGTTGATCAGGTGCGTGTTGGGTTTGGCTTGCGCCAGCAGCCGCGCATCAATCACCGAGCGGGTGGCATCAGTGGCGGGAAGAGACAACAGCAGGTGGTCAGCGGAAGCGACGACCTCGCTGAGATTGGCGTGCAGTTCCACGCCCGGGACCTGACTGGGCAGTGCGCGGCGGCGCGCCGCCGTGACACGCATCCCGAGCGCGAGCGCGCGCTGTGCGACCGCCGTGCCTATGGCGCCAAATCCAATGATACCGAGCGTACTGCCGGCGATGCGGCCGAGAGGCGCCTGCTGCCATTGCGCGAGGCTTCGGGCCCGCACGCTTTCCAGATCCTTCGACCGCAGATAGATGGCCGCGATCACATAGTCGGCGATTTCCTCCGAGGCGACCCCGCGGCCGCACGTGACAAGGGGTGCATCGAGCAGCCAGCGCGGATAGAAATCCATGCCAACCGAGGCGGCATAGACCCAGCGCAGTTGCCCCGGCCAGATCGCGGGCCGCGCGCTGCGCTTCATGCGACCCCACACCGCCGATGGACGCACCAGCAGCACATCGGCGCGCTGCGCGGCTTCCCAGGGTCGCTCTTCGGGAACATCGATCACCGTCGGCGCAATCGGATGCGCCCGAAGTTCGGCATTGAACCCGTCTTCCATCTGACTCGCAATGACCAGTCTCAAGGGATCAGCTCCCGAATCCGGCGAGCCCGGCGGCTATCAGGATCGTGTCATCCTGAGGGGAATGGATGCGACTGCACAGCACATCCCGATAGTGTCGTTCGAGAGGATTCTTGCGGCTCAGGCCCGGGTTGCCCGTCAGCTGCAGTCCAAGTTCAACTGCGCGGATCGCATTCCCGGTGGCGACATACTTGATGTTATTCGCTTCGACCGCCTTGGGGCCATCTCCTGCATCGTATCGGGCTGCTGCACTCTCGATCAGCACCCGGTTGGTGTAGAGCAGGGCCTGGATTTCGCCGAATTTTTCCTGCACGCGCGGCAGCGTGGCCAGTGCCGCACCGAGGTTGCTTGGCGCTCGCGCACTCAGATAACCTCGCAGCCAGTCCCTTGCAGCTTGAGCCACGCCATCGTAGATGGTCGAGATCGCAAGGGCGTTCCACAACGGCAGCCAATCGTCACCGGGCTTAGCCGCCCAGTCGGCGGGAGTGCGAACGTCCACAGCGTGATCGAGCGGCACAGGGGTGTCCTGGAATGCCGCTTCGTGGCTGACCGTCGCACGCATCCCCAGATGATCCCATGCAGGCAGAATGCTGACGCCGGGGCTGTCCGCGGCGACAAGAAAGCTGCCGACGCGCGGTTCGCGTTCGTCCGTCCTGGCCCATACCAGGAACCACGCCAGGCCGGTGGATCCTGTCGAGTAAATCTTGTTGCCTGTGATTGACCAGCCCTCGCTCGTGCGACGCGCCACGGTCTTGGGAAGTCCGCCCCTGACCGGCGTGCCCAGCTCCGGTTCGACTCGCAGGCCGCCAATGAGGCCGCCGCCTGCCACCGCCTGCCGCGCCAGCCGCTCATATATATGCGCAGGCCAGCGCTGTGCTCGCGAAGCGCGCCCGTAGAAGCCGTAAGTCATAAAGAGGATCAATGCGGTGGATGGCTCGCCTTTAGCGACAGCGCTGAGTACGCGCAGCGCTTCCGAGAGATTCGCCTCTCGCCCGCCGTATTGGCGTGAGACGGTCAAACCGACCAGGCCCTCTTCCGCCAGGATGTCGAAATTAGCCGTGGGAAACTCGGCGCTGCGATCGTACGCCTCCGCCGTCTCGGCCAGGCGGCGTGTCACCCCGTCGAGTACGGTCTGAGGGACGGGCCCGGTATCGGGTGCGCGCGCCAAGGGAATCGCCGACATGCTTTTCAGGTCTTCTCGAGAATGATGTTGTTGAAGCGGTCATCCCAGAGGAAGCTGACATCGACCGCCTTCGGGAGCAGCTGCTGCTGCGCGAACAGGTCTGCCACGCGCTGCTGCGAGGCAATCGCCGCCGCATCGACGGGACGCAACGAGTAGACATCGCTTTTCCGCCGAAATTCGTCCTGCACATACGACAGCGGAACACCGATGTCCCGGGCGATCGCATGCGTCCACGCTTCCTCATGCGCTGCCGCCCAGGCGTAGCCGAGCTTGACGGTGCGCAGGTACCGCCCGATCAGTTCGACCTTCGCAGGATCAGCCAATGCATCCACATGCGCTGAGATCAGATAGTTGCCGGACAGGATTCCCAGCGCAGTTTTCAGGATTCGCGCTCCTTCCGTCGCAATCGCGCGCTGGATCGGATATCCGTAGATGGCCCATGCATCGAGCGCGCCGTTGGAGAAGGCGGCCAGGCCATCCGAAACGCCCATCGGAATGGCGTTGATGTCACCCCAGCTTAGGCCTGCCGACTCGAGCATGCGGATCAGGAAATACTGCGCCGTTGTCGCGCGGACATAGCCGACGCGCTTACCTTTCAGATCGGCCAGATCGTTGATTGGAGACCCGCGTGGCACCAGCACCACCTGATTGTTGACATCACCGTGCAGCACGGCGATCTGCCGGAAGCTGTGGATGGGAGATGCCGCCGCGAAGATGGGGGGAATTTCGCTCATTTCACCCAGGTCCAGGGCGCTGCCGTCCAGTGCCTCGACCACCAGCTGGCCGGAAGCGAAGTTGCTGAATTGGAGGCTGAATCCCGTAAGCGTGATGCCGGCGGTATTGAGCAGCAACTGGGTGTCGCCCTCGCCCTTGCCCACGATCGAGGCGCGCAGTACGCCCTGTGCACGGGCAGCTCCAGTGCGCTTGCCGCAGGCACCCAGCAGCAGGCTCCCCGCCATTGCCAATGCGGTGCCGCATTGCAATAACGTGCGGCGAGTGACCGGCTGTGCGCTGCTCATGATGCTGCTGTTGGGTTTTCTCGGAAGTCTCGGGGCCGTCCTCATGCTCGAGGGATGCCTCAGTCCACTCGCGGCTCCACCCTAGTGGTGGGACGCTAGCCGGTCCAATGCCATCGGCTTATGAATACTTGCTACTTGAGAATCAGGTCTATCGCACCGGTAAATCGATATCCGCGAAGAGCTCGTCAATTTCAAGTTGGGTGCGGCAGCTCGCCGCCCGGTCGACCAGCTTGGCCGTCAGATGCGGGCCCATGAGGCCTAAGAACTCATACATATAGCCGCGCAGCAACCCGTCACGCGGGAAACCAATCCATGTGGTGTGTACCGGGAACAAATGCGCGGCGCTCAGTGACACCAGATCGCCATCTTCCTCTGCATCGATGGCGACCTCCGCCACGATCCCCACGCCGAGACCGAGCCGCACATAGGTCTTGATGATGTCCGCATCGCGTGCCGTCAGGGCAACATCCGGGCGCAAACCGGCCCGGGCAAAGGTATCGTGCAGAGATGACGGACCGGTGAGGCTGAAGACATACGTGACGATCGGGTAGGCGGCAATCTGCTTCAGCGTGGGTTTTTCTATCGACGCCAGCGGGTGATCGGCGGGAACGACGATCCGGCGGTGCCAGCGATAGCACGGCAGCAGCACATATTTCAGGAACAGCTGCTGCGAGCCCGTTGCGATCGCAAAGTCGATGCGATCTGTTTCTGCCATCTCTGCGATCTGTTCGGAGGTGCCCTGGTGCAGATGAAACTGCACCTGCGGAAACTTGGCGCGAAACTGCTGGATCACTCGCGGCAGCACGTAGCGGGCCTGGGTATGGGTGGTGCCTATGGATAAGGTGCCGCGCCCCTCCTCGCTGAACTCCTCCGAGACGCACTTGATATTCTGGGCCTCGCGCAGCAGGCGCAGCGCATATTCGATGACCCGCTCTCCGGGCGGCGTGATCCTGGCGAACATGCGGCCCTTGCGCACGAAGATATTGAACCCGAGCTCCTCCTCCAGCAGCTTCAGTTGCTTGCTGACGGCCGGTTGCGTGGTGCACAGCTTCGCAGCGGCCGCCGTGAGGTTCAGATCATTTTGAGCGACGGCCGCCAAAAAGCGTAACTGCTGGATCTTCATTCAGGCATTCAAGTTGTCGTCTGTATCCGGCCGGATGGCCGCGTGTATCCCCAATATATCCGGCCCGTGACGCGCAGCGACGAATGAGCTCATGCGCTTTCATTGGGCATACACCCGCGAGAGGTGAATCCAAGTGAGCCAACGGAATATCAAGATAAGCATTTGTCATTGGTATCGCATCGCCCGGCAGGAAAATAATCGGGCCTCCGCCCAGCTGTCAGAGCCGTCATGCTGCAGTCCATCCACCCCTCCGCGCCGGCAACCACGGCTGTCCGACGCCCCTCCTTTGCGTGGCTTCGTGTGCTCAGTCCGCTGGTGCTGCTCGCCTTGTGGCAGATTGCCTCTTCGACCGGCCTGATCTCTCCGCGCACTTTGGCGGCTCCGAGCCAGGTTCTCGCGAGCTTCGGCTCGCTGCTCGCGAGTGGCGAGCTCGAACATCACCTGCTCATCTCCCTGGGCCGCGCCGCCAGGGGACTTGCGTTCGCAATAGTGCTTGGAGGTGGCCTCGCCCTGATCGCCGGCCTGTCGAGGACCGGTGAGTACATTATCGATGCCCCCATTCAGATGTTCCGTACCCTTCCGGTCGTCGCGCTGGTGCCGCTATTCATCATCTGGTTCGGTATTGGTGAGCTTCCAAAAATCGCACTGGTCACCGTCGCGGCCATATTTCCGATCTACCTGGCGCTGTATGCCGGCATCCGCGGTGTCGATGCCAATTTGATTGAACTGGCAGGGGTGATCGGACTGTCGCGCAGCGCCTTAATTCGACACGTGATCCTGCCGGGCGCGCTGCCCATGGCCCTGGTGGGCCTGCGTTACTCGCTGGCCATCTCGCTCGTGATCCTCGTGATCGCCGAGCAGGTCAATGCCACCAGTGGCATCGGCTACCTGATCAGCGATGCCCGGGATTTCATGCGAACCGACGTCATCGTCGTGGGGCTGCTGGTGTATGCGCTGCTGGGCTTGACGGTCGATGTGCTCGTCAGGTGGCTCGAGCGCCGCTTGCTGGCGTGGCGTCCGTCGTTTGTCGAGGCAACCCCTTGAAGGCCTCGCACGAAGAACAAACAGTATCTGTTCGGGCAGCGACGCGTCGCTTCGGTTCCACGACTGCCCTGGATGGGGTCGAGTTGTCGATCGCACCGGGGGAATTCGTCGCACTTCTCGGACGCAGCGGTTCGGGCAAGAGCACGCTGCTCAGGCTCATGGCCGGGTTGGACTCACCTACCACCGGTGAGGTAAGGGTGCCGCAGGAACGCATGGTGGTCTTTCAGGAGCCGCGCCTGCTGCCGTGGAAAACCGCTATCCAGAACGTCTCTTTGGGCCTCGCCCGCGACAATCCACTCGAGCACGCCCGGGCGGCCCTGGCAGAGGTCGGCCTGGAGCATCGGCTGCATGCCTATCCGAGCACACTGTCGGGCGGTGAGGCGCAACGAACGGCACTCGCACGCGCGCTGGTGCGCGACCCGAAGCTACTCCTGCTCGATGAGCCGTTCGCGGCGCTGGATGCCCTTACGCGCATCCGCATGCATCGCCTGATCGAGGCTCTCTGGGTGCGGCACAACCCGGCGGTCCTGCTGATCACACACGATGTCGATGAGGCGCTGCTGCTGGCCGACCGTGCGCTGGTGCTCGACAAAGGGCGCATTGCCGCCGCCATCGAGGTGGACTTAGTGCGGCCGCGCGAGCTGGGGCAGCCGGGCTTCCTCGGGCTGCGCAAGCGACTGCTAAGTGCCATTGGAGTCCATGACCTGGCACTTCCGGACGAGACGCCGCCGGCTCGCAGTGCCCCCACCGAAAACACGCTATCGATCGTGCCTGCACTGCGCAGGCAGCTCGCCTGAACGATGGTCCGGCAAATCACTGACATTCAAGGAGTTCGCCATGTCCGTTGAGTTCATCGGCTTCGTCGCTACGCAAGAGAGCTCGGAAACCATCCCGCCGACCGGGCCGATCATCGACAAGCACTATGCACGCGCGGTCGCTCTGGCTCACGAGGCGGGAGACTTCGATCGGGTATTGATTGCCCACAGCAGCGCGTGGCCTGATGGCGTAGTGACCGCCTCGCAGATATTCAGTGATACCAGTCGTCTTGGGGTTCTGCTGGCTCATCGGCCGGGCTTTGTGGCCCCGACACTGACGGCGCGCACGCTGGCGACGCTCGATCACTTCAGCGACGGTCGAATCGCCGTGCACATCATCACTGGAGGTGATGACGCCGAACAGCGGCGTGACGGCGATTATCTGAATCACGATCAGCGCTATGAGCGCACCGCCGAATATCTGGATATCCTCAAGCGCATCTGGACCAGCGATGCGCCAATAGATCATCAGGGGCGCAATTACCGGTTTGAACAGGCATTCTCCTCCGTCAAACCGATCCAAAAGCCGCATGTTCCCATCTACTTCGGCGGCTCTTCCGATGCTGCGATCGCGGTCGCCGGGCGCTATGCCGACGTGTACGCGCTCTGGGGCGAATCGCTCGCCCAGGTTCGCGACACAATCGCGCGCGTGCGTGCCGCCGGCGCAGCGCATGGCCGCGCGGATCACATCCGATTCAGCCTCTCACTGCGCCCGATTCTCGGCCGAACCGAGGCGGATGCATGGGCACGCGCCGATGGCATTCTGGCACGCGCCAGGGAATTGCAGGAGAAGGCAGGCTACAAGGTTTTCGAACGACGCAAGACACCGCCGGCCAATTCCGGCTCGCTGCGCCTGCTGGAGACCGCCGCGCAGGGTCGAGTTGTCGACAAGCGGCTATGGACGGAGATCGCAGCTCTGACCGGCGCCAAGGGCAATTCGACCTCCCTGGTCGGCACCCCGGATCAGGTCGTCGAATCGCTGCTCGAGTATTACGAGCTCGGCGTCACCACCTTTCTGATCCGCGGCTTCGATCCGCTGCAGGATGCCATCGAATACGGCCGCGAGATCATTCCGCGAGTGCGGGCGGAGATCGCACGGCGTGAGTCAGCGCAGACGGCGAAGGCGAGCTGACCAGTGTCCACATGCGCTGAGGTCTATCCCACGTGGCTGGTGCGCATGGAGGCCGATGCCCTCATCGGTGCTGCGCGGCCGCTGACCGCCTGGGCCTGAGCCCGCCGGCCTCCTGCCGGGTGCCATGGACACTCGCACACTAAGCTCACTCCATATCGAGACTGATGTGCTGGTAATCGGCGGTGGCATGGCGGCGGCCTGGTCGGCTATCGCAGCCTCCCGCGCCGGAGCCAGCGTAGTCATGGCCGATAAGGGTTACGTCGGCACCAGCGGCGTGACGGCCGTGGCAGGACCCGGTCATTGGTTTGTTCCACCCGACCCAGGACAACGCGCCGCGGCCATATTGCAGCGCGAAGCAATCGCGTTCGGTCTCGCCGATGCTCGCTGGATGGCACGTGTGCTCGACGAAACCTACCGGCAATTACCGACACTGGAAGGACATTATGAGTTCGGCATCAATGACGCCGGAATCAAAATGTACGGTGCCGTGCGCGGTCCGGAATACATGCGGGCACTGCGCCAACTGGCCGAGTCCCTTGGAGTGCGCATTCTTGATCAAAGTCCGGCAATCGAATTGCTGCTGCACGCGGACGGATCGGTCGCCGGCGCGCGCGGCGTCCGCCGGCAAAAAGGCGAGGAATGGACCGCGCGCGCGGCTGGCGTAATCCTGGCCACGGGCGGGTGCGCCTTCGCCTCGCGGTTGCTCGGCAGCCAGACCAATACCGGCGATGGCTACCTGATGGCGGCCGAAGCAGGCGTGGAACTATCAGGAATGGAGTTTACGAGTCAGTACGTGATCGCCCCGGCTTTTTCCACCATGGGCCGTAGCATGTCGTACGCCTATGCAACCTATTATGGACCGGACCAGCAGAAGCTCGACATTCCCTCCTTCGGGGCGGGCGATGCGGGCACCCGCGCGCTGGCGCGCCATTTGTTACGCGGCCCGGTCCATTGTGATCTGGCGCGCATGCCGCAGGATATTCGCGATCGGCTGCCGTATATCTCGCCCAATGTCATGCTGCCCTTCGTGCGCCGGGGCATCGATCCGTTCAGAGACAAATTTCCCGTGACGCTGCTGGCGGAGGGCACCGTGCGGGGCATGGGTGGCATCCGGATCTGCGATGAGGATTGCCAGACCTCGGTCCGGGGACTTTTCGCAGCAGGAGACGCCGCATCGCGAGAGCTGGTGACCGGCGCCAGCTCAGGTGGGGGTTCCGTCAACTCTGCCTGGGCGCTGTCGTCGGGATACTGGTCCGGACAAGCGGCCGCTCGTCTCGCACGAACCCAGGGAACGCGCTCAAGGGATCCCGTGCATGCGATCGGTCAGGCCGGTTTGCGCCCGCGACACTCTCCGGTCGCGCTCGATACCGCGCGGGTCATCGCGGCGGCGCGCAACGAGGCCACGCACTACGACAAGAATCTCTTCCGCAGCGGCGAGAAGCTCGCCCGCTCGCTGATCGTCCTGGAGGATCTGTGGGAGGCTGTTCGCGATCGTCTTCAGGGCGATGGCCTTGCCGGGGTGCGGGCGCGAGAGACCGCTGCCATCGTCGCTTCGGCGCGATGGAGCTACACGGCGGCGCTGCATCGTCGAGAGACACGCGGCCTGCACCAGCGCGAGGATCAGTGTCTGATGCTGCCTCAGTTCGAGCGGCGGCAGCTGGTTTCAGGGCTCGATCGCGTGCAATCCACCTTTGAATCGACCCCCAACCTTCTGGAGAGCGTCGCTTGATAGAACTGCTGGTCCGCGACCGCTGCACTGGATGCAACGCCTGCGTGGAAACCTGCCCGACCAATGTGTTTGACCCTGTCTCCGGCGGACTTCCGGTCATCGCCAGGCAGGCGGAATGCCAGACCTGCTACATGTGCGAACTCTATTGTGCAGCTGATGCCCTGTTCGTGGGGTCCGACTGTGAGCGATCGGAACCGATCGATGAGACACAAGTCATCGCAGCGGGCCTGCTCGGCCAGTTCCGCCGCGACCACGGCTGGGGCGAGTGGGCTGCGGATCCCCGCTATCGGAACCAGCAATGGTATATGGGAGAGGTCTTCAGACGAGCGCGATCTGGCCAATGAGCTGCCCTACTGATGCAGGTCGTCCAGCCAACGCACGGGTTCGGGCGTCTCCACTGCCTCGATGTCCAGGTTATAGACCAATCCGGTCTGTCCGCTGCGCGCCAGGACACAATGCAGCTTTAGATCTTCGCTGGCATTGATCTCCTGGTGTGGCACGTAGGGGGGGATGTAGATGAAGTCCCCCGCCTCCGCTTCCGCGACAAACTCCAGCCGATCGCCCCAGCGCAATCGTGCGACACCGTTCACCACGTAAATCACGCTCTCCAGGTCGCCATGATGATGTGCGCCGGTCTTGGCTTTGGCTTCGATGGTGACGGTGCCGGCCCAGAGTTTCGTTGCCCCTGTGCGCGCCGTGGTGATTGCGGCGCGCCGCTGCATGCCGAGTGTTTGCGCGGTGGCCTCATCCAGCTCGTTGGCACGCACGACGCGTACGCCTTCCTTCCGCCATCGACTGATTGCATCGTTCATTTCAGGTTCCGACCGTGGCCTGCACATAGTGTAACCACAGCAGGCCGCTATACCGAAATGACTCGTTGGCATGACGAGCGCAGCGACATTCGTGGGCGATAACTATTCATATATCAATTGCAATTGGACCGCATGACGCGATGCCGTTACGGTTGGGCGCATTCAAATCGAAGGATGGATCATGAGCCGATGGAAGATGCCGTTGAAGGTGGTATGCATGGCAGTCGTCATGGCGGTGTCCGTACTGCCGGCGACCCGCGCGGCACAGCCGCCGCCGGTCACGGTGGAGAAACCGTATCTGGTCGAATGGGTATACAAGGTCAAGTGGGGCCACGCCGACGACTTCTTCGATCTGTTCAAGAAGTATCAGATCCGAATCCTCGATCGAGAGAAGGAGCTTGGCAGCGTACTGGAGTACACCGTTTATCGCCCCGGACTGCACACCAGCGAGGATCAGCGCTGGGATTATCGTGTCCTGATTGCCTACAAAAATCAGGCGGCCACCTCGCAGGAATCGATCGTGGAGAAGCAGCTATTTCCGGACCACGCATCCTTCAGGCGCGAGGAAAACAGGCGCTGGGAATTGGTCGAGGCGCACTGGGATTTACCGATTCGGGAAATTGACCCGCATGTCGCCGACGATTGAACCTGCAGATGAACCCTCTCTTCAACCCCATCCGGATCGGGGACATCTCCCTTACAAACCGGATCGTCATGGCGCCGCTGACGCGCAATCGCGCCGGCCCCGGGCAAGTCCCCACCGCGCTGATGGCCACCTACTACGCGCAGCGCGCATCTGCCGGGCTGATCATCGCCGAGGCTACCCAGATTTCGCAGGTGGCACAGGGATACCGTGACACCCCCGGCATCCATAATCGAGAGCAGATAGCCGGCTGGCGTCGCGTCACCGAGGCGGTCCATGCGCGGGGCGGCTGCATTGCCCTGCAGCTGTGGCATGTTGGGCGCATCTCGCATGTCTCGCTTCAGCCTTCGGGGCGTTCACCGGTTTCGAGCACTGGCCGGCGCGCCAATGCGAAGACTTACACCCTCAAGGGATTCGAGGATGTGTCGCACCCGCGCGCGCTTCGTTCCGCCGAACTGCCCGCGATTGTGGACGAATACCGCCGCGCGGCAGGCGCCGCCATGGATGCGGGCTTCGATGGCGTCGAAATCCACGGGGCCAGCGGGTATCTGCTGGATCAGTTCCTGCGCGACAGTATTAACGATCGTGCCGATTACTACGGCGGGTCGCCGGACAACCGCGTGCGCTTTCCGTTGGCGGTGGTCGGTGCAGTGGCTGCCGAGATTGGAGCGGGTCGCACAGGATTGCGCATATCGCCCGTCACGCCGGTCAATGATGCCGGACAGGACAGCGATGCACAGGCCCTGTTTAATCTTTTCATCGATCGGCTCGCGTCATTGAATCTCGCGTTCGTACATGTGATCGAGGGTTCGACCAGCGGTCCGCGCGACGCCGTGCCATTCGACTATGCGGCGCTGCGCCAGAGATTCAAGCGCGACGGGGCCGATGGCGCCTGGATCATCAACAATGGCTATACGCGCTCGAGCGCCGTAGCGGCGGTCACCAACGGCTCGGCCGATCTGGTTGCCTTCGGAAGGGCGTTCGTCAGCAACCCGGACCTGGTGTTCCGGCTGCGGCTCGATGCCCCGATCGCCCCCTTGAACCGCGACACGCTCTATGGCGGCGGGGCCGCCGGCTACACCGACTATCCGCAGCTCGACCTCGCCGCCGCAATCAGTGCCTGACGGCGAGGTAAGCTCGAAGCCCGCATCGATGGCCACTCCGGATATCTATTGGTTCGTTCCGACCGCTGGCGATGGGCGCCACCTCGGCGCCCCCACGCGGCCCAACGGCTTCGCATACCTCTCCGCGGTCGCGCAGGCCGCCGACACATTGGGGTTCCACGGCGTGTTGCTCCCGACTGGCGGACTCAGCGAGGACACGATCGTCGTTGCGAGCGCCCTCAGTGTTCTGACACGCCGCTTGCGCTTTCTGGTGGCGGTACGTCCCGGTTTGATCTCGCCGATTCTCGCGGCCCGCATCGCCGCGTCACTCGACCGCATCAGCGATGGCCGTGTCAGCCTGAACATCGTCAGCGGTTCCGGCAGGTCCGACTTCGAGGGCCTGCCGCTATCGCATGCGGAGCGATATGAACTGGCCAGGGAGTGGCTTACGGCCTTCCGAAGTGCCTTCGGCAATGTGGCGGTCAATATTCAGGGGCGGCATATCCACGTAGAGAATGGCAAAGCGCTACTGGCGAGCGTACAGCGCCCCTACCCACCGATCTATTTCGGCGGCTCCAGCGATGAGGCCCTTGGGGTCGCGGCCGAGCATGTGGATGTCTACCTCTCATGGGGTGAACGACCCGAAGAGGTCGCCCAGAAGATCTCCGCGGTACGGCGGCAGGCGGAGAGTGTCGGCCGCGAGGTCCGCTTCGGTTTGCGCGCCCACATCATCGTGCGCGAGCACGAGGAAGAGGCGTGGAGAGAAGCCGAGCGGCTGATCGAGCACTTGACCGAGGAGCAGATCGCCAAAGCGCAAGCGGCGTTTGCCGCGTCGGAATCGGTGGGCCAGAGACGCATGTCGCGACTGCATCGCGGCAGTCGCGACCGCTTGCGAATCGGCCCAAATCTCTGGACCGGCATTGGCCTGGTGCGCGGCGGCGCCGGCACCGCCTTCGTCGGCAGCCCCACCAATATCGCACGCGCGCTGGAGCAGTACCGCGAGATCGGCGTCGAGACATT